>WBZS01000961.1_pt2 | contig 11909 bp, 10 predicted proteins | sample 5204201 | NCBI WGS metagenome assembly WBZS01 (sample SAMN12344357, study PRJNA552823) | activated sludge metagenome | biome: Activated sludge suspended growth; feature: Nitrification reactor; material: Wastewater; isolation source: activated sludge from nitrification reactor of wastewater...
CTCACTAGCATAATGCCCAGGGGCTAGATCAAGTGAACGATCTAATAGCTTGAGCGCTTCGTCGTATCGCTTCTGCTGAGTCAATGTCGAAGCGATCAGGCACAGATACTCTGGATTTTGGGGGACACGCTTTGATGCCTCGCGTGCGGCTGTCTCTGCGGCTTTCGCATTCCCGCTCCGTAGTAGCGCTTGCGCAAGCCAATTGTAGGTATCGGCAGTAGCGAAGATGATGTCTATGTCTTGGCGCTTCGGCGCGAGCCTTACTGCTTGTTGCAGGTTTTGAGTCGCTTGAGCAGTATCGCCTAAGGCAAGACTAATTTTGCCGAGCAGGGTGTAGAGCGTAAAAACTGTTGGGCGAAAATTGATTAACCCTTGTATTCTGCGACGCGCGCCTCGTAGCTCATTCGCTTCGAAATCACCAAGCACCTCGCCCTGTTCAAAGGCGGCGAGGTGATCCTTGCTGAGTTGCATCGCCTCGGTTAACGCTTGGTTGTAGTCGTTGATGTTCGAGATTACAGGCGGCGCGTTTGGATCTTTCGCGCATCCACCAATGACGAGGAGAAGCAGAAGCAAGAAGAAGTACTTCAACTCACCACCAGATTAACCAACTTGTCTGGCACGACAATTACCTTTCGCACCGTCTTGCCTTCGGTGTACGTTTGCACCTTGGGCGAAGCGAGCGCCGCTGCTTCCATTGCCTCTTTGTCAACTCCCGCTGGCATCGTCAGCGTATCTCGAAGCTTGCCGTTTACTTGAATTGCGATTGTTACTTCTGTGTCGGCGGCAAGAGTCGGATCGCTCTTGGGCCAATCGGCATGATAAGTAAATCCATTGCGTCCGAGCATCTGCCACAGTTCGTCCGCCGAATGCGGAGCCGCGGGAGCTAGGAGCAGGACGAACGATTCTATTGCTTCGGAAATGGCAAGTTTTGTCGTATTATCGGTTGCCGAGGCTTTAGTGAAATCCTCAAGTGTGTTCATGAACGTCATCATTGCCGACACGTAAGTATTAAACGCGAACTTCTCGATATCGCTTGTTGCTTTCGCAATAGTTTGGTGGGTAGCCCGGCGCAAAGCGCGAATACTTTCGGTCATTTCAATCACCCCGATTTCGCGCTTCCAATCCGGACGCCAATTCGGGAGTTGGTCGTCGACCAACCGGAACATCCGGTTCAGGAATCGGACTGAGCCGTTCATCCCCTCGTTTGACCATTGAACTTCTTGCTCAAACGGAGCCACAAAAAGCTCGAATATCCGCAGGGCATCGACGCCATACTGCTCAACCGCTTCCTCGGGTGTTACGACATTTCCTTTGGACTTGCTCATCCTCGCCCAGCGCCATTCAACGTCTGCGCCAAGTTTCTTAGCTTCTTCAAAACTAATCTGAATGACTTCATTTCCAACAGATACGGTTTCGCCTTCACGTGGTTTTCGATAAGGCGTAAGCGCCAAGACTTGGCCCTGGTTTCGCAATTGTGTAAACGGCTCGTCGAAATCTAGATACCCCGCATCAAACAAGACTTTAGTCCAGAACCGCGCATAAAGCAGGTGCATAACCGCATGCTCAGCCCCGCCTACATAACAATCAACCGGCAGCCAATTCTTGATCTTTGCGGGGTCGAACATTGCTTCTTCGTTGTGCGGATCGGCGAAGCGGAGGAAGTACCAGCTCGAACACGCGAAGCCGCCCATCGTGTCGGTTTCGCGCCGCCCCAGCTTGCCGTCGCGATCGGTGACGTTGACGAACTCTGGGATGTGGGCCAGCGGCGAAGTGCCATCTCCGGGCGGCTCATAGTTCTCCACCTCGGGCAGAAGCACCGGCAGGCAGTCGTCGCTCACCGTCTGCATCTCGCCATCGGCGGTATGAATAATCGGGATCGGGCAGCCCCAATATCGCTGGCGACTAATCAGCCAGTCGCGCAGTTTGAAATTGACTTTGCGCTGACCGATGCCCAGGGCTTCAATCCACTCGCCCAGCTTCCGTTGTCCATCAACGACCGAGAGTCCATCGTACTCGCCTGAGTTAATCATCACTCCATCTTTCGCCGGATAAGGAAGCTCCAAATCCCCAGAAGGAGAAATCACCGCAACAACCGGCACGCCGAACTTCGTAGCGAACTCAAAGTCCCGCTCGTCATGGCCCGGCACCGCCATGATTGCGCCAGTGCCGTAGGTCATTAGAACATAATCCGCCAGGAAGATCGGCACTCGCGCGCCGTTGGCGGGGTTGATTGCAAATGCCCCGGTATCCACTCCCGATTTCTCGCGCGTCGTCGCCAGTCGGTCTTGCTCCCCGACCAATTTGGACGCCGCCTGATACTCGCGAATTGCCTCAACCCTCTCCGAAGGAACGAACCGCACAATCTCCTCAACCAGCGGATGTTCGGGAGCAAGCACGCAAAACGTCATCCCAAAAATCGTATCAATCCGGGTTGTGAAGACCGTGAAATGCAGCGCCCGCTCCGGCGACCTAACCTCAAAGTCCTCATCATCCCTAGCATCATCCGCAGCAGGCAGCACAACCCGCATCGTAAACTCGACGCCCTCACTCCGCCCAATCCAGTTGCGCTGCTGCTGCTTGATCCCTTCGGGCCAATCGAGTTTGTCGAGGTCATCCAGCAGCCTTTGCGCGTAATCGGTGATCTTGAAGAACCATTGCTGGATGAACTTCTTCTCGACCAGCGCCCCACTGCGCTCGGCGCGACCGCCAACAATCTCCTCATCAGCTAAAACCGTGTTGTCGATCGGGTCCCAGTTCACGGCAGCCATCTTTTGATAGGCCAAGCCCCGCTCGAAAAGCAGCTTAAATATGTACTGCGTCCATTTGTAATAACGCGGGTCGGACGAGAAGAACGAGCGCGACCAGTCGTAGCTGGTGCCGATCAATTCCATCTGGCGGCGGTAGGTAGCGCCATACCGTTCAACCATCGGCCCGGGCATCGTCTTGTTCTGAATCGCCTCGTTCTCGGCAGGCAATCCAAAGGCGTCGAACCCCATCGGATGGAGCACGTTGTAGCCCTGCATGAACTTCATTCGGCACAGCACGTCGCTCGGAATATAGTTGCGACAGTGCCCAACGCTGAGGCCTTTTCCGCTGGGATATGGGAAGAATTCGAGGCCGTAAAACTTTGGCCGCCCTTCCTCCTCGCGGGTTTTGTAAAGGTCCGCCTCGCGCCAAAGGGATTGCCATTTGGATTCGAAGGCAGCCGGTTCGTAGCGGTTGGGCATAGGCTCCTATTTTAGCTGGTCCGGGCGGCGGGTACCCTCTAGGTTCAATGGCGATCCTCGAATCCCAAGTCCTCGATGCCCTGCGCTCTGTTCAAGACCCCGACCTCCACCGCGATATCGTGGCGCTTGGCTTTGTCCAAGAGGTCAAGATTTGCGACGGCAACATCGCCTTCAAAATCGAGCTGACAACCCCGGCTTGCCCGGTTAAAGACATCCTGAAAGCCCAAGCCGAAGCCGCGGTTTATGGCATCGAAGGGGTGACTAGCGTCGCCATCGAGATGACTGCCCAGGTTCGAGAACGCCAACTAACCGGGCACGATCTTCTGCCCGGAGTGAAGCAGTGCATCGCCATCGCAAGCGGCAAAGGCGGGGTCGGCAAGAGCACGGTGACTTGCAATCTGGCGGTAGCACTTGCGCAAAAAGGCGCAAAGGTTGGGCTGATGGATGCCGACGTTTACGGCCCGAGCATCCCGCTCATGATGGGCTGCCCCGAGCTTCGCCCAATGACCAAAGACAGCAAGATCGAGCCGATCATTCGGTTTGGCGTAAAGCTCATGTCGCTGGGGTTTTTGCTCGAGGAAGGTCAAGCCGTTATGTGGCGAGGCCCGATGGTTGCAGGCACGGTGAAGCAGCTTTTGACCGATGTCGATTGGGGCGACCTGGACTACTTGCTCGTCGACCTGCCACCAGGCACGGGCGACGCGCCGATGTCGCTGGCCCAGCTTGCGCCTTTGACAGGGGTTGTTATTGTCAGCACCCCCCAGATGGTCGCCGCCAGCATAGCGGCAAAGTCTGCCGCTCTATTCAAGCGACTTAACGCTCCGATTTTGGGGATTGTCGAGAACATGGGCGTCTTCATCTGCCCTGGTTGCGGCGAAGAATCGCGCATCTTTAGCGGAGTAACCGGCGAAGAGCTAGCCGCCCAAATCGGCTCCCCGTATCTAGGAGCAATCCCCCTCGACCCGAAGATCGGGGAGTCTAGCATGGAAGGCGCGCCCTCAATAATCGCCTACCCCGACCGACCGCAAGCGGAAGCGTTTAGGAAAGTTGCAGGCAAGCTAGCCCAACAAATCAGCATCCAATCGGCATCGCTAGGAACGGTCGACGACTCAGCAAGATTCACTCCTGTCGGGTAATCCAGGTACCCAAGCTATTTGTCTGTACTTGTAGTTTCTACCGCAGGGGTAGGGGCATCCTCAGCCTTAGGAGCAGGGGCCGCGGCGGGCGTACAACCTTCGGGACCGCAGACCTCGGGGGCGGGAGAGCCGCTCGTGCTGTCGTTGATGTAAAACCCGCTGCCTTTGAACATTACTCCCACCGGCTGAATCAGGCGCCGCAGAGAGCCCTTGGCTCCGCAAAGCGTGCAATCGGTCAGGGGGTCTTCGGTGATCCGCTGGTCGGCTTCAAAAACTTTCTCGCACGATTTGCATTCGTATACGTATGTTGGCATTGGACTCCTTAGAATAAGATGGTGTCACTCTATGGTGGAACAATTCCGGCTTACGCCGCGCGGACCTGAAAATTGCTAGGACAATCCTTTTCGACTCCCGACCTAGCCGTTGTCGGCCTCCTCGTCCTGATGGAGGTCCTGCTCTCGGCTGACAATGCTCTCGTGCTCGCCATTATGGTGAAGCACCTGAAGCCCGATGAGCAGAAGCGGGCACTGCTTTATGGCCTTGGCGGCGCGTTCGTGTTCCGGCTGGTTGCGATTTTGCTTGCCAAGTCGGTCATGCAGCTTTGGTGGCTCCAGCTTATTGGGGCTTTGTACTTGCTCTTTTTGCCGCTGAAGCACTTCTTTATGCATGCCCGCGAGTCGGAGGTGCAAAACAAAGGCTCGGGCGTTTGGCAGACAGTTATCGCGGTCGAACTTACCGATATCGCGTTCGCCATCGACTCGGTACTTGCCGGAGTCGCCCTGATTCGGGGCCAAGCGGACAAGGTCTGGGTCGTCTATCTGGGCGCAATGATCGGGATTGTGGCGTTGCGGTTTGCGGCGGGGCAGATTGTGAAGCTGCTCATGCGCTACCCATCGCTTGACCACATGGCCTACTTGCTGATCGGCTGGGTTGCGGTGAAGCTGACCTTTTTGGCGGGGCACAACTTTTGCAAGACCCAAGAACTACGCGGGAATCACTTGACTTGGACGATCCCCGAGATGTCCCACCTGGTCTTTTGGATCGTCATGACCTTGATCTTGGTAGGAGGGATTATCTACGCGGCAAAACACCCATCGCGGCGACTCGGGCAGATATCTTTGGACTCCGATGAAGAGACTGAAACGCCAACAGACATCGATGATGAAATCGAATTAGAGGCCAAGATCGTCGACGATTTAGTTGATGGAAAAGCTTAAGATTGCACTCATCGGCACGGGCAGCATCGCGACCACGTGCCACCTCCCTGCGTTCGCCTCGATCCCTGACCAGTGCGAGGTGGTGCTTGCCTGCGACGTGAACCCGGTTTGTTTAAAGGAAGCGGCGGAGAAGTTTAATATATCGCGCACGACTCTTGACTTCAAGGACGTCATCGCAGATCCTGAGATCGACGCGGTGGTCGTGACCACGCCAAACAAATTCCACCTCGAACCGACCGTTGCGGCTTTGCGAGCGGGGAAGCATGTCCTTTGCGAAAAGCCTCTCGCCATGAACGGGGCTGAGGCTAAGCAGATGGTGATGGCCTCACGCGAGTCTGGCCGGATTCTTCAGGTTGCGTTGCAACAAAGATTCACCGCCCCCGCCCAGTTCCTAAAGCAGTACATAGACTCGGGGGGGATGGGCGATATCTACTATGCCCGGGCGCAAGCCCTGCGCCGACGCGGAGTTCCCGGCTGGGGAGTTTTTACCGACAAAGAAAAGCAAGGCGGCGGCCCGCTGATCGATATTGGTGTGCATATTTTGGACCTAACCCTGCACTTTATGGGCTATCCCAAGCCTTTGCATGCCAGCGCAGGCTGCTGGGATTATCTAGGAAAAGACCCCAAACTTACCAACTTCTGGGGCAACTACGATCGGTCTAAGTTTACGGTTGAAGACTTCGCTACTGGGTTCATAAGGTTCGAAAACGGGGCGGTGATTGTCTTGGAAAGCAGCTTCATGGCAAACATGGAAGGCGACCCTTTCCAAACCCAGCTCTTCGGCACGAAAGCCGGAGCAATCGTCAAAGCCTCAGGCGAAGACCCGGTGCGGATTTTCACCGAGCTCAACGGGCAGTTCCTAAACGTGACTCCGCCTCACTTGCCCAAGGTCGCCAGCGCTTACACTGCTGAGGTGGTTGCGTTTGTCGATGCGATCCAGAACGGCAAGCCCTCGCCAGTCCCCGGCGAGCAGGGCCAGATCCTGAACGCGATCTTTGATGCTATGTACAAGAGCGCCGAGTCTGGTCGAGAGGAAAAGGTCGAGGTCGAATAAAAAGAAGTGCCTGGTTCGAATCCGAACCAGGCACAAGAAGAGAGGTTGAAACTACTACCTAGCGAGCGTAGAATTCGACTACTTTTTGCTCTTCGAAGAACTTCGGGAAGTCTTCTCGCTCGGGCAAGGCAATTACCTTGCCTCGGAAATTCTGGATGTCTGGCTCCATGTAGACCGGCACCGGAGCACCTTCGTAATGGTTGCGCTTGGCAATCCCACGACTCTGATCTCGGTCGCGGATCTCGATGATGTCGCCAACTTTCACTCGGTAACTTGGAATGTTCACCAAGTTGCCGTTAACAAAAACGTGGCAGTGGGAGACGACTTGGCGGGCTTGATAGATCGAATTCGCCCAGCCCATTCGGTAAACAACCGTTTGAAGTCGCATCTCAAGCAACCGAAGGAAGTTCAAGCTGCCGTTGCCGTGCATGCGTTGAGCCTTCTCAAACGTGCGGCGGAACTGCTTTTCGAGCATGCCGTAATGGCGGCGGATAACCTGCTTCGCCAAAAGCTGCTCGCCGTATTCCGATGTGCGCTTGTCTTTGCGTTGAGGGCCATGTTGACCCATCGGGTACGGTCGCTTGGTGCTCGGGCATTTTGTCTTGCCCCAGATGTTAAAGCCGACTTTGCGGCAAATGTCTGTCTTTCTTCCTCGGTAGGTCGCCATAATTTTCGCTGGTCCAGCCTCACCCGAGGCTAAAAGTGCAGGATACCGCTTTTCGTGCCTCTGCGGCAACCCAGACCCTTGAATCGTCCACAATCTGAGGCGGGGCTTTTGTCCTGTTCAGCTGGTTGAGCTCCGTAGGTTATGTCACCCGAATGAAAAAATTTCGTTGGATTGTCGTCATTGTTTTGGTCGTGGTCTGCGGCTTTGGGGTCTTTGCGCTCCGAGGCTTCCAGGCCCAGCAAGCCAAACCCAAGGGCCCAGATACCAGCATCACCACGGTTCAGCGTGGGGATATGGTTCAGCAAGTTATCGAAACCGGCACGATTGATTCAAAAAAAGCAGTCGAAGTGAAAAGCCGAGTCGCGGGTCGAGTGAAGTCGATTTTTGTAGAAGAAGGCGCACGGGTCACAAAGGGCCAGCTGATCGCTATTATTGACCCGCAAGAGACGACGCTCCAAGTTCAACAAAGCGCAGCTCAACTCCGAGGAGCACAGAGCGCCGTTGCTCGAACGCGGGTGGAAATAGCCCAGCGACGGATCACATCGCAGACGGCACTGGCTAAAGCTCGGCTGCGCGTCAGAGATTTGGAGCGAGAACTTGCCGCCCAGCCAGCTTTAACTACAGCTAACATCAATCAAGCCAAGTCAGCGGTCGCAGGTGCGAAACAACAGTTAGACCAACTGGTCCAGGTATCCCATCCCAACGAACTTAACAGCGTGCAAAACGAAGTTGCCGAAGCTCAAGCAAATGTTTCTAACGCCGAGGCTGAGCACGCTCGGCGCAAAGAGTTGTTCGATAAGGGGTATGTCTCGTTACGCGAAGTCCAAGCCAGCGAGTTGCAACTTGAGCTAAGCCGCCGGAGATTGGATACGGCAAAGCAGAAGCTAGCCACTCTGGAAAACCAACAGTTGCTCGAAAAGCAACAAAGCCAGGAAAAGGTCCGCCAAGCCCAAGCTCAATTTGACCAAGCGATGGCGAACCGGTTTGCTGACGACAACAAGCGTCGAGAATACGAGGCGAGCTTGATCGCCGTGCGCGAGGCACAGGCGGGCCTCCGCGATGTTGATGCCTTGATCCAAGGTCAAAAGCAAAGCCAGGCAAGCGCCGACCAAATTCGCAGTGTGCTCGCCGACAGCCAGCGTCAGCTCGGGGAAACGGAAATCAGAGCGCCCATCACAGGGATCGTAACCAAGAAGTTGATTGAAGAGGGAGAGCTCGTTTCGAGTCTAAGTAGCTTCAGCAGCGGCACTCCAATAGTGAGGATCGAAGATCGCACCTCGATGATTGTAAAGCTAAACATCAACGAAATTGACGTGGCGCGCATTAAGCTTGGAATGAACACGAACGTCGACATTGATGCAATCCCTGACCAGGCGTTCAAGGGCAAGGTCACGAAGATCGCGCCGTCGAGTTCGGCAGTTGGTTCGGTCGCGACGCCAGGCGGCGCGGATCCGGTGGTGAAGTTCGCCGTCGAAATCACATTAGTCTCCAGCGACCCGCGAATCAACTCAGGCATGAGCGCGAAATGTACGGTTGAGCCCGTTCGACGGGATGGCGTCTTGCGAGTGCCTTTGGAGTTTGTGGGCACTGATCCTGCTGGCAAACGATTCGTACTCATCGTGGGTGATCCCAAAGCGAAACCTGTACAAACTCCAGTTGTGACAGGCGTCTCCAGCGGGTCGTTTATCGAGATTAAGGAAGGCGTTAAAGAAGGACAGACCTTAAAGCGACCTGCCTACACCGGACCACAGCGAAAGAATGCATTCCAAATGGGATCAAATGGCGAGGAATAAACCGTGCATTTAGGCCAAGCAATTGTCGTTGCATTTGGAATGCTGAAGCTTCATAAGCTTCGTGCATTCCTCACTATGCTTGGCGTAATCATTGGCGTTATGAGCGTGACGCTGATTGTCATGATTAGCCAAGGCTTTAAGACCTTCATCAATGCACAATTCGCGTCGCTCGGTTCCGATACAATCTTCGCCTTTTACGATCCATTTACGATGATGGAGCGCGGACAAACGGCTGGTTCCATCGAAGGGCTCAAACTCGAAGATGTTCAGTTTATTCTCAACCGTTCGCCGAGCATAATGTCGGGCTCGGGTTATCGCGAAGCCGGGAACCAGACCGTAAAGGTGGGAGATGTTGAAGTCAAAAACGTCCAAGCTCGCGGAGTCGACGAGCAGTTTCGCGAGATGCAAAGAAACCCGCTTTTGGAAGGCAGAGGTATTTCACAAGCCGATGTCGACAACGCAGCTAACGTTGCCGTGATCAGCGAAGACTTACGAAATCGCCTGTTTCAAGGCGAACCAGCAGTCGGCAAGATTCTCCAGACTAAAGGGATAACGCTTGAGATCATTGGGGTCGTCGCAAAATCCGCAATGAATATCGGTGGCGATAACCCGAAGTCATTCCAGCTCCCCTTGTCTACGGCACAAAAGAAGTGGCTCGGACGAGGCAACATTGATGCAATTCTCTTGCGCGCTAAACCCGGCGTAAACATGGAAGAGGCGATGCAAGAAGTCTGGACCGCCCTCATGATCAAGTCTGGCAATAAAGCTATCTATCGCGTAGATTCTTCCGAAAGCATTACAAAAATTTTTGGTGGAATCGTCGGCGCGGCAGGTGGAATCCTTGCCGCAATTGCAGCGCTCTCCCTGCTAGTTGGCGGCATCGGAATCATGAACATCATGCTCGTCAGCGTGACGGAACGAACCAAAGAAATCGGCCTACGCAAAGCAGTAGGCGCGGGCCAAGGTTCCATCCTCATGCAGTTTCTCATCGAGGCGGCAATGCTCTCGCTGGTTGGCGGCCTGATTGGAATGGGGATCGCCTGGATGCTTGGCAACCTCGTCAGCGTTGTTACGGCTATGCAAAAATGGCCGACAAGCGAGGGGCTGGCAACTCCATTTCCTGTCGTCGCAGCAATATTCAGCGCCGGGTTTTCTGCCCTCATCGGGATGGTTTTTGGGTTTTATCCTGCGATCAGCGCCTCCCGCCTCGATCCGATTGTTGCTCTCCGCCGCGAATAGCGCGTAGAAACTAACGATGCAAGACCCAAAAACGAAGACCGAAGAGCAGTGGCGCGCCGAGCTAAGCGAGGAGCAGTACCGAGTCCTCAGGCAAAAAGGCACCGAGAGAGCATTCCAAGGCGAATACACCGATCTCTTTGCCGAAGGGACCTACGTCTGCGCCGCCTGCGGCGAGCCGCTCTTTGAATCCGGTACCAAGTTCCATTCCGGCTGCGGCTGGCCCAGTTTCAAAGAAGCCTTAAGCGACAAAGTCGACGAAATCCAAGACTCTAGCCACGGCATGGAGCGGACCGAGGTCGTATGCAAAAAGTGCGGTAGCCATTTAGGACACGTCTTCCCCGATGGTCCGCCTCCTACTGGATTGCGTTACTGCATCAACTCCATAAGTACTCGATTTATTCAAGCCGAATAGCTAAGCCCCTATAACTACCTGCTCGAAATCGCCTCGCACATGTGTTAACATAGGGGGCGTTGGAGCCGATCTGAGATTAGTTCGGCATTTGGAGGGCAATGTGTCGAATTTACTTTTGAAAAGGGTCCCGTTGGTGGCGGCCCTACTTTTGTTGTTACTGGGATTTGGGGCTGTAAGGGCAAATGCCCAGTCATCTATCGTTATTAGCCAAGATTCGGCTTGGGGTGGAACAGAATCGCCTTATCTTTACGTCTACTTGAGCTCTCCTGCGGGTCCAGGAGGAGTAAATGTTAGCCTATCAACAAACGATCCTGTTGCGATTAACCTGCCGGCGTTTGTCCATATTGATGCCGGTAACTTGTCCAACTACGTCTACTTCACAACAAACACTGTAAACACATTCCACAATGTGACCATAACGGCGGGCGGCACTGTAAGTGATGACATCCTAATTAAGCCAAATCGCCCAAGCTCGATGACGATCAGTCAGCCATCAGCATGGGGCGGGACCGAGGATCCTTATATCTATGTTTATCTAGACGCTCCAGCGCCACCAGGCGGATATGATGTCCAGCTTTCTAGCACAAACCCAGCCGCGGCAGCATGTCCATCTACGGTCCATATTGATGCGGGCAATACAAGCAACTATTTCTATCTGGATACAAGCAATGTCATCAGCTTTATCACGGTGACATTCACGGCAACGATCAACGGGGGTTCCCAACAGGTCCAGCTCCAGGTCAAACCCAACCGCGTCAGCGACATAAACATCAGCCAACCCACTTCATGGGGAGGAACCGAGTCTCCTTATAGCTATGTGTTTCTGGACGCGCCGGCACCTCCCGGCGGTTTTGACATCAATCTCTCCAGCAACGACCCAGCCGCCGCGACCGTGCCCGCGACTGTTCACATCGATGCAGGCAACACGAGTAACTTTTTTTACATCACGACATACACGGTAAGCGTGCCGCATACCGTTACGCTTACTGCGACTTTAAATGGAGCGCAAAAGCAGATATCGTTTATCGTGAGGCCAAACCGGCCAAACAATATAAACATAAGTCAGCCGACCGCATGGGGCGGTTCGGAGGATCCATACATTTATGTTTATCTCGATGCTCCAGCACCGCCTGGTGGCTATGATCTAGTGCTGCACTAGATCAT
>WBZS01002365.1_pt1 | contig 11901 bp, 15 predicted proteins | sample 5204201 | NCBI WGS metagenome assembly WBZS01 (sample SAMN12344357, study PRJNA552823) | activated sludge metagenome | biome: Activated sludge suspended growth; feature: Nitrification reactor; material: Wastewater; isolation source: activated sludge from nitrification reactor of wastewater...
TGAGACAGTTGCATCTCGGAAGTGCCCTTCTTGGGGGAGCTACGGAACTCTAGACAAGTCCCATTCTCCCTTACCAGAGGGCACTTCCTCGCTTAACGCACCGCTACCAGGCCGGTGGATTCAGGCTTAGCCGACTCACGGCTGTTGATGCTGACCATGGCCGTGGAGACTCTTCTGATTCTCCTGCCGCGATCGGAAAGGGTCCAAGAGCACGTTCAGGCCATGGTCGTGGCCACGGAAGCCAACACTGCCCTCACGAGGGCGGAGATCGATTCGCTGAAAGGCAGTCTGATGTGGCTGCACAGCGAATCGATCGGACAGGCGGGGCGGCGCCTTGTTCGCACGCTTGAACCACATCGATATGGCGGCCTCAAACCCGAGGTCCTCTACCCGATGCTACGAGATGCGCAGCGCGCTCACCCACGGAAAGACGCCGCGCCCTGATCGGATGAAGGTCGATCTACTCGCGGCTCACCTAGAGGCTCTTGTTGGGGACCTTCTCGCTGGACAGCTTCTCCAGCAGATTCCTGACTGACTTGCAGCCTGCGGTATTTCAAGCTCGACGATGCTCTGACTAACGTGGTCAACGACCACATCTGCCGCTAGGACTCCTTTGAGCCCCGCGTGCGGTCGTACAACCTGCACCACAACGTTCCCCCAGCCTCCGTCAGCTCAAGGATCCACAAATACATCGTGCACGCCTCGCTGTCGTACTTGAAACTCGGCGCTGATGTCCAAGTGAAGTGGTTGTCGTCCATGAGCTTCATCGACACAGTTGAGCCGGCGTACGACGGGTGTGCGAAGTTGCTCAGTTGCTCGTACACAGCCTTGAAGCCAGACGCCTCGCGGTGGGCAGCCATCAACAGCTTGCCGATATTGAACCGGTCTTGGTCGCTTGCGTGAATCGATACTCGACGAAGCTCCTGTGGCTTCTCGATCAGGTAGCAGATCAATGCCACGACCTCAGCCAGCGATCGAATGCATGAAGCGCTCGCGAATGGGTTATCCGCGGCGATCTCCCTTGTTGCGCCCTCGTTGAACGCCTGAAGGCGAGTCAGCAGTCCGAACATCGTGAGGTCTGTGTCGTCAAGAGCAGGTGCTGCGCCAAGCTGAGCTGCAGCTCGACTTGTCATCTCTTTGCGGGCCGCGAGGGCGCTCGCGGCGCCCGACTCGCGGTCGACGATGCCGCGTCTTGCGGCGAAGTCTGCAGTCATATGAGCATTCTGGGGATCGGCACTGGAGGGACCCGGGTCGCCACACGGTAGCGGAGGTTCGACGAGGCGTGGGTCCTGGCTGAAGGACCGACAGTTCCAACTCGTCAGACGCGACATGCATCCGCTCATGCCGCACTGTGCGTGAGGGCAGCCTTCGGCTGGTGTTCACCCGAGAGGGCAGGCCCGCTGCTGGCACCGGGCCTCGGATTGCCCCCTCAAGGGCGTGCGAGATCCTCACTTTTCCCCGAGGCAGGACATGAACAGGGCCATGCCGAGGTGGGTGCGGCGTGCCGCTCGTTCCGCCGAGGCTCTGGCCGGGCCACTCACCCCACGGCACTCGCTCACTTCGATGCTTGGACGGCGGTCGCGGGAGCGGCACCCGAATCAGTGGGGTCGGGTCGCACGCCGACACCGAGCAGGGCCACCCCGAAGTGGATCAGCGTCTCCACGTAGCCCGGGTGCGTCCAGTCCGATGAGAGGAAGCCGAGCAGCACGGTGACCGCCAGCACCGGAGTGATTGCGGCCAGCACGCGGGCGCCCAGGCCAAGGGAATGGCTGTGCAGCAGCGCTAGGCCGAGCAGCAGACTGGCCAGGATCATCACCAGGAACACGGAGGTGCCGATCACGTCATACGTCGCCCGCACGGGCGACTCGGGCGACACGCCAGTCACGGTGAGGATCGGGTCGACCACGACGAAGGCGACGGCCATCACGGCGAGGGTGGGGATCAGCACCAGGCGCAGTGCTCGCGCGAACCGGTTCGTGGTGGCGAAACGGCCGCGTTCGCCGACCAGCACCCAGCCGAGCGCCGCGTAGGTGAGGCCGTGGACGAGGCCTCCGACCTCGCTCCACGCGGAGTCGCCGGCGAAGACGGACGATTGTCCCGTCAGTCCGTGCGTGGCGGCATCGCCAAGCGCGATGGCCGAGGTCAGGGTCGCTCCAATCAGAGCGAGCGTGTGGCGGCGGTCGAGCGTCATGTTCGTTCTCCTTCGCTGAGCCGGTCGAGCCGGACGACGTAACGCTAGGCAGGGCTGCGGTCCGGTCGCGTCCTCCCCCCGACAGCGACTGTGAGCGGCTTACGGACGACCGTCGCATCGTCCGCACGGAGGATGCGCGTTGCCCGGGCCGTTTCTATCCTGAGGTGATGAGCCGAAACGGGTTCGGTACCGACGCCAGTGTCGGTACGGCTGCGGTGGTGACCGCGGCGAGCTTCGTGGCGGCTCTGATCGCCTGGACGACCGGCTCTCCGATGATCGACGGGGTGTTCATCGCCATCGTGCTCGCCGTCTTCGCTCTGGTGCTTCGCCACACGGTGATGAGCGTGCGCACGGCGACGGCCGCGCGGCGGGTGGCGGCCGAGTTTGCGGCGACCCAGCCGTCCAGGGTGGCCCGCGAGGCGGTCCGCCAAGAGCGTCGCAGGCTGGCCGACGACATTGCCGCTTCGCTGCATGGGGCCATCCGGCAGTTGCGGTCAGACGCCGATGCGGCGCTGGGGGCGACGGACCCGCTGCCGTTCATCCGACGGATCCGCGACCACAGCCGCATGGCGACCAGCGAACTGCGCCGGCAGCTGGGCCTGCTCAGCGCGCCCGAAGCCGAGGTGGTCGATGACCCGCCGAACGGTGCCGCGCCGGAACTCACCCCGGGCGACCTCGCGCTGGGGTTGTCAGCCGTGGCGTTGGCACTGTTCGAGTGCCTGGTCACCCCACTGTTCGACGGGAAGTCGCCACAGGCTGCCACCACGGCGTTGACGGTGCTGGTCGCGGCGGCCGGTCTGGGCCGGCGTCACTTCCCGGCCCTGGCAGCCTGCGCGATGTCTGTCGGTTATCTGGCTGCGATCCTGCTGCAGGCTCCGATTCAGAGCGGATTCTGGTCCATGCTGGCCGTCGCTCCGTTGATCTGGACGGTGTGCGCCGCGCCAGTAGCGCGCCGAACCGGCCTGGCGGCGATCGCCCTGCTCTGCGTGGTCAGTGGTGTGAGCGTCGGCCGGCTCGACCCGGACAACCTGGCGTTGTGGCTCGTGGTGCTGGTGGTGTCGGTGGGTGGCGGTCTGATCGTGGGCGGGTCGCGACGACGCACGGCCGCCTCCCAACTGTTCTCCGAACGGCGTCGCGGTGAGTTGGACGCCGCTGTGGAGGTGGCGGTGGCGAACGAGAAGCGGATGTTCGCCCACGAACTCCACGATGTGGTATCGCACGCGATCGGCCTGATCGCGGTACAGGCCAGTGCGGCCGAGGTGAGCTGGCCGAGGGATCCGGCAGCCACCCGGCACTGCCTGCGCATCGTCCGCGACAGCGCAGCACACGCTGCCGACGAACTGGACCGGCTCCTTCCTTCCGACCATCCGGACGCTACGGCACCTCAGCCGCGGGGCACGCCCGCCGACCTGGACGACCTCGCCTGCCGGATCCGGCTGGCCGGCACCCCGGTCACCCTCGAGGTTGCCACGGCGGCGCGGCCCGAGGTGGGCCCCACGGCCTACCGGGTCGTACAGGAGGCCCTGACCAACGTCGTCCGCCACGCTCCCGGCGCGTCGGCGCGGGTGGTGATCGCCCTGGACGATCAGGGCAACACCCTCGTGCGGGTCACCGACACGGGCCCGCCGGCCACGGACGTCCGCCGCGGCTTCGGGCTGGTCGGGCTCGGTGAGCGCGTCGAACTCGCCGGCGGAACACTCGAGGCGGGGCCGACGGGCCAACTTGGCGGCTTCACGGTGAGTGCGACACTGCCGGCGCTGGCGGGCCTCCTGCGATGATCCGCGTGGTGGTGGTCGACGACAACGCACTGCTGCGGGCCGGCCTGATCACCGTGCTGAACAGCGCGCCGGACATCGAGGTGGTCGGCGAAGCCGACGGGGGTCGGCGTGCGCTGACGATCGTCGAAGCGACACGTCCGGACCTGGTGCTGATGGACGTCGAGATGCCCGACGGCGACGGCATCAGTGCCACAGAGCGGATCCTCCAGCGATCTCGGCAGGTTCGGGTGCTGATTCTCACCATGTTCGACCTCGACGAATACGTGATCACCGCCCTGCGTGCCGGAGCCTCCGGGTTCCTGCTGAAGACCACCGACCCCCAAACCCTGATCGACAGCGTGCGAGAGAACGCGGCCGGCCGTACGACACTCGGCCCCACCGTGGTGGCCCGCTTGATCGACAGCTTCGTGAGTCGGCCGGCGACGACGGTGGTGCGGGTTCCCGGCCTGGCCGACCTGACCGAACGCGAACTCGACGTGTTGCGATCGATGGCGCGGGGCCAGTCCAACGCCGAGATCGCCGGCGAGCTCTATTTGGCCGAAACCACGGTGAAGACCCACGTCGCCCGGATCCTGGCCAAGCTGGGAGTGCGTGACCGGGTGCAGGCGGTCGTGCTCGCCCATCGCTCCGGACTGGCGGCGGGCTGACCATCGGCTCGTGGCAGCGCCCTCGGGCATGGCCGGCATCGACGCCCATTGCCGCTCAGTCCTGTCCAGCGCCCCAGTCTTCGACGGCCTCGCAATCCGAGGCGAAGGCTGCCCCGCCCCAGCCGGAAGTGCCGCAAGTCCTGTGGCGTGAAGGCGCCATGACCACGGTCACGTCCCGCCTCGCAGCCACCGATCGGGATGGGTGGGCCATGCGGCTGATGACGGTCGGCACAATCTGTGGCGCCATCACGCCAACCTCGAGCAGTGCAACCAGCGTCAAGGGGGTCGAAGGCGCCGCCGAGAGGTCTGTCGTGAGAAACGGTGAAGACAGAATCAATCGTCAGCCCCGTCACCGGTGCCAGACCCGCGGCGGCAACGCCCCGAGCCCAGTCGGCCAAAAGCCGGAGCTGTCAGGACCAGCGAAACTCCATCGCTTCGGGGTGCTTCTCGGTGTCACGCATCGCGTCCATGGTTTGCAGGTCGGTGTCGCTGATCACGAAATCGGGTTCGCCGTTCTGGCGAATATGGGTGGTGGAGGTGACTTTGGGCAGCACCACCGCACCCTTCTGCAACAGGTACCGAATGCACAACGGCGGGGCCGAAACGCCGTAGCCGGCCGCGATGTCGGCGAGCTCGGGGTCGTTGACGATGCGTCCGTGCGCGAACGGTGAGTAGGCCTCGACGACCATGTCGTGCTCGGCGCAGGCCGCGACATTGTCCGCGACGTCCAGGCCCACGTACCACTGGATCTGGTCGACCATCGGCACCACCGTGCAGGCGGACAGCAGGCTGTCCAGGTCGGCCCGAGTGAAGTTCGACACCCCGATGGCGCGCACCCGTCCGGAAGCCAGGAACTCTTCCATCGCCTTCCAAACGATTCTGTTCTCGGCCCGGCAATCCTTGCCGACTTCGTCCCACGGCCAGGGGGCGTGCACCAGGTACAGGTCGAGATAGTCCAGACCGATCTCGTTCATCGTGGTCTCGAACTCATCAAGAGCAGCCTCGTAACTCTTCGCCTCGGCCGGCAACTTCGACGTGATGAAGAGCTCCTCACGCGGTATGCCCGAGTCGCGCACCGCACGACCAACGGACGCCTCGTTGTAGTAGGCGCGGGCGGTATCGATGTGGCGATAACCCACCTGCAGCGCATCGGTGACGGCCCGGTAGCATTTTTCCCCCTCCTTCAGCAGCCACGTGCCGAAGCCGATGCGAGGGATCGGGTTTGCCGTTGAGCATGACCTGGACGTCGGTGAGTGCGCTCATCGTGTGCTTTCGCTTTCTTGGTTGGCATCGGGACCGGTTCAGCATGGCATCGATCCGGCCCACCAAGGGAGGCACTGTTCGCGGCTCCCTCGAAGTCATCCGGCCATGCAGACCGGCGTCCACCCGGCCCGACCGCCGAAAATGACTGCACATCCGCACATGCCGCCGCGGGTACGCGAGCGATCTCCCTTGGCTGAGCGTACGTAATGACGTACGCTTGGGGTGGAGGTGGTGAGGGATGACTGCGGTGAGTGCCACGTCAGCGAGGGCGAATTTGTACCGGCTGATCGACCAGGTGAACGAGGAGTCTGAGCCGTTGACGATCACCGGGCAGCGCGGCAACGCCGTCTTGATCGGTGAGGATGACTGGCGGGCGATCCAGGAGAGCCTGTTCCTGGCCGGCGTGCCCGGCTTTACCGACTCGATCCGGCAGGCCCGCGCCGAGGGTGTTGAGGCGGGCTCGGATAGCCTCGAGTGGTGACCGCCTGGCGGCTGGTCTACTCCAAGGCGGCCCAGAAGGACGCGCAGAAATTGGCCGCCTCCGGATTGAAGCGCAAAGCGCAAGAGCTTCTAGACGTCATCGCCGCCGACCCGTTCGCGAACCCGCCCCGCTACGAGAAGCTCGTCGGCGATCTCGCCGGCTGCTACTCCCGGCGAATCAACATCCAGCACCGCCTTGTCTATGAGGTGCTGCCCGACGAGCACGTCGTCCACATCCTGCGCATGTGGACCCACTACGAGTAGGTCGCCCAACGCACTGATCTGCCGCGGTGTGTGAGGGTAGCCTTCGGCTTCGGCCTCCCCCGAGCACGACCGCCCTCTTCTGCCGCACCTGGTGCGGTGCGGGTGTGTTGGCAACGGTGCGGGTCGGCCTGCAGCCGGTCTGCCAATAGAGCATGCGATGTGCCTGATTCAAGCCGTGCTAGTTGACTGATTCAGTGCATGCGTCTTGTATGGTTCGCTCATGGAGTATGTGCGCCGCTTCCTCGATACCGAGTTGGATGAGCTGTTCGACCAGGTGTCGGCCATCGCCATCGACGGGCCCAAAGGCGTGGGGAAGACCACCACCGCCGAACAGCGGGTCGCCAGCGTGGTCCGGCTGGACTCCAAAGCCGTCCGCGAGTCGATCGCCGCGGAACCAGAGCAGGTGTTGGGGCGCGGGCGTCCCTTGTTGATCGACGAGTGGCAGAAGGTCCCTGAGGTGTGGGACGTGGTGCGCCGGGCGGTGGACGCCGAACCGACTGGCGGCCAGTTCCTGCTGGCCGGTAGCGCCTCCCCGGCGCCGGCGGCTACGGCCCATTCCGGGGCGGGTCGGATCGGCCGGCTGCGGATGCGTCCGATGACCCTGTCCGAACGCGGTGTGACCTCGCCGACGGTGAGCCTGCGTCGGCTGCTGGCGGGCGGCCGTGAGCCGCTGGCCGGGGCATGCCCGTTGACCTTGCGCGACTACGTCGAGGAGATCGTCGCGTCGGGGTATCCGGCGATCCGGCCTTTGGAGGGGCGATCGCGACGGTTCCAACTCGACTCCTATCTGCACACCGCGGTCGATCGGGATGTCCCCGAACAGGGCCTGGCCGTCCGCAAGCCCGAAGCGATGCTGAAGTGGTTGCGCGCCTACGCTGCCGCGACGGCGACCACGGCCAGCTACGCGCAGATCCTGGACGCCGCCACCCCCGGCCAGGGCGACAAGCCAGCCCGCTCCACCTCCATCGCATACCGCGACGTGTTGACCAGCTTGTGGCTGCTCGACCCGGTGCCGGCCTGGGCGCCTTCGGGCAGTTTGCTGACCCGGCTGGGCCAGACACCCAAGCATCACCTGGCCGACCCGGCCCTCGCCGCCCGACTCCTCGGCCTCAGCCGCGACGCGCTGCTCGACGGCGCCGGCACTGCTGTGGGCCCTCAAGCGGGTAGCGTGCTCGGTCACCTGTTCGAGTCACTGGTGACACTGTGTGTCCGGGTACCCGCCCAGGCGGCCGAAGCACGTGTCGGCCACCTGCGAACCCGCAACGGCGACCACGAGATCGACCTGGTCGTCCTGCGTGACGACGGCCGGGCCTTAGCCGTCGAGGTCAAGCTGGCCAACACCGTCACCGACTCCGACACCAAACACCTCCACTGGCTGGCCGAGCGGATGGGCGACAAGCTGCTGGACGCCATCGTCATCAACACCGGCCCCAACGCCTACCGCCGCCACGATGGGATCGCCGTCGTACCCCTCGGCCTCCTCGCACCCTGACCCACAGGCGGCTGACCAGTTGGTTTCGGCCATCAACACGGAGTCCGGCCCCTTGGTCGTGCCGACATCGCACCTCGGTCGTGAGCGCCGATCGGCCATGCAGGATAACATGTCCGTGGCCTGATTAGAACATGTGTTCTAGCATCGAAGGGCGCCCGGAAGGTGTGTTGCGTGGCTATGACAGGGAAGGTCAGCTCGGGCCGGGAACGTTGGCGGACAGGGTGGCGGGCCGGACTTCAGCGGTCCGCCTACCGGCATGTGTCACTGTCTTTGTCGACGGCGTTCAGCATCCGGGGATCTTGCTGGAATGGTCACGATCCGGTCACGATTGGCAAGCCAGAGTGCTGTGGGCCACGAGCACCTCGTCGCTGCATCTGGAAGTGGTGGCGGCGGCCACGGTCAGCCCTGTCCCCGCAGGGCACAGCTAGCCCTGGCAGCAGCGGATCAGTGGGCGTTGGCGTCGGCGTTGGCGTTGGCGTCGAGGATGGTGGCCGGGACCCGGCCCCGATCAGACACACTGTGACCGTTCGCGCGCGCCGAGGCCCGGACGTAGGCGAGGTGTTCGCGACTGTTACGCACCGGATGGGATGATCGCCGCGGGCTGCGGCCGCTGGCCTTTGGTCCCGCCTGGATGTAGGGGTTCCAGCGCCAGCCGCAGCGCATCGGCATTGCGATGATTCAGATCGATCTCGTATTGCTGACCTTCGAGAGCAGACGTGACCTGCACGTCGGCACTACCACCGTCCAAGTCGTCCTCGGTGTATCGCCCCGGCATGTCCGGAGGCTCCGAACCTTGGGAACTGGGTGAAGTGTCACTTCTCTTCCGACTTGAGCAACGAGGAGAGGGCTTCCGCGATCTGGCGATCCCGCTGGGCGCTGCTGTGTTGATAACGCATGGCCATTGAAGCGGTCGTGTGGCCGAGCCTGCGCATGAGCTCGGCTGTTGTGGCACCGTTCTGAGCGGCCAATGTTGCTGCCGTGTGGCGCAGATCGTGAAAGGTCATGTCTGGCCTGTCAATCAACTCCTTCGCTTTGGCGAAGGCGTGACGCAGGGCCTTCTCACTCATCGGTGCTGTGGGCTCGCGGCCTGGGAAGAGATACCGCTCAGCCTCTCCCTCGGGCAGGTGCTCGATCCAAGTCTTGATTGAGGGAAGTAGATGCGGCGGGACCGCGACGTCACGGACCGAGGCTGGTGTCTTGGGAGGACCAACAAGGACTTGGCCGGAGATTCGGGTTACGCCTTGTCGTACCCTGATCCAGCCGCCCACCACGTCCATGTCCTTGACACGGAGGGCGCGAAGTTCACCAGATCGAAGGCCGCACCAGCCAGCAATGAGGATGGGCAGCGCAAAGCGTGGTTGCAGCTCTGATTGCAGTCGGGCCAAATCGTCTGGCTTGGCTGGCTCGACGTTCTTCATTCGCCGCCGGCTCGTGGCGCTCCGGATGTGGCAGGGGTTGGCTGTGATGCGTTCGTCGTCCACCGCGTGAGAAAGGATTGACCGAAGGAGCGCATACGCGTGCGCACGCTGCGTGGGCTGCTCTGGGCAGAGCTGGGCGTACCAGGCGCGAACGTTGGTGGTGGTGATCTTCTCGACTTCGGTCTCGCCGAAGTGTGGAAGAATCAGCCGCTCAAGTTGGCGCTCGTAGAGTTCGCGAGTCCTGGGCGTCAGAGTCCGGCTTTGAACATCGTTGAGCGCGTAATCGCGGAAGCTTCGCAGTGCCTTCCCGCGGAGGCTGGGGGGCGCGGGCGGCTGCCAGTCACCGCGGCTGATGGTCCGCTCCATAGCCGCAAGCCAGGCCTCCGCATCGATTCTGGCGCTGAACGTGTCAGGGGCGCTGTAAAGCTGCCCATCTGGCCCGAGGTAGCGAGCTCGGAATCGTTTGGACGGGAGGCGAGCGATACGTCCAAAGCCGCGTCGCGGGCGTCGCACCGGGCTGGCTTGAGGCACTCTCGGCCTTCCTGTGGACCACGTCGTGTCTTATACGTGTCTTAACTTAGCCGTTTTCTGCCCACTTCTGCCACCATGTGCCTCGCACCGTCCTAAGTGAAACCCCTAGCCAACGAGGCTAAATCGCTACTCAGCGCTTTGTAGCAAAATGGTCGGGGCGACAGGACTCGAACTTGCGGCAACATGCACGCACACCATGCTTTCACTAGGTGCGATGCCCTGATTGATCCCTCCTTCTGCCCGAGTTGGGGCATATTTGGGGCTGAGTTCAACGCCTGCAACCTGTCGCCCCAATTTCGACCTGACAGCGGCTCACCCGTCCGCCCAACGAGACACCGCAACCCTGCTCCGGTGACGAAGCCGCGCGACTCGGGGTTCATCACGTGCTCCTTCGACGTGTCGCGAACCTTCAACTCACCCATAACGGGACGCCAGCCTCTCCGGTGGACATCCGACGAGGGGACCAACAGCGCCCATGGCTGACGCGGGGACCCCACCGACCCCGGGCCGGATCGACACCCCCTCCGATGGCGCCGCCAGCCCACCAGAAGCCGCGACCTGGGGACTTCGCCCCGGGCAGCGCGTGACCACTCAGGCCAAGGATCAGCACGCCGCAGCGGTGGACGAGGCTGAACTACTCGTCAACGCCGTGACACACCCGACCGCGACAGGTTGGGTCCGGGCGAGTGGACTACAGACCACGACGACATCCGGGCGTAACCCCCATGCGACAAGGCATTACGCATCTCACCCTAGAGCGCCGAATCACCAGGCGGGCCTGCCGGCGGCAGACGTGCAAGCTGCGACCTCCCCCTAACCCCATCCCGACAAGGCCGGACGGCGCCCCCAGCGTGCTGATTGCAGGCGAGCAGCAGACGGCCCAGCCACGAGGGAACTGTGGGCCTTCCGTACGCTCTGCGACCGCCCACACGGGTCAGCGTTTGGGAGAGGATCCGCATACAGCCAGTCTCAATGTGTAGACGCTTTCGATCAGGAGGAGTGATGGCAACACTGAGGCCCAAGGACGCCGCCACCGCCGGCCTGTCCCCCGCCGGACTCCATCGCGCCGCCCGAGCCGGCCACTACGACCGGATCGCCCGCGGCCTCTACCGGCCCGCCGACGCCCCCGCCGCCGATTTGGACTGGATCGAAGCAGCCACCCGCCGACCCGAGGCCACGATCTGCCTCACCTCCGCGTTGGTCTACCACGACCTGATCGACACCATCCCCACCACGTTGGATGTCGCGATCCCCCGCGGCCACCGCACCCCCGCCACCACCAACGCCATCACCTGGCATCACTTCGACCGGGACACCTTCACCCTCGGCCGCACCCAGATCGAGATCCCCGGCACCGACCAACTGATCGGGCTCTACACCCCCGAACGCAGCATCGCCGACGCCTTCCGCCTCCGCAGTGTCGTCGGCTACGAACTCGGCCAACACGCCCTCAAGGAATGGCTCCGCCGCGGCGGCAAACCCGCCCACCTGATCGCACTCGCCACCCGACTCCCCCGCGCCAAGCAACCCCTCCTGGAGACCCTGCAGGTGATCACATGACCAGCGGCGAACAGGCCTACCGCGCCCTCGCCCGACTCGCCCACCACGACCTCAGGCCGAATGGACGACCAGCATCCTTCGCCGAGTACCTCACCCGCCACTTCCTCGAATCGTTCCTGCACCGACTCACCCAAAGCGCCCACGCCGATGCTGGGCTGAATGATTTTTTCCGGACCGGCTTTTCTGTTTGATATTCAGGCGGCCGTTTGGTTGTTGTACCAGGCTCGTTCGACTTCGTTGGGGGTGCGGTAATCAAGCGCCGAATGAAGTCGTTTCT
>WBZS01002368.1_pt1 | contig 11877 bp, 7 predicted proteins | sample 5204201 | NCBI WGS metagenome assembly WBZS01 (sample SAMN12344357, study PRJNA552823) | activated sludge metagenome | biome: Activated sludge suspended growth; feature: Nitrification reactor; material: Wastewater; isolation source: activated sludge from nitrification reactor of wastewater treatment...
CCACTGCGCCTCGTCGATCAGGGACATGCGTGGCTCCTTGGTTGCTGCGTCGTCGGATGGGGGTGTTTGCGCTGGTGGCCGGGGTTTCGGGCTCGTTCGGGGTGACGGGTTGGCGGCGTGGGGGGTGCTGTCGTTGAGGTGGTCGCCCGGTCGTGCGTGTTCACTTTTCACTCTTCGTACGTACGTTCGAAAAACTGTCGGGGGGTGGTTCTAGGGTGGGATTCATGGACGAGGTGGGGGTGCGTGAGCAGCGGGTGGTGCACGCGCGCGCCCTGGTTGAGGAGTTGTGTGGGGAGTTCGACGCCGAGCATGCCGCCCAGGTCCGTCAGGTGCGGGTGATCGACCGGTTGTGTCAGGCGTATTCGGTGTTGGACGCCGTGGGTCCCGTGTTGCCCGGCCAGGAGCGCCTGGTGCCGGCGGGGGCGGACGGGACACCGTTGGTGGCCGAACACCTGGCCACCGAACTGGCGCCGAAGTTGCGGGTCTCGATCCCGTCCGCCGGCTCGTTGATCGCCGAAACGATGGACATCGTGTATCGGCATCCCCGCCTGTGGCAGGCCGTCCAAGACGGCCGGCTCCGCGTGTGGCAGGCCCGCCAGATCGTGCGGGCGACCAGTCTGGCCGGGTTGTGTTTGGAGGCGGCGTTGTGGGTCGATACCCACCTCGAACCCGCCCTGGGCCGGCTCGCCCACGGACGACTCACCCACAAGCTGCACGGGTTGATCGCCCGCGCCGATGTCGAACTCGCCACCCTGCGGGCGGCCAAGGCGCGGGCGGAACGGTTCGTCCGCGTCCGCCACAACGGCGACGGCACAGCGTTCATCATCGCCCGCACCGACAGCGTCGACGCCCACCGCTTCGCCCGCACCCTCGACCAGCTCGCCGACCAGTTGGCCCTGGCCGGCGACACCAACGAGGCCGACGTCCGCCGCGCCACCGCGATCGGCATCCTCGCCGACCCCTATGCCGCCACCAACCTCCTCAACGGACCCGAACCCGACACCGACACCCCCACCGCGTCGGACCGATCCCTGACTGAGTCGAGCCGGTCCCTGAGCCTGTCGAAGGGCCGGCGTCGTCGGCGGGCCACCGCGGAACTGATCATCCACTTCGCGCCCGGCCAACACGTCGGCCGGTGCGAGGAACTCGGCCCCGTCCTGGCCGAACAAGTCAAGACGTGGCTCGGTCATGATCGGGTCATCGTCCGGCCCGTGATCGACCTGGCCGACAACCCTGCCGTCGACAGCTACGAAATCCCCGACGCGATCGCCCGCATCGTCGGGCTCCGCCACCCCTACGACATCTTCCCCTTCGCCACCAGCCCGTCGATCTGCCTCGACCTGGACCACACGTGGCCCTACTCCCGCCACCCCGACGCGCCCACCGGCCAAACGTGCCCCGACAACCTCGGCCCCACCAACCGCCGCTCCCACCGCGCCCGCACCCACTCGGGCTGGACCGTCACCCAACCCTTCCCCGGCACCTACCAGTGGACCTCCCGCCTCGGCTACCGCTACCACGTCAACCAAGACGGCACCACCGAACTCCCCAACCAGCCGACCAGCCAAGTCGGCCGCGAACGACCCGACCAGCCCAGCCAACCCCCAGGCCCGGACCGGCCACCCCCCAAACCCCTCTTCACCATCGACTACGCCTGGACACCACCACGCGCCCCAGCCGCCTGAGGCGGTCATATCGCCGCGCCCACAGTCGCCTCCGCCTCCCGGACACTCACGCGCCCCGACATCAACGCCGGCAACAGCGTGTCCCGGAGTTCGGCGAGCTTGCGCGTCTCGCCGACGGCCAAGTCAATCCGTCGCTCCAGCGCCGCAAGCTCCAGTTCCAGTGCCGCCACAGACTCGGTCCCGGACCACGGGATCGTGACCCGCTTCAGATCCGTCTGGTTGATCGAACCGAAGACGGTGCCTTCGCTGTTGAATGGCTGCCACGCCGACTCCGCCATCCTCAGCGCGTGGAAGAGCACATAGGGCGTCTCTGTGGTTGAGGTGATCGCCGCGAGCCCACGCCCGATGCACAACGGTCGATCGGCACGGTTGACCTTCCCCACAGGAGCCCGAACGCTCAAGAGAACGTCGCCGGCGCTCGCCAGCCTCACGGGCTCAGTCGTATGGATACGGCTGGTCGGCACCCGGGGACCGAAGTCGCGCACTCCCTGGAAGAACTCGATCCCTTGCCCGATCTCGTTCATCGACTCGCCCCTCGGCGATGAGCCCATCACCACGAGACCAACGTGACGCAGTTCAGCGACGTCTGTCAGTGCCCGCGCTACCTCCGAGGTCGCGATCGAGTTCAGTAGGCCAACGGTTCGCCCATTCGCCGCGATCTTGTCGTCCAGGGCGGTAAGCACTGCCGCGATTCCCTGTTGCTCCCCCAACTCCGGCACCGAGACTGGCCAATCGCTCATGGTGGATAGCCCGATTCGCGACACGGTCGCCCCGTGGATGGATCGTTGCTGAATCTGCTGCTGGAAGTCGGGTGAGAGGTAGTAGTAGAGGAGGTATTGGGGATCCACCCTGCTGGTGTCGGGCCGCAGCAGAGCCATGCGACGCCCCAAGCAGGCCTGCACATTGGCCGGCATCAGCGCCGCCTCGCCCAGGCGCGTCTCGTACGAGAACAGCAGGTCCCCCTCGCGCGGGGTGACCCGACGAGTCCATCGAGAGTAGTCCTCCGGCGTGACGTGATCCGACAACGAAAGGTCCAGCCGACCGGAGTTCAGGCTGGCGATGTTCAGGAAGTACGGCCCCTCCGACTGACGTGTTGGGGTGGCGTGGGGACCGTCGAAGAGTTGACCGAGCGCCCCGAGAGTCGTGCTCGTCACCCCAGTCTCCCCAACTGCTCCCGGACCACGGCGTCCAATCTGGCGGACTCGTCCATGGCGACGAACAACTCCTTGGTGAGCCGCTGAATCTTGGCGTCGAGGTCCTCGCCGTCGTCCTCGGCCGCGGCGGCTCCGACGTAGCGCCCGGGCGTCAGCGCGTAATCGGCGTCCTTGATCTCGGCCAACGTCGCGGAGTAGCTGAAGCCCGGGATGTCGGCGTACTCCGCACGATCCCTGAGCCTGTCGAAGGGTCGTCCTGTGGCTTCGACAAGCTCAGCCACCGTCCCCGGCACGTCGGCGTACTCCGCACGATCCCTGAGCTTGTCGAAGGGTCGTCCCGTGGCTTCGACAAGCTCAGCCACCGTCCCACCACGCCAGGCGTGGTAGGTCCCGGCGATGCGGGCGATGTCGTCATCGCTCAGAGCGCGTTCGGCCCGGTCGACCATGTGACCCAACCCCCGGGCGTCCACGAACAGGACCTGCCCGGCGCGCTCCCCCTTGTCACGGGCGAAGAACCACAAGCACACCGGGATCCCCGTCGACCGGAACAGCTGGGTCGGCAGGGCGACCATGCAGCTTACGAGGTCCGCTTCGACGATTTGCGCGCGGATCTGGCCCTCGCCGCCGGAGTTCGTCGACATGGACCCGTTCGCCATCACGACGCCGGCCTGCCCGCCGGGGGCGAGCTTGCTCAGGATGTGCTGGATCCACGCGTAGTTCGCGTTCCCCGCCGGCGGCACGCCGAACCGCCAGCGGGCGTCGTCGTCGCGGCGCGCCCAATCCTTGATGTTGAACGGCGGGTTGGCGAGCACGTAATCGGCCTGCAGATCGGGGTGCAAATCGCGGGCGAAGGTGTCGCCCCAGCTGGGCCCGAGGTTGCCGTTGATGCCGTGGATGGCCAGGTTCATCTTCGCCATCCGCCAGGTGCGCTCGTTGTTCTCCTGGCCGTACACGGCGAGGTCGGCGCGGTTGCGGTCGTGCGCCTCCAGGAACTTCTCCGCCTGGACGAACATGCCCCCCGACCCGCAGCACGGGTCGTAGATGCGCCCGCGCGTCGGCGCCATCAGCTCCACCAGCACCCGGACCACCCCCGGCGGCGTATAGAACTCCCCGCCCCGCTTGCCCTCGCTGGCGGCGAACTTGCCGAGGAAGTACTCGTACACCTCCCCGAGCAGGTCCCGGGCCCGTGCGGCGCCCTGGCCGGAGAACGAGGCCGAGTTGAGCAGGTCCAGCAGTTCGCCGAGCCGCCGCTGGTCGACGGACTCCCGGTTGTACGTCCGCGGCAACGTGCCCGCCAACGCCTTGTTCTCCTCCATGAGGCTCGCCATGGCGTCGTTGATCAACTCCCCCACGTTGAGCGACTCGGTGCCCTTGGCGTGGGCGGCCAAGTAGCCCCAGCGGGCGGTCGCGGGCACCCAGAACACGCCGGACCCCTCGTACTCGTCCCGCTCCTCGACCGTGGCCTCGATGTCGTCGTCGTCGTAGCCGATCGGGTCGGACTCCAGCTCGGCCCGGATCTTCGCCTGCCGCTCGGCGAACGAGTCCGAGACGTACTTGAGGAACACCAGCCCCAGCACCACGTCCTTGTACTGGCTGGCGTCCATCGACCCCCGCAGCTTGTCCGCGGCCTTCCAGAGCGTGTCCTTGAGCTCCTTCATCGTCGACGGACGGGGGGGTTCAGCCTTGGCGCGCGCCATGGGGTTCCTTTCGTTCCAGGGTGATCCGCCGGTGTTCGACGGCGGTGGTCAGGTCGGACGCCAAGGCGTCCAGTTGGGCGAGGCGCGCGGCCAGCCGGTCCCGCTCGGCGGCGCAGGCCGCGAGCGCCTCGCCGAGCGGCGCGACGGCGTCCGGGGGCAGGACGGCCAGCCGCCAGCCCTTCCACAGGCTGCCCGGCGCGGCGGACTCGATGCGCCGCACCACGGACGCCGCGGCCAGGGGCGCGCCCTCCCCCAGGCGCAGGACGCGCGCCGGGAACGTGACCAGGGCGCCCCCCTCGGCGTCGACGATCGCGGCCGGGTGGTTGTCGGCGGTGAACACGACGTCGCCGGGCTCGGTGAGGCGGGCGTCGGTGGCGGCGGCGAGGGCCAGCCGGTCGACGCGCAGGCCGCGGGGCCGGCCCCGCACCTCCTCCGCACCGAGGACCGGCACGTTGCCGAGCGGCAGGTAGTCCACGTCCACCCGGTGTCCGGGCAGCACCCGTGCCCAGCCCTGCTCGACCGCGTGCCCGAGCGACACCTCGGCCGGCGTCCCCTGCGCGGCCGCCATCGTGAAGCCGTCGAGCAGTCCACCCGGATCGTCGCGCCGAAGCGCCAGTACCCAGTCGGCGCCGCTGCGCTCCCGCAGCACCGGACGCTGCCGCCGCACCGCCACGAGCGCGCCGCCGCCGGCGACCAGGCCGCTCGTGGGCACCTGCACGAGGTGCGCCCACGCCCTCCGTCGCGCCCCCTCCACGCCCGCCCGGGCGGCCAGCAGGTCATCGGTCAGCCCGGCCACGATGTGGGCCGACAAGCTCACCGACGACAGGTCCGCCACTCCCGTGCGGCGCTCCAGCGCGCTGGACGCCTCGGGCGCCGCCACGAGCCACAAGCCCAGATGCTCCCGCGCCCGCGCCGGACGCAGCCCCGCCGGCAGCCGCACGATCGCCCGAACGCGGCCCTCGCGCAGCAGCTCGTCGCGCCGGACGGACGCCGCGGCGTCCGGTAGCGCGTCGGTCAGCAGCCGCGCCGGGCCGAGCACCACGGCGACCTGGCGGTCGTCCATCTGAAGCGCGACCTCCTCGACGAGCGCCAGCTGCTGGACGGCCGACCCGGCCTCCCCAGTCACCCCCGACACCGGCACCGGCAGGACCACGAGGTGCACCACCGGCCCCGCCACGGACCACTCACCGCCCTCGGGCTCGACCGTCACCGTCCGGACGCCGCGCACCAGCAGCTGGCGGCGCAGCAGCCGCCGCAGGGGCCCCGTGCCCCGCAGCAGCAGCACGGCGTCGCCCTCGTCGGAGCACCGGGGCAGCGCGTCGACGGCCGCGCCGGTGGGGTCCATGAGCCGGGCGTCCCCGAGGTCGCGGCGCAGCGCCTGGGTCAGCGTCGCGAGCAGCCGGTGGGCCTCGTCGGCCAACCCGGCCTCGGCGAGCTCGGCCCAGTGCGCGCGGAACCGCTCGCTCAGCACCCGTTCGTGGGCCGCCTCGACGCCCCACGTCGCCTCGACCAGCGACTCGGCCAGCTCGACGGCAACGGCAAGGTCGTCCGCCCCGGTGATCTCGGCGAGGAGGCACTCGTCGTCCGGGTCGACCTCGTCGGCCAGCTCGCGCACCGCGTCCACGTCGAGGCCGTCGAGGGTGAGCCCGCTCACGTGCCGCAGGGTCAGCAGCGCGCTGAGCACCTCGGCGGTGGCGCGGCGACGGGCCGGCGTCCGGCCGTCCCAGAGGGCGTGAGCCGCGGCGTCCGCCCGGACCTCGGCGTTGTTGCCCCGCTCCGTGGCCTCGAGCCACGCGACGACGTCGTCCAGGACGAACAGCTCCTGACCGGTCGGCCCCCGCTCGGGCGCCGGGAACGGGTGTGCCGTGCCGCGGGAGCGCTTGCGCCACATCGTCACCACCGGACGCCGCACGCGCGCCAGCGACGCCACGTCATGAAGCGTCATCAGCGTCGACACCGTCGTCCTCCCGGTTGGGGGTCAAGCGCGATCGTCCAACCCGATCGATGGGCTCACCCTAGCGATGCCTGGACGCACTGCGAACGACCCAGCCGATAACCCCCATTATCAGCCCCGCGTTGAGGCGCCAGGACCACCCGGCCGGATCGTGGTTTCACCACCACACAACACCGGAGGAACCGTGGCCATCCACACGATCATCACCCTTCTGCTCACCGCCCTCGTCTCCCTTGTCGCCTGATCCGGCCCCGCTGGGCGCGGCTCAGGGGGCGACCCGGGGCGTCCGGGCTGGGTTCCTCGCGTCGGCGTGACAGGCTGGGCGAGTGGACCTGACCGTTCTTTCCCCCGCCGAGCAGACGCGGCTCACGCGGCTGCGCCGCATGAAGATCGTCGCCCTATCGCTGCTCGTCGGCGCCGCGATCGTCTACCTGCTCACGCTCAACCTCGACCACGCGGGCCCGTGGGGCTGGGTGAACACGATGGCCGAGGCGGCCATGGTCGGCGGGCTCGCGGACTGGTTCGCGGTCACCGCGCTCTTCAAGCATCCGCTGGGCATCCCGATCCCCCACACGGCAATCATCCCCCGCAAGAAGGACGAACTGGCGGGCAGCCTGCAGTCGTTCTTCGCCGACAATTTCCTCACCGAAGACGTGGTGCGCGAGCGCATCGCGGACGCCCACGTCGGACGCCGAGCCGGCGCCTGGCTGCGCGAAGAGAAGTACGCCCGCCGGCTCGTCGCCGAGGCGGTCCGCATCGGACGCGCCCTGCTCGGCCGGGTCTCCGACGACGACGTGCGCGCCCTGGCGACCGAGGTGCTGCTGCCGCGCCTGCGCCGCGAACCGCTCGCCCCGACGGCCGGCGTCCTGCTGGGTTCGGTCGTCGACGACCAGGCCCATCGCGGCTTCGTCGACCTGCTGGCGCGCGAGGCGCACGTGTGGCTGTCCGCCAACCCGAGCGCGTTCACGGCCGTCCTGCACGACCGGGCGCCGCGCTGGTCGCCCCGCTTCGTCAACCAGCGGGTGGTCTCGGTGGCTTACTGGCAGGCCCTCGACTGGGTCGCCCAGGTGCGCGACGACCCCGAACACCCGGCCCGCCAGGCCCTCGACGACCTTCTCCACCGCATCGCCGACGACCTGCAGGCCGACACCACGACCCAGGCGCGCGCCGAGGCCCTCAAGGACCGCCTGCTGTCGCATCCTCAGCTCGGCGAGACCGTGGTCTCGCTGTGGGGCAGCGTCCGGGTCAGCCTTGAGTCGGCGCTGGAGGACCCGAGCTCCGGCGTCCACGAACGCGCCGTCCGGTTGGTGCAGCGCCTTGGCGACCAGCTACTCGTCGAGGAGGCGCTTCGCGACCGCGTCGACCGATCGTTCGCGGACGCCGTCGGCTTCCTCGTGCGCACCTACGGCCACGAGCTGAGTTCGGTGATCAGCCACACGATCCAGCGCTGGGACGGCCGCGACGCCAGCCGGCGCATCGAACTGTACGTCGGCCGAGACCTGCAGTTCATCCGCATCAACGGCACCGTGGTCGGCGCACTCGCCGGCCTCGTGATCCACGCGGTCAGCCAGCTGCTCTAGGCAGCCGCCTGGAAACCCGCCTCAGCTGCGCGGCGGACGGCCGGCCCCGCGGCGTCCGGCGCCGTCCCGGTCGCCCCCGTCGGGCGCGGACTGGGTGGTCACCGGGGCGTCGTGGACGTGATAGCCGCGTCCGTGACAGGTCTCGCACGGCACGGTGAACGCCTCGGCGAGCCCGGTGCCGATGCGCTTGCGCGTCATCTGCACGAGCCCGAGCGACGTGACCTCGGCCACCTGGTGGCGGGTGCGGTCGCGTCCGAGGCACTCGACCAGCCGCCGCAGCAGCAGCTCGCGGTTCGCGGGCAGCACCATGTCGATGAAGTCGATGATGATGATGCCGCCGATGTCGCGCAGTCGCAGCTGCCGGACGACCTCCTCGGCCGCCTCCAGGTTGTTGGACGTGACCGTGGCCTCGAGGTTGCCCGACGTGCCCGTGAACTTGCCCGTGTTGACGTCCACGACGGTCATCGCCTCGGTGCGGTCGATGACCAGGGAGCCGCCCGAGGGCAGATGCACGCGACGCTCGAGGGCCTTCGCGACCTGCTCGTGCACCCGGAACGTGGCGAACAGGTCGCCCTCGGACTCCCGGTCCCAGCGGCGCAGACGGGGCGCGAGGTGCGGGGCCACGTGGGTGACGTAGGCCTCGACCGTGTCCCAGGCGTCCTGGCCGCGGCCGTTGCCGTCGACGATCAGGGTGCTGAAGTCCTCGGTGAAGAGATCGCGCACGATGCGGACGGTCAGGTCGGGCTCGGAGTACAGCGCCTGCGGCGCCTGCCCGGCCTTGACCTTCTTCTCGATGACCTCCCACTGAGCCTTGAGGCGGTTGACGTCGTGGATCAGCTCGTCCTCGGACGCCCCCTCCGCCGCCGTGCGGACGATCACGCTGGCGTCCTCGCCCACCACCTCGTCGAGCACGCTCTTCAGGCGGGCCCGCTCGTGGTCGGGGAGCTTGCGGGAGATGCCCGACAACTGGCCGTTCGGGGAGTAGACGACGTAGCGGCCGGGCAGCGACAAATGCCCGGTGAGGCGGGCGCCCTTGGCGCCGATCGGGTCTTTGGTGACCTGGACCAGCACCGCCTGGCCCGACTTCAACACCTTCTCGACCTTGCGCTCGTCGCCCGTGACGCCGAAGCCGTCCCAGTCGACCTCGCCGGCGTACAGGACGGCGTTGCGTCCGCGTCCGATGTCGATGAACGCCGCCTCCATCGAGGGCAGCACGTTCTGCACCCGGCCCAGGTAGACGTTGCCGATCAGCGACGACGAGCTGGCCCGGTCGACGTAGTGCTCGACCAGGACGCCGTCCTCCAGCACCCCGATCTGGGTGTAGTCGTCGGCCTGCCGGATCAGCATCATGCGCTCGACGGACTCCCGGCGGGCAAGGAACTCCGCCTCGGACAGCACCGGCGCGCGGCGGCGTCCGGCGGCGCGGCCTTCGCGGCGTCGCTGGCGCTTGGCCTCCATGCGCGTGGAGCCCTCGATGCCCGTGATCTCGTCGGACGCCTTGCCTTCGGACGTGCGGGCGCGCCGCGGCTCCCGGACCTTGACGACCACGTCGACGCCCTCGTCGTCTGTGGAGGTGGTGTCCTCGCCGCGACGACGGCGCCGGCGACGGCGGCGTCCGGACGGGGTGACGTCGCCGGGCTCGGCGTCCGTTGAGGCGTCCGCGTCGTCGGAGTCGGTGTCGGATTCTGAATCGGCGTCGGTACTGGGGACCCCGGCTTCTGCGTCGCTTTCGTCGTCGTCGGAGTCGTCCGCGTCGTCGGCCTCGCCCTCGGCGGTGCCGGTGGAGGCGTCAGACCCGCGGCGGCGGCGGCGTCCACCGCGGCGGCGGCGCCGGCGGCGCGGCGAATCGTCGTCGGCGGAGTCGTCGTCACCCTCGGCCTCGAAGGCGTCGGACTCCTCGTCCTCACGTTCGCCGATCGCGGCGGCCAGGTCGTCCAGGGCGATGGATACGTCCTTTGGGGCGGCTGGTTCGCCGGTGGCGTCGGGTCCGGCGACCGAGCCGGCCAACTGCTGCAGGCTCGCAGCCACGTCGTCTGAGGGCGCGGGCGCGGGGGCGGACGCCGCGCGCGTGGCGCGGCGGCGACGCGTGGTCGGCTTTGCGGGCGGGGTGTCGGTCGCGGGGGCGTCGTTTGCGTCCGCGGCGGGGGCGTCTGCGTCGGTTTCGGCGGGCAGCGGGGCGGCGGCGTCCACAGCCTCGGCCGCGGGGGCGGCGCGACGGCGTGACGTCCGGCGGCGCGGGGCGGGCTCGGGCGCCGGTTCCACGACGGATTCTGCCTCGTCGGCGTCCACCGCGTCGGGCTCGACGGGGGCTTCGGGGGACTCCTCCGCAGGCTGCTCCTCGTCGTCGGCATCGGCCGCCTCGGGCGCCGCGACCGCCTCCGGCTCGGCGACCTCCTCGACGGCGACCTCGACGAGCGGGCCCTCAGCGCTCACCTCGGACCACTCCGCCTCCACGGCCTCGGGCTCCGCGACGGGCGGGGCGATCTGGGCGACGGCGGGCGTCGGCTCGATCGCGCGGGGCGGGCCGGCGGGCCGGCTGGCGGCGCGGCGCCGGCGTGGAGGGGCGGCTTCGGCGGGCGCCGGCGGCGCGTCGAAGAGCGCGGGGCGCGCGTCGTTGGGTTCGGCGGATTCGGGGGTTTCGGCACCGGTGGGTGCGTCCGGATCGAGCATGTGCTCTCCTCACGCGGCAGGATCACCTGCCGGACAATGGCCGCTCCCGGCCGGGGCCGGGTGCGACGAAGCTTGCGGTTCGGGTCCCGCCGCGGTCGAATCGCTCGTCGCGGCCTGGCCCGGGCGGACGCTGGGGGGCGCCCTTCCTGGGGGCCATTGTTCCACACGCCCCCGGGCGGGGACTACTCGCCTGCCCGGCGTGGCTCGCCCCGGCCCGCGAACGGGTCGGACAGTGAGACGCCGTCCCAGCGCCCCTGGGCCAGGCGGGTCAGCAGCGGCGGCTGCGCCGGCACGAACGCCGGCTCGACCCGGGACAGTGCGGCGAGCACGTCGTCCGGGCGGACGAGCGGCGCGGCGTGGTGGCTGAGCAGGCCCAGCGTGTCGTCGGACTCCACCGCGAGCGCGATGATTGCCCCACGCACGTCGAAGGCTCGCACCCCGGTGCGGGTGAGGCGCTCGACCTCGATGCGCTCGGCGTCCAGGAGCGCCCGAACCGCCCGCTCCAGCACCGGCAGCGGCACGCCCTCGACCCGTAGTCGCCACGCCGAAGCCGCCAGCGCGTCGGCCAGCCCACCGGCCCAGGCAGGCACGACGTCGACGACGACGATTCCGTCGGGCAAGGCGGCGTTCAGGGCGTCCATGACGGCGCCCGGCTCGCAGTGGCGCGACAACGCCAGCTCGAGATACTCGGCCTCGGAGGCCGCCCCCGTGGGCGAGGAGTTCGCGTAAGACACCCGCTGGTGGGGGTTGAACCCCGAGGTGGACGCCATGGGCACGTCCGCGCGGCGCAAGGCCCGCTCGAACGCTCGGGCGACGTCGCGGTGGCTGGCGAACCGCGCCCGGCCCCGCTTGGCGTACCGCACGCGCAGCCGGGCCACCGGCGGGGCGTGCTGCTCCGGCTGGCGGCGGGGGGCGTCGTTCACGAGGTCGAAGCCTAGCCCCGAGGTGCCCTCGCCCTGGAGACGAGCCCACACCGGAGACGGCCTCGCCCCGAAACTCGCGCTCATGAGCATGACCGTGTCCGGTCTGCCGGGCCTCGTGCATTCCCGGCGCTGGGGCCCGGTGGTGTTCAGATGGTTCTCGATTCTTGGGGCCTTCGAACGGCCTCCACATCTGGCCTAGTCAGGGCGATTTGAG
>WBZS01002369.1_pt1 | contig 11877 bp, 13 predicted proteins | sample 5204201 | NCBI WGS metagenome assembly WBZS01 (sample SAMN12344357, study PRJNA552823) | activated sludge metagenome | biome: Activated sludge suspended growth; feature: Nitrification reactor; material: Wastewater; isolation source: activated sludge from nitrification reactor of wastewater...
CCCTGCGCCGGATGGCCCGCCGGCACGCCGGGGAACAGGTGGCGGAACACAGGGTTCACGCCGCGCGCGAAGGCGTCGACCATGCCGGCGCGCTCGCCGATCTTCATGAAGCCCAGCCACAAGGCCATCATGCCCACCAGACCCAGCGAAATCTCGAACCCGGTCTTGGCCGCGTCGAACATCGCCGTCATCAGCTTGGGAAACACCGACAGATCGCCGTGCGCCAGCTGAACGGCGGCGGCGACGAAGGCGCTCAGGAAGAAACCGAGCCAGACGAAATTCAAGACCAAATCGGGCTCCAGCGCTTGTCTATCAATCGTAGGCAGCTATGGTTTTTGAATTTTCTTGAACGCAAAGAGCGCGAAGGTTATGCAAAACACGCAAAAGCAGAAAACAAGATGTTTTCCGCGGGTTTTGCGAAATCTCTGCGCACTTTGCGTTCAAGGATGTTGCGGCCACCCGCGAGCGCGCGTCATCCACCGCAGCACTTCTTGTATTTCTTGCCGCTGCCGCACGGGCACGGGTCGTTGCGGCCGACCTTGTCGCTCACGGCAGGCGCCACGCGCGGGCCCAAACTGCGGGCGATGGCGTGCAGGTCGTATACCGCCCACAGCGCATCGCCGAACAGGTTCATGCGCGCCTGGCTCACGCTGGGCGGCGCGTCGTCCTGAAACAGGTTGAAGACCGGCGCAGCGGTGTCGTCGGCGTTGAGGTCAGCGATGGCCTCGAGCGCATCGGCCATGTCGGCGGCGATTTCCTTGTCGCGCGGCGGCGCCCAGTCGTCTGCCCATTGATCGACGGCCGCCAGGAAGCCCACCGCCCACACCCGCGCAAACGCCGGGGCCGGTCCTTCGCCCTCCGCTTCACCGCCTGATGGAGCGGCGTCCGCCTCGTCCGGCACGGCCAGCAGCATGCCGCGCCAGTCGATCACCGCCGGGTTCAGGGCGCGCGGGTCGTCCAGGCTCTCCACCTGAGCGTCCAGCGCGGCCTCAAGCTGCGCTTGCCGCGCCTGCCAGTTCATGAGAAAGCGCGTGCGCTGGGCGGGGCTGTCGAAGTCGTCCGCGCCACCACCCACACCGTCGATGCCCAGCAGCACCGGCAGCCATTCGGCGTCGGGCACCGGCCGGCGCGTGCACAGCAGCGCGGTCAAAAAGCCCTCGCAGAACTCCCATTGGGGAATGTGCTCACGGTGCTCACGCAACTCGTCCAGCACGTCGTCCAGGGCTTCGAGCGTGGCGACCGTGGCCTCGTCGAACGCGGGGTCTTCGGGTGTGGCGGGGTCGTTGGGAACGGCGGATTCGGTCATGGCGCGCATCGTACCGTGGCGGCGGCTGCGCCACGGCCGTGCGCCCTCAGCGCCGCCGCGTGCCCAGCCAGATAACCGCGCCCACCACGATCAGCGCACCCAGCACCTGCACCGGCGCGATACGCTGGCCCAGCACGGCCCACGCCAGCACCAGCGCGAACACCGGCTCGACGTTCATCACCGCCGAATTGCCGACCACGCCCAGGCGCGGCAGCACCGTGAACAGGACGGTGATGCCGGTGCCGTACAGCAGGGTGAGCAGGGCCAGCCCCCACCAGCCCGGCGCGGCCGTGGGCAGTGCGGGGCCGCCCTGCACCACCACCGCGGCGCCGGCCAGCAGGCCGACCATGGCCATGGTGGCGAAGGTGCGCAGGCGGCCATCCAGCCCGCCGGCTTCGTGCTGCGTGAGCACCAGCGCCAGGCCGAACGTCGCCGAGGCACCCAGCGCAAACGCCACGCCGGCGCCAATCTGCCGCCACTGCCCCGCCGCGCCCAGACCCGACGCGGCGCCCAGCACATCCAGCGCCAGCACCAGCCCGAACAGGATCACCGGCATGGCGATCAGCAGCGCGCGCTCGGCCCGGTGTTGATAGAGCACGCGCGCCCACAGCGCCGTCATCAGCGGAAAGCTGTTGAACACCAGCAGCGCCAGCGCCACCGGCAAGCGCGCCACGGCCGAATACAGGCACAGGCTCTGGATGGCGATCAGCATGCCGATGAGCGGCAAGGCTTTGCGCTGTCGGGCGTTAAGCGCTAGCGGCACCTTCTGCACGGCCAGCAGCACGCCCACCACCAGCGCCGTCGTCACGCTGCGGACGGTGACGGCCGTCGGCACGTCCACGCCGTGGTTGAACGCCAGCCGCGCCGCCACGTGATTGGCGCCCATTACCGCGGCGATGAGCAGCAGCGTGAGAAACGCGGCGGTGCTGAGGGCGCGAGTGGGGGTGGTCACGCAGCAGCGCCCGCACCATGCTGCCGCAGGAATAGGGCTGTTGCCCCCTCGCCCCTTTGGGGAGAGGGCTGGGGTGAGGGGCTGGACAGCCAAGCACGCGCCACACCCTCACCCTCTCCCGTCTGCGGGGGAGGGCGCAAAAGCGTGGTCATACACGCGCTCATGCCGCCGGATACAAGCCACGCCCCCGCGCATGCAACCGCGCCAGCCCCAGCAGCGCATCGGTGAACGGCGTGGGCACCTGCGTCAATTGCCCCAGCTCGCGCACCGAGGCCACCAGCGCGTCCAGTTCCACCGGCTTGCCGGCCTCCACGTCCTGCAGCATGGAGGGCTTGAGCGCGCCCAGCTTGCGCGTGACCTGGTGGCGGTCTTCGGGCTGCTCGGCAATCGGCAGGCCGATGCGCGCACCGATCTCGCGCGCCTCCAGCATCACGTGGCTGACAAAGCCGCGCGCCAGTTCGTCGTCCAGAATCAAGTCGGCCGTGGCGCCCGTCATGGCACTCACGGGGTTGATCGTCATGTTGCCCCACAGCTTGTACCAGATGTCTTTCTGGATCTGCGGCGAGCGCGTCACGTCAAACCCCGCACGCGTCAGCAGATCGGCCAGCGCGCTCAGGCGCGGCGTTTCACCGCCGCCCGGCTCGCCCACGATCAGGCCGTTGCCGATGCGGTGGCGAATCACGCCCGGCTCGTCCACCGAGCAACTGGCGTGCACCACACCGCCGATCACCTGCGCCGCCGGTATGGCGCGCGCAATGGCGCCGCCAGGGTCGACCGATTCCAGCGCATGCCCCGCCAGCGCGCCGCCAAAGCCCTGCAGAAACCACCACGGCACACCGTTCATGGCCGTCAGCACGATGGTCTGCGGCCCCAGCAGCGGCCCAATGGCGCGCGCCACATCCGCCATGCCCGGCGCCTTGACAGACACCACCACCACATCCTGCACACCCAGATCGGCCGGCTGGTCGCTGGCTTGCACGGCGTGCGCGGTTTCACGCTCGCCCTCGCGCAGGCGCAGGCCGTGCGTGCGCAGCGCCTGCAGCGCGGCGCCGCGCGCGACCACGCCGACATCGCAACCGGCAGCGGCCAGGCGCGCACCCATCCAGCCGCCGATGGCGCCGGCGCCATAGATGGCAATCTTCTTGATCATTCAGGCCTCCAGCGCTTGCCTATCGTGCGCAAGCAGCTTCAATTTTTATAGCTGTCGTCGATGCGATCGACCTGCCGCACCAGCGCGTTGAACACATCCTGGCCCGCGCCGTGCTTGGGGTCGAACTGCAGCGCATCGCGCGTGCATTGGGCGGCAACGGCTTCCGGCACCGGCAGCGGTGTGCCCATGCTCTGCGTGGCCAGTTGAATCTCGCAGGCGCGCTGCAGCGTCCACAGAATGGCAAACGCCTGCGGCAGCGTGTGGCCCCAGCTCAGCAGGCCGTGGTTGCGCAGGATCACGGCTTGGCGCTTGCCGATCGACGCCAGCACGCGCGGCCCTTCCTCGGCGTGGATGGTGATGCCCTCGAAGTCGTGGTACGCCACCATGTCGTGCAACTGCGCGCTGTAGAAGTTGCTTTGCGACAGACCCGAGGCCAGCGCCGCCACCGCCACGCCCGCTGTGGTGTGCGTGTGCATCACGCAGTGCGCGCCGTCGATGCCGCCGTGAATCGTGCTGTGCAGCACGTAGCCGGCCGGGTTGATGGGGTGCGGCGAGCCGTCCAGCACCTCACCCGCCAGGTTCACTTTCACCAGGTTGCTGGCCGTCACCTCGGTGTAGTGCAGCCCGAACGGGTTGATGAGAAACTGCTTCTCGCCCCCCGTCACGCTGTCGGGCAAGCGCAGCGTGATGTGGTTGTAGATCATCTCCGTCCACCCCAGCATCGCGAAGATGCGGTAGCAGGCGGCGAGCTGCACGCGCGCGGCGCGTTCGTCGGGATGCAGAGCAGCCACGCCCCGCACGGCTGAATCAAAGGCGTTCATGGGCAAATCCTTTCACCAGTGTCCGGCCCGGTTCAGTAGCTGGAAGGCCCGCCGGCCTTCGCGCCCTGCCGGAACTGCCCCAGCAACTGCGTGGCGCCGTTCACCAGCACGATGGTGTCGGCCCCCACGGCGACGAAGCGCGCGCCGGCGGCCAGCCACTTGTTGGCCTGCTCTGCGCTGGTCGCCAGAATGCCCGGCGCCTTGCCGGCTTTCAGGATGCGGGCGATGCCCTGCTCGATCATGGCCTGCACGTCGGGGTGCAACGCGTTGCCCGGATGGCCCATCGACGCGCTCAGGTCGGCCGGGCCGATGAACACGCCGTCCACGCCGGGCGTGGCGGCAATGGCGTCGAGGTTGTCCATCGCCGTCACGGTCTCGGCCTGCACCAGGCAGCAGATCTGGTCGTTGGCCTCGTGCACGTAGCGCGCGTGCGCCTGCCAGCGCGAGGCGCGCGACAGCGCGCTGCCCATGCCGCGCACGCCCAGCGGCGGGTAGCGGCAGGCGGCGGACACCTGCGCCGCCTGCTCGGCGGTGTCGACCATCGGCACCAACACGGTCTGCACGCCGGTGTCGAGAAACTGCTTGATCAGCGCCGTGCCCGCCTCGCCTGTGCCCAGCGGCACGCGCACGACGGGGTGCGAGCGCGCATCGCCAAACGCATGCTGCGCGCTGGCCACAGCCTGCAGTTGCGCCAGCACGCTGCGCACATCATTCGGCGCGTGTTCGCCGTCGATCAGCAGCCAGTCGTAGCCGATGCCGGCGATCAGCTCCGTGCTGTAGGCATTGGCCAGCGCCACCCACAGGCCGATCTGCGTGCGGCCGTCCTGCATGGCCTGCTTGAAGGGATTGTGCGGTACTTTCATGGGCCCATTTTCCTCACACAAAGCGAAATTCGAGCTTGCCCAGTGGCCCGTAATCGGCTTCGAACACGTCGCCCACTTTAGCGGCCACCGGGCGCGTGAACGAGCCGGCCAGCACGATCTGCCCGGCCTTGAGCGACTCACCCCAGGGCGCGAGCTTGTTCGCCAGCCAGGCGATGCCGATGGCCGGGTCGCCCTGCACGCCGGCAGCGAGGCCGGTTTCTTCCACCGCGCCGTTCTGCTTGAGGATGGCGCCGACCCAGGGCCGGTTGATGGTGCGCGCGTCCGCACGGGCCCCGCCCACCACGATGCCGGCGTTGGCGGCGTTGTCGCTAATGGTGTCGTAGACCTTGCGCATCACCTTGGTGTGGCGGTCGAACTGCTCGATGCGCGCGTCGATGATCTCGATCGCGGGCGTTACATATTCTGTAGCAGCGAGCACTTGCTGCACGCCGATGTCCGGCCCTTTTAGGTCGGATTTCAGGATGAAGGCCAGTTCCACCTCGACGCGCGGCGCAATAAAGCGCGATGCGGGAATCTCCAGCAACTGGCCGGGCGTGCAAGTGAACAGCATGCTGTCGAGCAGCGTGCCGTAATCCGGCTCGTCGATCTGGCTGCTGATCTGCATGGCGCGCGAGGTGAGGCCGATCTTGTGGCCGATCACGCGCCGCCCTTCGGCCAGTTGCCGTGCCACCCAGGCGCGGCTGATGCGGTAGCCGTCCTCGATGGTCATGCCAGGAAAGCGTTTGGAGAAATGCTCCACCGGCACGCGCGTCTGCTCGCTGTGTTGTAGCTCGGCGGCGAGTGCTTCGATCTGATCGTTGGTCAGCATGTCAGGCCTTCTTGAAGAGCGGGTGCAGCGTGGAATGCTTGGCGTCGAACACCTCGTGGCCTTCGTCGATCTGCAGCGTGAGGCCGATGTGGCGCGTCGCCATCACGGGGTCGATTCGGGCGCGGACGGCTGCCAGCACCGCATCACCCGCTCTTTTTTGTGTAGCTACGCTGCGGCCTGTGGCCATGCGCAGGTTGCCGTAGATGAAAGCGTATTCGCCCGGGTCGTCGCCGGAGATGCCGGTCTTGCCCGCGCCGGCCGCGCGCCCGGCGGCGCCGCCATCGGCCACGGCGTAGTGCGGCGCGGGATAGGCCAGCACGCGCGTGCCGCCGGTGGGAAAAATTTGCGCGCCGGCTTCGTCGCGCACGCTCAGCATCGCATCGGCCGCGTCGCGGCACAGCGCCGGCATGTCGAGCACGGCGTCGAGGTTGGCGGTGTAGAGAAGGACGAGGTGCGGCATCGCTTACAGACGCGGAAAGGCTTTGTACGATGCGGCGCGCGAGGCCTCGGGCTGCGGCACCGTGGCGCCGTCCTGCGGCGTCACCGGGAACACGGCGTTGATCTGCCCCGTGCCGGAGGCCGCGAAGTACGGCGTGACGACTTCGGCCTTGCCGTCGTACGCCGACCAGCCCAAGGCGCCCAGCAGCATCGCCGTATCGTGCATGAAGCCTTCGCCATGCCCCTTGGCCGCGTACTCGGGCAGCATGGCGCAGAAGTCGGCCCACTCACCGTGCTGCCACATTTGCACCACCTCGTGGTCGAGTTTTTCGAGGAACGGGCTCCAGATCTTGAACGCGAATTCCGGCGCCAACCCGTTCTGCGCAAAGCGATGCGAGAGCGAGCCGCTGGCGAGGAATGCGACGGTGCCGTCGTAGTGCTTTTCCACCGCCTCGCGCAGGGCCCACCCTAATCGGGCGCTATCGTTCAGATAGTGGCTGGTGCACAGCGCCGACACCGAGACGACCTTGAAATGCTGGTCTTCGTTCATGTAGCGCATCGGCACCAGCGTGCCGTATTCGGGCGCCAGCGTGGTGGCATCGTGCGCCAGCGTCTCCACGCCCTGCTCGCTGCAGACCTTCGCCATCAGGCGGCCCAACTCTGGGTTGCCCGAGAAGCCATAGGCCATGTTGCTGATGAAGTGCGGCAGCTCGTTGCTGGTGTAGGTGCCCGACCAGTGCGGCGCGCAGTTGAGGTGGTAGTTGGCATTGACCAGCCAGTGCGTGTCGAACACCACCAGCGTGTCCACGCCCAGCGCGCGGCAGCGGCGGCTGATTTCGCGGTGGCCGTCGATCGCGTCCTGGCGCGTGCCGTGGCGATCGCCGGGCAGCTCGCTCAGGTACATGCTGGGCACGTGGGTGATCTTGGCGGCGAGGGCGAGTTGTCCCATGGCTTTGTCTCCTGACGGTCGGTTGTGCGGCTCAGCCTTCGGCCGTGATGCCGGCCTTGTGGATCACCTCGGCGTAGCGGGCGATCTCGCTCTTGATGAAGTCGGCAAACTGCGCCGGCGTGCCCGACTTGGCCGCGATGCCGCCCTTGCGAAATGCGTCGACCACGGTGGGCGCCTGCATGGCCTGGTTCACCACCGCGTTCATGCGCTGCACGATGGCATCCGAAGTACCCGCCGGCGCGAGCAGGCCGTTCCACGAGTTGGATTCGACTTTCAGCCCCTGCTCGGCCAACGTCGGAATGGCGGGCGCGTAGACCGAGCGCTGCGCCGTCGCCATGCCGATGGCGACCAGCTTGCCGGCCTGCACGTGGTTGCGGAATTCCGGCCAGTTGCCGAACATCATCGACACCTGGCCGCCCAGCAGATCGGCCAGCGCGGGCGCCTGGCCTTTGTAGGGCACATGCACCACATCAACGCCCAATTGGCTTTTCAGCATTTCGCCCGCCAGGTGCGCCGAGGTGCCCGCCCCGAACGAGGCGTAGCTGAGCTTCTGCCCCGCCTTGGCCTGGAGCGCGATGTCGGCCACCGATTTCAGGCCGCTGCCCGGGTGTGTGGCCAGCACGTGCTCCGACAGCCCCATCAGCGCCACGGGGCGCAGATCCTTCAGGCTGTCGTAGGGCAGCTTTTTCACCAGCGTCTGGTTGACGGTGAAGCTGTTGGCGACGGTGACGAAGCTGTAGCCATCGGGCGCGGACTTGGCAACGCTGTCCACGCCGATCACCGTGCCCGCGCCGGGCTTGTTTTCGACCACCACGGGCTGGCCGAGCGACTTCGCGACTTCGGTGGCCACCAGGCGCGTGACGTAGTCGGTCGTGCCGCCGGGGGTGAAGGGCACGACGATGCGCAGCGGCTTGGTGGGCCATGTGCCCTGCGCGCGGACCAGCACGGGCGTGAGTGCGCCAGCGGCGGCGAGGTGGATGAGGTGACGGCGCTGCATGGTCATACGCCCCAGTGCGGGATGTGGTGCGATCCCATCGACACCGCCACGTTCTTCGGCTCCAGAAAGACTTCGTAACTCCAGGTACCGCCTTCGCGCCCGGTTCCCGACGCCTTGGTGCCGCCAAAGGGTTGGCGCAGGTCGCGCACGTTCTGGCTGTTGACGAAGCACATCCCTGCCTCGATGGCGGCGGCCACGCGATGCGCGCGGCCGATGTTCTCGCTCCACACGTAGCTGGACAGGCCGTAGTCGATGTCGTTGGCCTTGGCAATCGCGTCGGCCTCGTCCTTGAACGGAATCAGGCAGGCCACGGGCCCGAAAATTTCTTCCTGCGCGATCTTCATGCGGTTGTCGACATCGGCGAATACGGTGGGCCAGACGTAGTTGCCTTTGGCGACGCGCGCCGGCAGCTCGGGCGCATTAGACGGGCGATCCAGGCCGCCGCACAGCAGCGTGGCGCCTTCCTTCGGCCCCAGCTCGATGTAGCTGCGCACCTTGGCCAGATGGCCTTGGCTGATCATGGGGCCGATGATGGTCTTCTCGTCCTGCGGATCGCCGACGGTGATCTTCTTGGCGCGCTCCGCGAACTTCGCCGCAAAGTCCGCGTAGATGCTCTGCTGCACCAGGATGCGGCTGCCGGCGGTGCAGCGCTCGCCGTTGTTGCTGAAGATCATGAACACCGCTGCATCCAGCGCGCGGTCCAGGTCCGCGTCGTCAAAGATCACGAACGGGCTCTTGCCACCCAGTTCCATGCTGAATTTCTTGAGGCCCGCCGCGCGCACGATGCGGTTGCCCGTGGCCGTGCTGCCGGTGAAGGAGATGGCGCGCACATCCGGGTGTGCGACGAGCGGCTCGCCGGCTTCCTTGCCGAAGCCATGCACGATGTTCAGCACGCCGGCGGGGATGCCCGCCTCCAGCGCCAGCTCGCCCAGACGCGCAGCGGTGAGCGGCGAGAGTTCGCTCATCTTCAGCACCGCCGTGTTGCCGAAGGCGAGGCATGGCGCCACCTTCCACGTCGCGGTCATGAACGGCACGTTCCACGGGCTGATGAGCGCGCACACGCCGACAGGGTGGAACAGCGTGTAGTTCAGGTGCGTCGGCGTCGGATACGTGTGGCCATCGACGCGCGTGCACATCTCGGCGAAGTACGTGAAGTTGTCGGCCGCGCGCGGCACCAGTTGCTTGCCGGTCTGGCTGATGGCCTGGCCGGTGTCGTCGGTTTCGGTGGTCGAGATTTCCGGCACGTGCTTGGCGATCAGCTCGCCCAGCGCACGAATTTTCTTCGCACGCTCGGTGGCGGGCAGGCCGGCCCAGGCGGGGAACGCAGCCTTGGCGGCAGCGACGGCGGCATTCACCTCCGCTTCGCCGCCGGCGGCCACCTCGGCCAAAACGCCCTGCGTGGCGGGGTTGACGGTCTCGAAATAGGTGTCGCCGGGGACGGACTTGCCGTTGATGAGGTGATCAATTTTCATGACGGGGCGCTGTGCAAGGGTTGAATGAAAACCGAACGCAGAGGTCGCAGAGGATTCGCAGAGGGCGCAGAAAACTCAAATGGTTTTCTCTGCGCCCTCTGCGGGCCTTTGCGGACTCTGCGTTCGGCTGTTCGGGTTTGAAACGATGGTGTTCTCCAGCGCACCAATGCCTTCGATCTCGCACACCACGTGGCTGCCGACAGGGCAATCGACCACGCCGTCGGGCGTGCCGGTGAGGATCAGGTCGCCGGGATAGAGCGTCATGAAGCTGGTGAAGTACTCGATCAGCGTCGGCACGTCGAACACCATGTCGCGCGTATTGCCCTGCTGCGTGACCTGGCCGTTGACGGTGGTGCGCAGCGCCAGGTTCATCGGGCTCGGCACATCGGCCGCATCCACCAGCCAGGGGCCGATGGGCGTGCAGGTGTCGCGGTTCTTCACGCGCAAGTTGGGGCGGTACCAGTTCTCCAGGTAGTCGCGGATGGCGTAGTCGTTGGCTACGGTGTAGCCCGCTACGTGGTCGTAGGCGTCGACCTTTTTGACATGCTTCGCTTCGCGGCCGATCACCACGGCCAGTTCGCACTCGTAATGCATGTTGGTCGCGTCGGCCGGTCGCACGGTGAAGGCGCGGTGGCCGATGAGCGAGGCCGCGCCCTTGGCAAAGACCAGTGGTTCCTCGGGTGGCTTGAAGGCCAGTTCCTTCGCGTGGTCGGCGTAGTTGATGGCCAGCGCCAGCACGGTGCGCGGACGGTGCGGCGGCATGTCGACCAGCGGCGGCAGCCAGACAACGTCGTTGAAGTTGAGCAGGCGGCCTTTAAAGGCAGGCGTTTGCAGTTCGAGCTGGCCGTCGCGCTCCACGGCGTCGTGAATCGCGCCGGCCCAGGCGATGCGGGCGTGTTTCATGCCGGCTCTTCCACCAAGGTCTGCACCAGCGGCGCGAAGCCAGGCGCGCTGATCTCGATGCGATCACCCGCCTTGGCGCGCGGGCGCGTGCCGTCGTCCAGGCAATCCGTGCCGAGCATCAGCACATCGCCGGGCTGCAGCGTCATGAACGCCTCGACGTCGGCCAACAGCGTGGCGGCGTCGCGCACCAGGGTGGACAGATCGACCGTCTGGCGCAGCTCGCCGTTGATGCGCACGGTGATCTTCAGCGCACCCAGGTCACCCGCCGCCGACAGCGGCACGCAGGCCGGGCCGCAGCCCAGGAAGCCGTCGCGATTGCGGAACTTGATCGGCGGGCGGTAATAGCTGGCGTGCGGCAGACTCAGGTCGGCCAGCAGCACGACGCCGGCAATCGCTTGCAAACCAGTTGCTCTATTTTCAATAGCTGCTTGCGCTTGCCCTGTTTGCGCCAGATGCTGATAACACTGTGGATCCGCCTTCACCAGCCCCAGCGCCGCGCCCACTTCCACCTCGCCCGGCACGGCGATGGCAGCGCCGTGGGCGGCAAAGGTATTGGCCGTCTTGACGTACAGCACCGGCGCTTTGGGCGCGGCCTTGTACTGCGGCTCGGCCATCTTCGGCGCCCACAGCGCGTATTCGCGCCGGAAGTTGAGCAGGCTGCCGTACACGGTGCCTTGCGGCAGCCAGGCGAGAGTGGGGTTCACGGGTCAGGCCTCCAGTTCCGCTTCGGCGGCGCTTGGTTCATGCTGGTGCAAGGCGATGAGCTCATCCAGCAAGCCATACAGCTGCGCCAGGCGCACCTTGCCCAGGTGCGCTTCCAGTTCGTCGTATTGCGATTCAATGTCGTGCGATAGCGCGTCGGCCAGCAGCAGGCCGCTGGCGCTGGCGCGCACCATGCTGCGGCGGGCGTCCTCGGCGCTGCGGTGGCGTGTGAGCAGGCCGTTCTGCTCCATGCGCGCCAGCACGCCCGTCAGGCTGGGCCCCAAGATGAAGGCTTCGGCCGCCAGCCGCCCGGTCTCGATGCCGCCAGCGGCATCGTGCTCGCGCAGCACCCGCAGCACCCGCCACTGCGGGTCCGACAGGCCATGCGCGCGCAAGGTCGGCCGGCGGTGCTGCATCACCGCCTCGCGCGCCTGCAGCAGCAGCAACGGCAGGTTGCGGTGGACGAAGGGTGGGCGGCGGGGCAGTTATTTAATA
>WBZS01002370.1_pt1 | contig 11874 bp, 12 predicted proteins | sample 5204201 | NCBI WGS metagenome assembly WBZS01 (sample SAMN12344357, study PRJNA552823) | activated sludge metagenome | biome: Activated sludge suspended growth; feature: Nitrification reactor; material: Wastewater; isolation source: activated sludge from nitrification reactor of wastewater...
CCGCGTGAAGCGCAGCGCGCGAGCACCAACAGCGGGCATTGTACGGCGCGGGGTAGCGCCCGCTGGCCCGGCGGGCACGCACTTCGGCTCACAGCGGCGCCGACCTACAATCGGACAGCCTGCCCGCTCCCATCCGCGCCATGACACCACCTCCCCTGATCGAACAGATTGCCGAACGCGTCGAGCGCTTGCTCGTCCGACACGACGAACTGCGCCGCACCAACGAGTTGATGGCGCAGCAGTTGCAGACGCTGACCCACGAGCGCGACAACCTGCGGTCGCGGCTGATGGCGGCCCGCGCGCGGATCGATTCGCTGATCGACCGCCTGCCCGGCGCTTCTGCCGCGGCGTCGCCCGAGCGCTCGGCCTCCCTCACGGACGATCAGGAGCGGGCATCGTGATGAAACAGGTCGAAGTCAAGATCATGGGCCAGGCCTACCTGCTCGGCGCCCCGGAAGGCGGCGAAGAGCGACTGCACGCCGCGGTGCAACGGGTCGATGCGGCCATGTGCAAGATCCGCGACGCAGGCAAGATCAAGGCACGCGATCGCATCGCGGTTCTGGCGGCGCTGAACCTGGCGTTCGAGCTGGCCGAGCAACCCCGGGCCGCAGCGGTCGCGCCAGCCGCCGACAGCCCCGCGCTGAGCGTGGTCGAGCAGGCGACCTTGGGTGCGCTGCTGGGCCGGCTCGATCAGGCGTTGGGCGACGACGGGCAACTGCTGTAGTCGGGCGACGCGACGTGGGATGGGGCCCGTGAGCGGCGCGGCTTGGGTTCGCGTTCGTCTCCCCGCACATCACACACCTTTACGCTTGGCAGCTGGCCGATCGGACCGCGCAGACGCACACAGAGGTAAAATCCACCCGTCTGCGGTGCATGCCGGGCTTTATATTTCCTTGAACCAATGCTCTTATGAGCCCGGGCTTGGAACATTGTCTGGTCGGCGTGAACGTCTCGCGTCAGATGATCCCAAGACCAGTCTGACCTCGCCCACCTGAACCCCCGCGTTCAGGATGACGGCCCGGTGGCATTCGCAGACAACTTATTCGGCGTTCCCCCCTGAGGCGCTGGCGCGCCTTCCCCCTGTCGTACGGGGGGACGACGCCAGTGGCCGGTGCAAGCCCGGCCACGGCGCCACTTGCGTGGCCTGCTCCGCGGCCTTCTGATTCCTTGACTTCCTACGCGCTGCAGTCCATCTGATGCCCATCGAACCTGTGCTGATCATCGAACTGGCCCTGCTGGGGCTGGCCACGGGCTTTCTGGCTGGGCTGCTCGGCATCGGCGGGGGCATGATCATGGTGCCGTTCATCTCGACCATGCTGGGCGCCCGCGGTGTGGCGCCAGGGTTGGCGGTGAAGATGGCGATTGCGACATCGATGGCCACCATCATCTTCACGTCGATCAGCAGCGTGCGCGCGCACCACAAGAAGGGCGCGGTGCGCTGGGATGTCGTCAAAAAGCTGGCGCCAGGCATCGTGCTGGGCGCGATGCTGGCCAGCGTGGGCGTTTTCGCCCTGCTCAAGGGCGCCCTCCTCTTCTTCGTGTTCGGCGGCTTCGTGGCGTTTTCTGCGGTGCAGATGTTCCTCGACAAGAAGCCGGCGCCCACGCGCCAGCTGCCCGGCACGGCAGGATTGCTGGGCGCTGGCGGCGTCATCGGTTTTCTGTCGGGACTGGTGGGTGCCGGTGGCGGCTTCGTCAGCGTGCCCTTCATGACGTGGTGCAACATCGCCATTCACAACGCCGTGGCCACCAGCGCCGCCCTGGGCTTCCCGATCGCGCTGGCCAATGTGGTGGGCTACGTGTTCGCCGGGCAAGGACTTGCCGGCACCCCGCCCTACTCCTTCGGATACCTGTGGCTGCCGGCGCTGGTGGTCATCGCCTGCTGCAGCGTGCTCATGGCGCCGGTGGGCGCCAAGGCAGCGCACACGTTGCCGGTCAAGAAGCTCAAGCGCGCATTTGCAGGCGTGCTGGCCGTGCTGGCGATCTACATGCTGAACAAGGGCCTGGGCGCGCTCTAAGGCGGATGCCATCGAGCGGTGGGGGCAGTCGCATCGTCGGCGCGCCACACCTTCGCTGGGCCGCTGGGGCATACCAGGATGGCACCCGAACGGCCTGAAGGCCGCTCAAGAGACGTCACGCCAGCCAATGCCAGCGCCCCCGATCCGATCTACTGTGGGACGACGCACCAGGGTGCCTGATCGTGCACCAGCCCCATCCACAATCCCCAGCCGGCAGTCAGCAGCAGTGCCAGGCCCGCCAGGCGCATACCCCATGGCCGATCGGGTCTGCCGCCCAGCTTCAACAAGAGCCACGGCGCGGCCCACAATGACACCCCGGACCCGAGGGCGAACAGCGCCATGACAGCCGCGCCGCCCGCCACACTGCCTGCCAGCGCAGCCACCATCACGGCCGAATACAGCAAGCCGCACGGCAACAGCGCCCAGGCCACGCCCAGGCCCAGCGGCGCAATCAGCCCCATGGATTGCGTGGCACCGCGCACACGGGTCCAGACGCGGCGAGCCCCCGTCTCCAGCCATGCCGGTTGCCGCGCCTGCAGCAGCAACAGCAGGCCCAGCAACATGGCAGCCACGTGTACCATGGTCCACAGGGGTCGCAACGCGGCCGAGTGCACCGTGAGCCAACCCAATCCCTGCATGGTGGCGGAAGCCACAGCGCCCAGAGTGGCGTAACCCGCCACGCGGCCCAGTTGAAACAGCGATATCGCCTGCGTGCCGCGCGGTGCCGCCGCCTGCCCGATGCCAGCACAGGCGGCGCCACACATGGCGATGCAGTGGGGACCGCCGGCCAAACCCATCACAAGGGCAGTCACGGCAAGAGAAGCTTGCATGCAATCCAGGTAAAACGCGGAAACGAAAGGCGAGCCGACGGGCTCGCCATCATTCTGTCAGTTAAGCCGCCGTGGCGCCGTGCCACCCTCAGATGATCTTGGAAAAGCGCGCGCGCGTCCGGTCGGCCTGCAGGTACTTGTCGAACATCATGGCAACCCCGCGCACGAAGAACCAGCCGAGCGGGGTCACCTGGATGCCGCCGTCACTCAACTGGACGAGCCCCTGTTGCTGCATGTCCCGCAGCGACTCCAACTCGGCGGCGAAATATTCGCGGAAGTCGATCAAGTGCGCCAGCTCGATGGACTCGAAGAGCACCTCGCCCTGGCACATCAGCGCCATGATCACGGCGCGCCGCAGCAGATCGTCACGCGACACGGCCAGGCCGCGAACGACGGGCAGGTGGCCTTGATCGAGCAAGTCCTGGTATTCCTCCAGCGATTTGGCGTTCTGGCTGTAGGTGGCACCCACCTTGCCGATGGCGGATACGCCCAGGCCAATCAGGTCACAGTCTGGCTGCGTGCTGTAGCCCTGGAAGTTGCGATGGAGCCGCCCTTGCCGCTTGGCCACGGCCAGCGCATCGTTGGGCAACGCGAAGTGATCCATGCCGATGTAGTCATAACCAGCGGCCTCGAATGCGGCCAGCGCCTGCGCCAGCATGGACACCTTGTTGACTGCACCCGGCAGATCGATGGCGATGATGCGTCGCTGCGGCTTGAAGCGCTCTGGCAGGTGTGCGTAGGCATAAAGCGCGATGCGGTCAGGCCGCAGTTCGCACACCTGCGCCAGCGTGCGCTCGAATGACTCGGGCGTTTGCTTGGGCAGCCCGTAGATCAGGTCGGCGTTGATCGATTCGAAGCCGATGCGGCGCGCCGCCTCGACCAGCGCGAACACTTGCTCTGCCGGCTGAAAGCGGTGCACGGCCTTCTGAACCAGCGGGTCAAAGTCCTGCACGCCCAGGCTCAAGCGGTTAAACCCCAGGCGCGCCAACGTTTCCAGCCGCGCCTCGTCCACGGTCCGCGGATCCACTTCGATCGAATATTCCCCCCCCGGCACCAGGCTGAAGTTGCGACGCAGCATCGACATCAGTTCGCGCAATTCGTCGTCGCTGAAGAAGGTGGGTGTGCCACCGCCCAGGTGCAACTGGCTCACCGGCAAGCCCTGCCCCAGGTGCTGTACGTGCAGGTCCACTTCCTTGCTCAGGTAGCGCAGATACGGGGCACTGCGTTCGTGGTGCTTGGTGATGATCTTGTTGCACGCGCAGTAATAGCACAGCGACTCGCAAAACGGTATGTGCACGTACAGCGACAACGGCAACGCCAGCGCCGCGGGTCCGGCCCGCCGCTGATCGAGCGCTTGCAGATAATCGGCCTCGCCAAAAGCCTCGACGAACCTGTCGGCTGTCGGATACGAGGTGTAGCGCGGGCCGGGGACGTCGAACTTGCTCAGCAGTCCGGTGGTAATGGCGGTCATCGCTGTTTTCCTTTGAACCTGACCCCGAACTTTCGTCGCATCTGCCAGAGTGCGCCTTGACAACGATCAAGGTATCCGAGCGGTTTCGTCGGGTTTTTGCTCTGGATCAAGCTTCGGGAGACGTCAGCGCGATCCCCTAAAATACGAGGACTTGACAGCGCTCAAGGCCACCTCGCTCAACTGCCCGCATGACGCCGCAAACCATCAAAGTCGCCTGCTCCAACTGCAACCTGCGCGAGTTGTGCATGCCGATGGGTCTGTCCGACAACGACATGGGCAAGCTCGACACGCTGGTCGCCACGCGTCGCAAGATCAAGCGCGGGGCTGCGCTGTTTTCGAACGGCGACGCGTTCAACGCGCTCTATGCCATTCGCACCGGTTTCTTCAAGACCTGTATCGCCACGGAGGACGGACGCGACCAAGTCACGGGCTTTCAGATGGCGGGCGAAATCATCGGTCTGGATGGCATCGTCGGTGACCGGCACACCTGCGACGCGGTGGCGCTGGAAGATGCGGAAGTCTGCGTCATGCCATACGAGCGCATCGAAGACCTGTCGCGCCAAGTGCCGGCCCTGCAGACCCATGTGCACAAGATCATGAGCCGCGAGATCGTGCGCGAGCACGGTGTCATGTTGCTGCTGGGCAGCATGCGTGCCGAAGAGCGTCTGGCAGCGTTCCTGCTCAATTTGGTACAGCGCCTGCACGCCAGGGGCTTTTCGCAGAGCGAATTGGTTCTGCGCATGACGCGTGAAGAGATCGGCAGCTATCTCGGATTAAAGCTGGAAACGGTGAGCCGCACCTTCTCGAAGTTTGCCGAGGAAGGCATCGTCGAGGTCAAGCAGCGCCATGTGCGCATCCTGGATACGCAAGCGCTGCACGCTATCGTGAACGCGCCGGCCTGTGCTTGAACGATAGAGAACGGCGGCAGACTGCTGCCACCGCTGCAGTGCCCGCTGATGCATTGATCGACGTGCCGCAATCAGCGGTCGTTGAAGGCGCAACGCGTTGCGCGCCTTGCTGCGATTCATCGGCCTGTAGCGGCGTGCCATGTCTGTCGCGTCCGGTTTCGCTACACCGCCGTGCAGTCCTTACTGCAGCGTGTCCTTGAAGCCAGGCGGCATCGGCAATGGCATCACCGCAATGCCTTCGTCCAGCAATTCCTCGGTCTGCTCGATGGTGGCCTGACCTCGAATGCCCCGCTCGGCCGCTTCTCCGTAGTGGATGCGGCGCGCCTCTTCGGTAAATCGCTCTCCGACGTCCTCCGTGGCAGCCACCACGCGACGCACCACCTGCAGCCAGGCCGCCTGCAAGGACGCTGGCGGCAGCACCGCCGTCGTGCTGCTCACCGGTTGAGCGGACGACGGCGCGGCAGAGGTTGCAGGCGCCGAAGTCGAGCTCAGATTGAGCCGCGGTGCGCTCGGCAGTTTGACGACTTGACTGTCGCCACACAACGGACATTCAAGCAGATGACGCGTCAGCTGGTCCTGAAAGTCATCCTCAGACGAAAACCAGCCTTCGAAGCTGTGACCGTGCATGCACTGGAGGTCCAATACTTTCATGGCATCAGTCGGGTGCCACGGTTTGCCAATCCAGCGTCCAGGTCCCGCTTTGCAGGTTCTGCAACCAGAGCGCGCCTATCAGCGTCTTGGCGTCGGTCACCCGGCCATTGCGACACCAGCCGTCGAACTCGGCAATGGGCATCGTGAATACGTCGAGAAATTCACCCTCATCCAATCGACGTGGGCCTGGTTGCAGGTCGCGGGCAAACCAGATCTCGATGAATTCGGTTGAATACGACACCACCGGATGCAGCATGCCGGCACGAGCCCATTCTCGGGCGGTATAACCGGTCTCCTCACGCAATTCACGTTGGGCGCAGGCCAGCGTGCTTTCGCCTGGATCGAGTTTGCCGGCGGGAAATTCGATCATGACCTGCTGCACGGGATAGCGATATTGCCGCTCCAGCACCAGTTCGGTGCTGCCAGTGGTCGTCTGCTGCAGCAAGGGCACGATCATGACCGCACCAGGATGGACGATGTATTCACGCTGCGTCGTCTTGCCGTCCGGCAGGCGTACCTGATCGCGAAACGCGTGGAGGAACTGGCCTTTGAGGATTTCCTGTCCACCGACGCGAATTTCGTCCAGCTGTCCCGTCATCGCCCGCCCCGTCGCACCAGATAGCGATAGACAAAGCCCGGGAACGCCAGCGTCAGAAACAGCGCTGCGGTAACCGCATAGAACTCCCAGCCCTGCGACTGGTTCTGCCCCACTGCCCGCTCCATCGCCATGCCGATGCCGATGATCAACAGGTACCAAACCACCAGTTCAGCTAGGCGCCAAGCCAGGTTCTTGACCGGCGCCTTCAGCGGCACCACCGTCATCAGGCGCTGGTTGACGAACGGCAGGTTGGCGGCAATGAATGCCAGAAAAATGAGCAGCCAGATCGAGACCGATTGACTCATTCTCAGGTGGCCAGCATCTGTACGATGGCCTTGGCACACAGGGCCATCAAGCCGCCAGGCAGGATGCCCAGGACCAGCAGCATCGCCCCGTTGGCGGTCAGAACCGCGCGCATGTCCATGGGCGCTTCAAGGGGTGCCTCGGACACCGGGTCGTCGAAATACATGACCTTGATGACGCGCAGGTAGTAGAACGCGCCGATCAGCGACATGATGACCGCAAAAACGGCCAGGCCGATGTAGGCGCCCTGCCCCGTGCTGACGAGCGCCTGCAGCACGGACAGCTTGGCCTGGAACCCGACCAGGGGCGGCAGGCCCGTCATCGAGAACAGGCAGATCGCCATGATGCCGGCGTACAGCGGGCTGCGGTGGTTGAGTCCGGCGAAGTCGGCGATTTCCTCGCTCTCGTGGCCTTCGCGTGACAGCAGCAGGATCACACCGAAACTTGCCAGTGTGGTGAGGACGTAGGTGACTACGTAGAACATGGCTGAGCTGTAGGCATTGGCTGCTGCCAGCGCGTTGCCGTTGACCACGCCCGCCATCAAACCCAACAGCACGAAACCCATGTGCGAGATGGTGGAATAGGCCAGCATGCGCTTGATGTTGGTTTGCGCGATGGCCGCCAGATTACCGATCAGCAGTGACGCGATGGCCATCAGGCCGAGCATCTGCTGCCAGTCGAAGGCCAGCGGCAACAAGCCCTCCACCAGCAGCCGGATGGCCATGGCAAAGGCAGCCAGCTTGGGCGCCGCACCGATCATCAGCGTGACGGCCGTGGGCGCCCCCTGGTAGACATCGGGAATCCACATGTGGAAAGGTACGGCACCGAACTTGAATGCCACGCCAGTCACCACGAACACCAGACCGAACACCAGCACCGTGTGTCGGATCTGTCCGGACGCCACCGCCTTGAACACGCCGCCGATATCCAGCGTGCCCGTGGCGCCATACAACATGGACAAGCCATAGAGCAAGAAGCCCGACGCCATGGCGCCCAGCACGAAATACTTCATCGCTGCTTCGACCGACACAGCGTGGTCTCGGCGCAGCGCCACCATGGCATAGCCAGACAACGTCAGACATTCCAGACCAAGATACAGCAGCATCAGGTTGTTGGCTGCGATCAAGACGAACGCGCCCAGCAGCGACAGCAAGCCCAGCACGTACCACTCGCCCCCGCGCAGCATCCCGCGCTCCGACACATAGCGTCGGCCATAGACGAAGGTAACCAGTACGGCGAGCGCCGAGAAACACTTGAGCCAGTTGGCCAGCGAGTCACTTACCACCAGGCCATCGAATCCGTAGATGGTTTGGCCGTCCAGCGCATACATGCCCGTCAGTCCGGCCACGCCCAACAGCGTCAGCAGCGACAGCACGTAGGCCGATATGCGGCGCTTGCTGTTGTCGAGCAGGTCGATGAGCGCGATGACACACCCCATGACCAGCAACACGATCTCTGGATAGATGGCCACCCAACTGAATCTGTCAATCATCTCCGAGGTCCTCAATTCAGCTTGGATACCGCCACCTGTTTGATCAGGTTGGCCACCGAGGCGTCCATGACGTCGGTCATGGGCTTGGGATACAGGCCCATCCAGAGCACCGCAATCGCCAGAAGCGCCAGCATCACGAATTCACGCGCGTTGATATCGGTGAGTTCGCGCACGTCGTCATTGACGACCGGGCCAAAGTAAACCCGCTTGAACATCCACAGCGTGTACGCTGCACCCGAGATCACTGCCGTGGCAGCCGCAACGCCGATCCAGAAGTTGGCCTTGACAGCGCCAAGGATGACCATCCACTCGCCCACAAAGCCTGCGGTGCCCGGCAAGCCGCAGTTGGCCATGGCGAACAGCAATGCGAACGCGGTGAATCGCGGCATGGTGTTCACGACGCCGCCGTAGCTGGCGATCTCGCGTGAATGAACGCGGTCGTACAACACACCAATGCACAGGAACATGGCGCCGGACACAAAGCCGTGCGCAATCATTTGGATGAGGCCGCCGGAAATCCCCATGTCGTTGAAGATGAAGAAGCCGAGCGTGACAAAGCCCATGTGCGCCACCGACGAATAGGCAACGAGCTTCTTCATGTCCTGCTGCACCAGCGCGACCAGGCCGACATAAATCACCGCGATCAGTGACAGCGCAATCATCAGCCAGGCCCATTCACGTGACGCATCGGGCAGAACGGGCAGCGAGAACCGCAGGAAGCCGTAGGCGCCCAGCTTCAGCATGATGGCTGCCAGGACAGCGGAACCGCCCGTCGGGGCCTCTACGTGAACATCCGGCAACCAGGTATGCACCGGCCACATCGGCACCTTCACGGCAAAAGCGGCGAACAATGCGAAGAACAGCAGTGTTTGTGCCGTACCCGACAGCGGCAAGCTGTGCCACGTCAGGATGTCGAAGCTGCCGCCCGCGCGGGTGTACAGGTAGATGAAGGCCACCAGGGTGAGCAAAGAGCCCAACAAGGTATACAGGAAGAATTTGAATGCCGCGTAAATCTTGTTGGGCCCGCCCCAGATGCCGATGATGAGATACATCGGAATCAGGGTTGCCTCAAAGAACACATAGAACAGCACACCGTCGAGCGCAGAAAACACGCCGATCATCAACCCCGACAGAATCAGGAAGGCCGCCATGTACTGGTTCACCTTCTTCTGGATCACCTCCCACCCGGCGATCACGACGATCACGGTGATGAAGGCCGTCAACAGCACGAACCAGAGCGAGATGCCATCCACACCCAGGTGATAGTTGACATTGAAACGGGGAATCCAGACCGTCTTCTCGACGAACTGCATCTCGGCTGTACCGAGGCGGAATCCGCCGTAAAGCGGCAGCGTGACAACAAGACTGACGACCGATCCGATCAGTGCGATCCAGCGCACGAGCTGCGCCTGACTGTCTCGGCCCAGTGCCAGCAACACGGCGCCGAATACGATCGGCGTCCAGATGGCGAGGCTCAACCAACCCATTTTTATTCTCGCTCTTCCTTACTTGTTGAGCCAGACGAAGTACGTCATCAGCACGAAGATACCCAGGATCATCACCAGCGCGTAGTGGTAGAGATAGCCGGATTGCAACCGCCGCACCACCCCGGACACCCACCCCACGACTTTCCATGAGCCATTGACCACCAGCCCGTCGATCAAGGCACGATCGCCGCCCTTCCACAAACCGGTTCCCAGCATGCGGGCACCGCGCGCAAGGATGTTCTCGTTGATCCAGTCGAGGTAATACTTGTTCTCGAGCAGCGTGTAGATGGGCTGGAACATGCGCTTGATCGCCGCAGGCAGAGCGGGATTGACCATGTACATGTAGTAAGACGCTGCCACGCCGGCGAGGGCTAGCCAGAAGGGCGCTGTCGAAAACCCATGCAGCGCCATGGGCACCCAGCCGTGGATTTCTTGCGCCAGCTCTGCCATGGCAGGATGGCGTGCGGCGTCGACGTAGATCACCCCGTTGAAGAATTTGCCGAACAGCATGGGCATGAGCGTCATGGCACCGATGACCACCGACGGAATGGCCAGCAGCACCAGCGGCAGCCATACGACCCAGGGCGTTTCATGGGGCTTCTCGTCGTGCCCATGGCCATGGCCGTGATCGTCGTGGTGCGCATCGGGGTTGAGGTCGTACCGCTCTTTTCCGTGAAACACCAGGAAATAAAGGCGGAACGAGTAAAACGCCGTCACGAACACACCCGCCAGCACGGCAAAGTGCGCGAAGCCTGCCGCCGGCAGATGGCTGGCGTGCACCGCTTCGATGATGGCGTCCTTCGAGTAGAAGCCTGAGAAAAACGGCGTGCCGATCAGCGCCAACGACCCGATGAGAAAGGTCAGCCAGGTGATGGGCATGTACTTGCGCACGCCGCCCATCCAGCGTATGTCCTGGTTATGGTGCATGCCGATGATGACTGAGCCCGCGGCAAGGAACAACAGCGCCTTGAAGAACGCATGCGTCATCAGATGAAACACCGCCACCGAATACGCCGACGCGCCCAGCGCCACCGTCATGTATCCCAGTTGGGACAGCGTCGAATAAGCGACGACTCGCTTGATGTCGTTCTGGATGATGCCCAGAAAACCCATGAACAGTGCCGTGATGGCGCCGATGATGAGGATGAAGTTGAGCGCCGTGTCGGAAAGCTCGAACAGCGGCGACATGCGAGCCACCATGAAAATGCCCGCAGTCACCATGGTCGCCGCGTGAATCAGCGCCGAAATGGGTGTGGGACCTTCCATCGAATCCGGCAACCAGACGTGCAGCGGAAATTGCGCTGACTTGCCCATTGCGCCGATGAACAAGCCGATGCAGATCACCGTGATAAGCAACCAGTCCGTACCCGGGAACCCGAGCTTGGCCAGATCACCCGACTTGGCGAACACTTCGGCGTAGTTCACCGTGCCCGCATAGGCGGCAATCAGGCCAATGCCCAGGATGAAGCCGAAGTCACCGACGCGGTTGACGATGAAGGCCTTCATGTTGGCGAAGATGGCTGTGGGTCTCTTGAACCAGAAGCCGATCAGCAGGTAGCTGACCAGGCCCACCGCTTCCCAGCCGAAGAACAGCTGCAGGAAGTTGTTGCTCATCACCAGCATCAGCATGCTGAAGGTGAACAGGCTGATGTAGCTGAAGAAGCGCTGGTAACCCGGGTCGCCTTCCATGTAGCCGATGGTGTAGACGTGCACCATCAGCGAGACGAAGGTCACCACCACCATCATCATGGCGGTCAGGCCGTCGATCAGGAAGCCGATTTCCATCACCAGCTTGCCGGCCGTCATCCATTCGTAGATGGTGGCATTGAAGCGCGCGCCGCCGGCCACCTGGCTCAGTACCACGGCCGAGCCGATGAAGGCGATCAACACACCCAGGATGGTGAAGAAGTGGGCGCCGCGCCGGCCCACCCACTTGCCGGCCAAGCCGGCGATGAGGGCACCGGCCAGCGGGGCCAGCGGGATGGTGAGCAGCAGCCCTTGGGAGATCGTGGAGGCCATGTGCGTACTCAACCCTTGAGCTCGTCGAGTTCTTCGACGTTGATCGAAGCCCGGTTGCGGAACAGCACCACCAGGATCGCCAGGCCGATGGCCGATTCGG
>WBZS01002371.1_pt1 | contig 11872 bp, 7 predicted proteins | sample 5204201 | NCBI WGS metagenome assembly WBZS01 (sample SAMN12344357, study PRJNA552823) | activated sludge metagenome | biome: Activated sludge suspended growth; feature: Nitrification reactor; material: Wastewater; isolation source: activated sludge from nitrification reactor of wastewater treatment...
TGACTTCATCGTGCGCAATGCTCGGTCGGGGATCGTCGATAGCCTCTTGAATCTCGGCGGCCAGCCATTGCGCGTAGGCGGCGGCTTCGTGCGCTTTGCGCATGGCATCGGCGCGGCCCCGGTTGCCGGCGGTTTCTTCCTTGGCGGCCGGGTTCCATTCGGTGGCGTCGAACTGCCCGGTCGTGATGCCAATGCCGCGCAGCACATTCAACGCGGCGACGAGGTTGCCGAAGCGGCGCGGTTCGCTGCTGCGGGCCTTCGCCAGCACGGCATCGGAACCGCTGCGAGTGGCGATCTGGACAAGGAAGGCCCCGCCCTGTCCCTTGACGGTCACGCCGGCGACGCCGCCTGAATCGCGGGCCACGCGTAGCTGCTCAATGGTCATGCTCTGCATGATTTGCTCCTGCTGGCGTGCTATGGTGTACTGGAGTCATTGTGCAGGGTTTCAAGGACACCTGCAAGTCATGCAACACTGGAAAACGCGCGTTTTTGCGGACGACGTGCTGCGTCGATCGCCATTGCTCGGCCGTTGTCGCCATCGCTGGGCTGTCACCTGTCCAAGAACGCGTCTACAAAACAAGGTCCGTCAACTCCCCGCAACAGCGAGAAATGGGAACACTCGTGAAACCCGGCAACGCGCGAGTGTTGTCCGTTTCGGCTGTAGGCTGCGCCGACCGTCAGAAGCCGAAATCACTAGAGCAGAGAGGGATGGGGCCATCAGGGCAATGACGGGCGGCGGCCGGTCATGACCAGCCATTCGAGATGCCGTCGAAATTTCTATCTCTGGACTTCGGCGGAGGACCGGTTTGCGGCGAGCAAGTTGAAGTGCGCTCTGCCTTGACCCGGCCATGACCTGCCGTTGGCGGTGCCGTCCAAATTTATCACTCTGGACTCCGCTGGATGACCGGTTTGCGGCGAGCAATTTGAAACCTACTTTGCCTCGACTCGGCCAGAAGCGGCCAAGGGCCGCGGGCTGCTTTCCGGCATTCCACGCAGCCGTCCTCATGCCTGAGGCGATCCGGAGGTGTCACTGGGGGGACTACCAACAGGTGGGCACCACTGATGCGTGCGACGCCGTGCGCCGACAATGGCTCCGACTCCGACTCCGACGATGGCAAGAGGCCCTTGAGTGGGGCGCGCAACTGCCACTCGGCAAGCGTCAATCCAGCAACAACCGGACTTGCAGGCTCTCGCAGATCCTTTGAGCCGACATGGCAGTCGTCCACCGGCTGCCCTGCATGGGAGGTTGAACTTCTCCTCTGGCATGCAACGCGGCCGCCCGGCCGTCGGCGGTGACCCACAGCATTCCGCTGTCGCCCTGAAACGTTCCTGGCGATTGCACGTCGAGAAGCAGGTCGCTTCGCTCGCCCAGGGCGTCAATTTCAACACCCACCACGAGACCCTGTCTCTGCGGGATAGTTGGTGCGGTGGGGGCTCTCAGTGCGCTCATCCCGAACAAGGGCCGCTTCAGGAGAGCTCGGATGTCTGCGACGATGCGAACGGGCGCAGCGGCGGCGGCCCGAGCGGACAAGGCGGCAACTCGAAGATCGAACAGCCCGCAATCGAGGTAGCCGAAGTTGCCCTTCACGCCGGCTCCCGGTGCGTACGACAGGAACACGCTTTGCCCTACCGGGACGAATCGGTTTTGTTGGCCCGCCCACAGGGCGACGGCCGTGGGAGTCGCGGGATTGCCGTCGATGCCGACAAGACAGTGGGCGCAGGAAACTCCAAAGCGACCGAACCGTGAATCCGCAAAGCATGCCAGGGTGCCTTGTAGCTGGCCATCCGAGATTACCGAGGATGGAGGAAGCGCCTGTTCGGTCATCCTCGGCCACTCCATGACGTCCGTGGAAACGACGCCAGCGTGCGTGCGCAGTCGCGACGGCACGAGGCTGCTTGGGCTCAGCTCGCTCTTTGGCACCTTCTCTCGCACAAAGTAGGTCAACCCGATCTTGTCTGTAGGCTGACCACCGCGGAACTTCACGCCGAGCATGGAGCCAACGATGTTCGCCTTGCTTCCGACACGGTCGTCGATTGCGGGACGCAACGCGGCCAGCGCTCTTATTTGCTTGACCAACGAGCGCTGCGGCTGCGTCATTGCACGTCTACCCGCCGCAACATGGTTGGCTTTCCGGGAGCTTGGACGATCTCGTACAGCTCAAAGGCGGGGGGCGTCGCTGCCGAAGCCAGCTCACCCTTCTGAGCGGCATCCGCCAGTACCCTGCCGAGTTCCGCGTTCCAACCTTGGATGGCCTTGAGCGACTGATCCTTCTGCGTGTCACCGCCGGCTACAGGGAACTTGTCCAGGATGTCCTTCTGGGCCTTGATGGCCTCGTACTGCTTCGGCGCGGAGGGCAACTGGGTCGCATCCTTCAGTGCGGCAGAGGCAGCAGAAAGTGCCTGGGCGACCGACTTCAGCTTGGTCACGTCATCTGGGGCGATGCCTGGCATCCTTGCCTGGATCTTCTTGGCCATGGCATCGGCGACTGCCGCGACCCTGGTTCCGGCTTCGGTGGCTGTAATACCGGCCTGCTTTGTGTCGGCACGGATCTTGTCCGCCTCGGCGGCCGTCTTGTCCGCCCCAGCGCGGGCGGTCATCAGCCCGGCCAGACTGGTGATCGTCTCGGGTATCTTGGCGTCCACAGATTGCCCGAAGGTCGTCAACTGCCCGTTGGCGAGGGTCATCGTTAGGTTCGACGAACCCCAGCCCGACCTTGGCTTGGCCCATATCACCTTTTCGTCGTCGGTCAGGTAGGTGACTGTCACCTCGACCGGCTTGTCCGGTTTCCCAGTGCGGGCCACGAGCAGGTAGGGCTTGGGCGCGTAGAAAATCGGAACGCCCGTCTCCGCTTTCAGCGTCGAGTCGGAATAGAAGTCGACGCCTGCACACCCCGTGAGCCCAGCAAGAACGACGCACAATGTGGCGAGCAAAAAGTTGGAACTTGGCGATCTGACCATTGCGTTCTCCCCCAATCACTAACGGACGCAAGATTGTCTTGGAAAGGCGCAGAGTGGCGAATCCGCAACCGGAATGATGCGGACCTAGCGCTGATAACGCAAGTGGAATCGCCCCGCCGCCACCCAAGAAGGGATGGCAGATGGCTAGCTGCTGTACCCATCCGCGAGCGACACGAGCAAGCCGTAATCCTCGCGACGCAACGGCCGTAGAGGATCTGGATCGCACACCTCTTTCGGCAAGAAACTCGAACCCCGGAGGGATACGTCCCACGCACCTGAACCGCTTCTCGCGGCACGCTACCGTTCCTCTGCACTTGCGGCACTGTCTTCTCGCGCAGCTTCCGCAGGCGCCAACGACTTCGCGGCTGAGCGTCAGCTTCGCGGCACCAAATAGCTCGATTTGAATGACCACTATAGTGGGTCGCCAGCACTCGTTGAGGAATGGCCGCTTCCGGGAAGCGAAACTTCACTGACCGCTTTCCGGCGACGAACTCGACGAGAAGTCGGTCGCATCCGACCCACAACTGCCTGATGACCCATTCATGGTCAATGTCGGCTTACTGATCATCAAGCTGCCGGCCACGGCAATCTGATCTCGGCGTGCTTCTCGGCCTTTGCTGGCGGTCGCCGATCGTTGTTACTCGGCGACCAACGACCGCATTGCCGTCATTGCCGACCTCCGTTTCGCTTCCCTGCAACGCGCGCGCATCGATCAAAATGCCTGCTTAGCGGTCACTTTCCCAAGTGACACTTCTTGTACTTCCGCCCGCTGCCGCAAGGGCAAGGGTCATTTCGCCCAACCTTCTTACTCCTGAGCTTCAATTGTGGGGTATCAGCGAACTCTTTGACATTGATGCCTTGTCGCATGTTCGCTGTGTCAGCGTCCATCTCCTCCGACTGCTCCCAGGGAAACTCCAGCGCGAGACCAAACCGCACATCGGCGTCCTTGTCGATGCATAGCCCGAACCACTTCGCAGTCTTCTGGGCGTACTTACGGCGGTAGCAGTGCACCGCCAATCGAGCGGCCGCCTGCCGAGATGGTGCTGGACTGCAGTGAAACGTAATGCCGTCGCCTGCCGACCCGATGCCAACCGTGAAGTCATGGAGTTTCCCATCTGCTCGGGCAGCGCGCGTGATCGCGCGAAGGCCATTGTTGATGGCCCTGCACGTGTCCTCGCTAAGCGTCAGCATCAGGAAGCCAAGTTCGATACACGCCGAATCGGCTCGTTGTTCGATCTGTTGAATTAAGCGCTCGAAAAGCGTGCCGGAGAAACGGGTCAAGATCCCATCGGGTGTCCTAGCTCCGGGGACGCCCTCTCGGCGAACGGTCATTGCAAGGTCCAAGTCAGCCCCGATGTCGTCCCCCAACATGACGAAATCCACCTCGTCGTCAAGCCACATGTTCTGCTTCAAATGGTACGAGAGCGCGGTGAGTTCATGGCTCACGTGTAGCTTGCCGACGTGCCGAACTCGTTGGTTGATGTAGCAAAGCAGTCGAAGCGGGGATTCGAGCATCTCGGTCATGGCATCAAGCAAGAAGACGTCCATGACGAACGGCGCTCGGATGATCTCCGTTGTTTCAAACTTGAGAAACTGCCGCGACTGAAAGCTAAGGGCTGGATAGTGATCCGCTACCACGCACAAGACGAAGATCTCTTTTGCCCGGTGCTCCAGCACGACCTCCTTCTTCTCCGCGTCATACATCACGCAGTCATTGGCTGCGAGGTGCTGAGCGCACGAGAGGCCCTGCTCGTACGAATCCTGAATCGCCTTTCTGAAGTCGTCCCTGATCTGGCCGTCGTTTCCTTTGCGGGCTTCAAGGGTCAGGCGTTTGGACTTTGTCTGAACGAGGACGAGGCGGTCGCCAAAGGCCACCATGACATCGATCTCGCCGACCTTGTCCTTCTTTAACACGAGATCGACGTTGCGACGCACGTTGGCCGTTCCGAACACCTTCGTGAGCCTCTCCGCCGTGAATTCCTCTGTGAACTTGCCCCGGTTTGCAAACGCCGTTGCGCGATAGGCTTTGTCTTGGCCCATCCAGTAGAACGGAGACTCGTAGAGCGCCTCGACGATGCTGTAGTACTGAAAGAGCAAGACACTTCCATCGGGCAGAGGGATCAAGGGCGTCGCCGAGACCGAATTGAAGTCACCAATGGACACGAACTGCTCATTGCGATCGCGACAAGTGAAGGTCGCCAGAACGGCGTCAACCACATTCGTTGAGAACCCGCTGGATGCCGCCAGTTCTTCGCTAGTTTGTATGAACCCCGGAAGAATCGTCCACTCCTCGGGCCGTTGAGGATCCAAGGCGCGGTGCGCAGCCATCACGTTCCTGTTCTGGACTTCACCCATGGCGCGGACCACGTCACGTGCCTCGCGAATGCCGAAGCCCTTGTGCTCGCGCAACCAGTCGTTGTCGTGCTGGTACTTTGGCAGCGCGAAGTCACGATACTGGAAACCGTACGCAGATTCGCCGCCGTAGAAGATCGGTTCCCGCAGCGCTGACCCTCGATTCAGGGCGCTGCGATCCGGTTTGCCGTCGTCGCCTGCCAGTACGCCAACGATCATCCCCCGGCCGATTGCGTTGTGCAGTTCTTTCATCAGGGCGTAGGTCCGGTCGAAGTAGTTCTGCATTACGTCTGGGGCGGGAAGTGCGCAATCGATGTCGCTCTGCACCAGAAGTCCAAGCAACGAGGTGATCTCGGTCCGAATGAGGCGCTCGCGGCTGACGAGCTTCATCGTGTCGTCAGTCTCTATCTCATCTCGGTACTCGATCATGTTTTCCCGGTAACAGATGAGTGCGAGCGCATGGACGTAGCCAGGGCTCGTGCAAAGCGACTTCAATTCAGCAAAAACGTCCTCCTCGTTCATCCCGAATCCCCTCCTTGTTCCTCACGCGAATATCATACGCCCATGGGAAATTTGTTGAGGCGAGGCGGTCCACTTCATGCCGTTGCTCTCGGCACCCCGACCACCCGCGAGAAGAGAACCCGCGCGCAACGATGACACGGTCGCTTCCTGGGTCCGGCCGCCTTGTGAGGCATCGGCCTAGACACTGAGCGTTACGTCTGCTCTGTTGAAACCGGGATCCGCTTTGGATCGTCTCCGGCCAGTCATGACATGCGCGGGCCCGCCAGTGGCCGCTGTTGGGACCTCGTCCCAATTGCGGTCGTCGTGCCAGACAAAGGGACGAAGTGTGCGACGGGCTAGATTTCGCTCCGCCGAATCGGCCTTGATTCCAAGGCCGCTGTAGCACACGCTCGGCAACGCTTGTATCCTCGGTTTCTCCCGTGGCATCAATTTCGGGTTGACCGCCGCGCCCGGATCAAAGTGATCGGTCCGATTGCCGCGCAAGTCGATTCTCTGCGCGGGGAAAAAGTAGATGGCAGTACTCTAAGGAAACGCTGATTAAGTCTCAAATGCCACAAGCATCCTATTACGGATCAATATGTTACGTGGCTCAAATTCGGATTTCGGGTACTTATTCAGTCATTCCCTAGCCGTTCAGTCAAAGTGTTGATAGATACCGAGCCGACTGCGGTTCGGAATTATCTGGTACCGGGTGCAGAAACTGGCGCTCTAGCGAGTCTGGGGAATGGCTGATCGTGCCATCAATCTACTGTCCTTCTTTCGAGGCTATCGACTTGACTGCGTCGGCAAAGAGGTCAAGGTTCGGCGCGATTAGGATGCGCAGCGGAATCCCGAGTTCGTAGCAAACCATCTGCGCTTGCGAGCGCTCCGCAGTGATGAAGTCGACGATGTGTTCTATCCCCGCCTCCCCGCCATCCCGCTCCCGGACGCGCATGGCAATGGTCCGGGGGTCGGCCTCAAGCAGCACTACGCCATCGAGGTTCAACGACTTGAATATCTCGCTGCCAAGAAGTGAAAATTCACCTTGGGGATTCAACAGTACAAAATGCCCGTCCAATAGCAGCCGCGTTCCTGCACTGTTGTGACGTCTGACCGCGATCAACAACTTGATCTGATTGCCGTCCACGTCGCTAACGCACTTATCCGCGCCCCAGTTGGGCGTCGCTCGTTCTTCTTCAATCAGCTTGCTGGCCGACGTGTGCATCAGGCCAAGAGTCTCAGGCAGCCGGGACGCCAAGTGGGTCTTGCCGACCCCATGAACACCGGCCACAAAGACATTCATGCACGCTCCTCGGACGGGAACATGGCGCGCATGACCCGGCGGAAATCGGTCGGGTCAAGATACAGGAACGACTGCGGGGGCGTGAAGTTAGGGAATAGATCCTTGGGATCGACCTGAAACGCGGCGATCTTTACGCGGTCGATCATCACACCGAAAGCGGTCTTCTTGTCTCCAACATATGCCTTGAGTTCCTCGAAGGTGACACCGCCACCGTTGACGTCCGCGATCGCCCATAGGCGGTCAAAGTCACATTCTTCGATCCGTTGGATAAAAGCCACGCCGACCAACTTCTGGATTGGCGCCGACGAATACAACACCATCACGCCGATATCGTTAGAGGGCCAGCTACGTCGTAGCTCGACGCGTTTTGTGCCGGCAAGAATCAAGTCGACGTACTTCGGCTTGATTGATAGTAAGACCGCTCTACCGCCCGGTTGATCGGAGGATTCTGGAAAAAGATTCATCGGAAATGTTCGTAATGGATTGAATAGGTCCCCTGACGACCCGCCGACGTTGGAGTTCGCTGTACTGTATAGGCTTTGCGAAATGGCAGATTAGCCGGAAGAGCATCACCTTGGTTTCCGTCCGAGCCATCTCTTCGATCTGGCGGTCAGAGTACACGGTCCTGCGGCTGACGATTCGTGCGATATGGTCAGCTGATTCGGACCATTGATAGCTTTCGACTACGCCGAGCGTCGTCACTGCACGCATGTCGCGGCTGCGGTAGAACAGAACCACATCGCCGGCTACTGGCTGTTTGCTGGGCGTGTGACAAAGATAGGCCAGCTTGATCGCGTTTCCGACATGGCGCTGCGGATGACCATCAGGCAGCGCTCGTCCAGAAAATTGATAGTCCGGAAAAAGGATATCGTGGAACTGAGGCTGGATCGGCACCAGAAACTTCTGAACCTCCATACCGCTCATGTAGTGCGGATAATACAAGCGTACGTATGCAAAAGGAGGCATTTGGAGCGCAGGCGGATCGATCGGGTGCGCCTTTACGTAGACACCGTCTCCCTGGAAGAGCCCGACGTACTGGAAGCCGAAGTCCTCGATCAGGTTCTTCAGATGCGCTTGCTGGTCGTGATTCGCGTGCAAGAAGATCGACTCGCATTTGTGGTTGGTCGCGTGCTGAAAGGCTGCGCGCAGAAACAACTCGCCGACCTTTCGCCCACGCACGGCGTCTTCAACCTTGAAGGTGCATAGCTTCAGCGCGTCACCATCGAGCACTTTTCCACCATCAGTAATGGGCTCATCCGTTTGGATCGTGTAGATACAGATCGCGAAGATGGCGTCACTGGGCCCATCGCGGTAAACCCACGCGCGTCGCCCTTCCCTCGCCTTACGCCGGAACCAATCGTCGAAGCCGGGGTAGTCAGCCCGGATACTGTCGAAGAAAGAACTGTCAAGCTGATCTGCCAGCGCATGCAGTTCGACATCGTCGATATTGGGAACCTGGACGTCCCTGGGTTCGTGCAGGCGGCGCAGCCATTCATCGGCCGATTGAATGAAGTACACGCGGTCGCTGAGACCCCGGTCGCGCGCCTTGCGATGTATGCGCTGATCCTCGGTTACAAGCGCGTGCGCGGCGTCGCGCTCCAAGGCGTACAGAATTTCGTTGTCGCAGGCGTCATTGGCTGAGGTCTGCGGCGTGTTCAGTGGGCAGGCAGGCCCGGGCTGCAATACCGTGTACTGGGCGAGCCTAGCCAGGGTGCGGTTGCGGCGGTCCTCATTGGGGTCGCGGCAGATGTCTTCGATAGACGCCGGATGGTACAGAAGCTGATGTCCATGCGCGTTGCACAGCCGCACGAAGTTCGTGAGGCTGGGCTGAAGTATTACCATCGAGTCCTGAAGTGGGATCAGGATGTTGGTGTCCAACAGGAACCGAAGACGCAGTGCCAAGTGGTTTCCCCAAGGGCTCTGCTCGGAAACGATTGAGCCCGTAAAGTTCTGTAAATCGCGCAGCGGGTAGCCACCACTTAAGTTCAGTACGATGACGGTGTCAATGCATCGATCGAACCCGCAGAAGAAGCCACCGCTGGGTATGAGGTTAACGTAGGCAAGGAATTGTTGCCAGGGGTGCTGATCGGGCAAGACGGGTTGGCCAAGCTGGACGAGGCGGTGCGGCGTCGGGGTTGGCCTGCGCCTGTGATGCCGAATTGACGGCATGATCAAGATGCGGTCGTTCGATTTCTTACTGCTAGTGCCCACGTCGTTGACACCCGAGCGGTGGCTATGGCCGACCTGCTGTTCGACGACCTGTGGAACCGAAGGTCGGCTTCGGTAGGAGTTACCGGCCGTTCAACGCGATGTATTCTCGGCTATCGCTATGACGACTCTTGGCCGGTTGGGCGAGGTCGGCAACGGCCGCTTCGGAGTATTCCAGTTCGCTGAATCTGGGTTTGGCTGACTGGCCGCTATCGGGAAACCGCTACTTCCGCTTTGGGTCGGCAGCACTCGGCGACGACCGGCTGCTTTCGGGAGTCGGAACTTCACGGGCCGCTTTCCGGCGACGAATTCGAAGAGAGGACGGTCGCGTCGCGACCCATTCCGGTCTTATGACCACTTCATGGCCAATGACCCCTATGGAGGAGGTGAGCGTTTCAGGGGACTTCCCACCAGGGTCTGCTCCACCCCCAACACCGGTCACTCGCATTCTACCGAGCAACACGATGAACTCTACTGTTTTGAGGGGCAGTTTCTCAAATGTCGGTCTGCCGGCTGTCGATCCTCACCAGACTGATGACGTATTCATGGGCAATAGTGGCTCACTGATCGCAAAGTCGCCGGTTGCAGGGAACTGACGTCGGACTCCTGGTAGGTCACTGTTAACCTTGTTGGGCCCGTGCAGCGTGAAGCAGTTCCGTCACTCTTTTGCCGCGGCTCGTTGAGTGCGGGCTCTGCCGTGGCGGACCACCGGCCGATCAGGTGCCATCCGATGGCGGTGTCAACGCGCACGTTTGGCCGCTGCTTATGAGGCCAGCGAGTAGAACTAGTTGGCTGCGGACGAGGCTTTGCCTTCGGGGCAGCCGAACTACCCCTTGCGGATCGTGTGCATCGTCTCGACGCCGGCAATGAGGACGCACGCACAAGCAAAGGACTTGGAGCCCAGCATCGGCCGTACGATAAGCTTGATGGCCCGGTGATCCTGCTCGACCATGTTGTTGAGGTACTTGTTCTGGCGCATTTCGATGTCCGCGCCGGAGTCGGCCAGAACGCTCTGGATCGCGGCTGTGTTGGCGTCGCTCTTGTCGATAGTGATCTCCTCGGGCACCCCGAGAAGATCAATGGCACGTTCCAGAAAGCACCGAGCAGCAGCTCAGTCTCTCTTGGCACAAAGCAGAAAGTCGATCGTGTCGCAATCACGGTCGACAGCCCGGTACCGGTATTTCCACTGGCCAGCAACTTTGATGCAGGTCTCGTCCATCCGCCAGCCCGTACCCACCGGGCGTTTGCGCCAACGAAACACTACCGCGAGCGCCGGCAGAATCTTGATCGCCTATCGATGTACGGTGGCGTGATGGACGAACACGCCGCGCTCGGCCATCATCCCCTCGATCCGACGCAAGCTCACCGGGTACGCGGCATACCAACGCACGCACACCAGCATCACCTCCAGCGGGGAGTGCATTCGTTTGATCCCCTTGCGCAGTGTCTCGATCACCGTCCTCGTCCATATCGTCAAGACCCGCCGTCAGCTCTCGGCACTCCTCTATTGCGAGAGAACCACAGCGGTGGCCTGCTTTCCACGCTTGCTCGTCTGTTCCCGCGATTTGCCCCGTGACTTCTTTGCGGCGGTGTTGTGCCTTGTTGCGACAGAACCATGTTGTTCTCTCGTCTCGTCAGACCGCTCTAATGCGGGAATTGCCACCATCGCCTATCCGTAGCGCTTGCGCAACTCCAACTTCGACACCTTGCCGGTCGCAGTGTGCGGCAGTTCGTCGATGAACTCGACGCGTTCGGGCAGCCACCAGCGCGGCACCCTGTCACGCAGCCATGCGAGCACCTCGTCGCCGAGCAACATGCTGTCGGCGGCTGGTACGACGATCAGCAGCGGACGCTCGCCCCATTGCGGGTCGCGAATGGCGATGACGGCGGCCTCAGCGACACCGGGGCAGCCAGCAGCGGCGTTCTCCAGATCGATCGAACTGATCCATTCGCCGCCGGACTTGATCACATCCTTGACGCGGTCGGTGATCGCCATGAAGCCATCGGCATCGATGGTCGCGATGTCGCCGGTCGGGAACCAGCCGTCACGCAGTTGGGACGTGCCATTGCGGTAGTAGCCGCTGGTGACCCAGTGGCCGCGCAGCAGCAGCTCGCCCTGCGCGGCGCCGTCATGTGGCAGACTTGCGCCATGGCCATCGACGATCTTCATGTCGATGCCGAACGGCGGACGGCCCTGCTTGTGCCGTTGCGCGTGGCGTACTTCGGGTGCGATGCCTTCGGGTGCGCGGCGCGGAACATTGACCACCCCGAGCGGGCTCGATTCTGTCATTCCCCATGCATGAAGTACGCGCACCCCGAGGCCGTCCTCGAAGGCTTCGACCATTGCCGGCGATGCGGCCGAACCGCCGATGACGATACGCTCGAGCGCCCGCGGACACTCCGTGCCGCCGCGCAGATGAGTAAGCACGCGCTGCCACACGGTGGGCACGCCGGCGGCGATGGTCACCGCTTCGCGGTCCATCAGGCCGACCAGGCTTGCGCCGTCCAGATGCGGGCCGGGCAGCACCAGCGCGGCGCCGGTCATCGCAG
>WBZS01002372.1_pt1 | contig 11872 bp, 14 predicted proteins | sample 5204201 | NCBI WGS metagenome assembly WBZS01 (sample SAMN12344357, study PRJNA552823) | activated sludge metagenome | biome: Activated sludge suspended growth; feature: Nitrification reactor; material: Wastewater; isolation source: activated sludge from nitrification reactor of wastewater...
CTGATAGGCCACGGGGCAGATGCCGCAGATCCGAGCGACAATGTCCGGCACTTCGTCGTAATGCCGCCCTTGCAAGAAGGCCTCGAAAAACCTCGGCGGCTCGAAAATCTTCAGCTCCACATCCTGAACCCTGCCGTCTTTCACCGTGACGCGAAGCGCACCCTCCCCCTCAACACGCGCAATCGTGCCGACGGCGATGGTTCTCGTATTCTTTTCTCCCTCAGACTTCGTCTGTCCCGTGCCTTCCACTTCTCACCTTTGACGTTTCACTGGTTACCCCGTACACCTCACCCTTCACTCCTCACGTCTTCTTATCCCATCTCTCGCTTTCCTGCTTGAACGAGGAGGCATACCCATTGATCCCGCGAAATCTCCGCAAGACGTCGACCGGGATCAATTGCAATCCGCTATGGAAGTAGTTTGCGAGTGAGGTCGTGTTGGGTGGAAAGCCCGGCCCTTTTCGGGCGCCCTCAGTGGGACCGAAACAACCGTAGCAGTCCCGGCCCATGCTGGGGCAAATCGCGCCGCAGCCTGCGCGGGTGACGGGACCCAGGCAGGCCAGGCCCTTGGCCACCATCACACAGACATTCCCACGCCTCTTGCATTCCAGACAGACGCTTTCGACAGGCACCTGAGGCTGAACGCCGGCCAACAGGTCCGTGATGACCCGCAACAACTGGCCTTTGTCGATGGGGCAGCCCCACAATTCGAAATCCACGTGCACATGTTCAGAGATCGGCGTGGAGGTCTTGAGACTGTGGATATAGTGCGGGCTCGGATACACCACCTGCTTGAACGAGTCGACATCGGCCCAGTTGCGCAAGGCTTGAATCCCACCGGAGGTAGCGCACGCGCCGATCGTGACCAAGACCTTCGTCTGCTCTCGCACGGACCGAATGCGGTGCGCGTCCTCTTCCGTGGTAATCGCCCCCTCAACCAGCGCAAGATCGTACGGGCCTGGATTCATCTTACTGGAGGCTTCAGGGAAATATGCGATATCCAGCGCCTGCCCCAGCGCAAGCAGATCGTCCTCCAGATTCAAGAGGCTGAGCTGACACCCATCGCACGAGGTGAACTTGAAAACGCCTAGCTTGGGCTGATTCTTCTCCGCGTCACACTTTGGCAACCTGCTCCTCCTGCAATTCGGCCAGCAGTTTTGTGTTGCGAGTTGTTTGTTTCTGCTTTCTCTCTCACAGCCATGAAATCAGAAACTTGAAACCCTTCCTACTTTGTGAGCTACACTCCCACCCGTCCTAACCATGGCTCGATCAGGTCGTAGCGCATGACGGGACCCTCTTTACACAGAAAGTACGGACCCATCTGACAATGGCCGCAGAGACCGACCCCGCATTCCATGTGCCTCTCCAGCGAGACATAAATGGCTGTTGCCGGAATGCCGCGTCTCATCAAGATCGGCACACCCAGGCGCATCATGATTTCGGGGCCACACATCAAGACCATGGTCTTTGGCGGATCTATCGACACGCGTTCGAAGAGTTCCGTCACTACGCCGACATGATAGCGCCAGGTCTTGTCTGGACGATCGCTGGCCAGCAGAACCTCCGTGTCGGGTCGTTTGCTCCAAGCCTCAAATCGCTCATGAAAGACCAGGTCTCGCGGGCTCTTCACCCCATGAATAATCTTGACGGAGCCATAGTGTAGACGTCGCCGAAATATATATTCGATCGCTCCCATTACCGGAGCGCAGCCTAGGCCTCCGGTTACGATGACGACATCATGGCCACGCGCCGCATGGAGCGGCCAACCTTGTCCGAATGGGCCTCTGATACCAAGAGTCTCACCGGCTTGCAACTGCGCGATTGCGGAGGTCACTCGCCCCACGGATCTGATGGTATGGTCCAGCCTCTCAGGCTCCTCCGGGTCTGACACGATTGAGATCGCCACCTCCCCGACACCGAACAGATACACCATGTTGAACTGCCCGGCTGTGAAACGAAAATTGCGGCGGGTCTCTTCATCATTCAGCCGCAACCGGTAGGTGTGGATGCTGTCAGCTTCCCGGATCCTCTCCATGATGGTGGCCGGATGTATCAGGTAGGGATTGATCATGTGCTTGCTGCAATGCTATCTGCCGGATGCCTCTTGCTGACGGCTGCTGGTTGACCGCTGTTCACTCGGCTTCAGCAACACCGATAGCTCCTCAGTCAAATCGATCCCGACCGGACACCAGGTGATGCACCGGCCGCAGCCGACGCAGCCGGATGTTCCGAATTGATCGATCCACGAGGCAAGCTTATGCGTCAGCCACATCCGGTAGCGATCCTTGATCGTTGGACGGATATTCTTGCCATGAATGTACCCATGCGCTTGTGTGAAACAGGAATCCCACAATCTAGCGTGCGCGCTGTTCTGCCGGGTGAGATCCGGCGTCTCCTCGACCTTATGGCAGAAACATGTCGGACAGACCATCGTGCAATTCGCGCAGGCCAGACATCGTGCCGCCACATCGTCCCAACGAGGATGCTCATGGGCGTCATAGAGCGCCTGTGGCAGGCGAGTGCGATCCAGTCGGCGGACTTGGCTTTGCGCACAAGCATCTACCCGCAGGGCTCCCTCACGGGTCAACTCTTGAGAAGCCGGAGACAGGGAGAGGACAGAAAGCAAATCAGATCCGGCTTCGCTGCCAGCTTGGACCAAGAGCTGATCGTCCACTTCAGTCAGAGCGAGATCGAAACCGTTCTTAGCACAGGGACCCGTGTCCATGGATGCGCAAAAGCAGGTCTGCAGTGCTCGGGTACAGTTCACAGCAATAATGAACAGCCCCTCACGGCGAGTCGCGTAGTAGGTGTCCTGATACTCGCCTTGTAAAAAAATCTGATCTTGGATGGCCAATCCTGCAAGGTCACAGGCACGAGCACCGATGATCGCAACTTTCTCCTGTCGGGGAGGCGTCGGGCGGGCGGTGAATCCGTCCTTGCTCCGTTCAATCTGTACGAGCGGTTCACGCGGCGTGAAGGCGAATGGCTTCAGCGATTGCGGTCCATGCACGACCCCGAAGAGGTCTTTAGAGCCACTTTGTTCCAACCGATAGCGCCCGGGCTCCTGATGATCGCGCCACCCGATCGGCAGATCCGATACGGCCTGGATGGTCTCCCACATGACCGATCCATCGCGCACGGTGGGGCCGACAATCCTGTATCCCTTTGAACTCAGGGTGTCGAAGATTCGTTGGACCTCGGATCGTGACAGAACACCAATCTCACCGGCCGCTGCCATAGCTCCAATTCCTCTCATTCTTGGCACGAGGGTCTCGACATCGTACGGGCTCCTCACACTTGGTGCAAGATGAGAGCCGCCCGGCAGACACACGATAAGGTCCTCGCCTATCCTTTCATAAGTCATAAGACTGAAACCGGCCCTACATACTCCTCGTTGACTCGCCAGGCTGTTGAAAGAGGCGACAGCCTCACCGAGACCACTGTCCCGTAATGCTACAAACCCTTTCATCTCCTTCACAGATCTGAGCTCCTCGCCAGATCTAACCCATCGCATTTTCTAGGGAAACGGCCACCAACCGTTGTCCCCTTTGCTCTTGGCACCGTCGATGCACTGGCTTCAAAGCGTCAATGGTTGGGTTGCGGAAGGGAGGACGATGATGACACAAACGGCAACGACACAGACTGTCATGGACATTCTGCTTCGTTCGCCAGGGTGCGACCTCGAAGAGATTGTCCGTCAATGTCCGGGGCTGACGTGGAACCAAGTTTTTTCCGAGGTCGATCGACTCAGCCGGAAAGGTGACGTGGTTCTGAAGCTACAACAAGCAGGGCATTGCAGTGTTCAGCCCTGTATCAGGCACTCATAACAACACACACGGAGGTGATGGTCATGAGCGGACTGACACGATGGGAGCCGACGACAAGATGGAACCCTTTCAAAGAACTCGAGGAGATGGAGAAACGACTGGCAGGCTACTTTGGGCGTACACCAACTCCGGCCGGCAGCGACAAGAAGGAAGCCATCTCGGTTGCTGAATGGGCACCGTTGGTGGACATCTCGGAAGATGAGAAGGAGTACGTCATCAAAGCGGAACTTCCGGAGATGAAGAAAGAAGAGATCAAGATCAATGTCCATGACGATGTGCTTGCGATCAGTGGTGAGCGGAAATACGAAAAAGAGGAAAAGGGCAAGAAATATCATCGTGTGGAGCGAGCCTACGGCAGTTTTATGCGGAGCTTTACGCTCCCGGAAGATGCCGATGGGTCCAAGGTCAACGCTGAGTATAAGGATGGCGTGTTAAAGGTCCATTTGCCAAAGTCTGAAAAAGCCAAACCTAAGGCGATCGAAGTCAAGGTGTCGTAAGAGCGGGCTATGAGGCTAAGGGACAATTCTTTATCGCTCATGATTCGACTTTGACCGCAACCTGAGCCCTGTTCGGAAAGGAGGGCGCCATGTTTCGCCACCCCCGTTACCTCGAGATTCCGTGGGAGATGCACTGGGATCAAAAAGAAAGGGGCTCGCAGCACCTCCTGCTCATGCCGATTCTGATCTTCATGGCGATGCTTCTGATCGGAGTTGGTGTGACAAGTGGCTTTGCATAGATTGCAAGGGCTGTTCGATTGAGTCGAAGAGACGAGATCGGGAAAACGAGCAGACAAAGAGAGGTTCGTGTGACGTTCAAGAATCGCGAAGAGGCCGGTCGTCGCCTGGTTGAACGACTGGTCCAGTACCGTGATGACCCAACGGCCATCATTTTAGCGCTCCCCCGTGGGGGCGTGGCAGTCGGCTATCAGCTAAGCCTTGGGCTCCGTCTCCCACTGGACGTCTTCATCACCCGTAAGCTGGGAGCACCGGATAATCCCGAGTATGCACTAGGCGCCGTGAGTGAAACGGGAACGATCTATCTCAATCCCGATGCCATGGCCGCCTACAGTGGCTTTCGGACGGACATTGAAGAGCTGGTTCAGGTGCAACGGCGAGAGATTGTTCGACGGAAGGTCCTTTATCGCCAGGATCGGCACTTCCCCACACTCACCGACCGTATCGTGATTCTCGTGGATGATGGAATCGCAACCGGTTCGACATTCCTTGCAGCCGCGCAATCCATCAGACACCTCAATCCACGCCGCCTCATCGGGGCCATCCCCGTCGGCCCAATGGAGACCATCCAAGAGGTTCGGAGACAGGTCGACGAGTTGGTCGTCCTTGCCACACCGGAGCCATTCTTGGCTGTGGGGAACCACTATCTCGACTTTGCACAGGTCAGCGATCACGATGTAGTGGAGTATTTGAATTTGGCGGACGAATCGCTGTTGGACTGGAAGGAACAGACTCACTCTTCAACGGCCTCACCGCCACGATAAGGGAGCGGGCATGACAACGAAAACAAAAGCACCGGCAGGTTTAGGGGCTCGACACGATCGGACCGTCCAGGAGTATGAACACGATACCTATAAGCTGCGGGGAAAACTCAAGGAACCGACCATCTGCACGGAATGCGGAGCGTTATTTCACAAGGGGCGGTGGGCCTGGGGGGCGAAGCCAACAGACGCCAACGAGATCATTTGCCCTGCCTGTCTGCGGATTCATGACAAGTATCCCAAGGGCCTCGTCACACTCAAAGGCTCGTTTAAGGATGAACAGCATGAACAGGTGATCGGGCTGGTGAAGAATACGGAGCGCATAGAAAACAAGGAACACCCCCTATCTCGAATCATGTCGATCGAAGCCAAGCCCGAAGGCCTCGTGATTTCTACGACCGACAGCCATTTGCCGAGACGTATCGGTGAAGCCCTGAAGCACGCCTATCACGGCGAGTTGGAGTTGCATTACGACCAAGACGAAGATTTCGTGCGCGTCACATGGGCGAGATGACACGTGATCCTATCCCGCCACGAGTATACGGCAGGAGAAGGAGGGGTGATTGAGGTTACAAGGTAGGTCCGTATTTGGAGCAGTCATTCATCTTACGATCGCGATCGTATGTCTTGCCGGCATCCAGACCGCACAGGCAAAAATCGTCGTTCCTCCAACCGGTTCAGTGATCGAAGTCGACACAGGAACGCTCAAATCAGTTATCGGCGCCTTCGAGCAGGCTGAAGAAGCTATCAAAGCCCATGACCTCGACAAGGTCATGGGCATGTATTCTCCTCAATACAACTTCCACGGGCTGAAGAAGGACGATATCCGAAAAATCTGGAAAGAGCTCTTTGATGAGTATCAGGATATCGCCAGTACCCACCTCTTCACGAAGATGACCAAGGTCGGAGGGGGCCGCGATGCGATGCTGGAGGTCACCTGTACCGGCCACCTCTGGGCAAAATCAAAGACCAGCGGTCTCTATGTCCCCATCGACAGTTGGTATGAGGAAATACACTACCTCGTCCTCGAAGATGGAGTGTGGCGTCTTCGCGGCAATGTGGGTGAATCACCGCGCGTGCTTCCTTTCGGGACCGCGCCACATCCGCTGTTTTGATGGGCGGATGGGAAAGGCTATGGCATGAGAGTCATTATCGGCGTTGATTGGTCAGATCAGTCGTTTGCAGCCATCACTCAAACGTTCCAACTCTATCATCCCTCCGATGTCACGTTGGTCCATGGCATCGAATTTGGAATTCTGGAGCATCCCTTCGTGGCCCAAGCGGGCAACGTGCAAGGGTACGATGATTTCCGCCATGCGATGGTTGATTCGGGACGACAAGTCGTGGAACGCGCTGCTGCCATGGTCCCCGCGGAGGGTACGTCGATCAGGAAGGTGACCGAAATCGGCAATCCCACTCAGCTCATCCTCGATAGTGCCAGCAACCTCGCAGCCGATCTGATTGTCATTGGCGCTCGCGGCCGAAGCCGTCTGTCCGAAGTCGTTCTTGGCAGCGTCTCCCATCGGGTACTCCTGCACAGCTCCCGCCCGACCTTGATCGTCAGAGGTGCGGCCCGCACGGTTCAACGCGTGCTCGTCGCCATTGAGGATCGAGACGACGCGGACCGAGTCGTCCGCTGGTTGACGCAGCATCCGTTCGCTGCTCCCGTCGAACTGTGTGTGGTGCACGCCGTCGCTCCGATCGGGATCAATGAGCCCTATGCCGCACCGGAGATCAACGCCTGGTGGGAGGATGTGCAACGTTACGCGGAGGAACTCGTGCAATCGACCGCCGGCAAGCTCGCGAATTCTCACTATAAAGTGAACACGAAGGTTGTCCAGGGTAATCCCGTCGCCGTAATCGAACAGGAGGCGAAGGATATGGACTTAGTGGTCGTGACCTCCCATGGGCGAAAGGGAATTTCCCGTTTCCTCTTAGGAAGCGTCTCCCATGCGATCGTGCATCATGTTACTTGTCCGGTATTGGTCCTACGGTGAAAGGATTGAAGATGAAGACGATACTGACCCTCGCAATGATACTCATTTCCGTCTCGACTCCCTTGGTCTTCGCTCAGGTGATCCGAGGGGATTCGAAATCCGGGCAGAAAGTGTATGAGCAACAGTGTCTCCGTTGTCATGGGGCCAAACTGGACGGGAACGGCCCGGATAGCCAAGATTTGATTGTCCACCCGGCGAATCTTCGGTCCCAAGTCATTCGGTCCAAGACCGATTGGGAATTGCTTGTGGCTATCTCAAATGGCGTCTTGTTCAGCCCCATGCACGGCTTTCGCGGCAAATTAACAGATCAACAAATGCTCGATGTACTGTCGTACATCAGATCCGTATCACCGCAAGACTTCAGCAGTTAGTACGTGACGACGTGGCTTGGACAACGATCAGCAAATCCATCGAGCAGTGGGGCACCATTCCACATCTCCATGACTACGAAGCCGTCCGTTCGCATTTCTCTTGGGAACAGGCCCGTCTCGATTTGGAAGGGCTTCCTCATGGCCAGGGGCTCAACATTGCGCACGAGGCAGTCGTCCGGCACGCGAAAGGGGCTCGCGCCGCTCATCTAGCGATCCGATGGCTGGGCAAGAGCGGAACGGTCGAGGACTACTCCTACGGCCGGCTGAACGAGCTGACCAATCGTTTTGCCAACGTCCTACACCGATTGGGTGTGAGCACCGGCGATCGCGTATTCGTCCTGGCTGGACGAATCCCTGAACTCTACATTGCCGCGCTCGGGACCTTGAAGAACCGCAGTGTGTTCTGTCCGCTATTTTCTGCATTCGGCCCCGAACCGATCCGGGCACGGCTCGCCATCGGCCAGGCAAAGGTGCTTGTAACCACCAGCACCCTGTATCAACGAAAGGTTGCTGCGATCCGTTCGGCAATACCCAGTCTCGAACAGGTCTTGATCATCGGGGAGGATCGCCAGCCTACTGCTATTAACGGCACACAAGACTTGGGCGTCCTCATGCAGCAGGCAAGTCCGGAATTCATGATCGGTCCCACGAACCCGGAAGATATGGCGCTGCTTCATTTTACAAGTGGAACGACCGGCACACCGAAGGGTGCCGTTCACGTGCATCAGGCCGTGGTCGCTCACCACATGACGGGCAAATACGCGCTCGACTTCCACCAGGATGACCGGTTTTGGTGCACGGCCGATCCTGGATGGGTCACGGGAACATCCTACGGCATCATCGCGCCGTTGACGAACGGCATCACCAGCATCGTGGACGAAGCAGAATTCGATGCCGAACGCTGGTATCGCACCCTCCAGGATCAGCAAATCTCGATCTGGTATACCGCCCCAACGGCTATCCGCATGATGATGAAAAGCGGTGCAGATCTTGTCCGCAAGTACGACCTCCGTCGCCTTCGTTTCCTCGCTAGCGTAGGCGAACCCCTCAATCCAGAAGCAGTCTTGTGGGGACGAGAGGCGTTCGGCCATCCGTTCCACGACAACTGGTGGCAGACCGAAACCGGCGGCATCATGATCGCCAACTATGCCGCCATGGATATCCGCCCTGGTTCGATGGGTCGCCCCCTTCCCGGCATCGAAGCAGCCGTTGCCCGGAGAACCGACAGCGGTGTGGAGATCGTGGAAGAACCGAATGCTCAAGGGGAACTAGCGTTAAGAGCCGCTTGGCCGTCCATGTTCCGCGGGTACTGGAACGAACCAGAACGGTATCACAAATGTTTCGTTGGAGGCTGGTATCTCACGGGTGATCTCGCAAAACGAGACGAGGACGGTTATTTCTGGTTTGTCGGTCGCGCCGACGACGTGATCAAGACCTCCGGTCATCTCATTGGCCCATTCGAAGTGGAAAGTGTCCTGATCGAACACAAGGCCGTGGCGGAGGCGGGCGTGATCGGCAAACCGGATCCCGTGGCGATGGAAGTCGTCAAAGCCTTCGTGTCTCTGAAAGATGGTTATATGCCCAGCGATGAATTACGCCGAGAACTGCTCGGCTTCGCGCGTGCCCGCCTCGGGGCCGTCGTAGCTCCAAAAGAGATTACATTTCTGCCGACGCTGCCCAAGACGCGTAGCGGCAAGATCATGCGGCGGTTACTCAAAGCTCGCGAGTTGGGACTCCCGGAAGGCGATACGTCGACGTTGGAGGCCGTCTCATGACAACGTCGATAGACCGAGGCCATGGCATGGAACTACTTCGGCAGATGCTCCGCATCCGACGGTTCGAGGAAAAGTGTGCGGAACTTTACAGCCTGGGTAAGATCCGCGGTTTCCTCCACCTGTACATCGGCGAGGAGGCGGTCGCAGTCGGAGCCCTGCCATGCTTCACGTCGGAAGACGCGATCGTCGGCACTTATCGCGAGCACGGCCACGCGCTGATACGAGGCACACCGATGGGACCACTGATGGCGGAACTCTACGGCAAAGCCAACGGGTGTGCGAAAGGACGCGGTGGTTCTATGCACTTCTTCGATGCCGCACAGCGGTTCTACGGAGGGCTTGCGATTGTGGGAGGTGGGTTACCTGTCGCAGTTGGATTGGCGTTGGCCGACAAGATGCAGAAGCGTACCCGGGTGACCGCCTGCTTCTTCGGCGACGGCGCCGTCGCGGAAGGTGAATTCCATGAATCGCTCAACTTGGCCGCGCTTTGGAAACTGCCGGTGCTGTTCCTCTGCGAAAACAATCTGTACGCGATGGGGACGGCGTTGGCTCGGCACCAAGCTCAGACGGATATCGCCAAGAAGGCCGATGCCTATGGGATTCCAGGGCAGGCAGTGGACGGCATGGACGTACTCGCGGTGGAATCGGCCACCAGGCAAGCGGCAGATTTCGTACGTCAAGGCAACGGACCTTTCCTGATCGAATATCGGACCTATCGTTTCCGTGCCCACTCTATGTATGACGCTGAACTGTATCGCACTAAGGACGAAGTCGCTCAATGGAAACACCGGGACCCGATTGCTTCCTTTGAGCAATACCTACGGGGGAACGGACTGTTGCATGATACCGATGTCGAGAAGATCGAGTCCGCCATCACTGGTGAAATCACAGAAGCGGTGGCGTTTGCAGAAGCCGGAGAGTGGGAACCGATCGACGATCTCACGAGAGACGTGTATACGCCGCTGAGTAATTCCCAGCGGTCAACTTTCAACGAACAACACGAGAGTTGACAGCTGATGGCTCATATAGCTGACATGACTAAAACGACATACAGAGAAGCCATTCGAGCCGGACTCCGCGAGGCATTGCTGAATGACCCGCGCGTGTTTCTCATGGGTGAAGATGTCGGCAAGTATGGCGGTACCTATGCCTGCAGCAAAGGGTTCCTAGAAGAATTTGGGCCGGAACGTATCCGTGACACGCCGTTGTCCGAATCCACCTTCGTCGGTGCAGGTATCGGGGCCGCTCTTGGCGGCATGAGGCCGATCGTGGAAGTGATGACGGTGAATTTCAGCCTTCTGGCCCTCGACCAGATCGTGAATAACGCCGCGACGATTCGTCACATGTCCGGAGGACAGTTCAGTATTCCACTCGTCGTGCGCATGGCCACCGGGGCCGGTCGCCAAGTCGCCGCCCAACATTCCCATAGTCTGGAAGGCTGGTATGCCCACATCCCCGGCATCAAAGTCCTCACGCCCGCGACCGTGACCGATGCGAAAGGCATGTTGCTGACGGCTTTGAAGGAACCGGACCCGGTCTTCATTTTCGAACATGCCTATCTGTACCCCATGGAAGGGGAGTTCGCCGAGGGGGCGCTCCCAGTCGACATTGCCAGGGCGGCTGTGCGCCGACAAGGAAAGGACGTGAGCCTGATCACGTTTGGCGGCTCGCTCTGGAAGTCCCTGCAAGCCGCCGAGACGCTGGCTGGAGAAGGTATCGAAGCAGAAGTCGTCGATCTTCGCGTGTTGCGTCCCCTCGACCAGGCGACGATCCTCGCGTCCGTTAAGAAAACCCATCGAGCCGTCGTCATCGACGAAGGGTGGCGGACGGGAAGTTTCGCCGCAGAGATCAGCGCGCAGATCATGGAAGGAGGCTTCTATGATCTTGATGGTCCGGTGGCTCGTGTGTGCAGCGCCGAAGTGCCGATCCCCTACCCGAAACATCTGGAAAACGCGGCGCTTCCGCAGCCAGAGCAGATTGTCAGCGCTGTGCGTAGCCTCATGAGATGATGAATGATCACTCCTGCTGTTCCTCCCTCATCACGGATCACATTTCAGGGTTCGACGGGCTCACCGTCCCGAGTTCAATCGAGGGACGCCTCACGAGGTGTTCGTCATGGCTGACTTTGTGATGCCGACATTGGGCTCGGACATGACCGAAGGCACGTTGGTCGAATGGAAAAAGAAGGTCGGTGATCGGGTGACCAAAGGTGAGATCATCGCGGAAGTGGATACTGAAAAATCCGCGATTGAAGTCGAGTCCTTCTTTACCGGTATCATTCAACAGTTGATTACAAAGCCCGGCGATACGATTCCAGTGGGCACGGTCATGGCCCTCATCAGCGAAGAGGGGAAACCGGCTGAAGAGGTCGAAGTAAAAGTCGAAGCCAGGCCCGTGAAAGAGTCAAC
>WBZS01002373.1_pt1 | contig 11857 bp, 14 predicted proteins | sample 5204201 | NCBI WGS metagenome assembly WBZS01 (sample SAMN12344357, study PRJNA552823) | activated sludge metagenome | biome: Activated sludge suspended growth; feature: Nitrification reactor; material: Wastewater; isolation source: activated sludge from nitrification reactor of wastewater...
AACGGAAGCAGGAAATCCCCTTTTTTCCCAGGGCTTTTTGAAAACTCTAGGTGTTCATAAGGATGTTTTTACCCACTAAAGGACGCGAAGAACCAATTTTCATTTGGAGGATGGTGATCCTTGGCTTTCTGTCGTTTTTTGGCTGTGACAACGGATTTACCTAGAATCGCTGATAACTCATTGGCTTCTTGAATGAGATCGTCAAGCCGAGACGGATTAATTAACTTCGCAGATCGAATGAGTTTCAGCCAATAAGCGCTTTCACGGATTTCTCTCCAAGCGATCGCCGGTTTATGAACAAATTCAGGCAGCGTTTGGCTTCCTCGTGCCTCTTCATAGTTGGCACCTGCGGAAGTCGCACAACGGAGTAACTGAAGGGCAATGTGTTTCCCGATAAAACTTTTTGGCAATGACGACGCAACCTTGATGGAACGAACACCGAATTCCAAAAGCCGACTTGCAATGTCCGCGCCCTTCATCGCGTCGTCGGCCATTGTTCATTCTCCATTCTCCGTTCTCGGTTGCCTCATTGCGTCAATCATTTCTTCGTCCACGCGGTCCTTGGAATCGCACGTCCGCCGCCGGACATCGTCACCACGGGCGTCGCTGGTTTCACAACGACTGCCGGGGTCGACGCAGGCGAGGAAGAAGCAGGTGCCGACGCTAATCGCGATTCGACGGCTGCGATCGTCTCCCGAAGAACGCGTGCGGAATTCTGGATTCCAAGTCGTTCCTTGGGCGAGAGTGGCAACTCAATTTGTTTTCGAACGCCTCCGCAGCCGACTTCCGTGGGCACGGACAAACACACATCGCTAACGCCATAAGGGCCACTGATCAGGCTACTGACGGGCAGGACTTTTCGATTGTCGGTGGCAAGGGCGTGGACGACTTCACGGATCGACACGCCAACGGCGAAGCCAGAGCCACCTTTAAGTTTGATGACCTGGGCACCGGCCGTCTTCGTGTCTTCGTGGCATTCCTTGGCCACATTGCCATCGAAGCCAGGCCATTGTTCGATGGGCAGGCCGTTGACGGTGGCGCTCGACCAGATTGGCACCATGCTGTCGCCATGTTCGCCGAGCATAAGTGCCTTCACCTGGGTGGCAGCGACTTTCAACTTGCGGCCTAGATAACTCTGGAACCGAGCCGTATCGAGCACGGTGCCCAATCCGACGACGCGTTCCCAAGGCAGGCCGGACCGTTTCACCGCGAGATAGGTCAGCACATCGACCGGGTTGCTGACGACGACGAGATACGCCGACTTCTTAAGCCCGGCCGTCTTCACCTGTTCAAGGAGGCCCAGGAACAGATCGGTGTTGCGATTGATAAGATCAAGTCGGCTTTCATCAGGCTTTCGGCGAAGCCCGGCCGTGATGACGATGATGTCGCTCGTGGGGACATCGCTCATGTCACCCGCGTGAATACGTTGATCAGCGACCAAACTTGCGCCGTGGAGAAGATCGAGGGCGACGCCTTTCGCCATGTCGTTGTTGGCGTCGATCACGCAGATGTCGCTGACGATGCCACCAAGTTGAAGGGCGTAGGCCGTCATACTGCCGACGAGTCCACCGCCGCCGATGATACTTACTTTCATAGGTGCCTCTTGATGTCTCGTATTCTTGTTCGGTAAAGATTGTAGGGTGGGTAAAGCGTGCACGCGCAACCCACCGCAGCCTGAACGTTCAACCCACCGTTTAAACGTATTGGAAAGTTAAACACCAATTTCCACGCAGCTTCGGTGGTTTCCCGGATTTCCACCTGTCCACCGAGCGGGTAGGGTTCATCGCTTACGCCTTGGCGTTGCCCAATGCCGCCATCACTTGATCGGTGACGAGGCGTACCAAGGTGTCCATGTCTTGGACTTGGGCTTTCGGCTTCGCCGCCGTCGAGCACGAGTTCGCGGTGCAGCCGCACGATTCGCCGGAACCCACGCCAGTCGCGGAGTCAGGAACGAACGCGTATGGTTCGGGAATGAAGTCGGTGTAGCCCGTGTTGAAGATGCTTGCGCCACACAACAGAGAATCCGGTTTCCCAATGCGAGGATCGGATAGTTTCAACCGCTTCTTGAACTCCATAAGTTCAGCGTTTTCCCCGCAGCTAAAGTAGTTCACTCGGCCTAGCAACTTCGAGAGAATCAAGATTCGGCAGTAAGCGTCAATGATTTCCGTGTTGAAATACGCATTTTCGAGATCGGGGCCCCAGGTCACGGTGCCGTGGTTGGCGAGCAAGACCGTATTGCAGTCTTTGACATACGGAACAATGGAATTTGGCAGCCGTTGATCGCCTGGCGTGGCGTATTTAGCGATGGCGACTTCACCCAGGAACACTTCCACTTCCGGCAACACACACTTGGGGATTGGTTCGTGGGCCACGGCAAAGGCGGTGGCATGGGGGGGATGACAGTGCACCACGGCGTTGATGTCAGGCCGGTTTTTGTACACGGCCAAGTGCAACAATACTTCACTTGTCCGCTTTCGCGTACCGGAAATCTGTTTGCCTTCGTAATCCACTTTGCAGATGTCGTCCGGCTTCATGAAGCCTTTGGACACCATCGTCGGTGTGCAAAGGATTTCTTTATCGTTGAGCCGAATCGTGATATTGCCATCGTTGGCAGCCGCGAAACCTTTGTTGTAAAGTCGGCGGCCGATTTCACAGATTTGTTCTTTCAGTTTGTGTTCGCTGACATTCATGGGGGACTCTCGCGTATTGAGTGTTAGTTATCAGTTTTCGTTGTTAAGTTCTCGTTGGTCGGCAGAACCAATCGCAAATTCGATAACGGACTACCTAAAGCCATACAGCCATCAGGATTTCTTTACCACCACCGTGTCGAGGATACATGCCGCATACGCATCGACGGGTTTCATCACTGGGTGGAAAGGCATGGTCGCTTCTACGCCCTCACTGACGGCAATCTTTTGGCCAACGTCGGCTCGCATCTCGTCGAGCACCACAAAATCCTCGCCATCGGGAGGACCGCCTGCTTTCAAAGCTTGCAAGCTATAAGGAACCGCGATGATCCAGCGAAATCCAGCCAAAGCCGGGTGGATCCGCGACAGCGTGACGTTGCCAATCACCTCAGCGATGCGCATGGCCGTCAAGCTCCTTCAATTGATTCGCGAGCGATTCCGAACAGGGCACATTGGTGGAGGCAGCGGTCTTTAGAATCTGGCGGATCTCGAACAAAGTTCGACCAGGCCATTCCACAGCAAGAAAATTCGCAGCCAGGTTTTGCCGCGCTCGTGTCGCTTGGGAGACGGTCATTACACTGACGGCTCGAAGACCTGAAACCTTGTTGGCCACGCAACAGATCAGACCGGGATCGCCAGTAAAGACGACGACTCCAGAATGCCGTCCTGTTTCAACCTCCGTGGCGATTTCCACTGCCCATTGCCAGGGCGAGACAGCCTTCGTGGAAAGCTGGGTCAAACGAACGCCGTCATGCGTCAGCGATCGAATCGCCGCTTCCAGGGCCGGTTCGAGTTTTTCCGCCGCGACCGCCCAAGCCGTACTGGTCGGAGTTGGAGATCCAACGACCGTAGCTCGGTCGTCCGTTCGGCGAATGATTTGCCACGTCAGACGGATCCCCTTGGCTTTGAGTTCATCCATGGCGAGGGGAGTGATGATTGTCTTCGGCAGCACCTCTAGCTCGCGTTGGCTTGTCAGATGGCGGCGAAGGTCTTCCGCACTCAGCAGGCGTTTCGGCCAACAGAGGACTTGAGAGTCCGTGTTCGAATTTGCCGGCTTCATGCGTCACATATTCCCATCACGAACCAACGAATCGGTGAATTCTTGACACCGACCCGCGCCGTCGTTACATACGATCACTTTTTGACCGATGCCCGCTCCAAGCGAATCGATGGCGAGAAACGGTTCCCCATCGGGTTTACCCTGAAGATCCCAGATTTGAACAATGGAAAGTTTCCATCCTTTCATGCTGGGATGTTTCACCGTTGCCGTGGCGTGCCCTACAATTTCGCCGATTTGCATAGGTGTGTTCGGTTATCCGTGATCCGTTGTCAGTGATCTTTCGATTCTGGCGGACGAACCCGCGTAATTAATTTCGAAATCATTTGTTTTAAACGAATCAGTTCGTTGCTCATGTCTTTGGATTCGTCGTCAGAGAGATATCCGAGATCCGTACATAGGATCAGATGATTCTCAAGTTCACATGCAGATCCGAACGCAATTTGAAGGAATCGAGCGAAATCCGCGTTCGAGCCACGTCCGCACCCTTCAGCAATATTTGCACCGATTGAGCTGGCAGACCTTCGAATCTGCGATGTTAAGCCGAACAATTCCTCTTTGGGAAAGACCCGTGTTAGGCGATAGAGCCGAACCGTCAACTGGTGACTGACCTTCCAAACTTCAAGCTTTCGGAAATCCTGCACCGAATGCCTCCAGCAAGAGGCCTATAAGTTTTTGAGGTTTGGAAATTCCGTTTTCGTTTTTGGGATTCAAGGATTCTCAGACAACTGAAAACCGATAACCGAAAACAAAAAACCACACTCCTCGCTTCTAAACCACTCGCATGCTGCCGATGGTGCTGCTTCTTCGAACGCGAGTGAACGTCAGGGGAGTGGTAATACCTTCGCCGGTGGGAGTCGCGATGCTGAAGCTTGGGTAACCTTCGCCGCCCAAGCTCAACCCGGCCATGCACGGTCCGTTTTGCACGAACACGGTTACATCCATTTCCAAACCCATTTTGGTGATGGCATCGACATTCCGCGAATGGATGATCGCGGTGTGCTTGTACCCATGCTCGTATTTCTTCGCGAGCGCGATTGCGGTGTCAACATCTGGAACGCGAACGAAGGGAACGAAGGGCATCATCTGTTCGTGATCGACGAACGGATGGGTTTCACTGGTTTCGCCGTACAAGATTTCCGTGTCCGCAGGCACCGACACGCCCGCGTGCTTCGCAAGAACGGCTGCATCTTGACCGATCAAGTCTTTGTTGACCAGGACCTTTCCACCTTCGCCCGTGATAAAGGCTGCCTTGGTCAACGCGTCAATCTGTGCTGCGTTTAGGGGCACGGCTTTGTATTTGGCGAGCGTGGCCAGGAGTTCGTCGAAGATTCCGGCGACTGCGAAGACTTCCTTCTCCGCAATGCACAGAAGGTTATTGTCATACGCGGCTCCCTTGATGATGGACTGGGCCGCATTGTCAAGGTCGGCGGTTTCGTCGACGACGACGGGCGGATTCCCCGGCCCTGCAACGATCGCACGCTTAGGCGACCGTAGTGCCGCCCGACCCACTGCAGGGCCACCAGTTACACATAGCAGCCGAACGTCGCGATGATCGAAAATCGCTTGGGCGCTTTCGAGCGTCGGTTTGGAAATGATGGTCAAAAGATTATTTAAGCCAATCGCTTGGTGGATCGCTTGATTGAAGAGCTGCGTTCCCTTGACGGCGATTCTGACACCGCTGGGATGCGGATTGCAAATGAGGGCGTTTCCCGCAGCCAAAATATTGATCGCATTGCCCGCGAGCGTGGGCAGCGAATGGGTAACTGGCGTGATGATGCCAACGACGCCAAACGGAGCGTGTTCTTCCAGGGTCACCCCGTTTTCGCCCGCCCAGGCACGTGTTGTCAGATACTCGACTCCCGGGGTCTTTTCGCCAGCAACCACAAGCTTTTCAATCTTGTGGACGAGTCGGCCAATCTGGGTTTCTTCAAATTCGTCTTTACCCAATTCGTTGGCGCGTTCGATGCAAATTTTGCGAACGCAGGCGACAGCCTTTCGCCGAGCTTCCAAGCCCATCGCCTGGAATTTCTTCTGCGCTTCGCTGGCCGCGGCGACGGCGGCGTTTACATCTTCGAAGGCGCCCCACGCACTGTTGGCCTGGACGGAACTCGAGGTCGGGGCGGATCCTTTTTTCATGTGGACCAAGACATCTTGGACCACGCTGCGGATGAGATCGTCGGTGACGGTTAACATGAGGTTGACCTAAATGTTATTCAGTTTTTACCCGGTGGCCTTACGGCCACCGGCTTTGCGTTTATTTGTTTTCGAAGATCGTCTTATTCTCAATATTCACGGTGTCGACGATGCCGATGATGGTCGCATCGACGGGAAGCTTTTCGGTCTCAGGTGTCAGGCGTGCACTGGAACCTTGCACAATCAGCACCATTTCGCCATTGCCAGCCCCAACCGTGTCGACGCAGACAAAGGTTCGCCCGGTGCCAACTAATTGGTCGCGATTTACGGGATCGACGCGCATCGGTTCAACGGTCAGCAGTTTGTGGCCGGTCATGGTGCTGACTTTTTGCGTGGATACGACATTTCCCGTCACTCGTGCGATAAACATGTCGTTATCCTTTTGGTTCCAAAAAACTCAAATGGTGGGCGGCGTGCAAAAGGTGCAAGGCCGTCTTTTTTCCTTCGTCAGATGTCCCGCGCTAGGTGACGGGGTGCAGAGGCCCTTGTTAGTCTGGAAACCTTGCAACTTTGCCTTCGAAAATCTCGCCTTCGCGATCGTCGTCCACGTCTGTTTTGGTTAGGATTTTCTCCGGGACATTGGTCCCTTCCGCCATCGTGCCTGTTTTCAGGAAACACCGCAAAAATTAGGGACCCGTCTAGCGAACCTTTCACCATGATCGCCAAATGCGTGCACATCAGGCCGAGCGATCAGTTGCCGCTCCTCGGTTTACCCTTCGTTCGTAGGCGGTTGACCCCATCGAACGGTTCATCGAAGGTACTGAATCGACGACCCGTCGCTTAGTTGCCCTGGGCCAAACACTCCTTCGTTTGGCGGGCGACGATCAACTCTTCGTTCGTTGGCATGATCCATAGTTGCACTCGACTGCCGTCGGCATCGATGCGGGCTTCGCCTTTGGCAGTCAGATTTCGTTGCGTGTCCAGACGAATGCCGAACCATTCGAGATTCGCACACACAGTTGCACGCATGGTTACCGAGTTCTCACCGATGCCGCCGGTGAAGACGATGGCGTCGGCACCGTTAAGAAGCAAAAGGTAAGCGCCGAGGTAATGGCGGACGGAAGCGAAGAACACATCCATCGCCAATTTCGATCGTGTATCTCCATTTTGTGCCGCCTCCTCGATGTCGCGGAGGTCATTGCTTTTGCCGCTAATTCCCTGCAGGCCTGACCGATTAGCCAAATCATCAAGCAGTTGGTCGAGGTTTTTTCCAGTTGATTGAAGCAACGCCGGCAACGCGAAAACATCGAAATCGCCCACGCGGTTGTTGTGGGGCAACCCGGATTGGGGGCTCATTCCCAGACTGCAAGCTTTTGATTTTCGGCCCTCGATGGCACAAAGCGAACTACTGCCTCCCAGATGGCAGGAGATGATCTTCGCATTCGGATTTCCCAGGAGCGCGGAGGCACGTTCCGCGATGTAGCGGTGGCTCGCGCCGTGAAACCCCCAGCGTTGGATGCCGTGTTGTTCCACCCACTCGAACGGAACGCCATAGAGCTTTTCGCTGGGCGAAATCGTCTGGTGAAAGCCGGTCTCGAAGGCTGCTACCAGCGGAATCTCGGGGAGTTCTTGATTCAGCAAACGCATCGCCTTGACATAGGGCGGGTTGTGCGCCGGCGCGACCGTGTTGAAGGCTTCCATCGCCGCCAAAACGTTCGCGTCCACTTTCTGCACGCCACTGACGCCTTTCGCGTGCACTGCCTTGAAGCCGATGGCGCCAAGTTCATTGGCGTTCGCCAGGCATTTTTTTTCTGTCAGTTGCCGCAGACAAAGCCGGACCGCGACGGCATGATCCTTCGCTGCCAAAGTGGTTTCTTCGCGTGCACCTGACACCTCCACGAAACATTTTGACTGTTCCGAACCAATCCGTTCCACGCCGCCTCGCGCTAGAACGCGTTCGTCGGACATGTCGAACAGTCGATACTTGAAACTCGTGCTGCCCAGGTTCGCAACTAGGATCTTCATGACTGAGCACTCCGCAAAATCCATCTTGATGGGTGAGCAAAAGTATCACGAACGTCGAACCTGAGCGCCGAGTGAAGGTGAACGGCAATCTTGGTCCAAGCATGGCAATCCTGGGGACCCAAGGGTACCTGGGTGTCCTCGCTTGGCGCTTAGGCTCGGAGGCACTTGCGTCAACGATCGCGCGGCGAAGTTACTTCGACAAAAACGTCGCAAGCACGGCTTCGTCCGGTCGCGGGATCACATGGGCACTCAGCAATTCACCATGTTGCTGGGCGGCGGCGGCGCCGGCGTCGACCGCGGCACGCACGGAACCCACATCGCCCTTCACGAACGTGGCGACGTAGGCATTGCCGATCGCGACTTGGTCCAGAATCTGTACAGTGGCGGCTTTCGACATGGCATCCGTCGCCGCGATGGCGGCGATCAGGCCTTTCACTTCGATCATTCCCAATGCTTCGTTCAATGGCGCTGCCATATTAACCTCTAAGGTGTTTTTGATTAGTAACGTCGTGGTTTTTAAGCGGGAGTAATGAGTCAACGGAGGACGGAGAACCGAGCATGACGCAAAAGGGGCAACGACACTGAGGTGGTCCGCCCGTGGTTCATTCGCCGTTCTGCGTTCTCGGTTGACTCATTTCAAGGTTTTTGATTTACGATTGCGTGGAGATCGCTCGCTTGGGCAGCACCTTGGCGAGGTCTTCGGAGGGACGCGGAATCACTTGCACGCCCATCACTTCGCCGAGTCGGCCCGCAGCCGCGGCACCGGCGTCGACCGCAGCCTTGACGGCGGCGACATCGCCCACCACAAAGGCCGTCACCAAGCCGCTGCCGATCTTGTTCCAGCCCGCCAATTGCACATTGGCTGCCTTCAACATGGCGTCGCTGGCTTCGATGAGCGGCACCAATCCCTTGCACTCGATCATGCCGAGCGCTTCCAAGTTGTTTGCCATGAGAAATCTCCAAAAAAGGCTACTGGTTTTTGTTTTGGCTTTTCGTTCAGGTTTCGCGCTTGCTGAATCTCTTGCGAAGGCGTTGCGCCGTGTCGTCGAACAAGGTTTCGTGAACGCGAAACGTAAACCTCATTTGAACAGTTCGAAACTCGTCACGTGCGGGTAATCGATGGCGTTGCCTTCATCCGTGTCGATGTGCACCTCGAGTTTGCTCGTGGGCGAAAAGCGAACGAGCAGATCCTCCAGCACGGCCGAGCAGGTGCTCTTGCAACGTAAATGAACGCGGTCGCCATCCTTGACGCCGTAATACTCAGCGTCTTTCGGTCCCAGGTGCACGTGGCGTTCGTGGCGGATGACGCCTTTCTGTAGCGTGATCATTCCCTTGGGGCCGATCAAGTACGCTCCGGGCGAATCACGGTGGTCGCCGCTTTTACGCACGGGAATTTCCAGGCCGAGCATGATGGCATCGGTAAACGCCAACTCAACCTGACTGTGGTCTCGACACGGACCGAGAATGCGAACGTTCGGGATGATCCGCTGGCGTGGTCCCACGACCGTCACGGTTTCCTCGGCTGCGAAAAAGCCATCTTGGTAAAGCCACTTAAACGGCCTGAGTTGATGGCCGGTCCCGTACAGGATTTCCAGATCTTCCTGCGTCACGTGCGCGTGGCGGGCGGACACGTTCACCACGAGTTTGGGAGCCGCGGAAACGACTTCGCGTGGCGAGCCTTTGCCCATTTGCTTCGAAAGAGCTTCGCGAACCAGCCGTTCAACGATGTTTCGCTCGAGCGTGATACTCATCCTTTGAACTCCTCGTGCGTTTGGCCGGCGATCAAAAGCCGAACCTGCGCGTTTTCGATCCAGCGATGGTGCGTTTCCGCGACGGGGCGATCGACAATCAGGGTGTCGATGGCGGATAGATCACACAAAAACGCAATCGCCTGCTTCCCCATTTTGGTATGGTCCGCCACGACGACGACCTCGTCGGCGCATCGCATCATGGCTCGTTCCGTTTCCGTCAGAAGGAGGTTGCTGTTGAACAACCCTTTTTCTGTCAGACCGCCCACCGACAGTATCGTCTGGTGGACGTGAATTTCCTCCAGCATGCGCACGGTAAGAGGTCCTAAAGCAACTCCCGTGCGTGGGTAGACATAACCTCCCAGCATCACCAGGTCGGTTTCGCGGCTGCTGGCGAAGAGGTGGGCGATCGGAAGGCTGTTCGTGACGATCTGGAGAGGGCGTCCCACCAAAAGTCGTGCCACTTCGAGCGTCGTGGTGCCGCCGTCGAGCAAGATGGCATCGCCGTCTTGGACTCGCGCCACCGCCGACTTGCCGATCAGTTTTTTTTCTTCGAGCTGGGCAGAAAGCCTTTCTTCCAGCGCCGGCATCGTAGGTTGGGTTTCCCGGTACGCCGCTCCGCCATGGGTGCGACGAATCATGCCCATTTGGTCCCAGTAATCGAGATCTCGGCGAATGGTCGACTCGGACGTGTTGAGCGTCTTGGCAAGTTCGACCAGGGGTATGAACCCACGTTCACTGACAAGATCTAACACTTTTTGGCGACGTTCTTCCACCAGCACGGTACATCCTGCCATTTTCTGGAGGTAAGTGACTAATTGGTTGCTCATCCTTGCGTATTTTGCGCAGATTCTTCCGCCTCGTCAATGGAATTTATTGGAAAATCTTTCGCGATTTACTCAAGTTCTCTCAAGGGGACGGAAAAAGCGGTATATGGAGAAAATGCGGATCCTTGACTACCGGGCACCGTCTAAAAGTTCTTAGATGAGGAGATTGGCGTAAAATAAGTGATGGAAGAAAGTTGCCAAGTTTTTGGGAACCTTAGGGAAAAGGATCTTGCCACCAACGGCCTTGGGGCAATTTGGTACAATGGCGGGGGCTTCCGTTCCAATGCTTGGATTGGTAATGATGGCGGAGAAGGAACCACCTTGGATTTGGCCTCGTTCGGCGTATGTCCATATTCCGTTTTGCGCCCACCACTGCGGGTACTGCGATTTCGCGGTGGCGGTGGGACGGGATGACCGAATCCATCGCTACCTAGATGCCTTGGAAGGCGAACTCAATCGGATGGAGGCGCCTCAATCCGTGGCGACGCTTTTCCTGGGCGGCGGCACGCCAAGTTATCTACCGTTGCCCGAACTCGAACGTTTGGTGACGATGCTGCGTCGCTGGTTTCTGTTGGAACCAGGCCATGAGTTTTCGATCGAAGCGAACCCTGATGATTTTGGCGATGACCGCGTTCGCTTGTTGGCTGACCACGGTGTCACGCGGGTGAGTTTGGGAGTCCAGTCTTTTCATGCCGACCTCCTTCGCGTGCTTGGACGTCGGCATCGAGCCGACGAGGTGGCAGGTGCCGTCGAAAAAATCCAGAAGGAAATTTCCAACCTTTCAATCGACCTGATTTTTGGAGTGCCTGGCCAAACGTTGAGCGATTGGAGGCGCGATCTCGACCGCGTGATCGTGCTCGAACCGACGCATGTTTCGACGTATGGCCTTACCTACGAGAAAGGCACGCCGCTTTGGAAGCAGTGGCGCAACCACGAATTCCAGCCACTTCCCGAGGAAACCGAACTTGCCATGTATGTGATGGCAATGGACCGTTTAGGCGAGATGGGCTTCGACCATTACGAGATTTCGAATTTTGCTCGGCCCGGTTGGCGGTGTCGGCACAATCTGGTTTATTGGGCCAACCATGCTTACTTCGGCGTAGGCATGGGCGCTGCTCGATACGTTCGTGGTATTCGTGAAACCAACACACGTGAACTCGAGGGATACATCAGTAAATCCATCGCCGGGGAGAATCCGGCGTTTCAGTCGGAATGCTTAACAGCGGACGAACGCGCGATGGAAACGCTGGCGATCCAACTTCGCCGAATCGAGGGCGTGGACCATCAAGAATTTATTCATCAGACAGGTTTTAGCCTCCGAGATCTGGTAGGAGGTGTCATCGAGCGTTTGGTTTCCTGGGATCTTCTGACAGCGGA
>WBZS01000595.1_pt2 | contig 11854 bp, 11 predicted proteins | sample 5204201 | NCBI WGS metagenome assembly WBZS01 (sample SAMN12344357, study PRJNA552823) | activated sludge metagenome | biome: Activated sludge suspended growth; feature: Nitrification reactor; material: Wastewater; isolation source: activated sludge from nitrification reactor of wastewater...
CTGGTGGCGCACACCGCGGGCCCCGAGGTGCTGGTGGTGGACGACCCGGCCCACCTGCGGCGCGCGGTGCCGCTGGGCAGCGGTGCCAAGCGGGCGCTGGTCATCCTCGGCTCGATGGTGGTGCTGCTGGCCACCGGGGCGGTGCCGCCCGCGGTCGCCGGCGTCCTGGCGGCGTGCGCGGTGGTGCTCAGCGGCGTCCTGACCACGAAGCAGGCGTACCGGGCGGTGTCCTGGACGACCGTGGTGCTGGTCGGCGGCATGATCCCGCTCTCCACGGCGTTCATCTCCACCGGTGCCGCGGACGCCATCGCCGGCTGGCTGCTCGGGGTCGTCGGCGACTCCTCGCCCCGGCTCGCGCTGCTCGCCCTGTGCGTGCTGACCGTGGTGCTCGGTCAGCTGATCTCCAACACCGCGACCGTGCTGATCATGATCCCGATCGCCACCGTGCTGGCCGCCGATCTGCACGTCTCGGTGCTGCCGTTCATGATGGCCCTCACCGTTGCCGGTGCGGCGTCCTTCCTGACCCCGGTGGCGACACCGGCGAACACGATGGTGATGGAGCCCGGCGGGTATCGGTTCACCGACTACTGGAAGCTCGGACTCCCGCTGCTGGTGCTCTACGTGGCGGCCGCGGTGTGGTGGGTGCCGCTGATCTGGCGCTTCTGACCGCCCCAACCCCCGCGCTCGCCTAACTATTTAGGGCTCGCCCACCTGCGCGAGCCCTAAATAGTTAGGCGAGCGCGGGGGTGGGTGGTTTGGGTAGACCCGGGTCAGAAGTCCCAGTCGGCGTCCTCGGTGTTCACCGCCTTGCCCATCACGTAGGACGAGCCCGAGCCGGAGAAGAAGTCGTGGTTCTCGTCGGCGTTGGGCGACAGGGCGGCCAGGATGGCCGGTGACACCGCGGTCGCCTGCTTGGGGAACAGGGGTTCGTAGCCGAGGTTCATCAGTGCCTTGTTGGCGTTGTAGCGCAGGAACATCTTGACGTCCTCGGTCTGCCCGAGCGGGTCGTAGAGATCCTCGGTGTAGGACTCCTCGTTGTCGTACAGCTCGTACAGCAGGTCGAAGGTGTAGTCCTTGAGCTCGTCGCGGCGGGCCTGGTCGGCGTCTTTCAGCGCCTGCTGGAATTTGTAGCCGATGTAGTAGCCGTGCACGGCCTCGTCGCGGATGATCAGCCGGATCAGGTCGGCGGTGTTGGTCAGCTTGGCGTGGCTCGACCAGTACATCGGCGCGTAGAAGCCCGAATAGAACAGGAACGACTCCAGCATGGCGGACGCCACCTTGCGCTTCTCGGGATCGTCGCCGTAGTAGAAGTCGAGGACGATCTGCGCCTTGCGCTGCAGGTGCTCGTTCTCCTCGCTCCAGCGGAAGGCGTCGTCGATCTCGGCGGTGGAGATCAACGTCGAGAAGATCGACGAGTAGCTCTTGGCATGCACCGACTCCATGAAGGCGATGTTGGTGTACACCGCCTCCTCGTGCGGCGTCCGGGCGTCCGGGATGAGCGAGACGGCGCCGACGGTTCCCTGGATGGTGTCGAGCATGGTCAACCCGGTGAACACCCGGGTGGTCATCAGCTGCTCGTGCGGCTTCAGCGTCCGCCAGCTCGGGATGTCATTGGAGAGCGGCACCTTCTCGGGCAGCCAGAAGTTGCCGGTCAGCCGGTCCCAGACCTCGAGGTCCTTGTCGTCCTCGAGCCGGTTCCAGTTGATCGCCTGGACGCCGCGCAGCAGGGTCAGTTTCTGAGTCATCGGTGTTCCTTGGTTTCGTTGGTCTCAGTTGGTCTCAGGGACGGTTCTTTCGGTCCAGGTGGGACGAGGGGACGGTTCTCATCGTTCCGCCGAGGTTGCTGTGGTACGGGGGGACGGTTCCTTTCGGTCCATCGATGGGACGATGAGAACCGTCCCCTCGTACCGGCGGTCAGTCTTCTCGTGCGGTCTTCGTTGGGTGGGGTCGGATCTTCGTGCTCGCATCGACCGGAAGAACCGTCCCCGCCGTGCGAAATTCGAACGAGAGAGAACCGTCCCCGGCGTGCGAAATTCGAACGAAAGAGAACCGTCCCCGGTTTCAGAGGGCGCAGCTGACGCAGCCTTCGACCTCGGTGCCTTCCAGGGCGAGCTGGCGCAGCCGGATGTAGTACAGCGTCTTGATGCCCTTCTTCCAGGCGTAGATCTGGGCCCGGTTGAGGTCGCGGGTGGTGACGTTGTCGGGGAAGAACAGGGTCAGCGACAGGCCCTGGTCGACGTGTTTGGTGGCCTCGGCGTAGGTGTCGATGATCGCCTCGGGGCCGATCTCGTAGGCGTCGGCGTAATACTCCAGGTTGTCGTTGGTGAGGTAGGGCGCCGGGTAGTAGACGCGCCCGATCTTGCCCTCCTTGCGGATCTCGATCTTGGACACGATCGGGTGGATCGAGGACGTCGAATGGTTGATGTAGCTGATCGAACCGGTCGGCGGAATGGCCTGCAGGTTCTGGTTGTACATGCCGTACTCGGCGACCTCCGCGGCCAGGGCGCGCCAGTCGTCCGGGGTGGGCAGCGCGATGCCCGAGCGGGCGAACAGCTCGGCGACTCTGGCCGTGTTCGGCGTCCAGTCGCCCTCGATGTAGCGGACGAAGTACTCACCACTCGCGTACTTCGAGCGTTCGAACCCGTCGAAGGACTGCCCGCGCTCGCGGGCGATCCGGCAGGACGCCGCGATCGCGTGGAACGTCACCGTGTAGAAGTACATGTTGGTGAAGTCCAGACCCTCGGGCGAGCCGTAGTGGATGGACTCCCTAGCCAGGTAGCCGTGCAGGTTCATCGCTCCCAGGCCGATCGCGTGGCTCATCGCGTTGCCGCGCTCGATGCTCGGCGCGCAGGCGATGTTCGACTGGTCCGAGACGGCGGTCAGCGCCCGGATCGCGGTCTCGACCGTGCCGCCGAAGTGCGGGGAATCCATCGCCTTGGCGATGTTCAGCGAGCCGAGGTTGCAGGAGATGTCCTTGCCGATCTCGGCATACGACAGGTCCTCGTTGTAAGCGGACGGCGTGGAGACCTGCAGGATCTCCGAGCACAGATTGCTCATCGTGATCCGGCCGTCGATCGGATTGGCCCGATTCACCGTGTCCTCGAAGACGATGTACGGGTAGCCCGACTCGAACTGGATCTCGGCCAGGGTCTGGAAGAATTTCCGGGCGTTGATCTTCGACTTGGTGATCCGCCGGTCGTTGACCAGTTCGTCGTATTTCTGCGTGATCGAGATCTCGGTGAACGGCACCCCGTAGACCCGCTCGATGTCGTAGGGGCTGAACAGGTACATGTCCTCGTTGTCACGGGCCAGCTGGAAGGTGACGTCGGGAATCACCACGCCCAGTGACAGCGTCTTGATCCGGATCTTCTCGTCGGCGTTCTCGCGCTTGGTGTCGAGGAATCGCATGATGTCGGGGTGGTGGGCGTGCAGGTACACCGCGCCGGCGCCCTGGCGGGCGCCCAGCTGGTTGGCGTACGAGAACGAATCCTCCAGGAGCTTCATCACCGGGATCACGCCCGAGGACTGGTTCTGGATCTTCTTGATCGGCGCGCCCGCCTCGCGGATGTTGGTCAGCGACAACGCCACGCCGCCGCCCCGCTTGGACAGCTGCAGCGACGAGTTGATGGCCCGCGCGATCGACTCCATGTTGTCCTCGACCCGCAGCAGGAAGCAGGACACCAGTTCACCGCGCTGCGCCTTGCCCGCGTTGAGGAAGGTCGGCGTGGCCGGCTGGAAGCGGCCCGCCATGATCTCGTCGGTGACCCGCTCGGCCAGGGTGCGGTCGCCGGCCGCGAGGGTCAGCGCCACCATGCAGACCCGGTCCTCGAAGCGCTCCAGATAGCGCGAGCCGTCGAAGGTCTTCAGGGTGTACGACGTGTAGTACTTGAACGCGCCCATGAAGGTCGGAAAGCGGAACTTCACCGCATACGCCCGCTTGAACAGCGACTTCACGAACTCGAAGTCGTACTGGCCGAGCACCTGCTGCTCGTAGTAGCCCTGCTCGACCAGGTAGTCGAGCTTCTCCTTCAGCGAATGGAAGAAGACGGTGTTCTGGTTGACGTGCTGCAGGAAATACTGGTGCGCGGCGCGTCGATCGGCGTCGAACTGGATGTTTCCGTCCGCGTCGTAGAGATTCAGCAGCGCGTTCAGCGCGTGGTAGTCGACCTCGGCGGGAATCGTCTCTACGCCGGTGTCGGTGAGCACAGTGGTTGCCATAGCGATATGAGTCCTTCGCGGACGGCCTCGACGTCGTCGGGCGTCCCCATGAGTTCGAACTGGTACAGGTGCGGCACCGCGCATTTGCGGGCGATGATGTGCCCGGCGAGGCAATACGCCGCGCCGAAGTTGGTGTTGCCGGCCGAGATCACGCCGAGCAGCAGGGCCCGGTTGGCCGGGTCGTTGAGGAACCGGATCACCTGCTTCGGGACGGCCCCCTGGCCGTTCCCGCCGCCGTAGGTCGGGACGATCAGCACGTACGGGCGATCGACGCCGAGCGCGGGTTCGCTCGCCCGCAGCGGGATGCGTTGGGCGTCGACGCCGAGCTTCTCGACGAAGCGGCGGGTGTTCTCCGAGGTCGAGGAGAAGTACACGACGTGCACCACGGCTCTCTCCTCACTGTTGTTCGGCTGGGGACGCCGGTGGTCGAGCTCGTCGATGCCGATCCCGGTTTCGACGAGCTCAACCGGCGACGGGTGGGATCAGGCGGCCTGGACGCGGGCCGCGGTGGCCTTGATCCGGTCCGGACGGAAGCCGGCCCAGTGCTCGTCGTCGGCGAACACCACCGGCGCCTGCTGGTAGCCGAGTTCCATCACCTGCGCGAGCGCCCGCTCGTCCGCCGAGAGGTCGACCACGTCGTAGGAGAGGCCGGCCCGATCGAGCGCGCGGTAGGTGGCGGTGCACTGCACGCACGAGGGCTTGCTATAGACGGTGATCGTCATGGCGGGGTCCTTCCGTGATCCGGGGTTACACCGGTGTAGTTCCATCGGCGTCAGTCATGGACACTACACATATGGGTTGCGAGGTGCAAGAACCACTAGATGTTGTGTTTCGCATGTCGTCGTCGGCGCCTCGGGGCATGCTGCGCGCCGCCCTGCCGGTGGCGTTGGACGACCTCTGGGCGCCGGTCGGCGACCTGTGTCCGAGCCTGGTGGCGGGCGGTGCGGGTTGGGGAAGGCTGCCGCGAAAGGGGCCTACGTCGGGGGAGTGGTCCCCGTGATGTGGGCCGGGCGGCCGGGTGCGGCGGGTGGGCGCCGGGATTGCCGGACGGTGATCACGCAACTCTCCTTCGCGAGTTGTCCCACCCACGGGCCGGCGCGTGCCGGCGTCACGTGGCTGGGGCGTGTCGACCGCCACGGGCGGGACCACCTCGGCGTCGGACGAGGTCCGTGCGAGAGGCGAAACCGTCCCTGGCGGTCGCTGCCTGCCGGACCGCGGGTGCGGCCCGGGCGCTGGCAGGTCTTCGGACTCTCGGGCCCGGATCGACAGATCCACCTACTGTCCGTCGCTTCCCAGGCGGGTGGCCCAGTGCTTGATGACGGAGTTCGTTCCCGATTACCGCTGCGGGGCAGTCCCGGATTTCCACCGGGTTCCCTCTTGCCTCTCCGTCGTCGAGACGGCGGAGAACCAGTCGCGGAGCCGACTCTACGTCAGTCGGCGCCCTCGGCGTGCGCCACGGCGTGTCGCGTGCGGCGCCTCGCCGAACGGGATCCGAGGGGTCGATCGGCCCTGGGCGTGACGTACTGCGACGACGCCATCGACCAGTGGGGTGCTCGGTGGTGGGTCCCCGGCCGGCTCGCCGTTCCGGAACTAGCTTGTAATGCAAGGTAGCTGGCCATACCATAGACATATGTCCGGTGAATCCGGCCCCTGGGGCTCGCAGCTGCGCAAGGGCGTCCTCGAGTTGGCCGTCCTCGGCCTGCTGGCCTCCCGGCCTCGGTACGGCTCCAGCCTCGTCGACGAGCTCGCCGGACGCCCGGGGCTGGCGCTCACCGCCGGCACCGTCTACCCGCTGTTGGCGCGGCTGGCCAAGGCCGGCCTGGTCACCACCGCCTGGCGGGAGTCGCCGGCCGGTCCGCCACGCAAGTACTACACGCTCACCGAACTCGGCCGCCGGCGGCTGGACGCCATGGCGCGGGAATTCTCGGCGGTCGCCGCCGCCATGGAAGAGATCCTCAAGGGGGAGTCATGATCCGCACGATCGACGAATTGGCACCCGACGCGCGAGCGGTGGCCCAGGATTTCCTGGACGCCGCGGCGGCGGACACCGCGCGCGGCCTGCGCGGCACCGTCCGGGCCGACCTGGCCGGCTATCTGTGCGAGCGGCTCGATCCGGCCTCCACTACGGCCGACGTCGAACGGGTGGTGGCGGCGCTGCGCGCCGACGACCCCGCCGAGAGGAGCGGTCCCGGCTGGCCCGCCGGCCTACGGGTGCGCGGCATGCTGGCCCGGATCGCCGAGACCTGGTGGCGGCCCAGCGACCCGCGGCTGTTCCTGCCGCGCGCGGTCGGCCTGGGCTGGGACGTCAACCTCGGTGCCCTTGCGGTCCGGCTGAACCTGATCGAACCGGACGCCGAGAGCGTCCCGTTCACCGCCACCCCGGACGTGGCGTTCCGGCTCGCCGCCGGGTTGCCGCTGGCCCTCGCCGGGGCCACCGTGGCGCACTATCTGGTGCGGGGCCGCTCGCTGCCGCCGCAGTTGGCGTCGCACTGGAACGCCGCCGGACGACCCGATCGCTGGGTGCCCAAACAGCGTGCGGCCGCCACCGACATCGCGTTGACCGCCGGTGCCGCGGCGCTGGCCGCCTGGGCCGCCGGCGCCGAGCGCCCCGGACCGACGCGTGCGGGTGCGCTCGCCGGCGCCACCATGGCGGCGACCCTCGGGGCCGGCCTCACCCTCGCCCGCCCGACCCGCGGCGGGCCGCTGCTGACGCCGGCCCTGCTGGCGGCCCTCGGTGCCGGGGTCGGCGGGGTGCTGCTCGGTCTGGCCCGGGCCGGACGGCGGGCCGAGATCGACCGCGACCTGGGTCGAGCGGAGCCGCCGGCGTCCTAGATGCGCCCGGTTCAGTGCCGCGAGGCGAGGGCCAGCAGGCCGCCGGCCAGGACGCGGACGTCGCGGTAGCCACGGGCCTCGAGACTGGCGGCGGCCACCTCGGCGCGCCGGCCGCTGCGGCAGATCACCAGGATCGGGCGATCGCCGGGGACGTCCTCGAGGGAGCCCTCCAGGAGGTCGGGCAGCGGGACGTTCACCGACCCCGGCACCCGCTCGGCGGCGAACTCGTCCGGCCCCCGGACGTCGAGCAGGAGCATCGCGCCGGCCTCGGGTAGGTCGATCTCGCGCGTGGGCGCCGGTTCGGATGGGTTCGCCGGGGGAGCGGCCACGGGCGGGGCGGCGGTCGTCGCAGCGTCGCCGGACGCCCTGCGCACGTCGAGCTGGTCCCAGCGGCCGGCCAGTGCGTCGATCACCAGGATCCGCCCGAGCAGGGGGCGCCCGAGCCCGGTGATCAGCTTGATCGCCTCCATCGCCATCACCGAGCCGGCCTGGGCGCAGAGGGCGCCGACGACGCCGGCCTCGGCGCAGGACGGGACCGAACCGGCCGGTGGCGGCTCGGGGAACACGTCGCGCAGCTGGACGCCGCGGCCGTCGGGTGCGGCGTCCCAGAAGACCGCGACCTGGGCGGCGAAGCCCAGCACCGACCCCCACACCAGCGGCTTGCCGGCGGCCACGCAGGCGTCGTTGACCAGGTAGCGGGTCGGGAAATTGTCCGCGCCGTCGATGACCAGGTCGTAGTCGGCCAACAGGCCGGCCACCGTGTCCTCGGTCAGGCGGAGATCGTGCCGGCGGACCGTGACGGTCGGATTCAGGGTGGCGACCGCATCCGCCGCCGAGTCGACCTTGGGGCGTCCGACGTCGGCGTCGCGGTGGATGACCTGCCGGTGCAGATTGGACTTCTCGACGCGGTCGAAGTCGACCACGCCCAGGGTGCCGACGCCGGCCGCGGCCAGGTACAGCAGCACCGGTGAGCCGAGACCGCCGGCGCCGATCACCAGCACCCGGGCCGCCGCCAGCCGACGCTGCCCGGTGACGCCGATCTCGCCCAGGATCAGCTGTCGTGAGTACCGCGCCAGCCCGTCCGCGTCGAGATCGCCCGAGGGCGGCAGCAGGGGCGGCAGGGTCATGGATCAAGCCTAGGCGCCTTGGGCCGTGCCGACGGTGATCATCCCGGGGTCGGCCGGCGGGAGCCCCCTGCCGCGACATCTGCGGGACATCATGTGTTGATGTTGTATCCAAGACGCCTAGACTTGCAGGTGCCGTCGGCGGCTCCGGACGAGGGGAGAGTGCGATGCAGTCCAACGATGATCGGTTGTCGCCCGCAGCCACGCAGGAGGTGGCCTATCCGATCCTGATGAGATGGTGGCGGGTTGCCGCAGGCGTCCTGGTGGTCTGGTACGCCACGGCCCTCTCCGGGATCATCTCCGGCAACGGAATCCTGGGCCTGCCGTACACCCTGTGCGGCTTCCTCGCGGCGGCGGCCGCTCTGGGCGGCATGACGCTCCTGATCTGGCGCGGTTTCATCGAGGGCAATCAGATCCGGTCACCCCGGAATACGGCCGGGGGCAGGCGTTGAGGCACCCCGTCCCGCGGCGACCGGAGCGGGTAGTGTGCTGACCGATCTGACGTGCACCGTCTCCCGGGAGGGCCTCCGTGGCCATTGTTGAGTCCGCGCGGTCGGGCGCGAGTGCCGCCGAGCGGGTGTACCAGGCGCTTCGCGACGCGATCGTCGAGGGTCGCCACCCGGCGGGCACGATGCTCGGGGAATTGACGTTGGCGTCCGACCTGAAGGTGAGTCGGACGCCGGTCCGCGCCGCCCTCGTCCGGTTGCAGAGCGAGGGCTGGATCATGATCTATCCCAAGCGCGGCGCGCTGGTCCAGGGTGTCTCCGACCGGGCCCGAAGGGATCTCGCCGACGCCCGCCTGGTGCTCGAGTCGACGTCCGTCGGACTCGCCTCCCCGGAGGTCCTGGAGCGGCTCGTGAGCGCGCTGGAGCGCTCGGTGGAGCGTCAGCGCGAAGCCCTCACGGCGGGCGACGTCCGGCGCTACATCGACCTGACGGTCGCCTTCCACCGGCATTTCGTCGAGGTCGGGAACAACGGGGTGCTTCTCGAGTTGAACGATCGCCTGGCCGACCGCCAGCGGTTCATCCTCTTCGCCGCGGGCGAGCGCCTCTATGCCGAGCGGGAGAAGATGATCGCCGAACACCACCAGCTCGTCCTGCTGCTGCGGGCCGGCGACCTCTCCGGATTCACCGACGCCCTGCGCGAGCACATCGAGCACACCTACGCGTCGCCCGTTCCACCCCTGCTCTTCTCGCGCCCGGTCGTCGGCTAGGGAAGGCGCTGATCGACGCCGCGACCCCTCCGTTGAGCGTGTCGAAGCCCTTCACCGGGAGGGTCTCGACAGGCTCGACCAGCGAAGTTCAAGGCGTTGGTCGAGCGTGTCGAAACCCGGTCGGCGCAGCGGCCGTGGCGAGCGGGCGCCCCGCAGCCCATTACGGGAGTCTTTCGAGTGGCCGGCGCGCGTGACCGAGCCGGCCGGCCGGGACTAGCGTCGAGGCGAGCCGCAGCTGCGGTCACTGCGCCGACCCCGGCGGCGCGCGGGTCGCGGCCGGCCCCGGTCGTGACGAAGGAGGTCGAGCCGTGACGAATGTGCTGGTCATCGAGGACGACGGCACCACCCGCGAGGTGCTGCGCCGCTACCTCACCCGGGCTGGGTTGGACGTCATGGAGGCCGGGACCGGCACCGAGGGATTGGCCGCGTTCCTGGCTGCGATGCCCGATCTGGTGATCCTCGACCTGATGCTGCCCGGCATCGACGGGCTCGACGTGTGCGAACGGATCCGGCGCCGGAGCGAGGTGCCGATCATGATCCTGACGGCGCTGGGCAGCGAGTCCGATCGGGTGGTGGGTCTCGAGCAGGGGGCGGACGACTACGTGGTCAAACCGTTCTCGCCCCGCGAGGTGACGTTGCGCGCGCAGCGGTTGCTGCGCCGGACGGCGCCCGGGCCGCTGCCGGCCGCGGTGCTGTCCGACGACGACCGGGTGCTCGATCTGGCCGCGCGGCGGGCCACCCGGGCCGGCCGGGAACTGGCGATGACGGCGCGCGAGTTCGATCTGCTGGCCTTCCTGCTCGCCCACCCCGATCAGGCCTTCCGGCGCTCGGAGCTGCTGCGGCAGGTCTGGGACTGGGATTTCGGCGACGACTCCACGGTGACGGTCCACGTCCGGCGGCTGCGCGAGAAGGTGGAGGCGGACCCGTCCCGGCCGCGACGTCTGCAGACCGTCTGGGGGGTCGGCTACCGGTACGTGCCGCGGGGAGGTGCCGGGTGAGCGAGTCCCTGCTGCACATCGCGCCCTGGGCGGTGCTGACCTGCGTCGCCACCATCGCACTGCTGTGGCTGTTGCTGCGGCGGCTCGACGCGCGCCCGCGGGTCGCGCTGGCGCTGGTGGTCTCGGTGCCGCTGCTGGCCGCCCTCGTCTTCGTCGTCGCGATCAGCGGCTTCATGTTCACCGAACAGCTCGGGTGGACCCTGGTCACCTGTGCGCTGGTCGGGGTGATGCTGGTGCCCGGCTCGGTGCTGCTCGGTCAGCAGTTCACCCAGCGCACGCTGGCGCTGGAGGCGCGACGGGCGCAGGAACGAGCGGGTGAGGCGGCTCGCCGGGACCTGATCGCCTGGATCAGCCACGATCTGCGGACACCGCTGGCGGGCATCAAGGCGATGTCGGAGGCATTGGAGGACCGCGTGGTCGACGACCCCGGCGACGTCAGCGGCTACGGCGCCCGGATCGGCCGCGAGGCGACCCGGCTGGGGTCGATGGTCGACGACCTGTTCGAGCTCTCCCGGATCAGCAGCGGCGCCCTGGACCTGCGGCTCGAGCCGATTGCGCTGGACGCCCTGGTCGGCGAACTCGCCGGCGGGCTGCGGCCGATCGCGTCGTCGCGGGGCGTGGACATCGACGTCGCGCTGCCGTCCGGGCTCACCGCGACCGGTGCCGGCCGTGAGCTCGAGCGGGTGGCCGCGAACCTGCTGGCGAACGCCGTCCGGCACACCCGCGCCGGCGGCACCGTCCGGGTGCGGGGCGGGGCCGCGGGCACTCAGGCCTGGATCAGCGTCGCCGACGGCTGCGGCGGGATTCCCCCGGGCGACCTGGGCTACGTGTTCGACCTCGGCTTCCGCGGCACGGCGGCGCGCTCGCCGGACGCGTCCGAGTTGAGCCCGGGAGCCGGTCTCGGCCTGGCCATCGTGAAGGGCCTGGTCGAGGCGCAGGGGGGTGAGGTGGGCGTCCGCAACATCACCGGCGGCTGCTGCTTCACCGTCCGGTTGCCGGCGTAGGAGGCCGCCGGCCTCCGCCGGTTCGAGCTCGTCGAGGCCCCCGGAACCAGGGATTGGCAAGGGGGTTCGGCAGGATCGACCAGCACCGGGGACGCACCGGTCCGGGCTTGCGCCGGGGTGGCCGCGGACGCGGAAACGGCGTCCGGGTGAATCACCCGGACGCCGCTCTCCCGTTGGGTCAACTCGCCGCGATGCCTTCCAGCGGATGACCGTTCGTGGCCCCGAGGCCGGTCTGGGTGGTGCCGATCCGGGTCAGTGCGCCGTCGTGGCCGACCCGGTAGGCGTCGACGGTGCCGTCGGCGCCGCTCAACTGGTACAGGTAGTCACCGCGCCGCGAGGCGGCCAGGTCGACCGGGCCGCCGTCGGTGCCGGCGGCGGTCGCGTCCAGCAGGGTGAGTCGTCCGGCGCGGACCCGGAACGACGAGATGCTGTTCGAGCCCGCGTTCGCGGCGTACAGCGTCCCGC
>WBZS01002374.1_pt1 | contig 11853 bp, 11 predicted proteins | sample 5204201 | NCBI WGS metagenome assembly WBZS01 (sample SAMN12344357, study PRJNA552823) | activated sludge metagenome | biome: Activated sludge suspended growth; feature: Nitrification reactor; material: Wastewater; isolation source: activated sludge from nitrification reactor of wastewater...
TGCTCTTGTGATCGTACGTCGCCCGGTTATCGGCCGTCCACATGTTCGTCCCCCGCGAATCACGCTCACGGGACTACAGAATCACAACAGATTCAGGCGACTCAAGAAGTTTGAGGACGGGTTCTTACGAGCAGGAAAGGAAATACGGGAATCGGAATGCCCAATTAAGAATGGGCACGCCAGACAACACGCCGAGCATCCTGTCAAGTTCCCCGCCTTCAAGGTGCATTCCCTAGTCGCGAAACAGATATTGCACTAAACCGCTATCGCGGTGGGGCGTTCGCTGCGCGGGGGCGGCCCGCATCTACTGTCGAGATCGCGGTGATCGGCGCAGCGGCTCGTACCAGTCTTGCCGGCCAGCGTCCTCGATGGCCCCGATCCAAGCGAAGTCGAACGAGTTCTTCGAGACCTTGAGTTCGCGCATGGCGGCGTCGCGAAGCTCGGCCTTGGTGAGCATCTTCGGCTGGCCGTCGCGCATGAAGCGCGCGAGCCAATCCTGGCACCGCCGCCGCTCAGCTTCGGCCCGCTGTTGCAGCTCTTTCTTCCTGCTCGTCATCGCCCAGCTTCAGCCCCGGCAGGGAACGGCTCAACAGAGCCATTCCGTATGCGTTGCACAACATCCGTTTCGCGACCCATCCCCTCGCGGCGGGGCAGGGGAGTCGCTACCGACCGTCAACGACCCCTCCATCAGGATTGCGCCTGTCCATGCCTTCCATTCGACAGGAGGCTTCCGATGCCCAAGCCGATCTCTCCGCCGCGCCAGGGCATGACCGCCGACATGATCCATCCGGCCATCCGGCGAGCAGGCCGAAATCTACCCCGCCTCACGCTCGTTGCATTTTTCCCAGCGCCGCGTACCATGTCAGCATATGACGAAGTTGCTTCAGGAGGCGATGGCGCGCGTTGCCATCCTGCCGGATGACGAGCAAGACCGCGCAGCGGAAGCCCTGCTCGCGTTCGCCGGAGACAACCGCCCCTACGTTCTTTCGGTCGACCAGCTTGCCGGCATCGACCACGCCATTGCTCAGGCCGACCGCGGTGAGTTCGCTACCGACGCAGAGGTGCACGAAGTCTTCGGTCGCTCTCTATGAGGGTGCGCCTCTCCGGCGCCGCGCGCGACGATCTCCACAGCTTCCGCTCCTTCATGCATGAGCGCGGCGACGCCCTGATTGCCGAGACGATTATCGGGCGCATCGGCGCGACCATCACCACGCTTGCCGACTTCCCTCACTTGGGTCGAGCTGGCCATCGTCCCGGCACGTTGGAGCTGCTGATCCCCCGCCTCCCGTTCGTCCTCGTCTACCGCATCGACATCAGCGACAGGGGCGACGATCTCGTCGTCCTGCGCGTCTTTCACACATCGCGCGATCGGACGTAACCAGCGCGGGCACCGCCCAGAGCGAATGCAAAAACGTGCCGTCAGGTTGCAACTCGCCGAAGCGCGATATATCATCTGCAAATATTGCCGCCTCTATCGGAGCATGTCCGATAGCAAGCTAGTCGGACACGTCCGATAGACGCTCGACTTGAGCTATTCGTTCGCGTATTCGCGCAGGAACGAATAGGCGAAATGAATTCGGGTTGGGCCTAATCCTCGCGAAAGACTGCGAAAGTCGCCTCCCCCCGCTGTCGGGCTGCAAGCCCGACAGCGGGGGGAGGCGTAGAGCGAGCGGAAGCGCGGCTCTTTTCGGAACACGTCACGATAGTCCTGTGGGGCTATCGAACGCGTCCGAAGTCGACCGCGCCGCATGACCGGGCAAGACTTTCGCGAAGAGGGACACGGGAGGCAATACAGAGCCCATCCCCTTCCCCGCACAACGACCCAACCCCGGCCTACGAACCAGGGACGGCGACGCGATGAGTCGGATAGCTTCCGACAAGAACAAAGTGCGTCTGGGCCATGTACCGGACATTGACGTTCATCAGGCGAAGGGAACTGTTGCTCGGCTGCGTCAGGTTTGCAGTTTGAACGATTTGCCCGGCTGACAAGAATTTATCCCCGCCCGCTTGGCCGTCTCGCAAACTCGCGCGACCAGGAGTGCGCGAGGTGTGAGACGTGGACGACTTACCGCAAGTTCGAAGCCGGGCGTATCAGGGATGGCTGAAGTGCGAGGCCGCTTACCTGCGGGTCCTCATTAGCGGGCGTACGCTGCGTCGGCTGCTGAGCAAATACAGTCCCGATCAGCCGCGCGCGCCGGCCGGACAGCCCGACGGTGGGCGATGGATCAGCACGGGCGGCGGCGAAGCGTCGCCACCCGACGCCGGACCAGCCCAGCACATCACGCTCGATGCGGGTCGCGCCACGCCCTGGGGCTACTTCCTCAATACGTACTCGTCCGAAGGCTCGCTCGCCGCCCAGCTCGTCGCCAACCGCGACGGCAGCACAACGACGACCGAGTGGGACACGGCTGGTGTCGAGTCCTGGGCCGCGCGTCAGGCTTGGACCGACGCAGAACGGTCAGTCATCACTACGACCGAGCTGCGGCCCGACGGCACCGGCTCCGTCACCTTCGGGCCTGGCGCCGAAGGAGCCGTCGTACTTGCCGCCAGCGATGGTCAGCTCGGCATCGCTGCAGCGGATGCGACACCGCTCGGTGCGGTTGCGTTCAAGCCCGTCGCCGGCGACGTGGTGCAACCGATCACCGGATCCACTGCCCGCATCCTAGGCACCGGTGGTGCTGCCGGAGGCGGCGCGTTTCTCGTCGGCATGACGGCGTTTTCTACGCCGGCCGGCGCCGACAACTTCCAGCCATTGTCCGACGATCTGCGGCTGCATTTCACGGACTCGGCGCGCATGCCGGTGCTCGAGGAGCGCGTCGATCCGGGCGCGACGGACACCTTCAACGGCGAGACGTGGCGGCCGCTATCCGGCGTTCCGGTGACGCCAGGCGCGGCCGGCACACTACTGATCGATGCCGATCGGCTCGGCGCCGCCGTCGGACCTGAGCGGCTGGCCGCCATCGGCAACCCGGAGGGGATCGGCGTCTCGCTCGCCATGCAGCCGGCGCCGGTAGCGAAGGGCGACGTGCCCTCGGGCTCGATCTTCGCCGACAGCGCCGGCAGCCCGCGCCTCTATTCGCCGCAAGGCACCGTCGTCGACTGGGCGCAACTTTATGCGCAGGCGGGCAAGGACGAGGCCACGGTGCTGGAGCTGCGCCAGCCCGGACTGAATGGCCTCACCTGGACAAGCGGCGCCGACAAGCCGATGATCGGCCCGCTCGACATCTCGAAAGTGGACGAGAGCTGCCCGCGCTTCTCCGACGTGCATCAGGTCGCGGCTGAGGCCGACGCGCGGGTGCGCGCCACCAACCCCGACCTATCGGCGCGGGAGCTGGGGACGCTCATCCACAGAGAGATTCGTGACAGCATAAGCGATTGGCCAGAACTGGGGGTCGGAATGTGGTCCGAGCAAGGCGTCTACAAGGGCATCGATCAGGGAAATAGAGCGGTTCTGCCTTCCGGCGCCGTGCGTTTCGACGTGCTTGAGGACGCAGGGAAAGGCACCGTCTGCGTCTACGATGCCAAGACCGGCGACACGGAGATGAGCACGCGGCAGATGCTGAGGTACTGGCAGGAGGCCTTGGATTTCAGGCCAGGAACGAGCCGCGTCTATGTCCTACCCATCTATACGAAGCGTTGAGCATGGCCACGGAAAAGGAGCTGAAAGCGATAATGACGCCGGTTCTTGCGCGATTTCAGGATTGGCGGTACGCGCGGGGGTGGTTGTTTCGCCTGCCGATCGGATACTACTTGCGAGGCATCGGACTGTCAGGCTCATGGAGCAGCCGCGCGCACTTCACGATCAAGCGATCGGTGTATCCGCTTTTCGAATGGTCGGAGGGGCGTCATATGAGCTGGGGCCAGTCGCGCCCGATCCCCGGTACACCGAGCCACAACTGGAACGTCTTTCATCCCGGCTTTGCAGACAAGTTGATCGAGCTCATCGAAACCGACGTTGCGCCGACGGTCGCCGATATCTCTACTGGGTCCGACTTCTTGCGCTATCTGACCGAAAACTCTACCGAGCACGGCTGGCAGGACTGGGGTAAGGCTCTAGCCTACATTCACATCGGAGACCGGGAGAAGGCGCGTGAGTTCCTGGTCTCGACGGCGAATATTCTTCGATCGCCGAAACACACGCGCCTGATCGAACCCGACGCTTGGGGGCGTAACGTACTCGAGCTGTTGCGCCTGATCGACGAGGATCCGGCGGCCATCCCAGCTCATTGCGAAACCGTTGCCCGGCAGTCGGTGAAAACCAACAAGCTGGAGAAGTACTGGGAGCCGGCACCGTTCGTCTACGAGACGGCACCCCTCTCATAATGCGCCCCACTGTTGCGAACAAGACGCGCCAGTCGCAGCACCACAAAATGTCTGTTCAGGGTCACGAAGGTCGATCACAAGCGATAGTGGTTCGACTGCTAGGTCTCCGAGTCCTGCCGATCCGGTACGAACAGAGAGATTGGCAGCGCGTCCCGAGCCATAGGCGCGGCATGCACGTATAATAGACACACGGGCCGACGCATCGGGAGATGCACGACCCGGGACAAGCGTGTTGCGTGTCCGGCCGAGCCCCTGTGTCTTGGCGTCTCCTCAACGCACAAGCGATGGCGACCAACCGGGGGGCTCGCCCGTGTATGAAGCACATCGCCCAGCTCATCAGGTTGCCCGAGGCCGAGCGCACCGTTCTCGGTCGCTCCGCCGGCGGGCGCGAGATCAGCGTCGATCTCGCGGCGCGCCTGCGCCATACCGCGATCGTCGGCGCCACCGGCATGGGCAAGTCGACGCTGATGCGCTCGATGATCCGCCAGGATATCGCGCGCGGCGACGGCGTGCTCGTCATCGACCCGCACGGCACGCTCGCCGCCGACGTGCTGCGGCTCGTGCCGCAACACCGCTACAACCACGTCTGCCTCATCGACCTCGCCGACACGGACGCATCCGTCGGCTTCAATCTCGTGGCCGCGTCCGGCTCTCCGGACGTGCGCGCTCTCGCCATCTCGTCGACAATCTCGATGCTGCGCTCGATCTGGGGCAACTCGTGGGGTGCGCGGCTCGAGGAAATCCTGAAGAGCACGCTCGCCATTCTGGCCGAGCAGCCCGGCGCCACGCTGGCCTGGATACCGCGCCTGCTCACCGACGCCGACTGGCGCGCGGAACTGCTGGCGCGCACGAGCGATCCCCTGCCCCACGCCTTCTTTGAGCACGTCTTCGACCGCTGGCCGGCGCGCGAGCAATCCGAGGCCGTGAGCCCGGTCTTCAACAAAATCTCGGCGCTACTGCATCCCCCGGCCATCCGCTATTCCGTCGGACAACACGCGAGCAGCCTCGACCTCGCGCAGGCGATGGATCGCGGCCGCATCGTCGTCGTCAACCTCGCCAAGGGTGCGGTCGACGACATTCCGGCCTATCTCTACGGCGCGCTATTCCTGGCGCGGCTGAAGACGGCGGCGCTGGCACGCGATGCGTCGCAGAGCCTGCGGCCGTTCCACGTCTACCTCGACGAGGCGCAGGATTTCGGTACGGAGTCCGTCACCAAGCTGCTCGGGCAAGTGCGCAAGTATGGCGTCTCGCTGACGCTTGCGACGCAGCACCTCAGCGCCTTCGGCCCCGAGCTGCGTGCCTCGCTCATCGGCAACGTGCGCACCGTGATCTGCTTCCGTCTCGGCATGGATGACGCGCCGCTGTTCGCGCCATTATTTGATCGAGATCAGCAACCGTTCAACCCACTCGCCCTGCGCTCGCTCGACGAAGGCGAAGCGATGCTGCACAGCGGCGCGATTGCCGAGCGTCTGCTCACCGACGCGACGGTGCCGGATGTCGGAGATGCGGCGATCGTCATCAAGCAGAGCCGGCGCAACTACGCCGTTCCGCGTAGGCGCATCGCTGCTGCGATCGATCGTTCCATCGCTGCCTGATCCCCGACGACGCGCGTCGGAGCATTACGATGCAGAGCGCATCGTCAGCCCACGCAAACTTTACAATTCGCGCGAATGGCCATATTTTTCGAGCATATTCACGCGCAGCAGGGCACCATGCGCTCGACACTTAAATTGACCGCCGCGATCGGTCTTCTCTTTCTCGCCAGCAACTCCGCACAAGGCGAGTCGGGTGCGCGCACCTACATCGTGCTCGATAATCGGTGCACCGCGAGCAACGGTCGCGCCGTGCTCGAACGCAGCTCCTCCAGAACCTACTACCCTTACGTCGGTGACGAGAGCGGTCGCCGGTTTACTGCGTGCGCGAGCGGCAGCGGCTGGGGCGTCGTCAACGACCCCGGGTGCCAGGGCTTCAACTTGGCGTCGTATCGCATCACCTGCTTCGGCGGGGAATTGCCCGCGCCGCAGTTCTACGCCGGCAACACCGACGTGATGCGCAGCTTCAAACTCTCTCTGCAGGGCAACGCGCTCGCCATCGCCATGCAGCCGGCCGTCGTCTCCGTGCCACTCGTGTTCGGTGGCTCGCGACAGGCGCTCGAGCGCGCCACCCGCATCATTCCCCTGCAGACCGGCTATGCGCCAGTGCCCGAGCCTGTCTTCGGCAGTCCGAACTTGTGCAAGATCGAGTGGGACGAAACCAACCGCAGCCCGGCGATGAAAGTCGAGGGGCCGACGACGCTGCCCGCACTGCCGACGCCGGCTCCCGTCTCGCGATGGGTCGACATTATCGGCAGTCCCTGGGTGTATGTCCCGGCGCTCGCTGCGGCGCTCGCCTACGCGCTCGTCGCAGCTGCCGGCTACCCGCCATCGACACGGCAGCGACAGCCTTCGGGACGTGGCCGTCTCGCCGTACTCGCGCTGTTGGCGCTCGCCGGCATCTACTACGCCGGGCAAGCCAAGCACATTCCCGAACGCGACTTGGCGGTTGCCAAGGAACAACTCACTCGGACACGCGCACAGCTTCAGGCCCTCGCGACCGACCGCGCCGAGCTGCGCCGCATCACGCACGATGCCGGCGGCCGTCTCATCCCGCTGGCCGACAGCACCATGCAGCGTGTCAGGGCGCTGACGGCACCGCGCGTGATCACGGTGCCGACCCTGGCCGGGGCAAATCCCGAAACCTGGGCGACGGCGTATCTCGTGCCGCTGCTGTTGCTGGTGCTCTTCTATGTCCACCGCGTCATCGTCGGTGCGCACTACCTGTTCGTGCCGCACCCCGCCGGCCGGTACATCGAGCCCGCGCTGGCGAGCGGCAGAGGCTTCACGGATGCCGAGCGCCGCCACATCCGCGACGTGGTCACGCCCAACCGCTCCGCGCTGGAAAATCCGCCGCCGGCCTACGTCTCGGATCACATGGCGGAGAAGGCCGAGGCGCTGACCGCGCGCCTTGCGGCGGATGCCGATCTCGCGACACAAGCCGCGCGCCGCGACGTCGCGATTGCCGAGGCGCGGGACGCCCAGAAGCGCATCGACGAGATGCAGACGAAATCACGAAAGCGATAGCCCGGCCGAGGTAGCATCATGAGCGACGATGACAAGAAGTTCCCCGTCACCTATCGCCCGTCGCTGCCGACCTATTCCGAGGCACCCGGCTACCTCACGACGCCTTCCGCGCGCGGCGGCTTCCTCGATCGCTTGATCGGTCGCCTCGTGCACGATCATCGCACACGAACGATCGACGCCGCGACCCGCCAGACCGATGCGCAGACCCGGAACCTCGAAGCGCGCGAAAAGCTCTACACCCAGGCCATTCGCACCACCGAGGCCGCCGACCGCTTCTATTACGAGACACCACGCCGCATCGAAGACAACCGCGAGAGCTTCGAGCATCGCAGGACCATCGAGCGCATCAACCGCGAAACCGAAATCGAGGATGCGATGGCGGCACGCGATGCCGCGCGCGCCCGCAGGCAGGGTTCGCGCACCGCCTACGACTACGAACATCAGATCGCGCTCCAGAACAGCGAGGCGGAGCTGGCCAACGCCCGCTTCCGTGCCCAGAGCGCGCGCTTCGGCGCCGATACGTTCACCAAGACACTCCCCCTTCGCGCGCAGAAGATCGCCGAGATCGCCAACAGCGGTCGCCTCGATGCCGAGATCGATCGCGTGATCCATGAAGTGATGCTCGACGAGCACCGCGGTTCCTCCCGATCCCAGCCGCTCACTGGTGCGCTGCCTCCGGACGCCGGGGCGATGCGGTCGGCGTTCGCCGCCGAGATCGACGAGGAGATGGAGATCGCCATCAAGACCCACCAGTCCGCCGACTACATCGGCGCGCTCGCCACGCTTCGCTCGCGCGTCTCCAGCCAGGGCTGAGCGCAGCAATGACCCGCAAGCCGCCACATTCCATTGAGGATCGCCGGGCTGCCCTCGCGGCACGGCATCCCCGGCTCGCGCGGCCTCCAGCGGCGCCCCAACCAACCAATTCCCGTGCGAACGACAGCATCATCCTTGGCATCGACGACGACAACCGGCAGATCCGCATCGACGACCGGCCGCGCGTCGAGCACACCCACGTCATCGGCGCCACCGGCTGCGGCAAGAGCACTTTCCTCTTGAATTGCATCCTTCAGGACATCGCGCGTGGGCGCGGCGTCTGCGTCCTCGATCCGCACGGCGGGCACCCAGACAGTCTGATCAATTCCGTGCTGCGCTTCCTCGACGATCATCGCTGGATCGCGACTCGCAAGGTCCACATCATTGCGCCGAACGTCCGCGACTACGTCGTCGGCTTCAATCCGCTCGCTCCGCTGCCCGGCACCGATCCGAGCGTCATCGCCGGTGCTATGCTCACCGCGTTCGAGCGCGTGTGGGGCAACGAGGACACGCTCGCCAAGCCCACCACGCGCAAGCTGCTGCGCACACTCTTCACGGCGCTTTCCGAATCCGGCCTCACGATCCCGGACGCGCAGTTCCTCCTCGACTACGAGGACGCGCCGGGCTTCCGCCGCAACGTCATCACCCGCACCAGCGATGAGTTCGCCCGCCACCAACTCGAATTGATCGAGCAGCTTTCGCGGCAGCCGCGCTCGTTCGACCGCTTCCAGGCCGAGGTCATCGGCCCGCTCAACCGGCTCGCCGAATTCACCGCCTGCGAGGCCATCCGCACCATGCTCGGCATGACGCGCGAGCAGCAGACGCCCGACCGCACCATCGACATCCTCGACATCATGGATCGCGGCGAAATCCTGCTGGTCGACTTGCAACACGGCCGCGCTGTCGACGAGACCGCCACCGATCTGCTCGGCAAGATCATCCTGCGCTACCTCTTCATGCTCATGACGCACCGCAAGCCCTACGTGCTCCCGGGACAGGCGCCAGCCTTCCATCCCGTTTTCGTCTACGTCGACGAGTGTCATCGCTACATGACCGACGACGCGGCGAGCCTGCTGTTCGAGGCGCGCAAGTACGGCATCGGCGTCACGCTCGCCCACCAGTATCTCGCTCAGCTCGGCAAGCCCGGCGACAAGGTCTATGAGTCCGTGCGCAACTCGACCGAGATCAAGGCCGTGTTCCGCGTGAAGTCGGCCGATGAGGCGCAGGCGCTCGCGCACGACGTCATCCCGCTCGATCTCGAACTCCCGGTCGCCGCCAGCGTGCGCCCGGTGCAGGTCGGCTTCACCGTCGGCCGGCTGAGCAACGACACCTATTCGGTGCACGAGGGCGAAGGCGAAGCCGTCTCGCAGAGTGCATCGCAATCGGTTTCGCGCGGCCGTACCGCCATGCAGAGCTGGATGCAGTCGTTCGGCCGCAACACCTCGACGACCTACGGCTCGGGCACCGCGACGTCGTTCGCGAGCGGCGCGTCGCAGGGCCTCAACGCCGTGCAGAGCCACATGGACAGCATGGCCTACAGCTACGACCCGAACACGCAGACCTTCATCGGCTCGCCGATGCCCAACACCATGAACGTCGGCTTCGTCGACGGCACCTCGACCGCGCTCATGTCGGCGACCAACGTCATGCGCGGCGCCAGCAGTAACGAGTTCCAGAGCACATCCGAAGGCGAGAGCTTCGGCCAGGGCGAGGGCGGCGCGCTCGCCTTCAGCGAGGCGCTGGCCAACACGACCGGCCGCTCCGACACGCGCAGCCGCAATCGTGGCACCACCACGGGCTCCGGCTCGTCCGAGGCGCTGATCCCCCGCTACGAGAACCTGCCGACATCGTTCCACTCCAAGGACAACGCGCTCTACATGGCGGGCGAAACCATCCGCGTGCTCCCGGTCGGCCGCGCCATCGTCCGCTTTCGCGGCACGCTGAGCTTCCTCAACGTGCCGCCGCCGCGCAAGGCGAAGCCATGACCGAGCGCCCGCCGCCATCCATCAAGGATCTGATTGCCGCGACGCCGGGAGCGCAGACGCGCGAGCAGGCCCTCGCCAGCCTGAAAGCGCGCCGCAGCCAGATGCTCGCCAGCGCGGCGCCGGTGGCGCTGGCGCCCACGCCGGAGCCGGAGTTCGGTGATGCCGAGTGGGCCAAGAAGTTCCACGAGCGCGTGAGCAAGGCGCGCACGCAACGCAGCGCGGCGGCCAAGGCCGCCGAGACTGCCAACGATAACGAGGTATAATTGAAGGGTCCATGACCGAGCCCGCTTCGCCGCAACGACGGCCGGTGCGCCGCAGGTTCGAGCGCAATCCGGAGCCGCCCCGCATCGAGCTGCAAGAGCGCGATCTCGATATTGTCCGCGCCGCCGCCCGCTTCCGCTTCATCAACACCGAGCAGGTCATGCGTCTCACCGGCGCGTCACAGCGCGTGGCGCAACGCACGCTCACCCGGCTCTACGATCACAGGCTGCTCGATCGCCCGCCGGCACAGAAGAAGCGTCTGCTCGTCGGCCGCAATGAGGCGCTGGTCTACGCCCTCGGCCGCGAGGGGGCGAAGCTGCTTGCCGACCCCGATGGCCGCACGACGCGGCACATCGACTGGTCGCTCAAGAACTCGCGCGCCGGCGCCCTCTTCATCGAGCACACGCTCGGCGTCGCCGACGTCATGATCGGCTTCCACCTCGCCGCCGCCGAGCGTGGCATCCCGATCGTCGACAGCCACGACCTCATCCCGCACCTGCCGGAGCCGACGCGCAAGCTCGCCAACCCGTTCGCGTGGCACGTCGATGTGCGCGTGCCCGGCGAGAAGCCGAAGCGCCTCGGCGTCATCCCCGACCGTGTGTTCTCGCTCGTGCTGCCCGACCGCGCCGTGCATTTCTGCCTGGAGTTCGACACCGGCGAGATGCCGGTCGAGCGCAAGTCGCTCTCCTCCGGCTCCAGCATCGCGCGCAAGATGCACGTCTATTGGCAGGGCTATCTCGACGGCCTGCACAAGAAGCAGTGGGGCTTCGCCGGCTTCCGCGTCCTCATCGTCACCACGTCCGAGGCCCGCATCGCCACGATGCTCGAAACCCTCAACCGCATCACCCACGGCAAGGCGCCGGGAATGTTTTTGTTCGCCGTTGCCGACGAAGTCCGCGGAACCAACCCTTCCGCTCTGCCGTGGAAGACTGTCGGCGGCAGCTGTGTTCCGTGGGGTTGACTGCGCATCAAGCGTTACTGCTTGTGTCTGACTGTGTGACGAGCCGTCACGTAGCGTCATTGCTGTAGCTTTGCTCGCCCTGTCGTTGCTGCATTGCCAGCCGCCTTAGCCAGCTGCCCGAGCATTGTTTGAGTGAGGACTTCCGGATTGATCATCTTAAAACCGGTCGACGTTTCGACGGTCGACCCGAACGCTTTCTCGATCTCGTCAACGGAAAGTCTTTCCTTCGCGCTCAGCAGCCCAACCGCGGTTAGCCCTTGAAGTTTTAGAACCCGTCCTCAAACTTCTTGAGTCGCCTGAATCTGTTGTGATTCTGTAGTCCCGTGAGCGTGATTCGCGGGGGACGAACATGTGGACGGCCGATAACCGGGCGACGTACGATCACAAGAGC
>WBZS01002377.1_pt1 | contig 11824 bp, 7 predicted proteins | sample 5204201 | NCBI WGS metagenome assembly WBZS01 (sample SAMN12344357, study PRJNA552823) | activated sludge metagenome | biome: Activated sludge suspended growth; feature: Nitrification reactor; material: Wastewater; isolation source: activated sludge from nitrification reactor of wastewater treatment...
ACACGCGGGTTCGCCGAGTCTCAAGGTTTCGCTCGAAGAATGCCATTTCTACACGGAAGACGCCGACGGACAGGTGGATTCCCCACGTGGGCAGACCGCCATCGCCGTGGTAGGGCCCGCCAAGGTCGAAGCGTTCAACTGCGCCTTCCACCCGCACGACACTTGCTTCCATGTTCGCGAAACGAGCAATCTGGAGAAGACTTCGATCCATCTCGAACATTCTTCTCTCTTCCTCGTTCGTGGACCAGCCATTCGCATCGACGAGAACGCAGGCGCACGCTTGGTATTGCGGCGAAATTTATTTTCCCAGCCAGGCCAAAAGTATGACGTCGCCTACTGGAAGTTTCATCCGGATTTGATGTTCGCAGGTGAAAAGTCGGAATACACCCTCGAATCCACGGGTAACGGCTTTCATAACTTGAATGACTTCATCAGCCATCGCGCGCCCAACTACCTGGCATTCAAAACGTTGCTGGAAATGGAGAAAAGTGGACGCGAATCGAGTTCCTCCGATCTCAATGGCAAAACTCCGTGGTACTATTCGGACCCGCAGAAAAAATCGGGGAAGGAAGGCAGGAAGGCTTTTCAGGTGAATCCCGAGTTCGCGGAATTCGGGCTTCGTAACAACGCTGCCGAAAAAGCGAGCCCGGAAATCGCCGAGAATGTGATCGAACTCGAACGCAAGACCAAAGACGGCGATCCACCTTCGCCCACGGTGACTTTCAACAATCTCACGGGAGCCTTGTCCGCGGCGAAAAAAGGAGACGTTCTCGTCTTGAAGCCGCACGGCGACCTGCCATTCGAGGTTTCCGATCATTCCCTGAACGACAAGACCGACCTGACCATTCGTGCCCACAAGGGGACCCATCCGGTGATCGTTCTCACCGCGGGCGAAGAGGTCAAAGACATTGCCTGTTTCCGCATGATGCAAGGCAAGATTGTCTTCAAGAATCTTCACTTTCGGCTCGAGCCGCGGAAGAAAAACATTCCCAGCCAATCCGTCGTGTTGCTCGGCGATCGGGCCAACTGCACGTTCGAAGGCTGTGTGGTCACGATGGTTCCGCCGGATGAATCGTTGGCTGCGGATTTGAACGGGGCGGAATCCAAGCAGCATGTGATTTCCTTCCAGGATCCCAGCAAGCAGATGATGGCATCCCAGATGGGAATCGACGATCGAGCCAAGGTCACCTTCAAGGAATCCTATGTCCGTGGCGATGGAAATTTCGTGCGGTCGAATGCGGCGCGTCGGCTTGATTTGACCATTCAGAACTCGATCCTTGTCCTGAAGGGATCCATGTTGAATTTGGCGGGCAACGGCGAAAGTTTGGCTCGGGAATTAGGGGTTCAACTCAATCTCGCGAATTCGTCCATGTACGTGCGTGATAATCCTTTGGTTTATTTGCGTACGAATAAAGACGGGAAGCGAATTCCGCGGACCGACCTTGATCCCGTCCGGCAATCCCTGTTCGTTGCCGTGGGCGTGCGAAAACCGCTCGTGCTCGTGGAAAGCAATGATGAGGGAATGATCGATCCGGAAGAAGCCTTGAAATGGCGAGGGGACTCGAACCTTTTCATCGATTACACCTCCTATCTTTTAGGACAGTCGACGGATGGATCGACGAAATATTTCGACCTCGACGCACGCCAATGGGAAGAATTCCAACGACCGGGTTCCCGCTCGGAAGTATCAGGTGGAGGCGTCAAGATCACGACCGATCTCCATGAAGTTAGGCCCCAAGATTTGCCTCGTTTCGAAAATCTCACCACCAGTAACCAAGGTGTCCCTGCAAGCGTGGCGGCGAACCTCGAAGCATGGTTCAAAGCTGGGTCAACGCGCAAAACGGAAATGCCAACCTCTCCCTAAAATTGGACAGATTGCGGTGTCGGTTCGACAATAGAGAAAGAACGTTTCCTCACGGAAACGAAATTCGTGTGAGCCGAACCGAGGGGAGAGCCATGAAAACGCAGATTCGGATCGTCGCCGGCAGCCTTCGGGGCCGAAAACTCACCTGTTTCGTCCACCCCGATTTAAGACCGACACCGCAGATGGTGCGTGAGGCGTACTTCAGCATTTTGGGGAACGCGATTCCTGGCCGTCCGTTCGTCGATCTTTTCGCGGGAACGGGCGTGATCGGAATGGAGGCACTCAGTCGCGGGGCGGAAAACGTCTCGTTTGTGGAGCGCGATTTTCGCCACGCCCAAGACATCGAGAACCACCTCGAAGCATTCGATCTGAAACGGCGGGCCAAGATTTTCCGTAGCGACGTCTACCGCTGGGTGGCGGCGTGGCAACCACCTTCCGAACCCGTGAACATTTTCGTCAGTCCCCCTTTTCGCGATCTCACTGAAAAACCCGAAGACCTTTTGCAAGCGATCGAACTGATCCAGAGCAAAATCGCCGACGATTCCGTGCTGGTCGTCCAATCGGAGCGTGGGTGTGCCATCGAGGAGATCTTGAAATCGTGGGAAACCCGCCGATATGGGCGAAACACCTTGTTGCTCTGGCAACGGGGATCGACCGCGGACGAAAGCACGCATACCGTCACGGTTCCTGATTCGCCGTCCGACGCCTAGTGGTTTTTGCCGATGCGTTGGCATTCGTTCGCCGAGCAGCCATCATGACCGAACGTGAGTTTGCCATCTCGGTGGTGGAACGTTTGCAGCAGGCCGGATTCGAAGCGCTGTGGGCGGGGGGATGCGTACGTGATGAGCTATTGGGACTTGTTCCGAAAGACTACGATATTGCTTCCACCGCTCGTCCCGAAGAGGTTCAAAAAACGTTTCGCAAGACCGTGGCGGTTGGGGCGGCGTTTGGCGTCATCGAAGTTCTGGGTCCTCGCGTCGACGGACAACACCTCAAAGTCCAAGTCGCGACGTTTCGTTCCGATCAGGGATACAGTGACGGACGTCGGCCCGATTCGGTGACCTTCACCTCCGCGCGGGAAGACGCGCTCCGCCGGGATTTTACCATCAACGGCATGTTTTTCGATCCCCTTCGCGGCCAACTCATCGACTATGTCGGAGGTCAGGAAGATCTTCAAACGCGTGTCCTTCGCGCCATCGGCGATCCCCATGTTCGTTTTGATGAAGACAAGTTACGGATGCTCCGTGCTGTCCGCATTGCCACGCGTTTCGATCTCGTCATGGAACCAACCACGATTGCCGCCATCCGTCAAATGGCGCCGCAGCTTCGGGTGGTCAGCGCGGAGCGCATCGCGGAGGAGTTGCGTCAACTTCTCATCCATCCTCGGCGAGTGCGAGGCCTGAACCTGTTGCGAGAGATGGAACTCTTGGCAGGAACCTTTCCCGAAGCGATTCCGATGATCGGGCTTCCCCAGGGAACGCCAAGCCGACCCACGGGCGATTTGTGGTCGCATGTCATGCGTGTGCTCGATTACCTTGGTCCGACGCCGTCGTTTCCACTCGCGCTTGCGACGTTCTTGCACGATGTCGGAAAGCCTCGCACGATGAAACAGCTAGGAGATAAGTTTACTTTCTATCACCATGAACACGTTGGCGCGAAGATGGCTCAGCAGCTTGGGCGTAGGCTTCGCCTTTCGAACGCGGAGGCGGAGAAAACGGTTTGGCTCGTCGATCGGCATCAATACCTATGCGACGCAAAACAGATGCGCACCCACAAGCTGAAGATGATGCTCAGCCATCCGGAGATTCATGAACTTTTGGCGCTCCATCGCGCCGATGCGCTGGCGACGGGGACGAGCGTGGATCATGTCGATTACTGTGAATTTTTGCTCCGGGAATGGTCGCCGGAGGAGATAAATCCGCCGCCTTTGTTGACGGGCCACGATTTGACTCGGTACGGTTTCACGCCTGGGCCAGGCTTCAAGATCATCCTCGACCGCGTGCGCGAGGCTCAACTCGACGGCACGATCCGAAGTGTTCCAGACGCCTTGGTGTTCGCGGAAAACGTTGCGGCGGAGCACGGCATCGAGAGAACGTAGGCTCCTAAGGCGGCATGTCCGTAAAGAACCAACCTCTAAAAAGCCAAGATAAGATGCCTTCAGAAAAAGGAAAAACCGGCGAGGTTCGGATTACCTGAGATTCTTGGACCAGGGAGTGTTGCTTTTTTGGTGGCGCCTCGGTTTTTCCCGCGAACGCCGGGCAGCGTCGGCCCTACAATTTCTATTCGATCAGTCTACGCCGATGGCTTCGCCGGCGAGGGTGAGAAGAAGATCTTCGCGAATGTGCACGGCCGTTGGATCGGTCGCGATCCGTTCCTCATAGGTCTGCCGGGCCGCGGGCCCAAACTGCTTGAGATTTCGAATTTCGAGGTCGACCATTTCGCGGTAGATGACGATTTCATCGGAACTCAGTGTTCGTGCGAATTCCGGATTCGGCGCCAATTGCTTCACGAATGGTTCAAGGCGGTCTCCTTGTGGTCCTTCCGGAATCATTGCGATGCAGAGTTCTCGGCGAAGGTCGCCGTTCGATTGAGGTGGGGCGGCGGCCTGGAAGAGCGTCCTCATTTCGTTCGCGATTTCGGTCTCGGCAGGATTGCTCGCGGAGCTTTTTTCTTGCCAAAGCAGTTCCGCCACGTCGATCGATAGGAAATTTTCCTCAAGATACTCCTGCCCCATGCGCACCATGGCCGGCGCCAGGGCGCGAACCATGGTGGCTGCCCCCATGCACACTTCCAAAAGCGCATTGAAATGTTGCTTCACGTACTCCTGCACGATCCCATCAAACGTGAGGAGATCACGCGCGGTGAGTTCACTTTCATATCGGTCGAGTGCCTTGTCGAGATCCTGCCAACCCTGCGGGAATAAAAGCCGACGGTACTGGGTGCTACTTTGGACTTGGTCGCATTGGCTGATCTGATGCCGACGCACGAGGTCCGACAGCTCCGTCATTCGTTGTCGGCAAAAACCGACTTCCCTTATTTGTTCCGATAAATGTCCCCGCAGGCTGACGCAACAATCCTGAACCTTTCGAAGGACCAGGAATTGAAATCGAGCTTTGGCGTATGTCCGAACGTATTCGATCAAGATCGAACCAGGGGTCTTCACGCTCGGCTTACGGGATTTTTTCCAGAATCCGGAATTTTCCTCGACGGGAAGTTGAGGATGAGCCATGACCTCGCGAATTTTTTCGAGGCATTGAGCAGCCTTTTCGTTGAGGTCCAACGCGATGGGTTCCTGTGCCGCCAACAAGGCTTGTGCCATCTCGTAAAACTGCCGAAGCGCTTCCTCCGCCCCCGCAACGCGGTACTGTGGATTTTCCAGTAGGGAAACGACGAAGCGAGCGATCTCTTGTTCCAAGCGATCGTAAAGGACGGCGTCGGCTTCTTGAATCGCGCGTTCGACTTCGCCGGGCTCGTGTTTCGTCACGTTGTCTTGGGCATGCACCCCAAGCAATCGGTCAAAACCTTCCAACGCCGTTGCGATGTATTGGCATGTACTCGTGAGATCTTCGATGCCTTTTTCGTCGATATTTGGCTCGTACCGGATCGCCGACAGGATCGTGGCGATTTTATTCTCGGCCTTGAACTGTAGCCGACGTTCCGCACTGTCCATGATCTCTTCGATCAGGATGTCGGTCTGAACGCCCATGGCGTTCCATTTCTCGCGTGTGAGCTTTTTTAGTTCTTCCGCGACGGGCTTGGCATCTTTCGACATCCACTTTTGGATGAGCTTTCGGCACAGGCGTTGAGAAAGCTTCGCGACGGTCAATCGGCGAGGCCACGCCACCAACGCCAATCCAAACGACTGAAAATGAACGCGATCCGGATCCATGCCGAGCATTTGGCTGCATCGGACGCGGGCGTTGTGCGAATGATGTCCAAGCGATGAAATGAGATCTCGCGCGAGAAACTCCGCCGCCAGCCCGGCCACTGCGGTCGAACCAACTTCCGGCGAGAGGTCCATCGGGGTTTCGAGAAAAACACAACGATGGAAGGGCACGCCGTTCACGGAAATCGTCTTCGATTTACCGCCCTCGATCTCCGGATAGGCAGCCGTGAATTTCACATCGGGGTTGGAAAAGTATTCCAACTCGGCAAGTGCTGCGTAGGTGTTGGCGGTTTCGACGGCCGTTACCCGGGGCGATTTGGAGGGGGGCAGCAAAAAGACGCCGATAATCTCGCTATCGAGAAAGCCCATTTTCGCCAAAAGATGCCGCGTGGTGTAGGCGGCATCGAGGAACATTCCGCTGCCGGTATTGCCTGCCAAATTCGCGACGATGTAAACGCGAGGATTTTTCTCGGCGAGCTGCGGGCGTTGAGTCTCTTGGCCCGTTTTCGGATCCACGTCAAAAATGGTCGCGCGGAGTTGTTGTTCCACGAAGGGGAGAATCGCCCTCGCGTTGTCGACGAAAGCCAGCCTTCCCAGGGGTCGCAAACCCGCACTATCGAGTTCCCGAGGGACGCGGTAGATCAATCGGCCGTTGAGCCAGCCTTCCGTTGAGCTTTGTCGACTGCCTTTGAGGTAATGGCTGGGGCGATTCAGCTTGGTGGGCATCACCTGGTTTCCCGGAAGGCATTCGCGGAATTCTCCCGAGGTAACTTTTTGGATCATTCGGGGATCGGTATCCAGGCCGATCAGCTTGAGCTCACTTGGGACTTCATTGAAGAGAAAAACCAACTGCGACTGCAGCTGGCGCAGCGTATTCAAGCCGGCACTTCCCAAACCCATGATCAATGCAGGAGGCCTTGGTGGCTCGGCACTGGCTTTTCGGCGCTGGTTGCGTGCCGGGTCGCGGGGTTGCGGGACCGAGTCGGACATGAAGTTCGACGGGAGTGGCGGGGGGATCGGCGGAGGACCCCCCGTTGACGCACTTCCTTTCGAAGGTGGTTTCGCCGGTTCCGCCTCTCGTTTCTTGCCGATTCGCAAGTTCACGGAGCTTCGGCCTACCTGCGTTTGGCACATCGGCTCCGAAACCGCGGGCGTATCCGTGCTAGGAGGCCGATGCGAGGAATCCGAATGCGGTAGGTTCGGGTCGGCTGGAGGCGGTGACGGCGTGGCGAACGGCTTCGAATACCCCACGCCGCTCGGGGTGCGAATCGGTTCCTCGCCTCCGATCTCGACATTGCAGAGTTTTTGAACAAACTCCAGGCAGGTCCCCCAACGTTCGTTTGGCTCTTTCGCCAGCGCCCGCTCCACGATTTCTTGTTCGCCACGTGGCAGTCGTGAAAGATCTGCTTTGCCGTTCAGCTGCTGCATGATCAGCTGGCGTATCGTGCTTCCTTCGAATGGGCGTTTTCCCGTCAGCATCTCGACGTAAACAATCGCCAAGCTGTATTGATCGCTAAACGGCGTGATGAACCCATCCATCGTTTCCGGTGCGGCATAGACCGGCGTCACTCCCCCCGTGATCGTCACGCGATTACGCCCATTCAGATCCTTCACCAGACCAAAGTCCGCGACTTTGATATGGTTGAAAACCAAGAATAGGTTTTGCGGCTTGATATCAAGGTGTTGCAGGGAGAACTGCGAGTTCATGAAATCGAGCGCTTCAGCGGTCTCTTGGAGATACGCCAAGAGTTCCGCGCGTGGAATCCCATCCAGGCCCGACGTTCGGCATTCACGGAAGCGATCCCACATCGTGCGATCCGCCAACTCCATGACGATCAGCAATTGGCCTTCGACGACTTCGAAACGTTCGAGGGAAAGAATAAAGGGGTGGTGGATGTTTTTAATGCGTTCGAGCGATTTGAATTCTTGCTTGGCGCGCGAAGCTTCGAATTCGACTTCTTCCATGTCGCCGTATACGAACTTGATGGCCTTGTTCAGGCCGCCTGGAGCTTCCGCTTTCCAAACTTCGCCGAATCCACCGCCGCCAAGCCGTTCGATTAAACGGTAACCGGGGATCGGTTCAGCAAACGGTTCTACTCGGACGCCCATAATCACGAACCCGGGCTAGGAGAAGGCGTACCCCTGACGTCGAAAAATCACACGCTGAAAAAATTTAGCTCACGGATCCAGGCACGGCAAATCCGACGGAGTGAATTGCCCATTCACTTTTACAAGGGACCATGGGAAAAGGCTTTCCCCACCGTTTTCGACATTGAAGGTCGCGCATTCTTTTAATAGGACCTAAAGATGGGTGAATAAATGAACACGTGGGCGCGGAGTATCAGGTATGATCGCGCTTTCGATCAAGCAGCCTTGGGCGACATTGGTGGTGCATGGGTTGAAATCGATCGAGATTCGACGTTGGACATCCAAACGCCGAGGGCGCGTCCTGATTCACGCGGGAAAGCGTCCAGATGTCCGTCCACAGGGTTGGGCGTATCTACCTGCTTCATTACGGGATCGAGCGAATTTGCTCGGCGGCATTGTGGGATCGGCGGAAATCGAAGATTGCTGCACCTACGCCGACGTGGAACGTTTTCGCGCTCATGGTCCGCAACATTTTAATGATGCCCAATGGTTCGAACCGCCTTGCCTATTTGGTTTCGTTTTGAAAAATGCCCATGTATTGCCGTTTCGTGAATGCGACGGATGGGTGCGATTTTTCGAAGTCAATCACCCTTCCCTGATCTTGGCGTCGGAAGGAAAGGAATGACCAGGGCGAAGAAAACGCCAGGCCTCTTGGTGAGCGTGCGTACCGCATGTGAGGTACCTGCCGCACTTGCGGGTGGGGCGACTCTGATCGATATCAAGGAGCCTACCGAGGGCCCTTTGGGAAAGGCGGCCGATTCAACGATCGCGGAGATCGTCCGTGCTGTCGGCAACCGAGTTCCTGTGAGCGTGGCCCTTGGCGAATGGGCTGATTTCGTGGGCCATGGTGCGTCCGTTCCGTTTCCGAAAGGGGTTCAATACCTCAAATGGGGTCTGGCGAGGTGTCATAGAAACGTCGATTGGCGCGATACGTTGGTGCGAGTTCGGCAACGCGCTCAGCCAACGGAGGTTGTATTCGTCGCTTATGCGGACGCGGAATGCGCTCAAGCTCCCTCCGTGGAAGAAATCTTCGCGCTCGCGATCCAGCATCGTCCCGCGACGTTTCTGCTGGATACCCACTGCAAAACACCCTTGAACGGCCAACGCCAAAAGCCAACGCTTCTCGATTGGATTTCCGAGGAAACGCTCGAAAGTCTCTGCGAGCGTTCCCGGGAGGCAAACGTACGTATCGCGTTAGCCGGCAGCTTGGGACCGCGGGAAATCGAGCGTTTGGCAGGCCTGTGCCCCGATTGGTTCGCCGTGCGAGGTGCTGTTTGTGCCGAAGGCGACCGTGAAGGCGAGATTGCCGAGGAGAAAGTTCGTCATCTTAAGGATTTGATCGTTGCCACTTCGAAGGTTTCGGTTCACTAGCACGATGCTGAGTATTGCTCGCGTGGGTTTTTCACGAAGCCAATTTGACGGTCAAATTCACCGGATCCAAGCGAACGTACTGCGCCGTTGTGCTTATTCGCCTGCCCGCAAGCGCGGTTCACGTGTGGGAGCTGTGCTTTTGTGGACTTCCCAAAATCGTTTCAAAATCCCGCCGAAAATTGACGATTTCCAGGACCAAACCTGGCTTAGCGTGCCGCAGCGCTTGCTCGAAATAGATATCGACCAAGTCGCTTGTGTCGGCGGTGGAATGTGGATCGGTTGATTTAAGCAGAATCAAGCGATTCGCGTGCAGCAGCGTACTCGCCCGCACCGCCAAGGAATCGCTGGTGACTTCCCAGCGGTGTGGCAGGTGGCATGGGTCAGCTTCGTCACGTTCGAAAAAGGGAAGCGGATCGAGGATGGAAACGCGGGGAATCTCGCATTGGCGATAATTTCCGAGGACGGGAACGTTCGAGAAGAATCCAGCAAGCATGCGAGCGTTGACGCTGAGCGTTCCTAACGCAAGCCAATGGGCAGCTTCTTCCCCAAGGCCATGAATGCGGTCGAATTGCCGAATGACGTCCGCCGTCGGACCGCCTCCGGGAAAAAGGACGATTCGGCTTTCGGTGCGTGACTGGACCCAAGCGTTGAGCCGAGGGCGAAGGTCCGGCATGTCATACAAACTGCCACCGACCTTGGCGACAAGAAGGGAATCTTGCACGGAAAGAAATCCAAAGCAACGCCGATTCTCGGATCCTGTTGGAAAGCCCCACCGCGTTCTCGGCGGCGGGGATTGACGGATCGCGAGGGAAATCGAAATTAGCGTTCGGGTCGATAAAGTGAACCGATTAGTTCTTCCCAGGATGGGATATTCCAGTTGGAGATTTTGCTGAGTTCCTCATCGGCTTCTTCATCGAGAACAGAGATGGGCTGGGGAGTCTCTTCGCTGGTGTCCTCGATTTCCCCATCGTCGGTTCGTTCCGTGGGGGAATCGTCGGAGCCACCTTCTTTTTTGCGTCCACGTCGTCGTCGGCGGCGACGGCGTTTTCCGTCACCTTTTTCTTCGCCTTCGTTCTCTTCCGCCGACCCTGCCGAGGCGGAATCCTCGGTTTCCTGAAGGGGATCGGCACCAAGGCCTGCCGATTCCTCGGTCAAGCTCGAGGCCGACTCCGCACCAAGATCAGAACCGGATTCTAGACTCGCTCCCGTTTGACCGGTTGCTCCGGTGTCGTCCGTTCCCGTGGTCGATTCTTTTTTCCGCCCGCGACGGCCTCGGCGTCGGCCTCGGCGGCGTCGCCCACCCCGGCCCTCTTCAGCCGACTCCTCGCCTTCACCTTCGCCGTCGCGAACACCATTTTCTTCCGGCGTTGCCGATTCGGGCGGGCTGGCGATGACGTCGTCGGAAGTCTCAACGGGCGCGAGCGAATCGTCCGTAGCCATTTCCGCGACATCGGATAACTCGTTCAAGACATCGTCGGGCGCAGGCGTTGGCTCACTCGCGGCAAGCAGGACCGGTTTCCCTTCATCCAAGGGAAACGGCGTTTCTCGCGGTTCTTCTTCAGGTTTCAGCGTTTCCGAGGATGGCACCGTCTCTGCCGTCGCGCCAGGATCTTCGCTTGCGGGCAGGCCCAAAAGGCTCGCCAAATCATCCCAACGGCGCCGTTCGTCCGCCGTCCGATCGTTACGAATCATGGATCATCCAAAAATTTGTTGAATTTACTTAGAATCTATCCGAAAGAGTCTGGAACTTTGCTGTGACGTCAGATGATCTTGGCTGCCATCGGTCTTTCTAAAGGTTCAGGAAGTTCCTGACTTCATTTATCGGATAGATTCACCTTGCTGCAAACGATTCGAGGGTTCCTCTTCGCGAAAGTCCCGTGGGACTGCCGAGAATCGAACCCTCCATCGTCGATACGCTTATCTTACGAGTCGGCTACAGAAAAAACGCCCCCTTGTCCAAACAAGTCAGAAATCGAGTTATCTGAGCACGGTACATTCCGTTTGATTTATTTCCGGGCTGCGGGACGAGTAAAGTCGATGCGGACTTCTTCTCCAGCCAAAAAATCGACCAATTGTTCGGAAGCGCGGGGCTCGCCATTTTCCGTCCATTCCGCTCGAACACGCATCGTGTATTCTTGGCCAACCATTAAACGCGGCGTGTGGTAATAACGCGATAGGCCGACTTGGCGGGTCGTGGATCCATCCAGGAGTACCTTGGTGGTCTCGGTGGGCACGATGACGTGAAATCGTGATCGAAGTTCATCCATCGGAGTCGATCGGTAGGGAATCGCGGGATACATCGACGAGCGGATGCGAGGTTCGGAAAAGCCTTCAAAACCAAGGTCGGTGAAAGGTCGGCCAAATCCGCCCTGAGTGCCAAATACCATGGGGGCAGGAACGACGAAATAGCCAGGCAATGACTGAAGATTCGGGGCGTACCGCGGTTGTGGGGGTGCTACGCGACGAACCGGTGCGTAGATTTCCGTGTGGACACCCACCGACGGAGCTGACCACGTTGGCGCATCATGGTATTGAACCGGAGGCTGGGAATACGT
>WBZS01002378.1_pt1 | contig 11821 bp, 9 predicted proteins | sample 5204201 | NCBI WGS metagenome assembly WBZS01 (sample SAMN12344357, study PRJNA552823) | activated sludge metagenome | biome: Activated sludge suspended growth; feature: Nitrification reactor; material: Wastewater; isolation source: activated sludge from nitrification reactor of wastewater treatment...
AGGCGCGGCTGGAATCGCTCAAGCCCTCGCTGCCGGCCGGTGTGGAGATCGTGCCGGTCTATGATCGCGCCGGTCTGATCGAGCGCGCCATCGCCACGCTGCAAGAAAAGCTGGTCGAGGAATTCATCGTCGTCGCCGTCGTCTGCGCGCTGTTCCTGATGCACCTGCGCTCGTCGCTGGTCGCCATCCTGTCGCTGCCGGTGGGGGTGCTGGTGGCGTTCCTGGTCATGCGGGTGCAAGGCATCAACGCCAACATCAATTCGCTCGGCGGCATCGCGATCGCCATCGGCGCCATGCTCGACGCGGCGATCGTGATGATCGAAAACGCCCACAAGCACCTCGAGCACTGGCGCCGCGACCAGCCGCCCCCTCCCCCTGCCGGGGTGAGGGATGGGGAGGGGGTCGAGCCGTCGCCCACCCACGCTGCCATCCCGGCAGCCGAACCCGACCTCGCCACCCGCACACGCCTGATCGCCGATGCCGCCGCCGAAGTCGGCCCGGCGCTGTTCTTCAGTCTGCTGATCATCACGCTTTCCTTTCTGCCGGTGTTCACGCTGGAGGCGCAGGAGGGCCGCCTGTTCGCGCCGCTGGCCTACACCAAGACCTGGGCGATGGCCGCAGCCGCCGGCTTGTCGGTGACGCTGGTGCCGGTGCTGATGGTGTGGTTCATCCGCGGCCAGATCCGCGCCGAGCAAGACAACCCGCTCAACCGCTGGCTGGTCGCCGCCTACCGGCCGCTGCTGCGCGCCGCGCTGGCGCATCCGTGGCGAGTGGTCGCGCTTGCCTTGCTGGTGCTCGTCGCCACGATCTTCCCCGCCCGGCAACTGGGCAGCGAATTCATGCCGCCGCTCGAAGAGGGCGATCTGCTCTACATGCCGACAACATTGCCCGGCATCGGTCCCGGCAAGGCGGCCGAACTGCTGCAGCAGACCGACCGCATCATCAAGACCTTTCCCGAAGTGGCGCGCGTATTCGGCAAGGTCGGCCGCGCCGACAGCGCGACCGATCCGGCGCCGCTCGAGATGATCGAAACCACCATCCAGTTCAAGCCGCGCAGCCAATGGCGCGCCGCCATGACGCTCGACAAGCTGATCGCCGAGATGGATGCGGCGACCAAACTGCCGGGCCTGTCGAACGTGTGGGTGCAGCCGATCCGCAACCGCATCGACATGCTCGCCACCGGCATCAAGAGCCCGGTCGGCATCAAGGTGGCCGGTGCCGACCTGGCCGAGATCGACCGCATCGCCGCGCACATCGAGCAGGTGGTGAAGGCGGTGCCGGGCGCGACTTCGGTGTTCGCCGAACGCCTGGGCGCCGGGCGCTATGTCGACGTGCGCATCCGCCGGCTGGATGCGGCGCGCTACGGCCTCTCGGTGGCCGAACTGCAGGAGGTGGTCTCGCTCGCCATCGGCGGCGAGAACATCGGCGAGACGGTGGAGGGGCTGGAGCGCTTCCCGATCAATATCCGCTATCCGCGCGAGCTGCGCGATTCGCTGGCCAAGCTGAAGGCGCTGCCGATCGTCACCGCGCGCGGCGCCACCATCACGCTCGACACGGTGGCCGACGTAGTCGTCGCCGACGGCCCGCCGATGATCAAGAGCGAGAACGCGCGCCCTTCCGGCTGGATCTACGTCGACCTGCGCGGGCGCGACATCGGCAGCTTCGTGCGCGAGGCGCGCCAACGCGTGCGCGAGCAGGTGCCGCTCACGCCCGGCTACTCGATCGCCTGGTCGGGCCAGTACGAGTATCTGGAGCGTGCCGAGAAGCGCATGGCATTGGTGGTACCGGCCACGCTGGCGATCATCCTGCTGCTGCTCTACCTGATCTTCCGCAACGTCGGCGAGGCGCTGCTGGTGATGGCGGCGGTGCCGTTCGCGCTGGTCGGCGGCGTGTGGCTGCTGTGGGTGCTCGGGCACAACCTGTCGATCGCCTCGGCAGTCGGCTTCATCGCGCTCGCCGGCGTGGCTGCAGAATTCGGCGTAGTGATGCTGATCTACCTCGACAGCGCACTGCGCGAAGCGCGCGCCCGCTGCGCAGCCGAAGGCAGAGCGTTCGACCGCGAAGCGCTCGTCGCCGCCATCATGCAGGGCGCCACCCAGCGCGTGCGCCCCAAGACCATGACCGTCGCCATCATCCTCGCCGGCCTCGCGCCGATCATGATCGGCAGCGGCACCGGCGCCGAGATCATGCAGCGCATCGCCGCACCGATGGTCGGCGGCATGGTCTCGGCCCCGCTGCTGTCGATGCTGCTGATGCCGGTGGCCTACCTGTTGATGGTCGGCGGCGGTCGCAAGACGGGCTGAGCAACGCCGAGCGCAATGGCGGCGGCGATGCTTGCGCGCGGTTCGAGTCGCGCGGCGAACCCGATGAACAAAGGTCGGCAGCATACGCGGCTGCCGGCGCTGCGGCGCCGTGCGTGATGAAGCTGGAAACGTGTCCCGTCGGGCCTCTCGATAGAATGCGACTTGCCGTCGACCCCTCGAGATCAGAAGGAGAGCCCATGTCGAATCCCATTCTTCTTGGCAAGCGCGTGCTCGTCACCCACGCCGACGCGTTCATGGGGCCGGTTCTCTGTGAGGTGTTTGCCAGGCACGGTGCCACGGTTGTCGCGAGCACCGACTCTCTACTGACCGCAGAGGCGCCGGCCGCGGTTGTCGCCGCGGCAGGACACCTCGACTTCCTGGTTGCCAACCTGGCAATGCCAGCGCCGGACACCGTTGCCACGGAAGTTTCCGAAGAGGAATGGAACAGCACCTTCGCGGCACTCGTGCATCCGCTGCCACGGCTGTTCCGCGCGGTGTTGCCGCCCATGATCGAACGGCGCGCGGGCAAGATTCTCGTCATGGGCAGCGCATCGGCATTGCGTGGAATCAAGCGCACGTCAACCTACAGCGCCGCACGAGGGGCTCAGCTTGCCTATGTGCAAGCAGTCGGTGTGGAGGTGGCCGCCCACAATGTTCGAGTGAATGCGATCGCACAGAACTTTGTCGACAACCCGACCTACTTTCCTCCTGACGTTCAAGCCAATCCGAGATTCCAGGAGCGCATGAAGCGCGAGGTTCCACTGGGTCGCCTGGTAAGCGCCGAGGAAGACGCCGAATTCGCCGCCTACCTTTGCAGCGAACCAGCGAACTGCTTTGTCGGGCAAGTCTTTCCCGTTTGCGGCGGTTGGGTGGCCCGGTAGGGGGTTGAAGGGAATATCAAGACCCGATTTGTTGCATGATGTAGTCAGGTTGGGTCTCCTTCGGTCAGGGCGAGGTGGGTTTGGCGATTCACTGCCGCCCCACACCATCGGATGACTCAAGGTCACAGCCTGTTTTGGACAACATTGATGTTGGATGCACGGATGTGTATCCAACATGTTATGCTGAGCTATGGCGCTCAAAGACTCAGGCATGCGCATCCGAGTGGAAAAGGAGTTGCGTGATGCATTCGTGCACGCCTGCCGGGCGCATGATCGGGCCGCGGCTGACGTGTTGCGGGACTTCATGCGCTCATACACGGCAAAGAGTTCGCAGGGGCAACGCGATCTGCTCGTCGAGGCCGGGAGACGGAGCAAGTGAAACGACGGAAGGCCGCCCAGTGACACACAGCGACACGGCATTTTCGCCTAGTTCCGCGGAAGCGCGGTCGAACCAGCACTACGCGCAGCAGCCGGGCGCCTCGACCGCTGTCCTTGTGCCGGGGCGCAGCGGCGCGCCGGTTCTCCAGGAACATCCAGTCACCGTAGACGTTCGTCACGGCGACGCGTTCGATCTTCTTGATGCACTACCTAAGTCGTCAGTTGATTGCCTGATCACGAGCCCGCCCTACTGGGGCCATCGTGACTATGGGCTGCCGCACAACTGGAAGTTTTTCAACGATATCCCGACCGTGCGCAAGATTGGACCGAAGAGCCGCGGTTACGCGTGGTACCGCCGGCGCGGTGGTCTCTTGGGCTTGGAGCCGTACCCCGAGTGGTACGTACAGCATTTGGCGGAGATACTGGACAAAGCGCGCAAACCGCTCAAGGCGAGCGGCTCAATGTGGGTTAACGTCGGAGACACGTACTTCGCTCGCTGGGCGAGCATTCGTGAGCAGGGGCGGCAAGGCCTTGGAACCGACGAGCGAGAAAGGCGCAAGACACCGCTTGGAGGGCCGAGGCAAGAGAAGAGCCTTCTATTGGTCCCGGCTCGGTTCGCCATCGCGATGCAGGAGTGCGGATGGATCCTCCGCAATGACGTCGTCTGGTACAAGCCCAATGCGGTCCCTCGACCAGAGGGTGATCGGCTGAAAAACGCCCACGAGCACTTCTTCCATTTTGTGAAGAAGCCCAGCAGCGGAAGAGCGAAGTACTTCTACGACATCTCGAAAGCAGAGCCTAAAGCGACCGATGTAGTCACCGTCAACGTGGCTCCCGGTGAGGAGGGGCACAGCGCGACGTTTCCGCATGACCTCATCGAGCCTCGCATCCTTTCATCATGCCCGCCCTATGGCACTGTGTTGGACCCGTTCTCTGGAACGGGTCGAGCACTGGAAGTGGCGGTCAAGAACGGCATGAGAGCAATCGGCTTTGATGCCCAAGGAGACTTCGTGGCGATGCAAACAGAGAAGCTAAATGGCGACAAAGAAAAGCAGAAACGAGGGAAACCGCGTCAGTGAATGGTTCGGGCAGCGAATCTACCCGCACGTCCGCATCAATGTCGCCGCGGTAACGGGGGGCAACGATGGTTGCTGCCCCTTCTTGAGCGGCGTGCTTCACAAGGCGACGAGCTGCGTCAAAGCCGCGAACGCGAAGGGGGTCTGCACGATTTCGAGTACAAGCAATGGGCAGAGGCAGGACTGGCTTGTCTGCCCTTTTCGCGTTATCGACTCAAAGATCGTCTCTCAGGCCTGCCAGATCATCTTCGGTCTCGACGACAGCGGCGTCGATCCTGAGCCGGTATCAATTCTCGCCGATGCAACCGATCGTGCCCGGATCGAGAGCTTGGCCCGCAGGCGAGGAGCGGTCTACTTGTTCTTCCAGAACAAGCTCGGTGGTGAAATTTCGGTGATCGGCACAACCCGATCTCCAGAGATCAGCTTCGACGTGACGCTCGTCGAAGTGAAGCCTTCTGAGGCGGGATTCGCGGTCACTCGGTACGGCATCCTCGAGTTGCAGACGATGGACTACCACGGCACTTACAAGCACGCCGTGAAGAACTTGAATGGCGGGCTGCACCTGCACCCGCAGCAGTTCCCGACGCAACTTGCTGCGAACCTTGAACATTGGGCAGGCGAAGGCGTCGAGGGTCCGAACATCGCCAACGTTTTCAAGCGCACCTTCTACCAAGTGCTTCTGAAATTTCGACTTACCAGCTTTGGTCCGTCCGCGGCGGCTGGCACGATCCTGGCCATCCCACAGTCGGTTTGGGATAGCTGGCAGCCCTTTATCGGCGCACCGTTGCTCAAAGACGAGGCGCCCGGCATCAAGCGCTTCGTCTTAGCGGATGGCATAGCAGGCGATCAGGCGGAGCCAATGAACGCGTTCATTTGCGTGTTCGATACGGACGCGAGCAGCAAGGCAGCAATCTCTCCCGTGGTCATCAAGCACTACATTCGTGTTTCACCGCAACGCTTGGCGCAGCATGCCTTCACGGGGGTGCCAGAGGCGATGCTGGAGACGATCGCGGAGAACAACGTCGTCATCGAGTCCATCAAGAGCCGCCTTGGAAAGGTGTGGCCGGCGTTTAAGGCGGTTGCGAAGAAGAGGGCGGGCACGAACCGCACCCCGGAGCAAGCGTGAGTTGCGCGCTGGTCAGGCGCTGAACATCGCAGTAGCTCACGGTTGAGGCATCAAGGTAGCATCGTGTTAAGCGGTCGTGGTCGAGTTCTTCGCGAATCACGACCTTTCTCTGCGCCACCGATATCCGTGTCGATCTCCTTTTTCCCGGTCTTCCGGCGCGCCCCGCAGACACGAACCTCGCCTGAAATCGGTGCCACAGCCGCATTGTTCTTGCCTCCATCTCAAATCTCAATCTGAGTTGCTGCTCGCCAATGTTCATCGTCGTGTCCTTGCGTCTGCGGCCCGATGCGTGGTGATGAATCCGGCGCTGCTGTTGTGCTTCGATCTGTTCGATGAATGGCAGTGCAACTTCAGCGGGTGCGACGCGCGCCAGTCGGGGCAAGATTCAGTGTGCTATCGGCCTGAACGGCGGGCGAATTTCAATGCGCTCCGGGCGACTGATCGCAGGGATCGAAAATCAATGCGGCTGTGGCACCGATTTCCGTGCACGGCGGCAAAGCCGACGGGTAACCGGCAAGCCAAGCTTGCCGGCGGTTCCCTCGTACTTGGGGTTCGGCCACATTGCTACGCACTACGAGAATGACGTGCCACGTACTTGCGAAGAACACTGTCCATTAGCGACTGCCAGCCTTCACCGGTGGACTTGAAGTAGGCAACGACCTCTGGGCTATAGCGCACCGACACAAGCAGCTTCTTGTTCGCCGACCTCGGGCGACCGCGCACCGTGGGCAAGGGAACCATGCCTTTGAGCTGCTTGGGTGTAAGCGGCTGCGCATCAGGATCGCTTCGAGCTGCTGCGGTAATGGCTTTGTCCTCTTCGGCGGTCGGCATACGAACTGCGGGACGTTTAGCAGTTTTGGACATAGTGTTTCACCTCGCGACGATTGGCGCGGCGCAGACTAATGATCCTTCGCACGCTGCCACGATCTACAAACGCCACGTAGTAGAGGATCTCGGTTCTCGGAGCGAGCGCGATCATTCGCATTTCGTTGTACTCGAACCGCTCATCGACCCACACCAGCGCAGCTTCCCAGTCGAGTTCAATGGCCAAAGACAAGGAGATGCCGTGTTTCTCCTGGTTCGTGACATCCTTCGCAGGGTCGAACTCGATTCGCATTCTTTACTGTAGCTACAGAAAAGGCGGCTGTCAAGGAACGCGGTGGTGCCCGCCTATGGGGCCGAGCGCGGAGCCACGCCGTTGCTTGTCGGCTGCAGCGAGAAGTTGGGCCGCGCTATGCGTTTTGACAAAGGATGGCGCTCAGTGCTTGCACTCACGTATTGCACTCCGAACTGATCGGAGGGATCGAAAATCAATGCGCTCGGCACCGATTTCCGTCACTCTTACCCGATTGGGCGTCAGGCGGTCAGCGTTGGACAAGCGGCCGGCAAGGATGTACACAAGCGCGTACATATAAGGAACCATGGAATGGATGCGATCACCTACACGACGGTTCGAGCGAACTTGGCTAGTGCGATGGACCGCGTTTGCAATGACCACGAAGCGTTGATTATCACCCGCAACGGACAGCAGTCGGTTGTGATGCTTTCGCTCGAAGACTACAAGGCACTGGAGGAAACCGCGTACCTTCTGCGCACACCCGCGAACGCAAAGCGCCTTCTTGCCGCAGCGGTGCAGTTGAACGCCGGGAAGGGCGTTGAGCGGTAGCTGACCAAGTGAAGCTAGTCTTCGCTGAAGAGGCATGGGAAGACTATCCGTATTGGCAGGAGCAGGATAGAAGAATGGTCGAGCGGATCAACAAACTGATTCGCGAGACCCAGCGAGAGCCGTTCAGCGGCATCGGCAAGCCCGAATCACTGAAACATGCCCTCTCAGGATTCTGGTCGCGCCGGATCACGGACGAGCACCGCATGGTGTATCGCGTTGAAGGCGACCAACTTCAAATAGCCCAATTGCGTTTCGATTACTGAGACGCCAAACGTTTGACGTGAGGCGCCCCTGGAGGGTGCAGCACGGAAGTGATCGCTTCGATGGAATGGTTAGGCGGCATTCTCTTCCCTGCGCTCAAACTGAACCAGCGCCGCAGACTTGGTGAATGCGAGCCGCCTGTTCTTTGAAATCGCCGTAAATGTCGATTGGAGCGTCGAAGTAGTCTTGGTTTCGTGCAACGTATTCAACGCACTCAGTCAAGGACGAGTAGACCTCTCTAACACTGCCCGGATCACGCTCCTCTCGGTTCACCAGAAGATGTAGGAACGGGCTGGCTGCGTCAGCTTCACCAGCACCACGCTCGGACAGCAAGAACTTGGCGAAAGCTTGGATGTAGTACTGAAACACCGGGCGAGGCGCAAAGAGGAGCTCACCGCTGCGCTCGATAGCCCTACCCCCGACGAAGTACTCTTGAACTTCATCGATCGATTTTCCGAAGAAGAGGCCATGCATGTACCGAACGTCGAGATCATCTTCGTAGCCGTACCAAGCCGACTCATCGGGAACGCGGAGACTTCGACGCGCGGTCATTGCTTCCAACGCCTAAAGCAAAGTGTGGCGCCCAAACTTGACGGAAAAATTTCCGACAAAAGGCCGCATAGAACAACCGTTGCTCATGAAATCCCCATTCCATCAGCGGTTGTCCGAATTCGTAGGAACCTGAAGATGCATGCACTGATTTGATTGTCCCGCTCGCTTTCGCCGCCCCGCCTGCTCGACCAGTCGCGTGAGGATTCGCCTTGACCACCAAGGTCTGCGGACCGGGCAGGCATATGTGGATTGGATTAGACGATTTATCCGGCGCCTTGGCAAGGGGCGTCCGCGAGGAGCGGGGCCGTCGAGATCGCTCGACGCTGTGTGCGTATCGGGGGGGCGGTATCGTGGGGCAGGTCTTGTCTGTCCCGCCACCGGGCCTGCGCGATTTGCGCTGAACCCCTGCCCTGCAGACCGCATGGAATGGCGCTCTGCGGGCAGGCAGCCCGGAGAGCGCCTATCCATGCGGCTCGCGGAGGGTGCCGGGCCATGAACCAGTGCGGGTGCGGCTGCCGGCAGATCGGTTGATCGGGTTAACCGCTCCGGAGGTTGGAATTGCGCGCCCGAAGCGGGCACAATGCGCGGATTGCTTGCCGGAGAACGACGCATGTCCCGATCGATTCTTGCCGTGTTGCTGCCGGCGCTGCTGGGTGGGTGTGCCGTCTTCGCCGACAAGGAATGTGCCGACGCGAAGTGGTATGAACTCGGCTACCGCGAAGGGTCCGACGCGCGCAACAGCCGTTCCTACTGGCAGCAGGTGTGCGGCAACTTCAACATCACGCTCGATACCGCCGCCTACGATCGCGGCTATCGCGATGGCGTGGCGCAGGTCTATTGCACGCCCGACAAAATCTACGCCGAAGGCAAGGCCGGCCGCGGCTTCGACGCGCAACTGTGCGGTGCCCGCAAGGATTTGCAGGCGCGCCACGAGGCGGGGCTGCGCGAATACTGCACGCCGCAAGTGGCTTACGCGGTCGGCGGCCGCGCCGAGAAGTTCGACTTCGACCGCTGCGGCAAGGCGGGCAGCGATCTCAGGCGGGCCTACCAGGACGGGGTGACCAACGTCTATTGCCGGCCGGCCGATGCCTACCGGGCCGGCCGCAACGACGAGAAGTTCCAGCTTTCGCTGTGTCCGCCCAACAGCGAAAGCGCCTATCGCACCGGGCTCGAGGTGCGCAGCCTGAACAAGTCGATCAGCGAAATCGACAGCGATCTGTACGAGCAGAAGCGCAAGCGCGACGACAAGAACGCTCGGGACGACGACAAGCGCCATGCCGAATCGCGCACCCGCGATCTCGAACGCGAGCGCCGCCGCCTGCGGGAGAAACTCGAAACGCTCGAGCGCGTCGGGCGCAACTACTGACCACCGCCGGGCGATGCGCAGGCGGCCGGCGCGGGCGATTCAGCGCTGGGCCAGCTGCACCACGCTTCGCTGCACCAGCTTTTCCATCGAATCCGGCGTTGCCGGCGCGACTTGCTCGCCGTCGTGGTAGAGCGCGGCGATCGCCAGCGGTCCTTTCCCGGTGGCGCGGACCGCGATGTTGTCGGGGCTGATCGTGACGCGGCCGAGAACCCGCTTGGTCGGCCATTCGAGATGTCCGTAGGCGTGATAGACCAGCTCCGAGCAGACGATGCGGTCGGTCGTTTCGACGTCGAAATTGAAGTCGTAACCCTTGCCGACCTGGCGCAGCGCCTGGAGTATGACTGCCGCCCGTTCGGGGTCGGACAGGCTTTCCTGCCTGAGCAGCGCCAGATCGTCGACGTTGAGGAACTGCGCCAGCGTGTTCATCTCGACCCCCGAGCGCAACGCCTCGACCACCCCGCGGCCATTGCGGATCGCCGCCTGGTGCGCACGCACGGCAGGATGGTCCCAGATGCCGAGCGCGCGCAGTTCCGTCTCGCTCCCGACCCAGATCGCGGCATGTCCCCAATGTCCGGGGATGAACGCGTCGGTGAGCCGGAACGGGGTTTTCTCGAGCAGTATGTCGCCGGCCCGGACGGTCTCCGACATCCGCGACAGCACCTCGGCACGGCCATGGAGCTTGCCGCGGCGCAGTTCGACCAGGCCGACGGTGTTGCCGAACAGCATGCTGGTGACATTGAGGCCTTCATCCTTGAGCCCCAGCATCGAGTCGAAGCTGAACGTCGACAGAAAGCCGACCGTGCTGGTGAGGCCGACCACCGGGTGAATGCGCCTGACCATCTGCCGCGACGGGCTCTGCTCGATCAGTTGCACGAGGTAGCGGTAGGCTTCGTCCTGCTGCGCCAGATCGGGGCGGCCATGCTGCTCGAACCATATCAGGCCGCGGCGTACCCGGGCACGGTTGTCGGGCGAACCGAACGAGGTGGCGATACGATTGAGTTCTCCCTCGCGAATCGCAAAGCCGCTGTCGCCGCGGTTCAGATGCTGCCGCAATTGCAGGTCGGAACGATAAAATGCGATCGACGCCAGGTAATTGTCATAGAGAACCAGCGCCGCCGAGAGCCCCATGGCGATTCCGATCGCCTGGATCTCCGCCTCCTGCGCCAGCGCCGGGACCGGCTCGTCGAGCCAGCACTCGTGCCCCAGACTGACTGCGAACAACTCGGCGCGCAGGTCGAGCATCTGCCCGACACTCTCGTTCAGATTCTGCAGATCCAGGCCGGACAGTGGCTGGCGATCGGCGGCCTTGGCGCTCGCCTGTTCAAGCACGCGGATGGCCCGTGCGCGCATGGCGAGCGCTCGCTCGACCACGGTCTGATAGGCAATTACCTCGCGGTCGATGGCGTGGCGGCGCTCGGCGATCGTCTGGCCGGCGTGGGCAGCGTGCCGATGCTGGTCGCAGTCGACAGCGGTGATCAGTCGCGCGCGTTCTTCTGCGGTCGCCGGCGGTGCGGCAGAAAGGCCGAACGGCTTCAGCGGATTGGGCAAGGCCGCGCACGCGCTCAGCATGGCCAGCGCCGCGGTTGCCAGCATCAGGCGCAGGGCTGCCGCGACCGATTTCCCGGGTGGCCGATGGTCGGTCCCGTAGTACGACAAAGGCATGGTGTGGGATCTCCCGCTGGGTGAGTCGACCGCTGGATAAATTGTAGCGCCGCCTGCTGGCGGCCGGGCAGCGCTCAAAGCAGCACCCGCTCGATGCCGCCGCGGTTGGCCTTCGCGACGTAGTCGGCCATCCAGTCCTCCCCCAGCAAGTGGCGGGCGAGTTCGACGACGATGTAGTCGGCCTGGGTGCCGGCGTCATCGTCGTAACGCGCCAGGCCCTGCAGGCACGATGGACACGAGGTCAGAACCTTCACCTCCCCGGCGAAACCGCTGCCGCGCAGCGCATCGGCACCGTTGCGCATTTCCTCCTCCTTGCGAAAGCGCACCTGGGTCGATATGTCGGGCCGCGTCAGCGCCAGCGTGCCGCTCTCGCCGCAGCAGCGCTCGGACAGCGCGACCGGCGTCGCATCGGCGGTGGCGATAAGCGCATTGACCACCTTGAGCGGCGCATGCTGCTTGATCGGCGTGTGGCAGGGGTCGTGGTAGAGGTAGCGCACGCCATTTACGCCTTCGAGCCTGACGCCCTTTTCCATCAGGTATTCATGGATGT
>WBZS01002379.1_pt1 | contig 11809 bp, 16 predicted proteins | sample 5204201 | NCBI WGS metagenome assembly WBZS01 (sample SAMN12344357, study PRJNA552823) | activated sludge metagenome | biome: Activated sludge suspended growth; feature: Nitrification reactor; material: Wastewater; isolation source: activated sludge from nitrification reactor of wastewater...
AGACTCAAGTTCAGTTGGCAAGTCCCCATCTTCAATCCAGGCGCGTACCATTTGAGAAAACAAGCCCGGCGCCTCGCCATTCCATCCATGACCGACACCAGGAACGCGATATCCTCTCGCGCCCGGTATGGCATCGATGAGGAGCCGAATAGATTGTTGTACGACCGGGTGTTCTTGGCTGCCCGCAACCACCAAGGTTGGACAGGTCACCCCGCGCGGCAGGGCCGAATTCCCGCGGTCAAGGATCTCGTTCCCGATTTGCAGCATCGCTTGCCACGATGTCTGCCGCGCCGCTTCTCGGTAGCCTCCGTATGCCTCTTCCGGTATCCGAAGCTGCTTGGCTGTGCCCCGAAGGACGAAATCCAAGCCCCGAAACGGTATCAGCAAGTACCACCTGAATTTCGTCAATTGGCTGTGCGGAAACGGAAATACGTTGATCCCACTCAACACAACATGATCTACACTCCCGGGCCCAAGGTCGGCCAGCCGCAGGGCCACGTGCGCGCCAAGCGACAACCCGACGAGGTGAGCGTGACCACCGTGCGCCCGCTCTGTAATCAGTCGTTTGACTTCGCCGACGACATCGTCCAGGTTTCGCCACGGTATCCGGTTGCTTCGCCCGTGGCCAGGCAAATCCGGAACCAAGCCGTGATAACGAGGCGACAGATCCGCCACCTGGCGCTGCCACATCCAGCTGCTTGTTCCCGCCCCATGGAGGAATACGATGGAATTCGCATCGCGTGGGCCAACCTCATCAAACCACATAGGACCCCCGTGCGCCACGACCGTCTCAAACCCGTCGTCAAGGCCCATTGTATCCCCGGCATGCTCACAAGCGGCTGCCTAACGGCTCGCATCAGCTGCGTGGCGGGTGAGCCGAGGCCGACCTGCCCGACGGCGCGTCGGTGAACCGAGGCCGACACGAATTGGGGCCCCGAGTAGCCACGTCAGCTGCATGCGTTCGTTAGCCGCGTACACGATGCGGCGGCTCAACCTGTATGTATCTCATTCTATCCTTCCAACCCACTCGCGGCAGGCACCACAGCAGCATACATTTGCTCGGGAATTCGCCGAAGTTCCGGCATATCCAGGTATTCCTTTGTCCAATCGTAGCCAGCCATCTTTTCTCTCCGGTCACATCTTGGATCAAAACCGATCGTCACGTGTGTGTAGAAACCCGAAAGGTATCGCTCCTCGAGCTCAATCAGGAAATCATAATGCTGACGAAACCAACCCATCTGCGGGACTTCATCCCTTGAGTGATACTGCCCGTAGAATCGGGGCCCGGCTACCCAGTACATCATGAGAGCCGTGCCCCGATCACACTGTGGACTCCGAATTAACCTCAATGGATTCTCGAAGCCTTCATCCCAGTTGTACTGAACGATATAGCCATGGATTTTCCCCGGCGAATCGAGGCTGGCAATCAAATCGTCATTGTTTGGAATATCGCAAGAGTGCATTCCACGTTGCCTCTGTTAGTGAGCGGCTAACGGCTCGCATCAGCTGCGTGGCGGATGAGCCGAGGCCGACCTGCCCGAAGGCGCACCGGTGAGCCGAGGCCGCCATGAATTGGGGCCCCGAGTAGCCACGTCAGCTGCATGCGTTCGTTAGGCTGCCCTCTCCGTGCGAACACCGATTACAATACAGGCGGCCAAACATGCTTGTTCCGCAGATATTATAGGCTGCGCGACCGGCTCATGGGATCATAAATATGCTACCTTCCTCGGATGCTTGGACCGTCATGGTTGCAAACGGACTGGGTGTGTTTGTTGGGTTGCTTATGGTCCTAGGGGCCATACGTATCTTCTTAGTCGGTGAGGTGTTTATCACGGGCCGTTCACGCGGCTTGCCCGTTCAGTCCAAACAAGAACTTGACACAAAATGGTCTGTATCCTTTGTGCGCGGCAGGCTTAAGGTTCTCCCATGGGTTGTCGTGTTCTTTGGCGCCGGCGCCTGGCTCTTGGATTTCGTTTTACGGGACCTATTCGTTTGGCTTTCGAAAACACATACACCAACTGACCGAACAGCGGTTGCCGCCGCCATGATATTGGCATCCATCGCCGTCATATGGCTTCAGGGATCTATCAGCCTTTGGTTGAGGCGAAGCACCTCAAACGGTGACGAGTAGTCCGGGAACGCGATTAGCCTTAGGGCAACATCAGGGCCGCGCAGGGCGAATGTGGCAGCAGCCTAACGGCCCGCATCAGCTGCGTGGCGGGTGAGCCGAAGCCGTGTCGCCCAACGGCACACCGGTGAACCGAGGCCGGCCTGGCTTGGGGCCCCAGTTAGCCACGTCAGCTGCATGCGATTGTTAGGTGCACTGCTTGCGGTGTATAGGTAGAAACGAAAACTGGGCCTTCGCCCAGTTTGATAATCAACCGCCAGTCGGTCGTCCCTGTTGCCATTGCCTGAGAGACTGCTGGCTCTCCCCTGATGGCTTTCCGAGGATCAAGTCCTCAACGGCAATATCTTCATCTAATGCGGGCCAATGTATGCCCTGACCCTGCCCGACGAGTCGCCAGTTTGTCCGCTCTTCGACGCTGCCTTGCAGCAACCGCGGATACCAGCCCAAAGGCACGGAAATCGTTCGCCCGTCCGACAGGTCGACCGTCAACGTGTCTTCGGTGACAACCACATCCTGAGCCCGCGCCAGTCGGATTTCAGAGGCCAAAGAACTCATTCCATTTCCTCAACAGTGTGTCGCGATTGTCTTCCACATGACGCTGGATTTGGTTGATGTCTTTGCGGCCAAATCCACCACTACTTTCGAGCCGGACTGGCTCAAGCCAGAACTTGGCAACATTGCTGTCTCGCTCTACATGCACATGTGGGGGTTCGCTGCGATCGCCCGAGTAGAAGAAGAAGCGATATGGCCCCACCCACAAGACAGTCGGCATTTGGCAACAATATTGCCGAACGGCGTTTCTGTCAACTTTGCTGAAAACTAGTGAAAACGAGCCAATCCGGACGAGAGAATGCCCCGTTTCCTTACCTTCGATATTCTGCCCCGGCAGGGTGCACCTAACGGCTCGCATCAGCTGCGTGGCGGATGAGCGGGCGCCATCGCCCGGAGACTCGCCGGCGAGCCAGCCCGGCCCGAATTGGGGCCCCGAGTAGCCACGTCAGCTGCATGCGTTCGTTAGGTGGCTGCCTGCCGTGCACAAACCCGATTTTGCTCGAAACCCGCTTTCAGGGCGATGTTGGCGCCTGAGTACCAGCCAACACATCACAAGCATAATCCCAACTCACCTCACCCGGCCGTATTGCTTCACTAATCCAATCGGGGCATTGCTCCAGATCGGTAACGACCTGTGTGTCCGCGTCGAAAGACCTCAATTCGGGTGTGTCGGCGGTTTGAATGTCGAAATAGACCACGAGGTGTTCATTTGGTTTCCAAACCGCCGCGACATTTCCGCCAGCGCGCAAGCTTCCGGCTGCCCCAACCAAGGATCCTTGCGGCATATCCCAGACCTGTGGCGTACCGTCGAGACAGCTCAGAGAGCTGTTCGTGATGGCGCAAGTTATCGCGAATTGGTCATCATCGGACCACATAATCCAGGTGAATAGCTCCGTGCGGTTTCCGTTCTCGAATACGATCTGACACATGCGAGTAACACCGACGTCTTGGCATTCGCGTTCATACACATACATGCCAGAAGGGGATGGGAAGAGATCGCGGGAAAAGCCCGGCGGCGTAGGGCTCGCAACGACAGCTGTTGCCGCGCCACCGCCCGCAGGCGAGCAAGATACGGCCACGATGATCACACCAAGCGCCAATACGGCCTGAGGTACCCGCCTAACCTTCACGCTCTATGCCTTTCGGAGCCACCTAACGGCCCGCATCAGCTGCGTGGCGGATGAACCGAGGCCGCCCCGCCCGACGACTCGCCGGTGAACCGAATCCGGCCGGCTTGGGGCTCCGATTAGCCACGTCAGCTGCATGCGTTCGTTAGGTTGCTGCCAAAATAGCCGACGCCTGCCCGAAAGCCTCCCAGCCGCACCAGCTCTTGGCGCTTTCGTCGACGCCACGTCACAGGCGCTCAGGATCCGCTTTGGCGACCAAGTGTCCGAGGATCAAAGCGGGCTGAGGCACCGATTAGCTCCTGCAATGCTGGCCACGGTGCGCCGTCGAAGGATTGTATGTCAACGTGCCGCATGGCCTTCTGGTCACCGATAAGCAGCCCGCATGGGTCTGGCAAGAATGCGCCATGCACAAATGCCAGCTCAATGTGGTCAGGTTTTGGTCGAATCTGGCATACACCGGCGCTAACGTGCCCGCCTCGAGAGGCATCAAAATAGACCAAACCCTTGCGGTGGATGGTCTCCGTAACATCCGGAGCACATGATACGACGATGCTGCGCAGCTCCATCACAATATCGCGCAAATCAGCAGGCATGAACTGCAGAAAGATCTCGATTTCCCGCGTCGGTCTCAGGTGATAACCGTTCATACCAAGACTCCCCAGCGGTCGGAGGAGCAGCCTAACGCACGGGCATCAGCTGCGTGGCGGGGCGAGCCAGCCCGGTTGGGCCATAGGCGCTTCCGCGAGCCTACCAAGCCGGATTTGGGTCCCGACTAGCCACGTCAGCTGCATGCCATTGTTAGCCAGCAGCAAGGCCTAACGCCCTTGAAGCCTGGCGCTGCCCCACTTGAAAACCCTCCGCCAGATCAACGTAGGGCACTCCCCACTGTGTGCATTCGCTCTCAATATACGCGCTCCACGCGGGAACGTCCGCAGCAATCTGGCGTCGAAACGCTTCGGGCAACTGCCCATATCCCGGCGATCGACCCGGATAGGCATCAAGTCGCTCCAACGTCATGGTCGAACAGCCCAGAAAGACGGCCCGGACCGCGTACTTCCGCGAATACGCCACGACTTGTTCAGGTAGAAAACCGACGCCCTCGATCAGATAGTTGTCGGCCTGCGAACTGAGGCCCCATATGAACCGGTCAAGAAACGGCTTGAACCACTCCGCCGTGGCCCGAATCGCGTCCGGTGACGCATTCCATTCTCGTGGCACACCCGGATCGTTCGCCACCCGGAGCAACTCGAACAGCAGGTCGGTTCCGATCCATCCCATTCGCTGCTCGGCGGCCAAGTGGTGGCTCAGAAGACTCTTTCCAGTTCGAGGCGCCCCGCCCACAAGGTAGATCACGTTTGCCTCCGAAGGGGCTGGCTAACGGCTCGCATCAGCTGCGTGGCGGGTGAACCGAGGCCGCGTTGCCCGACGACAATCCGGTGAGCCGAAGCCGGTCTGGATTGGGGCCCCAGTTAGCCACGTCAGCTGCATGCGTTCGTTAGGCGGCCATAAAAAGGCGCTTATCATGTTATCCGCCACCGGCTCCAACCATGAATATCACTCCCAGGATCACACACGGGATGCCTGAAATCGCTAGGCCGATTGTACCCAACCAAGACGAACCCGTTTCCAACAGAGCTCGCCGCGGGTTGTTTGGATCATAGAACACGGGCACTTTTCCGTCTCCAACAAGGTGAGCGAGGTATTCCTCTGCTTTCTTGGAGCCGATAAACGGTTTTCCAAAGTTTGACACGGCGTGGCCCTCGTGTTCGATGGCATTGACTGTATACACATAGCGCACTTCGGGTGTGTAGACCACGCCACCAGCGTACCTCACTCGCGCTCGGGTAATCACCCCCGTGACCTTGGGCCATTCACGACTCTGGACACCCATCCAGCCGCCATACAGTCCAAGTCCAATCATCCCCAAACCAGTTGCGACTACACTCAGTCCGAGCCACATATTCACACCCCATAAGACCGGGCTAGCCAGAACTCCCGGCCATGATATCGAGACTATCAGCGGTTGAGGCCGCCTAACGGCCCGCATCAGCTGCGTGGCGGGTGAGCCGAGGCCGCATCGCCCGACGACAAGCCGGTGAACCGAGCCCGGCCTGGCTTGGGGCCCCAGTTAGCCACGTCAGCTGCATGCGTTCGTTAGGCGCGCCTACGCCCCATAGACAATTGCGCAAGGCGACTTCCGATGCTAGGTGACGCCCATCCCATGAGTATTCCAAGCATATTGAACGACCCATAGGCACGCTCTTGAACCTCAAGATGCGTCACTCGAAGCACGGTCAACACCACAATCCCTACCAGGAATCCGCCGAGAAGTCCAACGACTGGAGCCACGTAGTACCCTTTGGTGGTCCGCTCGATCTGCAGCGCTGAAGCACCACTCAACGCACCCGCGGCCGACAATGCGCCAAAGCCACTCACGAACACCGCAAACAAGGCCGCCGAACCGGCTATGCTGGTAACTAACGTCGCGTAGACCACACCGGCCGCCTCCGCTGCCTCAGCAACGTTTCGCAGGCCCGCCGCTAAAGGAACAAGGAGGATCATCCACGCCAGTAGGTAGGCACCAATCACTAGCGGTTTTTGATAAGACCTCCAATTGGCGTCTCGCTGAATGAGATTGTCGATGTCAACTTGCGGCGCATACCGTTTGATTTCCTGCAACAGCTCGCTTGTTGCGGCGGACTCGATGTAAGACGATAGTTGAAGCATCCGGTGGTAGCCCAAGCCCTTTCCCAATGTCAAGAGTAGAGGCGTATGGTCAGGTTGCTCCTTGAACATGAGATTGGCTATTCCAAACGAGCTAACCTCAATTCTGTCGATGTTTTCCCAAGAGGTGCCGAAATGGTAACCCGAGGAGTAACACACGATTCCCTTTGGTGAAGTCTCAATACGTCCCACCGAAAACTCGTAGACGGCCAGGACTATGGCGACAAGCAAGCCCGCAGGCACACAAAGAATCCATCCGCTCAACTCACCTGGCTGGACGGGCCGGCCCAACATGACGAGCATTGATCCCATGACCACGAATCCCAGGCCAAGAGTCACAAATAAGGCTCGTAGGTGTACTGAAAGCCGATGCACCTTCACCACGATAGAATGCCCCCCTTTGGTAGAAATGAGAGCGCCTAACGGCTCGCATCAGCTGCGTGGCGGGTGAACCGAGGCCGTGTCGCTCGACGACTCGCTGGTGAACCGAGCCCGGCCTGAATTGGGGCCCCGATTAGCCACGTCAGCTGCATGCGTTCGTTAGCCGCGTGCCTGCCCAGCGGCCCCGCACCAAGTCACCCACAAGCTCCGCGTCCCCGGCGACAGCTAGATCTACCGATAACTATCGGCTTCAACCAGTACGCAACAGGCCAAAGGTGTTGCGGAACAAAGCCCTACAGATTGGTATTGGATTGCCAACACCTATTCGGTGATGGCTATGTCGACCAACACGCCGTTTTTGTCGAAGCGGAATTCGGCCTCAATGGGATCAAGCAGCGTCTCTTGTACGGCAAACGCCTCCCAAGCACCGCCATCTGGCAAAGACCCCGCGGATACACGATATGGACCGATAATCTGATCTACCTGAGACTGGGTCGCCATTCCAGGGGGAAAGGAGGCATTTAGTAGATCGCCCATTTCGCTTGATAGCTTGCACATAGAATCGCGCTTTGGATCACGGCCCAAGAGGCGGCACAGCTCAGACTTTGACAGAGCGTCTGGCGGTGCATCTCCCGTGATGGCACAGCCGGCAATCAAAGTCGCGAGTAGCGCAATCGTCGCGAGAGATCTCCGCTGCACGCCTTTCATCCACTCTCCTCCCACGATGAACTCGACCATTGCTGCCGTGGTACGCGGCGCTCCTTACAGGAGCGGATAACGGCTCGCATCAGCTGCGTGGCGGGTGAGCCGAGGCCGCGTCGCCTGACGACTCGCCGGTGAACCGAGGCCGGCACGGCTTGGGGCCCCGATTAGCCACGTCAGCTGCATGCGTTCGTTAGCCAGCTTTTCGACCTCAGATACCGGTTTGCGTGACCTCACAAATCCACAGGAAGAAAGCTTCAGTTGATGTCCATTTGCAAGGTGCTGACGACTTCCCACCAACGCTCCTCCAAAGCCGTGTTTTCCTCGGCTACGCCACTCAACACAGATCGGCTTCCTCGATAGGCATAGAGCACACGATTTGGAAGCCCCAAAATGAATAAAACGGGTTCCATTCCCCTCTCTGGCATACTGATTAGGTATCCCACTTGGCCGCCGATTTCAACACGCTCAGCGCGATCCAAGAGATCCTGCGCTGTTGCCTTTTCGCTCGAGAAACCGATTTCAACCAGTCGGCCGACGGCATCATCTGCCAGGCCTGTCGGCAGGGAAGCAACGACGACCGAAAGTGGCGGTATCGTTCCATCGCCCGGAACCGTCACCTGCAACTCTTGTCGGTCGCCGTAGCCACCAGATGGACTTGCGGTTGAATTCTCGGGGAACGACATGGCAAAGAACCCTGCTTCGGATTGGTAGCGGCGCCATCCCGGTCTCAGTGCATCAGGTACACCCAACATCGGCGTGGGTGTCGGTGGTTTGAGGTCGACATTCGGGCCCGGATAAGGTTGCTTCTTGTCCGTGAAGGTCACCTCCGAATCGACCGACGTGCTTGGATATGCTTCAGTTGCTCCGGGCTGACCGATACCCGGATATCCAAGTATTTCGGGCGTCGCAACTCGGGAGGTTTGGATTGAATCTGTCCAAGCGTAATACCCAACGGCAGCGGCCAACACGGCCGATATACCCAGTCCGGACGCGACAAGAATCTTTCGTTGCATAAGCACCTCCAAAATCTTCCCCTCCAGAACTACACGGGCTGGCTAACGGCTCGCATCAGCTGCGTGGCGGGTGAGCCGAGACCGTACTGCCCGACGGCGCACCGGTGAACCGAAGCCGGCACGAATTGGGGCCCCGACTAGCCACGTCAGCTGCATGCGTTCGTTAGGCAGCGGCGTGCCGCGCGTCGACGGCGAATTATGCGACCTACCAATACCCTAGATGGATAACAAGTGCGCGTGCTGCCTCAATCGAGTCTCGCGAATCTTGTGCCTGCACCATCTTGCCCTTATGCATTACGGCGTTTCGCCTTTCAACGGACTTCTTGAATTCCAGCCAGAACGGCTGCTCGTGTATTTTGTCGCCTGTCACATCGACGTAAAGCCTTCTGAGTCTCTCGTTTCCAACGCTGAAGCCATTTAGAAAACCGTAGAAAGACTCCTGTAAATCCTCAATGCCGCGGCTCTTGAAGGCATCTGACAACTTTCGCTCAATCGCTATTTCGCAAGCCATGTGAGCCACCAAAATAGCGACTCCATATTGCTCAGTTGCAAATTGCCGTTCCGCATCCTCAATCAGGCGTCGGGGATACGCTATCACACGCGCCATCCCATACATTTGGCTCTGCATCACGACGGTAGCGGTCATCTGCATGATTCTGCTGGTTGATCCGCATTTTGGGCACGGAGTTCGATAGTCGCCTTCCTGTGCAACTATCTTCGGATCAATTGGTTCACCGCATTTTGAGCACAAATCGTCCGTGGACATGTTTCCTCACTTGCCCGAATTCTAGATCGAAATGTAAGAGCGGTGTCACATGGGCACTTTGGGTTGGTGTCTGCATAAGTCTGAAGGAGCGGCCTAACGGCTCGCATCAGCTGCGTGGCGGGTGAGCCGAGGCCGAGTTGCCCGACGGCGCACCGGTGAACCGAGCCCGACATTGACTTGGGGCCCCAGTTAGCCACGTCAGCTGCATGCGTTCGTTAGCCTGCCCTCGGCTGTGGCAAGCACTTCAAACATACGACTCCATGCCGCTTTCATAAGCTTCGGAGTCTCCGACCCTCAAACCGTGCAGTGCCTCTTGAAGTGCAAACGTGCCTCGGTAGAACCCGGCACGGGCCAAAAGCGCGTGTGCTCCCGGATAGGCTGCGCAGATCCCAGCATACATCTCCTCGCCAAAACACGATGCCGCCGCTAAATCGACAGCCGGATCGCCTATTCCGGCCTCACTGAAATCAAGTATGCCGCTGATCGCTTGGTCGCCGGCGTGGTAAAGCACATTGCCGGCCCCGAAATCGCCATGACGTAGACAGGGCGTGAACTCCCGAAGGATCGGTTCCTGAAGAAACTCGGTGAAGTGCGCTTCGACCGCCAGCCTGGCGTCCGGCCGCATCGAGGGAAACAAGCGCTCCCGGATCTCCTCGTACATTTGGCTCCAGACATACGGGCCGTCGAGGACTGGCCACTCCCGAGCTTCGTCCCAAAGCTCAAAACCATGCAGCTTGGCCAAGAAGCCGCCGAGTTGCGAAGCCAATTTGACACGCGTAACCGCATCGACCTCGGACTCCAAGACCTCGCTCCAGAGCGGGCTCCCAGGGAGCAACTCATAGGCCAGAAATGCTTCTCCGGGTTCCGCACTCATCGGACTTGCCCATCTCACGTGAGGCGTCCTCAAGGGCAGTTTGTCGCGAATGTGCTGGAGTACCTGAGCTTCGCGTTCCAAGGCCAGGACGCCGTCTCGATATCGCGGAAATCGGAATACGCATTCGCCATTGGCAAGCAGCAGCCGATTGAATTGCCCGTCGTCGCTCAAGATTGCCAATGACTCAAGGTGAAGACCAGGGCATTGCGCTTCGATCACTTGCCGAGCAGCATTCTCGTCGAAATCCAACGATTCCATGATGTTGGACAACCCCGTACGGAGGAAGCAGGCTAACGGCTCGCATCAGCTGCGTGGCGGGTGAGCCGAGGCCGACCCGCCCGAAGGCGCACTGGTGAACCGAGACCGGCATGAATTGGGGCCCCGGTTAGCCACGTCAGCTGCATGCGTTCGTTAGGTTGCGGCCTGCCGCGATCAGCCCCCGGCCCGAACTCGATAAGCGGTGGTGCGAGCTGCCGTTTTCGCCGGTTTCCGGGTCGCTTTGGTCGACGGCAAACGATAAGGCTGTACGAGCGCCTCAGCCGGAATCCCCAAATCTATGTGCAACCGCTGGATCATTCGCAGGGTCAACGGTCGTTTCCGGTTCAGGACCTCGGACACTCGGGCCCGGTTGCCAATGTATGGCTCGAGATCCTTCCGCGTCAGGCCGCGGCTCTCCATGAAGTAGCTCACCGCCTCGACCGGATCGGGCGCCGGAATGGCGTAATGCTGATCTTCGTAGGCCTCCACCAGCGTCGCCAGAACTTCAAGTTCATCGCCCTGGGGCGTGTTCGGCTCGGCCTCAAACAGCGCTTCGATCTTCTTGAGCGCTGCCTCGTAATCTTTCGCCGTTCGGACCGGATGAATGTTCATGGTTGACTTGCTCCCTTTCACACCGTCGTGGCGTCGATCTGGTCGTATTCCTGGTGCGTCCCCACAAACCGAATGTAGACCAGTTGGAACTTGTACTGAACCGCCACAATGACCCGGTACTTGTTACCTTTGATGTTGAACACCACTCGGTTATTGCCCACAAAACTGGCACTCCGGTATTCCCGCTTGATCTCCGCAGGCGTTTTCCAGGCGGCGTGCTTGACATCGGCATACCAGGCCTGCAGCGCCTGCCGGGCATCGGTGTGGGCCTCCCAGAAATCCCGCAACGCCTTCCGAGAGATGATCCGCATGCCAGGATTGTATAACGCTCCCGAATTGGGAGCAAGTGGCAATTCTGGAGACTTTTGACCGGAGGAGCAACCTAACGGCTCGCATCAGCTGCGTGGCGGCTGAACCGAGGCCGCGTCGCCCGACGACTCGCCGGTGAACCGAGCCCGGCACGGCTTGGGGCCCCGAGTAGCCACGTCAGCTGCATGCGTTCGTTAGGTGCGCTATTTCGTGAACAGCTCGGCCAAAACCTGCAACACCTGTTCCTGCGCCGATGCGCTGACACTGCCCAGACGCTTGACCAGCCGCACCTTATCGACCGTCCGGATCTGATCCAAGACTATTTGCCCGTCTTTGCCTTCAAAACGGCAAGCCACACGC
>WBZS01002382.1_pt1 | contig 11802 bp, 12 predicted proteins | sample 5204201 | NCBI WGS metagenome assembly WBZS01 (sample SAMN12344357, study PRJNA552823) | activated sludge metagenome | biome: Activated sludge suspended growth; feature: Nitrification reactor; material: Wastewater; isolation source: activated sludge from nitrification reactor of wastewater...
AGGACAGTTCCGGGCGCACACCACGCCGCAGGAACTCGCGTATCGCCTCCCTCGCGCAGAGGAACTGACCTGTCAAGTTGACATCGATCACCCGCTGCCATTGTGCGAGCGTCATTTCGTGCAAGGGTGCATCCTGCTGCAAGCCGGCGTTGTTGACCAGGATGTCGACGGTGCCGAACTGCTCGCAAGCCGCGCGAAACAGCGCTTGCACCTGCTCCTCGTTCGAAACGTCAGCCTTGAACGCGAACGCTTTCCCGCCTGCGTCGCGAATCTCCGCCGCAACCCGTTCCGCGTGCTCGGCGCCGGACACGTAGTTGATCACTACCGCCGCTCCGGCTTCGGCCAGCCCTCGCGCCACATCTTCGCCGATACCAGAATTGGCCCCGGTGACGATCGCGCTCAGCCCGTCGAGCGTAGTCTCGCGGATATTCGCCGAGTGCATGCGCGTCTCGCAGGTGCCGCAGTTCTCAGTGGAATTCATGACATGACCTCAAGCGCAGAAACGACGGCGAATCAGATGGTCGAGCGACAGCTTGCCCGGCCCGTGCAGTGCGACGACGAGCAGAATCACGCCCCACAATTGATGGTCCTTGAGCCCCGCTGGCGACAGATCGGGATAGGCGATCACCGCCACGATGTTGAACACGAACAATGCGATCGCCGCGAGGCGCCCGCCGAGGCCGAGTGCGATGAACACCGGCAGCGTCAGTTCGGCGCCAGTGCCGAGGTAGGCGGCCAGTTCGGGCGGCAGAAGCGGGACCTGGTACTCGTTCTCGAACAGGGCGACTGTCGTGTCCCAACTGGCTATCTTGGTCAGTCCTGATGTCAGAAAGGCCTCGGCCACGAACAGCCGCATGCCGAGATCGAGCACTGGCGCAAGCCACTCCTGCGCAACTCGCAGTGCGCCCTGCGCAAGTCGCCTCAGCGACCCTGCTCCCGGCTCACTTGCGCTCAGATCGTTCATTTGTGTTGCAGCGAAGTCCATTTGAATCTCCTGTTCGGTTGCATTGGAACGGGGGGAACGAGCAGGGCGCCCGTCCCCGCCCCGGCCATTACTTGCCGGCGCCGCCGGGCTTGGCGTGCGGACTGGTGCTCACGGTGCCGCCGGCGATCTTTTCGCAGGTGCCCTTCGGGACGAACACCCAGGCCTCGGCATCGCGATCGGTCTTTATGCTGCCGGCACAGGAAGTCTTGCTGGTTCCGCAGTCGTTCTTGCCGGCTTTGGCGATGCCCGCGCACTTCTCGTTGTCGCCAGGGGCGGCGATGGCCTGCGAGGCGCCAGCGGTGACCCCGAGGGCAAGCAGGCTGGCAATGGCGCCGCGGACGATCTGATTGCTGTTGCTCATTTTCGCTCTCCTTGAAATGACTGGTTGATGTGTTCCAGATAGGCGCAGTTCCTATCTGGGTTCCAGTATGGGAAGCTCACTTCACGCGCGCTTCGCCGAAGCATCACGTTTTCATCACATCGCGGCGCAATCGATGCGTTACCCAGAACGAAGGCTTGAGCGTGGTGTCCGATACGCGCACTGCGAATGAATCTCCGACGATCCCCAGCAGCCCGCTCGTCTCGGCGCAAGAAAAAAGCGGGAGAAGGCCGAAACTTCCGCCTTTCACCCGCTGAATACCGGTAGCACCGGCAGGAGGAGATGAACCGTGCTTGCTAGGTTGCGAGTTGCGCCTGACTGGCGGGCCGCAGTTCGACGAGATCGAAATCGACCAGCACACAGCGCCCGACCAAACTTGGCAGACTCGAGCCGAGTTTGAACTTCGGTTCGACGGCGAGCGCCTGTTCGCAGGCACCCAGCAGCGATTCACCGCGCGCCAGCGCGCGCAACATCTCGAACTCGCCTGCACAAAGCGACTCGATCACCACGGTAAAGCCGTCGCGCCGCAGAAGCAGGCGCGCAGCGCCGTCGGCAACGAGATCGACGTTCGTGGGCGCAGACCAGTCCGGCTGATTAACCGACCAGATCCTGCCGACCGGATATCGCGAAGCGAGCAAACGGCACGCGGGGTGCAAGTGCATGCGCAGCGCGTCAAGCGATTCACTCGCGACGCCGGCGAGCCGCTCCAACGCCAACGGCGGATGCTCGGCGGCATGAAAGCACTCATGCCACAGCCACTCGAGGCGCGCGACATCGCCGAGGTAGGGCAGCGACGCGGCGGGCTCGAAGCCGTCGAGAAAGTTGCCCAACTCTTGCCCATAGTCGTGTAGGTCGCCACTGCGCGACGGATGGGCGACGATGTACTTGCGCCCTGCAGCAGCGAAGAACGCTTCGCCCACCAGGCGCTCGACGACCGGATAGACTGCCCGCAGCGACTCGCAATAGTTATGCATGACGTTGTTGCGGTATACGGCGATGCGCCGGGCCGGCGCTACGCCGCCGGCACGCACTGCAGGCCGAATCGCGTCGGGCTGACCGTGCAACAGCGCAGCGCGAAAATCGGACTGCAGCTCACGCAGCCCGAGCATGGCTCTTCTCCAAGTAGCGATCCGCAATTGCAGCTTCGGCCAGCAGTACCTCAAGCGCCGGAAGATCGGTGTCCCATTCGATCAGGGTCGGCGCGGCGCCGAAGCGCGCCAGCGCATCGCGATAAAGCGCCCAGACTTCGCCCGATACTGGCTTGCCATGGGTGTCGACCAGGCAGAACTCCCCCTCGTCGAAGCCGGCCAAGTGTATCTCCTGAACGGCGGATGTCGGGATGGCACGCAGATAGTGCCGGGGATCGAAGCCGTGGTTAACCGCGCTGACGTAGATGTTGTTGACATCGAGAACGAGCCCGCAGCCGGTCCGCTGGGCGACGGCAGTGACGAATTCCCACTCGGCGATGCAGGAGTGCGAGAACTCGAGGTAGCTGGAGACGTTCTCGACCAGGATCTGCCGGCCTAGAATGTCCTGCACCTGAACGACATGCGTGCAGACCACGGCCAGCGCCTCTTCCGTGTAGGGCAAGGGCAGCAGGTCGTTCAGGTGCGCTCCGCCGATCGCGCCCCAGCACAGATGGTCCGACACCACTGCCGGTTCGATGCGCCTAATCAGTTGGTCGAGCCGTCGCAGGTGTTGGTAGTCGATACCATCGGCCGAGCCGAGCGACATGCCCACCCCATGGAGGCTAATCGGGTAATGGGCGCGTATGGCTTCGAGGAAATGCAGCGGTTGCCCGCCCGCGCCGAAATAGTTCTCGCTGTGCACTTCCATCCATCCGACACATGGAAGCGTGGCAAGGATTTCGCGATAGTGCGGCGCACGCAAACCAATGCCTGCGCGGCGTGGCAATGGCAACACTGTCTTCGCGCGCACCATGTCAGGCATCTCCTATGTAAATCGGGTTGCTGACAGCGATCATGTCGCTGAACTGCACCATGAGCGCGACTTCGCCGTCATCCCAGGTGTAGTCGCCCGGCTCGATTTCGTCGATGGCTTTGACGCAGCGCAAAGCAGGCGAGATGGGTTGATCGGCGAACATCTTCTCGGTGCTGGTGATCCGGTTCATCGCATTCCCCTGTCGAAAGCAACGGCTGTACGGCACGAGGCCAGTCTTGCAGGCGCTTCTAACAGAACTATCACAGCCCGGTAAAATTTGGGTCGGTCAGGCCCAAGACAGAACAGGCAGCCCGGAACCCGGAACTGCCGCTCAGTCGCTGCGGTTTTCTTCAGCCATAGCCTGAAACGCCATGAACGCAGCGGCGGCTCAGAAAGGGATCCGGCGTTCAGCCAGCCTGCCCGAGAGACGGTCGGCTAGTGCAACTGTTGGGCAGGTGCCATTCGCTGGCGTTCGATTTCGAGCGCAGCGCGCTCGGCGAATAGCTTGAGGATCAACTGATCCGGAATCTCTTTGGCAAAGGACTTGTCGTCAAAACAGGCGAGGTGGCCTATCACCGTGCCGCTCGAATTGAAGCAGGGAATCCCCAGATAGCACTCACGGTTGAATGGTCTGGCTGGAGGGAAGCGCTCGCCTACTCCTTCGGGATAGAAGCAGAGCCGTCCGTCATTGATCGTTTCCTCGCAGGTAGATCCCGCGAGGTCATACTCTACCTGCGGCTCGATCCTGCCGTCACGCCACCAGGCGAGGACGTGCAGGCGCTTGGTCGGCTTGTCGATGCATTCTGTGACGATCGCTTCTCGTACGCCCACGATCTCGGCGAAGGCTCTGACCAGCGTCTGGAAGCACGCTTCGCCATTGATGCCGGCAAGAGCCTGGATCAGGGCGAGCATGCGCGTCTGCAGATGCCTGCGCTCCAGTTCCGCCGCAGCGCGCGCCGTGAAGATCCGATAGATGGTACCCACGAGCATCTCGTCGCTCATCGGCTTGCGGTCGAGGAATGCGAGGTGGCCGAGGATACGTCCGTCGCTGCCCAGGATCGGGACTCCGACGTAGCCTTCGTAGCCTGCCTCAACCGGAAACCTGATGCCGACGTTTTCTGGATGGAAGCAGGTCCTGGCGCCTTTGACCACTTCCTCGCAAGGCGTGCCGGGCAGATCGTACTCGAAGTTGTCGAGAAACCGGTCGTCGCTCCAAAATGCCAAGGTGCGCAGGCGCGATGTCGGGTAATTGGCGCATTCGGTGATGAATGCGCACGGAACTTTCAGCGCGCCGGCGAAGTGCCGCACCAGCGAGCGGAAGAACGCGTCGCCGCAATCGCCGGCCGTGCCCTGCGCGATCTCATTGAGAATCAGCTCGATCCGCTTGCTGGCTGTGACATCGGTATCCAGGCCGAGCATGCGATCGGGCGCGCCACTGGCATGACGGACTGCGGCACCCCGCGACAGGATCCAGCGTGATTCGCCGCTTTTGTGGATCAGCCGGTGCTGCTGCTCATAGCGCGCCGTTTCGCCTTCCAAGTGCGCCCTCAGCGCTGCCTCCACAACCGGCAGTTCGTCCTGCGGCACGCGCCGACGCCAATCATCGCGACTATCGCCGATCTCTTCCTCGCCAAAGCCGAGCATACTCTTCCAGCGAGGTGAGTAGAACATTCGGTCATTGCGCAGATCCCACTCCCACATGCCATCGTTGGCGCTGCGAACCGCCAGGGCGTAGCGTTCCTCGCTGACCCTCAGGGCAACCTCCACCTCGTGTCGCCGATCTGCTGCCTTCTCAAGCGCGGATTGCTGCGAAGCAATTCGCGCCTCGAGCACCTCGAATGCGCTCGCGAGCTGGCCGATCTCATCGGCGCCCCTTTCTATGTCCGAAGCATCCGAAGCGTCGCCGCCAAGTTGGCGGGCGTTTGCCGCAAGCCTGGCTAAGGGCTTGGCCACGAAGGACTCGAACGACGCGGCGGCCATAACCAGGAGCACAAGCAAGCCGATGCCGATCGCTACAGTCAGATCCTTCGCGTCGGCGTCGAGCAACTTGCCCCGCGTTGCCATCCAAAGGAAATATCCAAGGACGAGAACGGCCGCCAGAGCTACGGGCAACAGTGCCTTTAAGCGAACACCCATTGCTCCCCTCTTTGAAATGTAGCCTTGCGCCGGGAACGAGCGCCTTGCGGCATCCGCTCGGCTGGCGATCATGTGCCGCGCAGGACCAAATCGCCCGCCATCCTTCCCCTGCCAGGACATTCTCAGCCAGATTCGATGCGGCATCAAGCCGATCGTTTGGCGTGCTTTCGAGTAGCGACGGGATAGCCCAATGTGCCGGATGCGGTTCAGGACGCCATGACGCGCAGATCAGTTGAGCCGCGTGACGGTGCCGGAGTATCGCGCCACGGCGGCGTCGGCCGTGACCAACCGCATAGGCTCGGCGAGCACCTGCGCAAAGAGGAAGCGGTCGAAGGGCCAAAGTTACTGAGCGAATGACCGGTAATGGGGAATCTGGGGAACGACCGCTTCACGACTGCTACATGGCCGGGAGTACTCATCTGGAATCGCCCGTGAAAGCAGCCGCACGCCGCTCATTGAAGAGCCAAGCGTGCGGCGTGTGCTCAAAAAGCTAGATTTCGGTCTGCTCAGAGATCTCCAGCGCGTCATCTACTTCGATCCCAAGGTATCGAACGGTGCTTTCCAGCCTATGGACTTCAGGAGATAGGCTGGACTATCTCCCGTGCCGGACTATGTCCCGTACTTACTCGGCGCCCTGATTTTTGCGCGGGCAAGCAGCGGGTCTACTGGACATTGCAATACTCGTTGCCGGGCAATTCCGCCTGCAAGGAGATCATCTTGAAGCCTTCCTACGAGAGAGCCGATGCGCGGGTCCGCGCGATCGGCGGCACATCTGCTGAGCAGCTCAGCTCGTTCGTCACTTGGCTTCGCAGCCAACAATACTCGGCGGGCTACGCCTGCATCGTGGCAAGACATGCATTGGCCTTCGGCCGATGGTGTGAAGGGCGTGGCATTGAAGTTGACGCACTGACTGACGACGACATCGAGCGATACCAGCGCAGTCGCGCCCGACGCCGCTCACGACGCCCCGAGACGCGCCGCCAGGAGCGACAGGCGCTGGCACTGCCACTGTTCTTCCTGCGCGAGCAAGGGCTCTGCGCTGGCGCTGCTTCATGCGCGACGGGTATTGACCGGGTTGCTGCCGACTTCGCACAACACCTGCAGCGCAACCACGCGCTGGCGTCCGCCACCGTTGACACTTACACCAGGGTGGCGCGTCAGTTCCTGGCCTGGCGCTTTGGACCGGCAGATGTCTGCCTCCATGGCCTTCGCCCGAGCGACGCCATCGCGTTCGTTCTACAAGAGTCGAAGCGCATGGCACCCCCGGCCGTGAAGGGTGTTACCAACGCATTGAGGTCCTTCCTGCGCTTCGGTGAGTTCCGTGGCGAGGTCCCCGCCGGGCTCGCCGCTGGCGTGCCGTCCGTCGCCACTTGGACGACCACGCCGCCAATCCCCAAGGCGATCGCTGCCGAGCACGCTCAGCGCGCCATCGACAGCTGCGACCGCTTGACTGCGGTCGGTCGACGTGATCGTGCCGTGCTGCTGCTTCTAGCGCGCCTCGGACTGAGGGCCTGCGAGATCATCCGGTTAACGCTGGACGACATCGACTGGGACCAAGCCCAACTGCGCGTTCGCGGCAAGGGCGGACGGCAGAGCCTGCTGCCGCTGCCCGCCGATGTTGGCGCAGCCATCGCCGCGTATCTGCAGCACGGCCGGCCGACCTGCGAGGACCGGCACCTCTTCCTTCGCTCCCTGGCGCCGGTCCGCGGTCTGCTAGACGGATCGGATGGTGTCGGTTCCATCGTGCGCTACGCGCTCGCGCGGGCCAAGGTCGACGCACCGCATCGTGGTTCGCATCAGTTCCGGCATGCCTTGGCCGCTCACATGCTGCGCCAAGGCGCGTCGCTGCCCGAGATCGGACAGGTGCTGCGTCACCGCAGCCCGCAGACCACCAGCATCTACGCCAAGGTGGATCTGGAGGCCCTGCGAACCGTGGCCATGGCCAGGCCCGGGAGTTCACGATGAACACCTTGCGCGAAGCCCTGCAGGAGTACATCGATCTGCGCCGTGTACTGGGCTACAAGATGCACTGCGAGGGGCTGCTGTTACCGCGGTTCGTCAGCTTCATGGAAGAGCACCGCGCCGAGCACATCAGCACCCGGTTGGCGCTCGAGTGGGCTCAACATGCGCCGGTACAGCCCGCCGAGTGGGCCCGACGGCTTTGCTTCGTGCGCGGCTTCGCCCGCCATCGCAGCGCCACCGACAGCCGCACGGAGATACCGCCGATCGGCCTGTTGCCGCACCGATCCACGCGCGCCAGGCCGCACCTGTACACCGAGGACGAGATCAGGCGGCTGATGGATGCGGCGTTGGAACTTCCAGTGACCTGGCCGTCGACACCGCTGCGCCCGTGGGTGTTCCACGGCCTAGTCGGCCTGCTCAGCGTGACGGGCATGCGTTTGTCCGAGGCGCTGAACCTCGAACTCGCCGACGTCGACCTCGATCACGCGGTCTTGACGATCCGCGGCGCCAAGTTCGGCCAGTGGCGGTTGGTGCCGATCCATCCGTCCACCAGCGCGGTCCTGGCCGACTATATCGAGCGACGCGAGCAGTTCTTCCGCCACCCGGTCTCCACCTATCTGTTCGTCTCGCGCCGCGGCACTCGCCTCGACGGCGGTCATGTTCATCGAACCTTCTACACGCTGTCGCACAACACGGGCTTGCGCGCGGTCGGCGCGAGCCAGGGGCCGCGGCTGCATGACTTCAGGCATCGCTTCGCCGTTCAGACGCTGACGCGGTGGTACGACTTGGACATGGACCCGGGCCGCGAGATGCCCTTGCTCTCGACCTACCTCGGGCACGTCTGCGTGGCCGGCACATATTGGTATCTGAGCGGCAACCCTGAACTGATGGCCCAAGCGATGGCTCGGCTGGAGCGGCGCTGGGGAGAACCGTCATGAATGGTCAACCCAACTTCGGTGTTCTTCTGGAGCGGTTCTTCACCCAGCGCCTGATGCAGCAGCGCCGGGCCAGTGCGCACACGATCGCGTCGTACCGCGACACATTCAAGATGCTGCTGCAATTCGTGCACAAGCGCCTGCGCAAGGCGCCCTCGGCGCTGGCGTTGGACGACATTGATGCGCCGCTGGTGATGGCCTTCCTCGACGAGATGGAGCGGGCACGCGGCATCACCGCCCGCACGCGCAACCTGCGGCTGACGGCCGTCCACTCGTTCTTCCGCTTCGCGGCCTTCGAGGCGCCGACGCACTCGGCGCAGATTCAGCGCGTGCTGGCCATTCCGGCCAAGCGGTTCACGCGCGCCCTGGTGCCATTTCTCAGCCGTCAGGAGGTCGATGCGCTGCTGGCTGCGCCGGATCAACAGAGCTGGTCCGGTCGCCGTGATCACGCATTGCTGTTGCTGGCGGTGCAGACCGGGTTGCGTTTGTCGGAGTTGACGAGCCTGCGGCACGAAGATCTTCACGTCGGCACCGGGGCCCACGTCCGGGTCATCGGCAAGGGACGCAAGGAGCGATGCACGCCGCTGAGCAAGAACACGCGCGCCGTACTGGCCGCGTGGGCGCGAGAACCGCTGTTGGCCGAGAACCAGCCGCTGTTTCCCAATGCACGCGGCGGCAACCTGAGTTCTCACGGCGTCCACTACCTGCTGAGCAAGCACGTCGCGACGGCCACCGCGCAGTGCCCGTCGCTGGGGAGCAAACGCGTGAGCCCGCATGTGCTTCGCCACACGACGGCGATGGACCTTCTTCACGAGGGTGTTGAGCAATCGACGATTGCGATCTGGCTTGGGCATGAGTCGATCGAGACGACGCAGATCTATCTGGATGCCGACCTGGCGATGAAGCAGGCGGTCCTCGACAAGACGACACCACCGCACGGTAAGCCTGGTCGGTACCGGCCCGATGACCGACTGCTGGCGTTCCTGAAGGGCTTGTAGCGCCGCCGTCTATGTCCCGCGAAGCGCCTGCCTGACCATTGGCGGCCGGGTCCGCCGCGGGACATAGTCCGGCACGGGAGATAGTCCGGCACGGGAGATAGTCCAGCTTGCTGTGACCCAGTAGGAGTTGAACAGCGCGCAGGTTCTTCGTTCGCTTGTAGATCAGTGTTGCCTTGGTTCGCCGCATGGTGTGCGTTCCATAGACGCTCGAATCAAGCCCGATGGCACCAACCCACCGATGGACGATACGGGCGTACTGACGCGTCGAGACATGGGGCGAGTTCGAGAGACGGCTGGGGAACAGGCACTGCTCCGGCTTCAACATCGCCTTCTCTATCCACGCTTTGACAGCGGCCCTGGTAGGCTCCGTCAGCTCGAACTGGACCGGCCGTTGCGTCTTTCGCTGCACGACCATCGCACGGGCCAAAACCTGGTTGCCGTGCGTGATGTCGCGAACACGCAGATTGACGAGGTCGCAACCCCGCAGTTTGCTGTCGATCGCGAGGTTGAACATTGCCAAGTCGCGAACCTGATGCGCGCCCTGAAGCTGAATACGGATTGCCCAGATGTCCTTCGGCTTGAGCGGCGGCTTCTGACCGACCAGCTTGCCTTTGTTCCAGGGTTCCCGGTGTTGAGTGGATTCCATGACAGACTCCTTCGTTGTTGATCGGAGTCTGATTGTTCTACTTCAGGGCGAACGGCAGCTCTCGGATTGGATGATGGATGCGTACACTCGGCCATGAGCGATCGTAGACGGAGCGGTGAAATAATCGCGTCGACTGATCGGGCACCGCAATTGAGCTGACAGCCACGGGAAGGCGCTATCGTGACATCGTTACGGAAGCTGTACGGACGTGCTTGCCCCTCAAACTGAAGCGCGATACAATCTTCCGTAACTTTTCCGTACAGGAGTATCCGGGCATGTCCGCAAGCACACAAGCCCACGAACGGATCGATTTGCGCACTTCACCCGAGGTCAAGGAGTTGATTGTCCGGGCCGCTTCGTCCGTGGGGATGACCGTCAGCGCATTCCTGCTTGGGACGGCACAGGAGCGGGCCAGGGAAATCCTCGCAGAGAAGGAGATGGTGACGCTCTCGTCGCGCGACTGGATTGCCTTTGCCAAGGCGCTGGACAACACCGAGAAGTCGCGGCCGGAACTCGCCGCCGCGATGAAGCGTCACCGTGATTGGCAGAAACGTTGAGCCGAACGGCTCCGGTTAGCATCGAGCCCTTGGCGAAAGGCCACGATCGCCGCGCGTTCTCCTGCGGCGTCGAGGCGCTTGATCTCTACCTGAAGCGCTTTGCCCGCCAGCACGCGGACGCGAACATCAGCCGCACCTACGTGGCCGTCAGCGGTTCGACCGTTCATGGATTCTATAGCTTGGCGATGTCGGGGATTCGCAGAGAGAACCTCCCCGAGAAGTATCTGAGTCGCTTCCCGAACTTTCCACTCCCGGTCGCTCGGCTGGCCCGCCTGGCCGTGGATCTGAATCATCAGGGCCAGGGCCTTGGCGAACTGCTGTTGGCCGACGCCTTGCAACGCTGCCTGCAATTATCGGAATCGATCGGCATGCTCGGCGTGATCGTTGATGCCAAGGACGAGCGGGCGCGCGGCTGGTACGAGCGTTACGAGTTCGAACGCCTGCCAGACGCTCCGCTGACGCTGTGGTTGCCGACGGCCGCGATTGCTCGGATGTAGGAGATAGAATCCGGTCAGCTGGCGCCGGGCACCGTCCGGCGCCGATACGCGGCGGTGCAGGTGGATCGGCCTCCGCCCTTCGGGCCCTTGGGAGTCAAGAGTCGGTGTGCTCCTTGGGAAGCTGCCCCCGAATGTGAAAGCGCTCGTTCTTCCCTCGGCGACTTCGAACGGCCGCTCCACCTCCAACTTCGGACGCTGGCGCCAAACTTGGCCTCGTCATGACGTAGTTCAAAGCGGCCCTTGAGAAGTTCATGGTTTCGGGGGCTCCAATGACGGCTTGTGGCCGGCTGCCGGAGATCACGAACGGCTGCTTCGTAGAAGCGAAATACGGGAAACCAGTAGCTCAGGGTCGGGCCGCTTTGGAGAATCTCGACGGACGGGTTTGAGTCGTGAAAGGCCAGGGTGACTCGGTGCACTGGATTCAAGACTGAACCGCTTTCCTGACCGTGCCATCATTTCAACAGCCCGCGAATAGCCCCGCCTCCAACCAAAAGAAAAACCCCGGCCAGGCCGGGGTCAAGGAGGAGACAACGCTTGCGATTTTACGCCGCGCAGGGGTATGTCACCCGGCAAGGCGCGATCTCGGTCAGCGCGTGGTTGGCCAGCGCTTCGCCCAGATGTCGCGCGATTTCTCGAACCGGCCGATAGACCACGCTCTGCCCGAGCAATTCATGCCCCGTACTCTGGCAAAGCCCTGCCACCAGATGCTCGGGAATGCCCTTGCAGCGGGCATGCTCGCGCACAGTCGGTAGCCGCAACAAGTCCG
>WBZS01002383.1_pt1 | contig 11802 bp, 8 predicted proteins | sample 5204201 | NCBI WGS metagenome assembly WBZS01 (sample SAMN12344357, study PRJNA552823) | activated sludge metagenome | biome: Activated sludge suspended growth; feature: Nitrification reactor; material: Wastewater; isolation source: activated sludge from nitrification reactor of wastewater treatment...
AACATTTTCGTGAACATTGGCAAGGTTTGGCGCCATTGTTCCTGATGACCACCGCGACCGCCGACCGTTATCTGGAAGCTCCGACCACTGGCGACAATCCCGATCGCGATACACTTCCCAAACTGATCGAAGTCTACAAGGGCCGAACCTTTCGCTTTGGCTTCACCAATTCCCGCATGGTGAGGGGTGTTCTCGAATTCGTCAAACAAACGCCCACATTGTGGCGGCATGATTCAACCGATCCACGAGCGTGGGGCGCGATCGTCGCGTCGGGCAATCCCTGGGTCACTTTTTCGGGCTTGTACGCCACCGGGCATTTTTGGCCTTATTCGCTTGTCAGTCTTACCTGGCAAGATGATCGCTATTCTCGAGACATGGCCGAAGAATTTCTCGAAGAGTTTCTTGAAGATTATCGGGGTCAGGATCCGCTGACGGTGAATGTCAGTAATGAAGAAGTTCGCTATTCCGCGGGGGATTTTTTCCAACCCAATCCACGCGAACAAGCAGCCATCGACGGCCTGCTGCATCGGGAAAACTTCTTCCGCCAACAAAACACCCTGCTGGTCCTGCCCACCGGCGTGCAGCGGGTTCGCCGATTCTTACGCGGCCTGTGCCGACAGGCGCCGCTCGAAACGCGGAATGTCTTGGTTCTGAGCGGCGATTCGATCTCGTTCAACAGTCTATACCGCGATCGCGATACGGCCTGGAATGTTTTGGACCTACCGGTTTCACTCATCATTTTCACGCATCGCAATCCGATCGACGTTTCCGCGGGCTTCAAGGCGCTCGGGGAGGAACGCTATAGCCCCAATTCCACCAGCACGAGCGAAATCTTGCTGTACCGCGACTTGATCTGGGCGCTCGTGGAGGGGTTGCATCCACGCCAATTCGCCATGGACGCGGATCAGGTGCGGGATCATTTATGGCAACTGCTTTGGCAGAACGAAGTGATCGGCCCAACTCCCTTTTTCGACGTGGAAGGTAATCGCGCCATCGGCACGGGTGAGCATATCGTTTGGCTGAGGCCAACCTTCATCGGCGATCGCATCCAACCCAAAAGCACGATCAGCGTGTGGACGCGCGAAGCAGGCGACGATCTGTTTTCCTGGCGTCGCGTAGGAATCTTGCCCGATGTGCAGTACAACCGTTTCGGCGGCGTGGAATAGAGCGGTTAACGATTGCATTGAATACAAGAAAACGCCTATGAAATTTGCCGTAGGCCGGTTGGAGCGAAGCTCAACCCGCCGTCGCCTCGACCTCGAAGGCGCACCACGGACCCGAATCCTGGTTCTGACGGGGGATTTGTGCAAAAACGACGCGCGGCATCTTATCCGAAGTGACGGTGGGTTCCACGAGTACGTTTCACCCACTCTACGGCTAGCAACATGTCCGTATGCGGACCGCTCGTTAAACGCTCGAGAGGTTGTCGAACGATCATGAGCCGTTGCGTATGAACGCGGAGCCGACGGAGGTTCCGACCCACCAGTCGCTGGTTTTGCTCAAGGTGAGGACGTCGTCTTTGCCATCGCCGTTGAAATCACCGGTGAGGAAATTGGTCCAGGCGCTGTTGGTATGCCAGCCGGTCGCCCATTGCGCGGGTTGGAAGCTGCCGGTGCCTGATTGGGCGAACCACCATTCGCCGTTGTTGTGAAACGCAGCGATATCGTCTTGGCCATCGCCATTGAAATCGCCGACACGGAAGCGCCAGACGTCGCCGCCGGCCCAACTGCTGGAAAGGAGTGAGTTGACGAAAAGCCAACCCGTGGAGCGTGCGAGTCGCCATTCGCCTTTGTTGTGGAAGGCAGCGATGTCGTCTTTGCCGTCGCCATTGAAATCGCCAACGTAGAACTGCCAACCCGTTCCACCCGTCCAATCGCCCGACCAAAGATTGCTTCTAAACGCCGATCCGGTCGATTTGGCGATCCACCATTCGCCGCCCTGATAGAAGCCCGCGATATCGTCCTTGCCGTCGCCGTTAAAATCGCCGACGTGGAACTGCCAAGCCTTCGTGCTGATCCAGTTCGAGGCCCACACGGAGGTCACGAACGATTTTCCCGTCGAGGTGAAAACCCACCATTGGCCCGACGCGTTGAAGCCGGCGAGATCGGCTTTCCGATCGCCGTTGAAATCTCCTTGAACGAAACGCCAACTTGAGGGATTCGCGAGTCCGACGGTGGTCCAAATCGCGGCACCAAACCCACCGGTTCCGGAAAGTCCCACGGTCCATCGTCCTGACTTGGTGTCGAAACTCGCCACGTCGTCCTTGCCGTCGCCATTGAAGTCGGCTGAGAAATGTTCGGACCAGGCGCTCGTGGCGTTGAACCACGCCCAGCGTTGTTGGACCAACGTGCCGTTGATGCGAACCAGCGCCCACCAGGACTTGTCGCCCGTGTTGAAGCGAACCACGTCGTCCACATGATCGCCATTTACGTCGGCGGTGAGACTCGTGGACCAATTGCCGTCGACAGAAACCGTGATCATCTGACTGGCGGAAGCCGCGCCATCGCTGACAGCAACCTGCACCTGAAACGTTCCAAGAAATCCGGAAGTGGGGGTGAGCGTCAAACGATTTCCCACCAGCGTCGCGGTGGCAGGCGCCCGTCCCGCGACCGGAACAATGCTATACGAGTAAATTAGGGCGTCGCCGTTCGGGTCGCTCCCCTGAAGCGAAATGGGCAGTGAGTTTCCACTGACCACGTTTTGAACTCCGACGGCCGCGAGCGTGGGTGGTTGGTTCGGTTGGCTGTTGACGACGAAACTTCCTGTCGAGGTAAGTTTTCCGTCGCTCACGGAGACATCGATATAAAACGAGCCGGTGAAGCTGGCATCCGTCGACGACAGCGTGATGCCGCTGCCATTGAGTGTCAGGGTCACCGGAAGGTCGTTTACATTGCTGACCGCGTTGAGCAGTTGGAAAGGATTCGCGTAATATTTTGGATCGAGCAACGCCACGCGATTTGTCAGGCGTAGGGTGTCCGCCATCACGCCGGTCCAGCGGTGCAATCCGCCGGCAGGAAGCAAGCAGTACCAGACGTTGTTACGGCCGAGGAGCCATTTTTCTTGTTGGCCCCAGGTATTGGTGAAGAACGAGCCGCCGTAGACAAGTCCTAGGTCCGTTCGCACTTTCCCTGCGTTGTCACCTTGGTCCCGAATCTTGGCGGTGTAGGTGAGTGGGTCGCCGTTGGCGTCGCTTGCGGGGATGGTGATGCGAACGGTCGAACCTGGGGGAAGGTTCTGCGTTGGAATCGTACCTAATATAGGAGCGACATTGATCGGCGTCGTCTTGACGATCGATTTGAGGGCACTGAAAAGGTGCAGCCGTTTGAATGTCAAACCGGTGTTCGTGACATTGTCGTTTTCGTTGTCACCGTCTTTGACGCTGACGCCGGTGGAGCGCATCAGACTGAGGATGTAATCCTGATTGGCGCGACTTGCCAGCCCGTTTTCATCCAGCGCCTGGTGAATTAAAACCGCCGCCCCGGCAACCACGGGGGTCGCCATCGAGGTGCCCGCCATGGTTTGATAGGTTTTGTTCAAATAGGTGCTATTGATGAGCGCGCCAGGAGCCAGGATATTGAGCTTGTTGGATCGCTGGGAAAAACTCGCGACGCGGTCGATGGCCGTGGTGAAATCGCGTGCGCCGGATCCCCACGCCACTTCGCCGTAGTTGCCGTTCCAAACCGCGCCGACGGAAACCGTCCGCGCGTTGATGGCGGGAAAACCCAATCCCTGTTCGCTCGAAAACGTGTAGTAATCGTTGCCGGCAGCCGCGGCGATGAACACGCCTTTGCTTTTGAGCGAAGTTAGTTCATCGTCCAAATAGGTGTACGGATTGACCTGGTAGTTGGAGGCTCCCAGCGACAGGTTGATGGCGACGATGTTGAATTTCGCCTGGTTGGCGACGACCCATTTCAACGCGTCTTCGACCTGGGAGAAACTGCCGCTGCCTTCGGAATCGAGGACTTTGAGAGCCACGAATTTGACGTTGGGCGCCACGCCTGAAAAGGTCTTACTCGAGGAACCGATGATGCCGGCGACATGGGTGCCGTGGCCATTGTCGTCGAGAGGGTCGGCGTCGCCGTTGACGAAATCCCAACCGCCGACGACACGTTTACCCCACCCACCGCCCAGATCGGGGTGGCGGTAATCGATGCCCGTATCGATGACCGCGACCGTATAACCGGTGCCTCGGTAGGTGTAGTTGGCGAAGGTGGAATCGAGGCCGATCTGGGTCCCGAAATTTTGGTTCACGGGCCCGGTCGTCGCCTGGATTTTGATTTTTTGCGCCGGCGTTTTGAGTGGCTTGGCGTCGTTGAGCGTGTATTTTTGTTGCCGCCACTGCCAGTGGGTCAGGGTGGATGGGGTCGCGCGATCTTCCAAGGTCTCCAGGAGGAGAGAGACCTTTTTGGGAGGGGATTGGCGCGACGCGTCCGGTGCGGACTGGAGGAAACTCCAGGCCGAGAAACGCGGCCTCTTCATGCTTCGCCTTCCTTCGGTGACCTGGCGACCAACATGACGAGGCTGGGGAGAAGCCACGCTGGCCCATGGTTTTGCGTCCCCACGTCGCCGTGGGTTTGCCGATTCGGGAAAGCCGGGGATGTTCGGAAGCCAATTTAGGGAGCATTCCGATTGTTCCGGTTACACCGAAAACATAGGTCACGCAAAACGCGCGGGCAAATCCGAACGGGTGAACTTTTCCACGTCCATCGGTTTTGCCAGCTCTACCGATCTTGAAGTTCGTCTTCGTTGCCAAATCATGGAGAAGGCTGGCAAGTCCGATTTTCGCCGACTTGCTAACCCAGGAAGGGGGCAATTCAGATTCACGCTACGATCGAAAGGTTGAGGCGATGAATACCAAACCTCAAAACTCCAGCTTTCAAGAAAATCCTAAGACCAATTGGCAAAAAGCTTTAGAAGCGACTTAGCCAATCAAACTTGGAAACTCGAAGATTGGTTGGAAATTGAAATTTCGAATTCCGAGATTTTTTGGACCCCATTCAACCAAGCAAACCGTGCTGTGCCTCGGGCGATCCTCACCCGAGGGCTATTGCCCTCCGCGACACCTTTTACGGTAAGGTAGACTTTTCCGATCGGCGAGAAAATTCCGCCAATTCCGGTCGTATCGGAGGGATCAACGCCACGACTATTCCGATGAGGAATTCTGGTAAAAATGGGGCAAGTGGATGGTCTTCAGGCTTGCCAGAAAAAAGTGGACGAAACCGCCCGAGAATCCCAGATTAGACCGCACTCACTCCGGGAAAGGAATTGAACCATGGAAAAACGAACCATTCTCCTGCAATTGGACGGCGACCTTCACGCCAGCGTGTTCGACCGCGTGGTGGCGGTCGACGCCGGCGCTCAGGAAATCTTTTCCTATGCCCAAGTTAAACCCGAGCAGGTGCAGGGGCTCGTGCATGGCTGCATTTTCACGCGAGGCCCCAAGGACCTGAAAAGCACCGCGATCTTCATCGGAGGCAGCGACGTCGTCGCGGGCGAAAAGCTCTTGGCGGAAGTTCAAAAGCATATGATCCCGAATTTTGGCCTGCGCGTCTCGGTGATGCTCGACGCCAACGGCGCCAATACCACGGCAGCGGCGGCCGTTCGAGCCGCGGCAAGGCATGTTTCCCTCGCGGGCTGTTCCGCGCTCGTTCTTGGAGGCACAGGCCCGGTCGGGCAACGCGTTGCTCGGCTTTTGGCACGCGAAGGGGCGAAGGTGCGCGTCGGATCTCGGCAAAAAGCTCGCTCGCAAAACGTGTGCGACGAAATCGCCAAAAAGTTTCCCTCCGCCCAGTTGGAGGCGGTCTCCAACGGATCGGCCGACGATTTGAACTCGGCCCTCCAAGGCGTCGAATTGGTCATCGCCGCCGGCGCCGCCGGTGCCGTGCTGTTGCCCAAAGCCACGCGCCTCGCCACGCCGACGTTGAAAGTGGTCGTCGATCTGAACGCCGTTCCGCCGTTAGGGATCGAAGGATTCGACGTCACCGATAAAGCCAAGGAACGCGACGGCGTGATCGGCTATGGAGCGATCGGGGTGGGCGATACGAAAATGAAAGTGCACAAATTGGTGATCACCAAGTTGTTCGAACGCAACGACCAAGTGTTCGACGCGGAAGAAATCTACGAATTGGCCAAGCAGTTTTAAAGCGGATATCGGGCAAATGAAATTCGAAACGAGCCACGAATCTTAGGGAGCTTCGTTGCACACGAAGTTGCGGCCCTGGCGGTCGCGGCTCGTTTGCATCGAGAAAACGATTAGTCCTCGTAAATCGCCTTGCGCCGCCGTGCGGGTACCAATGGTGGAACCACCTTCGACCCGAACCATCCGCCGAGCATTGAAAAGAAGATGATGCTGCCCATTTTGAGGACGATATCATCGAAGTTGGTCATCGGGCCGTTCAACTGAATGCCCAGGAAAATGCACGTCGCGCCGGCGGCGACGCACATGCCGTGTTTCAGCCCGTTGTAGGTATTCGCGCCGGCGAACCCCGCGCCGAGCAAGGTTGCCAGCACGGAGATCTCCCAGATCACCATCTCACTTTGGAAATGGGAGGCGAGTGGCATATTGTGTCGGCTTTCTCGAATCAAATATTCGAAGATCGCTTTCGACCAGACCACGCCCGTGACGACGATGAAAACGCCCGCGAAAACGGGCCCCAGCCTTACGGGACCGGCGAGAAAATTCCAGGAAAATGTCGGACGGGAAGCGATTTTCGTTTGCGTTCGAATGCCGACGACGGGGAGAGGCTGCCAATAACTCGCCCCCAGCGACCCACCGATTGCTCCAACCAAGGCGTGGATCAACGGACGGGACCAAATCAACCAATCCGGACAGTGCGAGGCAGTGTAATCCTCCCACAAGATGAGGATGGCGCCATTCAGCATGCCCACCGTGCCGCCAAGAATCCACGCCTGTCTTTTCCCGGCACCGATGATGATCGTCGCGAAGAGAACTCCGAGCACCCAAAGGGCTTGGCCAACCGCTAAGAACGGAATCGTCTCGTCGAATTCACTCGCGAATGGGTCCGCGCAAAGGCTTTGAAACACCTTCACGTATTGCCCAACGGCGTACTCCATTCCCAACGCAATCACCAAACCCGTGACGACTCGGCTCACCGCCCAGTTCTGCCAATGGGGTGGTTCGTCTTCCACCGTTCCCGTGTCGAGGTACGGTTCGGGAGCAATGGAAAGCGGATCACACGATTCGCAACGCCCCAGGGTGGGTTCCGTTCGGCCACATTTGGTACACGTATTCGGCATGGCACCCGTCATTCAACGTCGGGAAATCTTCAATTCGGCTACGAGAGTCTAGGTCATTTTTTTGCTTCTGGTGTCAGAATCGAACGAAACCGTGAAACAATTTCGAAATGACATCATTTACCAAAACATTTTGTTGCCCGTGTTAGATCGGCCGAGGACAATGGCGGCCGGTCATGGCAACCCAATCTTGGGAACGGCGAACCGCGAAAAATCAACGTCGGCAGGCGGAATCCACCGCGGAGTGAGACATGGCTTCAGCGTACGTCTTAGCGATCGATCAAGGCACCACCAGCACGCGTGCGGTGGTTTTCAACGAACAAGGCCAATCCGTAGGCTCGGCACAACGCGAATTCACCCAGCGGTATCCACAAGCGGGTTGGGTCGAACACGACGCACTCGAGATTTGGCGGACCGTCACGGAAGTGGTGCCCGAAGCCCTCTCGTTGGCACGGATCAACGCGACGGATCTCGTCACCATCGGCATCACCAACCAACGTGAGACGATCGTTCTCTGGGATCGCAAGACCGGGGCACCGGTGGCGCCTGCGCTCGTGTGGCAGGATCGCCGTACCGCCGACTTTTGCCGAGACCGCCGTGGTGACGAAAATTGGCTTCGCGAACGCACGGGTTTGGTGCTCGATCCTTATTTCTCCGCGACCAAGATTCGTTGGCTGCTAACGAAACTCAACCTTCACGACGATGCCGCGGCCGGGAAACTTGCCGTCGGCACGATCGATACTTGGCTTCTCTGGAATCTCACTGGCGGCGCCGAGCATGCCACCGATGTCTCCAATGCATCGCGCACGCTCCTTTTCAATCTTCAAGCGCGGAAATGGGACGACGAGCTTTGCCACTATTTTGGCGTCTCACCCCGATTGCTTCCACGTGTCCAACCCAGCGCCAGTTCCTTCGGAAACACGGCCTCCTCCACGTTCCTACCCGCGGGTATCCCCATCTCCGGCATCGCGGGGGATCAACAAGCAGCACTCTTCGGCCAGGGCTGCTTCCAGCCCGGAGAAGGGAAATGCACCTACGGCACCGGCGCGTTCTTTCTGCTCCATATCGGTAGCGAGCCACGGATTTCCAAACATCGGTTGCTCACCAGTTTGGCGGCTACCACGTCTCCGGAACCCGAGTATGTTCTTGAAGGCAGCGTTTTCATCGCGGGAGCGGCAGTGCAATGGTTGCGCGATGGCTTGGGGATTCTCGCACGTTCCGCCGAGACTGAGGGATTGGCGGAAGCCGCCAACGCGGAACATCCGATCCTCTTGGTCCCCGGCTTCGTGGGATTGGGAGCACCGCACTGGGTCCCGGACGTGCGTGGCGTGCTCTTCGGCCTCACGCGTGATACCGGCCCGGCCGACCTTGCCCGAGCGGCACTGGAAGGCGTGGCGTTTCAGGTGGTCGACCTTTTATCTGCCGCCGACCAAGATTTCGGACACCCCATCCGCGAGCTGCGCGTGGACGGCGGGATGACGCAAAACCGATGGTTTCTCCAGCGTCAGGCAGACCTTTGGGGCCATCCGGTGTACCCCTCGCTCGAAAAGGAAGCGACCGCGCTGGGTGCGGCCTTCCTGGCGGGCTTGCACGAAAAGGTTTGGCCCGACCGGGGCACGCTCGCCAAGCTGAATCGCACCACCGAACCATTCCTGCCACGCATGGCCGCACCCGAGCGTGAAAAACGCCTCCGCCAATGGCACCGAGCCGTGAACGCGTGCATTCAGTTCTATTCCGATTGAACGGACATGGTTCGGGAAGTCGACGGAGATGGGCGAACGGAGATGGGCGAGCCGAGGCCCGTCAGGGCCCGGTGACTCTCCCACTTTTCGTCTCAAGTCAATCTGCGAGCATAGGCATGAACTCCACGAAAGCTCAGCGGCGAGGTGTTTCGTGGCCCTGGGCTAGAATCATGATTTGCTCCATGGTGTTGTAACGTCAAACTACAATACCAAGGGGGAAATTCGTTTTTCCGTGGATGCGATCGCGAAAGGTGAATCCATGATCGAGACTGCCGAGATTCGACTGACGAAATTAGCGAAGCGAGCGGGATGCGCCGCCAAGCATCCACCGGGTTTTTTGCTGCCGCTTCTGGGCCTTCTACCTCCCGTCACGGATCCGAACGTGCTGGTGGGAAGCTCGACGGCTGACGATGCCGCGATCTACCGCCTTTCCGACGACTTGGCCCTGGTACTGACGACGGACTTCTTCACACCCATCGTCGACAATCCACGCGACTTCGGTCGAGTCGCCGCGGCGAATGCATTGTCGGACGTGTACGCGATGGGTGGTAAACCCACGACGGCGCTCAGCATCGTTGGTTTTCCCGATGGTCTGCCAGCCACGGTGTTGGCGGAAATCCTCAACGGTGCCGTGGAAATCGCCGCCGAAGCTGGTATCGCCATCGTCGGTGGCCATACCATCAAGAGCGAAGAACCGATTTTCGGTCTGGCGGTGGTGGGCACCGTGCATCCGCAGAAAGTTTTGGCCAACAGCGGCGCTCAACCGGGCGACGTTCTCGTGCTCACCAAACCGATCGGGTTGGGGATCATGAGCACAGCTTCGAAAAACGATCAGGATAGTTTGAACGCTTTCCCCGAAGCCATCCGTGTCATGACCACGCTCAATCGCAAAGCCGCCGACGTGCTGACGAAGTTTGACGTGCATGCTCTCACGGATATCACCGGCTTCGGATTGTTGGGCCATCTGCGAAACATGACCTCTGCCAGCAACGTGACCGCGACGGTTTGGGCGGATCAGGTTCCCGTTTTGCCAGCCGCCAAGCGATATGTGAAAGAAGGCATCGCACCCGGAGGAACGCGTGCGAACTGGAAATTCTTGGCCGATTGGGTGAAATTCGCACCGGAAATGTCGCAAGAAGACCAACTCCTTCTTTGCGACGCACAAACTTCCGGCGGGCTTTTGGCTGCGGTTCCGGAATCGCAAGTGAACGCCATCGTCTCCGCCCTACGCGAAGCCGGCACCTTAGCCGCCAGCATCGTGGGCCGAATCGACGCCCCCGGTGACGGCAAAATCACCGTGGTCCCGACGCGGGCATAAATCATCGCCGCGTCGACCTCAGCCAAGGATCGGAAAACCCGGACGTTGGCATTCACATGGGGAAAAGGGTTCCTATTTGAATTGCCTTACCTTGGCCACTCGTGATATCTCTGAAATCCAACTTAAGTATTTACGTGTTGTGATGGCAAATTCGAACGTTGATATTGAAAACGAATCGAAACTGAAATGCGACAAATGCGCTTCCGAGGAACGGACTCGTCGGTACGGAATTTGGCTGGTAACTCAGGCCTCTAAGGATGGCACGTTGCTAGAGGCCACCAACAAAACACGTAACATCTGCTCGCAATGCCGAAATGAAATTCGAAGGGATTCGTCGAAAGCTGCCTTGCTTGCCCTTTCGGTCTCGGCAGCGTTCTTTTTGTTGGCCGTGGGGTTTATTTCGCTACCATTTTGGCAACAACCTGCAAACGATCCTGGCGCCGTTGTAAGAACTCGCTTATCGAGCGCGGATCGGACGGCAGTGGATGCGACCCCAGGCCTGCTCATGGCCGTGATTCCCTTCGTTTCCATCCTGATTTCGCTCACCCTGATCCGCTTTTCGAGTATGAAACTGTTTTCCTTTTTATTTCCAGGATACCTGGCCGCGTATCGCTGCCACGCCTCCGCGGATGACGAGGAAAAATATGGTGTGGGCCATCTAAGCCGGCCGGCCTTTTATTGGCTACCAATCGCCATCGTTTGCCCGCCTTTATTCATGGCCGTCTACGCACCGAAAAAAATCTTTTGGATTTCCGCTTTGTGCGGTTCTTTTCTCGTGATCTGGATTCTCGTGGTTCCCCTCCGAATATCGCTGCATCCACTCCTGAATTTCCTCTTTTTGGCTGGGCCCGCAGCTTCGATTCTAGCGATATTCTGGTTCCTAAGGCTGTGGCAAATCACTATCAAAGATGGTTAACGAAGGGCACTTCGATTTCAGCTTGGAATATGCAAATCCCTGCTGGAACGGGTGAATCATTTCGAAAGCAATCGCGGCCGTCTCGACAAAATCACCGTGGTCCCGACGCGGTGAATGATGTATCGCCGTCGTCCCATGCCGCAGCGTCGGTCGGCAATGCGGGCGGTTTGGTCCGGCGGGGTCTGTCTTCGGGAACCATCGCCTCGATCTTCGCACACGTTTTTGCCGCCACGATTTCACGGCCCCGATTGCCGCGTGGCGAGAAATCCGTGTGCACCACGCTGAGGAGAAGTTCCTGACTGCCCCATTCGCGATAAACACGAAGTCGAACCATCCAGAGTTGAAATTGGCGTTGTGCATCGACGGGGCTGTACATGCACACGGGTTGGCAATCGCGGATCGACTGAGCGGGGATGATATATCGATCGCAGTCGCCTTCCAAGCGGATCTCTTGGCGTTCTTCGTCAATTTTCATGAGCAGCAGGTCGGACGCCATGGTGAGTTGTACTTTGGTGAAGGCCTCACGTGGAATGATCGAAACGTAGATCAAATCAGGATCGGCCAAGTCGACG
>WBZS01002384.1_pt1 | contig 11801 bp, 13 predicted proteins | sample 5204201 | NCBI WGS metagenome assembly WBZS01 (sample SAMN12344357, study PRJNA552823) | activated sludge metagenome | biome: Activated sludge suspended growth; feature: Nitrification reactor; material: Wastewater; isolation source: activated sludge from nitrification reactor of wastewater...
CGGCACGGAGCGGGCGCGTCTCATCAACGCTAACCTCGCCGCGGCCGCCCAGACGGCCGGCATCGCTATGGGCCTCGGCTCGCAGCGGGCCGGTCTAGAGCAGCCCGAAGTGGCGGCCACCTTCGCCGTCGCCCGCGAGCGCGCGCCACAGGCCGTCATCTTCGCCAACCTCGGCGCGGTGCAGTTGAACTACGGCTATGGCCTGGACCACGCCCGGCGCGTGGTGGATATGGTGCGCGCCGACGGCCTCATCCTGCATCTCAACCCCTTGCAGGAGGCCATTCAATACGGCGGTAACACCAACTGGTCGGGGCTGATCGCCAAGATCGGCGACCTGGTGCGCGATCTGGGTGTGCCCGTCATCGTCAAGGAAGTCGGCTGGGGGCTGTCGGGAGATGTGGCGCGCGCCCTGGCCGGGGTGGGGGTGGCCGCCCTGGACGTGGCCGGCGCGGGCGGCACATCCTGGAGTGAGGTCGAGCGACGCCTGACGCCCGACGAGGATGTGCGTCGCATCGCGCGCCGCTTCGCCGACTGGGGCATCCCAACCACGGAATCGCTACGCATGGTGAAGGAGGCCACGCCGGACATGCCGACGGTGGCCAGCGGTGGTGTGCGCAGCGGTGTAGACGGGGCCAAGGCGCTGGCGCTGGGGGCGAATCTGTTCGGCCTGGCCGCGCCCTTCCTCAAAGCGGCCGCCGTCTCGGCCGAGGCCGCCATTGCCACGGCCGAGGAAATCACCCGTGAGCTTAAGATCGCCATGTTCCTCATTGGCGCGGGCAACATCGACGCCCTGCAGCATACGTCTCATCTGCGTCGCCTCTCGCCCGAAGAGGCCATCATCATGGCGCGCAGCGCCGAATAGCCTGGCGAAGGAGAACTCGATGGGTGGATTGCGCAAGGCTGTCGGCCTGGGGGCGGGTGTCGTCGGCGGCATGGCCCTATTCAATGCCGTCCAGGACCGACGGGCGGGGCCAGTAGTGAGTGAGGTCCCCGGCGAGACCCGCTACTGGCCCTCGCCGCTGGGATCGGTGTTCTACAAGACACTAGGCGACGGCCCGCCGCTGGTGATTCTCCACGGCTGCCACGCCGGCGCGTCGTCGTATGAGGTGCGCCGACAGGTGGGGGCGCTGGCCGCACGCTACCGGGTCTACGCGCCCGATTGGCTGGGCTTTGGCCTGTCCGACCGCCCCGACATCGTGTACACGGCGCAAGTCTACATCGACCTACTCGAGGCCTTCATGCGCGACGTGGTGCGCGAGCCAGCCCACGTCATCGCCAGTTCTCTAGCCGGAGCCTACGTAATCGACGTGGCGGCCCGCGCGCCGGGCCTGTTCCGTCGCTTGATTCTCATCGCGCCGACCGGCCTGACCCATCTCGTCTCCGAGCCGGATGAGGCACAGGCCGGGCTGCGCCGCCTCGTCGCCTCGCCCCTACTCGGTCGGACGGCCTTCAACCTGCTCGTCCGCCGCCCCAGCCTGCATTACTTCCTGGCCCAGCAGGCCTACTACGACCCTGCCTGCATCACCGACGCGATGATCGACGCCTACTACGCCACCACCCACACGTCGGGGGCGCGCTTCGCGCCGGCGTCCTTCGTCGGTGGCGCGCTCAATCGCTCCGTCAAGAGTAGCTGGCCCCGCGTCAGCCACCCCACCCTCCTCGTCTGGGGGCGCAACGCGACCTCAACCCCTGTGACCGACACCGAGGCCTTCCTGGCCCTACGGCCAGAGGCGCGGCTGGAGATTTTCGACAACGCACGGTTGTTGCCCAACGACGAGTACGCCGAGCGCTTCAACCGGCTGGCCGCCGATTTCCTGGCGACCGAGTAGACGGTCACCCGGGACAGTCGCTTCGCACCTAAGGCGACGAGCGCGAGCGGCGGCGGGCCGGCCGCGCCGTGACGCGCAGGCTGCCACTTACGTAGCAGCCATCCTGCACTGTCAGTTCCACCCTGGCGTAGGGGAAACGCGCCGCCAACTGCCGAAATGCCTCGCTCTCCGCTAGCTGCTCCAAAACCCACTCGATGCTCGCCTGGTCCGCGTCCCGCTCCATCAGCAGCTCCTCACCCCTCCGGAATAGAACATCTGTTCTGACGCCATTATACGAGAAAGGCGTCCGGCCTGTCAACGGCCCGACGCCCTTCTACCGTGCCCTCAATCATCACGTCATACTTTTGCCGCGTCGCGGCCGTCCTCGTCGGCTGTCGCCGTCACCACCTTCGCCCCCGTCACCTTGATCAGGTCGGTCACCGCCAGCCCAAGCTGCATACCACGTCGCCCCGCGCTGACGTACACCCGGTCGAGCCGGAGTGCAGACGCATCGATGACCGGCTCGAAACCCTTGTTCAGCAGCGCCAGCGCCGAGATGCCCCCCACCTGCAAGCCGGTCAGCCTCTCGGCCTCCTTGAGCGTCGCAGGCTGGAGCTTCTTGTCACCGGTCGCTTTCGCCAACCGCCGCAGGTCAATCTCTCGATCGGCCTGGACCATCACCAGCAGCGGCTTGCCCCGCTCGCGCAGCACGACGATGGTCTTGTATACGTGCTCGACCGGCTGGCCAAGCATCTCGGCCACCTCAACAGCCGTGTGGAATTCGTCGGGATCGCCGTAGCGTACCGCCTGATAGACGATTCTACGCTGTTCCAGGGCACGCATGGCATTGGTCTTCTCGATGGGCGCATCGGACATGGCGTCCCTCACGGCGAAGACGATTGGGGTGGCGCGGTATGTGGCACGGCCTTGTAGGTCAGGTAGCCCGCCTGGCTGATGCCCAACAGCGCCACCACACTCTCGTTGAGGGCCGGGAAGGCGACGATGCCCGCCGGCCGCGCCGCCATGAACATGCTGGCCAGGGCAGCTGCGTAGGCAAGGATAATCATGACCGTGAAGAAGAACATCTGCACCTTGCTCAGATCAACTTCGGCGAAGTTCCCCACCTCATCGCCCATGAACAGGTCGGCGAGGCTGGCATCGTGGGAGGATACATTGGCGACGACCAGGCCGCGATGGGTGAGGCCCATGTCCTGCATCATCGATGTCGCCATCGTCGCCCCCATCTCGCCATCGACCGTAGCAACGGCCCGCCCGCGCCGCGCCGCCGCCAGCTGCACCTGGCCCATCGCCTGTTCCGCATCGGGCGGCCGGCTCATCTTCGTGCTCAATACCAGGGGCGTACCGACCATCGCTGTCGCGCTGATGCCGAGGAGGAGCCACAGTTCCGTCGGCAGCGCGATCTTGAGCGGATCGGCCACGCCATTGGCGAGATTCCACAGCGCCGCCGTCAGCCAGGCCGACAACACCAGAATCGTCCAGGCGATGAGCTGCAGGCGGGACAGGCTCATGCGATTGCGCGCCCCGATGAGCGCACCCAGCGGTCGCCCCACGATGCCATGACCCAGGATGAGCACAAAGGCAATCAAGAGAACCGCCACGATCCACCACGTCACGAGCGCGCTGCGAGAGTCGCCAGGCGTCAGGGGCCAACGTAGCGGTGAGAAGGCCAGCCCGGCCAGGGCGAGCGCCACGAGCGTGACACCCAGCGTGTGCCAGCCTGACCAGAAGGGAGCGCGGGCGGGCGGGACAGCAGCCATCTCTACCTCCCCAAAGTTATGTTGTGCTGAGAGTATAGCGCGCCGCCAGTTCTCACGTCAAGGGCTGCGCGCGTGGCGACTGCATCATCATTCTGAGGTGATGCTACAATTGGGGCATTCACGTCCCTACCCAAAGGTCGTCACCATGTCTGCGCCCGCTCTGCCTGCCCTCCGCTTCGTGCCCGCCGCATCGCTGGTGCTGCACGAGGATGCCGACCCACGCCGCGTCGAGAAGCTGGTCGAGCGCCTCCGTGCCGAGGCCATCCTGCGCAACCCGCCCATCGTCGCGCCGATGGGCGACGCCCGCTATGTCGTGCTCGACGGAGCCAACCGCGTCTCGGCCCTACGCGCGCTGGCCGTCGCCCATCCGGTCGTGCAGGTGGTAGACTATGACCAGGTCGAATTGAGCACCTGGAATCACCTCGTCACTGGCCTCAACTGGACAGCCTTTTTCGACGCGCTACGCGCCGTGCCAGGCGTCCGCCTCACCCCCACCACCTTGCTCACCGCCCGCGAGACGCTCGTGCGCCGTCGCTGCCTGGCCTTCGTCGTCTCGCCCAGCGACGAGGTATTCACCCTCGACAACGGCTCCTCTTTCGAGGACAGCGCGCGCTTGCTGCTGGACATCTCCAACATCTATCGCGGTGATGGGGCGATTCACCGCATCCGGCTTGACAGCGTGCGCACCTTAAGCGGAATGTACGACCGCATCACAGCCATCCTGGTCTACCCGCGCTTCACCCACCAGGACATCCTCGATCTCGCCCGCGCCGATGCCCGAGTGCCCACCGGCATCACCCGGCACATCATCCCCGGTCGTGTCCTACGCCTCAACCTGCCCCTGGCGGGGCTGGCCGACCCGCGCCCCCTGGCCGAGAAGAACGCCTGGCTGGACGCATGGGTGCGCGACAAGTTCGCGAATCACAGCGTGCGCTTCTATGCCGAGAGTACATACTCCTTCGACGAATGATGAGGGACCAAGGGGCCGGCCTGCCCGGCTCCCGGGTCTCCGTCGCAGGTCGGTTTCAGTCGGTTTTTCCTCGCTTGACAAGATGCGTCCTTTCTTGTACAATCTCCTGTGTAGATAGTTCATCCCTGTAGGAGTTATATGTTCTGCGTCGTGTCTTGCACCTGTCGCTAGCGGGGCAGCAGGTCAGCCTGCCAACATCGGGGCGGAGTCGCCCCGGTCGAGGACTGCCAGGCTCACTGACTGAATCCCCGCGTTGTCAGGGTACGCCAGCGATGAGCGCCGGCTGACTCGCAGCCTGGCCTGTCTGGACGCAACACGGCCCGACTTCTTGCGGTTTTTCCGCCCTTCGACCCTGGGTCGAACGGCCTTCCGATGGACAGCGACCTCATCGCTTGCGGCTCCCGCCGTATTGCGATGGGGTTTCTTGTTGGTTTCGTCCGGCCCGGCCGGCATCATCTTGACCTTGAGAGGAACAGCATGGCAACCGTCTTTCTCCCCACCCCGCTCCGCCGCTATGCCGGCGGCCAGTCCAAAGTCCAGGTCGACGGCGCAACCCTGGGTGACGTTCTCACCAACCTCGACACTGCCTACCCGGGTCTCAAGGACCGCCTGTTCGACGAGGGCGGCGAGATCAAGCGCTTTATCCAGGTATTCGTCAACGAGGAGGATGCCCGTGTCTTGCAGGGCCAGGCCACGCCGGTCGGTCCCCGTGATGAAGTTTCCATCGTGCCCGCCATGGCCGGCGGCCGCCAGCCCTTGCCCAGCCAGGTAAGGAGCGACAACGGGGGGCGGTCTAAGAAATACCTGGCCGAAGGCTGTGCTATGACAAGGAGACGAACACCATGACCGACACTGGCAGCATTATCAATCCAGAACTGATGGCCCGTGAGAGCGAGTTGCGCGAGTCGCTACGCGAGATTCTCGACCCTGAGATCGGCCTGAGCATCATCGACCTGGGCCTGATTCGCAACATCGAGTTTGCCCCCGACGAGACCGTTGTCACCATGATCATGACGACGCCCTTCTGCCCCGCCGCCGGCTGGCTCATCGACCAGGTACGGACCAAGACCGCCGATACGACCAATGGCCCGTCGCGCGTTATCCTCGGCGACGAGATGTGGACACCGGCGATGATGGAAGTCGACGACTGGGGCCTGGGGCTGATGTGAGGTAGCCCATGTTAACGCTGGAGCGTGCGACAACGACGCCAGACCGTCCCCACAGCGGGTCTAGTCTCCTGGACCAGATCGGCCATACTCCGCTGCTACGTCTCAGCCGCGTCGTGGCCGGGCTGGCCCCGGCCGTCGAGGTGTGGGCAAAGGCCGAGTGGTTCAACCCCGGCGGGTCAGTCAAGGACCGCGCCGCCGCGCGCATGCTCCGCGAGGCCGAGGCCAGCGGTGCCCTCACTCGCGACAAGACGATCATCGACTCCACGTCGGGCAACACGGGCGTCGCCTATGCCATGCTCGGCGCGGCGCTCGGCTACCGCGTCGCCCTGGTCATGCCCGCCAACGTCAGCGCCGAGCGCAAGGCCATCGTCAGAGCGTACGGCGCCGAGTTGATTCAATCCGACCCGCTGGAAGGGTCCGACGGCGCAATTCGCAAGGTGCGGGCCATCGTGGCCGGCCAGCCGGAGCGCTACTTCTACCCCGACCAGTACAGCAACGACGCCAACTGGCGCGCCCACTACGATACCACCGGCCCCGAGATTCTGGCCCAGACTGACGGGCGCGTGACCCACTTCGTCGCGGGTCTCGGGACAACGGGCACCTTCACCGGTGTGATGCGTCGCCTCAAGGCCCACGACCCGCGCATCCAGGGTGTCGCTGTCGGCCCCGCCGACGAGTTGGAGGTCATCGAGGGCCTGAAGCACCTGGAAACGGCTATCGTACCCACCATCTATGACCGGGCCCTGCCCGACCGTCATCTGCCCGTTACTGCCTCGGACGCGCTGCACATGACACGTCGCCTGGCCCGCGAGGAGGGCCTGTTTGTGGGCCTGTCGTCGGGGGCCGTCGTCCACGCCGCGCTGGCCGTCGCCCACGAAGTGGACCACGGTGTCATCGTGACTCTGCTACCCGACGGTGGGGCCAAGTACCTGTCGCTGGGCCTCTGGGCCTGACCGAGGACAAAGGACGAAAGACGAAGAACCAATTGAACTGCCTTGAATCGGTCGTTGGTCCTTCGTCCGCCGCCGAACTAGTCACACCGCTGAGAAATGCTACTCTACCGCAAGGACCATCCATGCCAGTGAACTACGCTGAATTGGCGGAGGGGGTCGCCCTCTCCAACGCAGAAATCAAGCGTTACTCCCGCCACCTCATCATGCCCGAGGTGGGCCTGGCGGGGCAGAAGAAGCTGAAGGCGGCCAGCGTGCTGTGCGTCGGCACGGGCGGCCTCGGCTCGCCCCTCGCCATGTACCTGGCGGCGGCGGGCGTCGGTAAGCTGGGCATCGTCGACTTCGACGTGGTCGACGACAGCAATCTGCAACGCCAGCTGCTGCACCACACCCCGGACGTAGGCCGATCCAAGATTCAGTCGGCCGTCGATAAGCTGCGCGCCATTAACCCCACCATCGAGATTGTAGCCCACGAAACGATGTTTACCGCCGAAAACGCGCTGGACATCGCCCGCCAGTACGACATCATCGCCGATGGCACCGACAACTTCCCCACCCGCTACCTCGTCAACGACGTGAGCGTGCTGCTCGACATCCCAAACGTCCACGCCAGCATCTTTCGCTTCGAGGGCCAGGCGTCGGTGTTCTGGGCGTCCCAGGGACCGTGCTACCGCTGCCTGTACCCCGATCCCCCGCCGCCCGGCGAAGTTCCGTCGTGCGCCGAGGGTGGCGTGCTGGGCATCCTGCCTGGCCTGCTCGGAACCATCCAGGCCACCGAGGTCATCAAGCTCATCCTGGGCATCGGCGACCCGCTCGTCGGCCGCCTGCTGCTGTTCGATGCCCTGAGCATGGATACCCGCGTCGTCAGGCTGCGCAAGAACCCCGAGTGCCCCATCTGCGGCGAAAGCCCCACTATCCACGAACTCATCGACTACGAAGCGTTCTGTGGCGCGCCCATCGGCGGCGAGACGCCTGTCGCGGACCAGACCGACCCACATTGGCAGATCACGCCCATCGAGGTGCAGCACAAGCTGGCCGAGCGCGACCCGCGCTTCGTCCTCATCGATGTGCGCGACCCCCACGAGTGGGAGATCGCCCACATCGACGGCGCGAAGCTCATTCCCCTGCCAGACCTGCCCGCCCGCATGAACGAGCTGGACACGCGCGACGAGATCGTCCTCCAGTGTCGCACCGGCGTACGCAGCATGAAGGCCCTCGGCCTGCTCCGCGACAGCGGCTTCACCCGCCTCAAGAACCTGACCGGCGGCATCCACGCCTGGGCGGAGGAGGTCGAGCCGGATATGCCCATCTACTGAGAGAAACGAAGGACACAGGACCAATGACGAATAAGACGATGCCTTCGGTCCCTGGTCCTTCGTCGTCGGTCCGAGCGAGCGACAGCCTCTTACCTTGAGAACCCTGGGGCGCACCACTGCCCCACCACGAGGAACCCATGAACATCGCCAGCAATGTGACGGAACTGATTGGCAACACCCCCCTGGTCAGGCTGAACCGCGTCACCGACGGCGCGGTGGCCGAGGTCGTCGCCAAGCTCGAGTTCTACAACCCGGCCCACAGCGTCAAGGACCGTATCGGCGCGTCAATGATCGACGCGGCGGAGCAGGCGGGCAAGATCGGCCCCGACACGATCATCCTGGAGCCAACCAGCGGCAACACCGGCATTGCTCTGGCGATGGTATGCGCGGCGCGCGGCTACAAGTGCACCCTGGTCATGCCTGAGACAATGAGCAAGGAGCGCCGCATGCTCCTGCGCGCCTACGGGGCTGACCTCATCCTGACGCCCGGCCCCGAGGGCATGAGCGGCGCGATTGCCAGGGCCGAGCAGCTGGCCGCCGCTGACCCGCGCTACTTCATCCCGCAGCAGTTCGAGAACCCCGCCAACCCGGAGATTCACCGCCGCACCACGGCCGAGGAAATCTGGCGCGACACCGACGGCAAGGTAGATATGCTCGTGTCTGGCATTGGCACCGGCGGCACGATCACCGGCGTCGCCGAGGTCATCAAGAGCCGCAAGCCCTCCTTCAAGGCCATCGCCGTCGAGCCGGCCGCGTCGCCCGTGCTGTCGGGCGGCCAGAAGGGGCCGCACCCCATTCAGGGCATCGGCGCAGGCTTCGTGCCCGCCGTCCTGAATACCGAGATCTACGACGAGGTCATCCAGGTCAAGAACGAGGACGCCTTCAACCTTGCTCGCCGCATGGCGCGCGAGGAGGGCCTGCTGGTGGGCATCTCGTCCGGCGCGGCGACCTGGGCCGCCATCCAGGTGGCAAAGCGGCCAGAGAACGCGGGCAAGCTCATCGTGGTCATCATCCCGTCGTTCGGCGAGCGTTACCTGAGCACTGCCCTCTTCGCCGACCTGGCACAGTAGATAGAGCGAAACGCTGGACCCTAAGGGTCTGGTGGAAGCGACCGAGACCGAGGTGACACGATGTTTGACACACTCCGCAAGGATATCCAGTCCGTCTTCGATCGCGACCCGGCGGCGCGCACTTCGGCCGAGATTCTCTTCTTCTACCCCGGCCTACACGCCCTGTGGGGCTACCGCCTCGCCAACGGCCTGTGGCGACGCGGCTGGCGCTTCACGGCGCGTGGCGTCTCGCAGCTCACCCGTGCCCTGACTGGCATCGAGATTCACCCCGGCGCGACCATCAGCGACGGCTTCTTCATCGACCACGGCATGGGCGTCGTCATTGGCGAGACGGCCGAGGTCGGCCCCAATGTCACCCTCTATCACGGCGTGACGCTGGGCGGCACGAGCCTCAACAAGGGCAAGCGCCACCCCACGCTGGAGGAGGGGGTCGTCGTCGGGGCGGGGGCCAAGATTCTCGGCGCGATCACCGTCGGCGCCAACAGCCGCATCGGCGCAAACGCCGTCGTCGTCAAGCCCGTGCCACCCAACTCCGTCGTCGTTGGCGTGCCCGGCCAGGTCGTCATGCGCAGCAAGCCGCGCCCCCTGATCCCCGACCTGGACCACAGCCTGTTGCCCGACACCGTCAGCGCCGCCCTCGTCTCCATCATGGAGCGTCTCGACGACCTGGAAGAGCGTGCCAACCATCATGTCGTCCAGCACCCGCACCATCAGCATGAGGTCCATGCGCCGCAAAACGGCGTGTGGCGCGGCGAGGATTTCATGATCTAGCGACGAAGGACGAAAGACCAATGACCAATTGTACTACCCGGACTGGTCCTTGGTCCTTCGTCCTCGGTCCGCCCCAATAAGGACTCACTATGGCAGCCAACCCCACCTCCCTTGACCGTAACGCCCTCCGCTTCAACCAGGCGGTTATCATCGCCTGTCTGGCGCTCGGCTTCGTCCTGAACCAGCCCTGGCTGGTGGCCTTCGTTGCCGTCGTCATGGCCATCGGCACAGCCTGGCCTGGCGCAGGGCTGTTCAAGAACGTCTATCTGTCGGTCCTGCGGCCCCGTGGTTGGGTCAAGCCCAACGTGGTGGAAGATACCGCCGATGCGCACCTCTTCGCCCAGGGTGTGGGCGCGCTGTTCCTCATCGCCAGCAGCGTTGCTCTCTTCGCCGGCGTAACAGCCCTCGGTTGGGCGTTGGCGTGGATCGTCATTATCCTGGCCGCTGTCAATCTGTTCTTCGGCTTCTGCGTCGGCTGCTTCATGTACTACCAGCTTGCCCGTCGTGGCGTACGCATCGCCCTACCCACCTGGTCGTGAGCGCATGGATACGGTAGCCCTCGTCGAACGCCTCATCATCGCGGGCATTGTGTTCGCCCTGTTGGCCCTCGTCCCCTTCGCTACGCGCAGCCTGGGCAGGCTGACACGCGCCCGCGCCCAGGCTGCCGCCGATGGCGCCGCCTTGCCCCTCGATCCGGCGCGGCCCACGATTCTCTACTTCTGGACGGCCAACTGCCACCAGTGCCGCACAGCGCAGGCTCCAACCTTGCAGCGCCTGGCGCAGCAGGCGCCCATCCACGTCGTACCCGTCGACGCCGCCGCCGAGCGCGGCCTGGCCGACCGCTTCGGCGTCCTGACCGTACCGACCACCGTCGTCCTCACCCCCGACGGGAAGGTGCGCGCCGTTAATCACGGTTTCGCGTCCCTGGCTACCTTGCGCTCCCAGGCCGCCTGATATACACTGACAGCCATCCCATCCGCGGCCATGTCGCCGCCTCAGGAGGCTGCTCGTGCGCGCCTGGCTGTCCACGTCCCTGCGCCGGTTCTACCCGCGCTCCATTGCCGAACCCAATGTCCCGCTAACCCTTGATGCCGCCCGTGGTGAGCGTCTGTCCTTCCAGGCGAGCCTGCGTATCGAGGCCGGTGATGCTCGTATCCACGCCGATGTCGACGCCCCTGACGCCCTCGCCGTGCGCGTGCGCCGCGTCGGCTACGTGCCCCTGACCCACCTGGCGACGCACACCGAGCCGGACGAAATCGAGGGCTTTGAGCACCTACCGGGCCTGGTCCCCGACCCCCTCTTCCCCGACGCCGAGGCCCATGCCGGGCCCTTCGAGACCACCACCTTCTGGGTCAGCATCGTCGTCGCGCCCGACACGCCGCCCGGCGATTACGCCCTTACCGTGCGGCTGGCCGTCCACGACGGGCCGACCTTCACCTTGCCTGCCACCCTGCGCGTCAGCCCCGTACGCCTGGCCGCGCGCCGTGATTTCCCCGTCACCCACTGGCTCTACGCCGACGCTCTCATGGACTGGTATGGCACGCGACTGACCGACGACCGTTTCTGGCGCATCCTCGACCCCTACCTGGACAACCTCGTCGCGCACGGCTCGGACACGCTGTACGTGCCGACCCTGACGCCCTCCCTGGATGGCATCAAGCGCCCTACCCAGCTCCTCGGCATCCGCCGCGACGGCGACGGCTACGCCTTCGACTGGTCGCTGGTGCGTCGCTGGCTCAAGGCCGCCCAGGCGGCGGGCCTGCACCGTCTCGAGTGGGCGCACCTGTTCACCCAGTGGGGCGCGCGCCATGCCGTGCGCGTCTACCTGGGCCACGGCGAGACTGGCGACCTGCTGTGGTCGCCGGAGACACCCGCCACATCAGACACCTACCGCGCCTTCCTGACCCAGTATTTGGGCGAGCTTCACACCCTCCTGGGTGACGAAGACCTGCTCGACCACAGCTTCTTC
>WBZS01002385.1_pt1 | contig 11799 bp, 9 predicted proteins | sample 5204201 | NCBI WGS metagenome assembly WBZS01 (sample SAMN12344357, study PRJNA552823) | activated sludge metagenome | biome: Activated sludge suspended growth; feature: Nitrification reactor; material: Wastewater; isolation source: activated sludge from nitrification reactor of wastewater treatment...
GTCCCGGCCACGGCGACGCCGGTCCCACCGACGGCCACCGCCGTCCCGGCCACGGCGACTCGAACGCCCGCTCCGGCCACGGCGACTCGAACGCCCGCCCCACCCACGGCCACCAGCGCGGCGGCCAGCCGGACAGTGACCCCGAATGTCATTGGCATGTCGGAGGGTGGCGCGCAGCGAGCCTTGGAAACCGCAGGCCTGCAAATGGGGCACGTACTCAGTCAGGTCGTGCCCGGCCAGTCGGGCGGCCGCGTCTGGCAGCAGTCCATACCGCCGGGGGAGGCCGTCGCGCTGGGCACGCTGGTCAATCTGGTGATTGTTCGATAGCTCTGCGAGGGACGAGGGACAAAGGACCACAGACGAAGGACCAACGGGCTAATCCCCTTGGTCCTTCGTCCTTCACCCTCGGCCGCCTGCTACATCTCTGCGGCGGCGACCTGGACCTCGATGGGGTTGACCCGCCCCGTATCGCGCGCGAAGCCCTCGATATTGATGCGCGAGAGCAGCCACGCCGCGCCCAACAGGCCCAGCGCCTCCAGGCCGAAGATGATGCCGTAACTCAACCCTGGCGAGCCGGTGCTGTGCAACAGGATGTCGCGCAGCGCGCCGCCCAGGAAGATTCCCACGCCCCGTGACAGGAGAATCGTGATCGTCCACAGGCCGAGGAACGCGCCGGCTGCCGTGTCGGACGTCATCACCACCATCAGACTCAGGCCGCCATAGGTGTACAGGCCAAAGCCGACGCCAAACACGACCAGCGCTATCGTCACCAGGCGCGGCTGGGCCATCAACGCCGCCGCCGCCAGCGCGGCCATACCGGCGGCCATGATGCCCAGGCCTAGCCGAGTAACCGGCTTCTGCTGCTCTGGGGCGCGCCGCCGCCACAGCACGAGAATGGCGATCAGGGCCAGGGCTGTCGCCCCCTGCCAATAGGCCGAGTAGCGCGTCGTCTGCCCCACGTTTTGCGCCACGACTTCGGCCCCGAAAGGCTCCAGGATAGCGTCCTGCGCCCAGGCGGCCAGGGTCGCCAGGCCGAGGAAGGTGGCAAAGAGGCGCACGCGGCGGTCGGCCCAAATGCGGCCGAAGGTGGCGCGGAAGTCGGCCCCGGCGGCATCACTGGCGGCGGTGGCCGCCTCGCTGACGGCTGGCGCGCGTCGCTCTACGCCCAGGATGGCCAGGAACCAGAACAGGCCGCCGACAATTGCCGTCGCCAGTACCATCTGCCAGAACACCGCCAGGCTGAAGTCACGCATCCACACGCTGAAGACGATGGCGACGATGGGGAACAGCACAATGAGCGTCGTCTCCAGGGTCGTGATGGCCAGACCCTGGCGCGGCTTGGGCACCGAGTCGCGCACCAGGGCCAGAAACGGGCTGCCCGACAGGAGCGAGCCGCTGCCGTAGAGGACGAAGAAGGCCAGCGCCAGCAGCCAGCCCACCACGTCCCCTGCCGCAGCCGCGCCGGCCGCGACGAAGCGGGTCAGGCTGAGGCCCAGGAGTGGCATGGCCGCGACCATCATGCCTCGGCCCAGCCAGATGTAGGGCGTGCGGCGCAGGCCGAACAGGCGGCGGGTGTCGGAGCGGAAGCCTGCCCACAGGCTCAGCGGTGTGAACAGGTAGCGCAGCGCGATCAGCAGCGCGATGGGCCAGGCAGGCAAGCCGAGGGTGACGATCATGATGCGGTTCCAGATGGCCGTCACCAGGATGTCGCCCATTGCCGAGCCGATCTGAAACGAGCTCAGTTGCAGTAGCCGCCAGGGGTTGAACGGCGGTTCCGGGGGTGGGGTTGAGGCGGTCATAGCTGGATTCTCACCACGCGGACAGGCAGGGTGGGCATACTCTTAAACTATAGTCATGTGCGGCGGCCAGAGGCAATTCCGACGGGGCTAGCGCATCTTGACTGGCCTAAACTAATGCTACAACCCCTCCCCACCAACCAACGACACGCCCGACCGGGGCGACGCGGGCAACATCGCCGCCAGGGACGCAAGGGCGAATGTCGCCGCCCAGGACGAGGCCTACCCCCCGTGGCCGCCCCTACCCTCTTCTCTCCGCGTTCATCCGCGCTCGTCCGCGGCCGCGCCTCTTGGGCGGCGCCGGGTGACGGTCGCCGCCGGGGCTTGCCCGTGGGCGGCGAGACGGCTATACTGTGCGGGCTGCGTGACGCCCCCACAGGAGCCACGGATGTCCCCACGTCGCACGGCCCTCGCCCTGGCCCTCCTCCTCGCCCTGCTGCTCGCCCCCGCGGCCCTGGCGCAGGGACCGGTGGACTCACCGGCCGAGACCGACCCCACCACTGACCCCGAGACCGTCGCCCAGGCCATCGCCCCACCGGCGGCGGGCCAACTCCTCACCGACCCGACCGGCATCGCCTTTATCGAGAGCCTGCGTGCCCGGCGCTATGGCGGCGGCGACATCCAGCGGGGGCGCGTCATCGAAGACAACGACGATTTCACCCGCTACGCCATCACCTACCCCAGCGACGACCTGACCATCCAGGGCTTCATGAACGTGCCCAAGCGCGCCGAGCCGCCCTACGCCGCCGTCATCGTCGCCCACGGCTTCGTCAACCCCGACGCCTACCCCCTGCTGCCCTACTCGACGCCCTACGCCGACGCCCTGGCCCGCGCGGGCTACCTGGTCGTCCACCCCAACTACCGCAATCACGGCGGGTCGGGGCGCGGGCCGAACCCGATGCGCTCCGGCTACACCATCGACGTGCTCAACCTGGTGGCGATTCTGAAGGCCGAGGGCGACGTGCGCCCCGACGGCATCGGCATCTTCGGCCACAGCATGGGCGGCGAGGTGGCATTACGCGCCCTGGTGACGACGCCCGATATCCGCGCCGTCGTGCTCTACGGCTCGATGAGCGCGGACACCTGGCAGAACTGGAACCTCATCAACACGAAATGGGCGGGCGGCTGGTTCCTGTTCGATGGCCCCTTCAGCCCGTGGCGCGACCGCGAGGCGTTCCGCCTGGCGTCGCCCATCACCTTCCTGGACGACGTGCAGGCCCCCGTCCAGATTCACCACGGCACGGCCGACGACACGGCCCCCTACCGGTGGGCGACCGACCTCTACCAGCGCCTGCTCGACGCGGGCAAGCCCGCCGAGTTGTATACCTACGCTGGCGCGGGACACAGCTTCGGGACGGGCAGCGCGGCCTACAACGCTCTCATGGCGCGCAGTATTGCCTTCTTCGACGCCCATCTGCGCGCCGACCCCTGACCGCCCGCTACGGGCCGCCGCGCGCGGCCCACTAACGCCCAAAGGGGCATACCCCCGTGACAGATGCCAGTCGTTCGGCCGAGGACGCCCGCGCGCCAACGGCGGAACCAGCCGCTTCACCCCCGCCAGATAGCCTGGCTACGGACCTGTCGCCGGTCGGTCGCCCCCGCCGCGCCTATCCCCTCGCCCTGCCGCGCACCTTCTCCGCCCTGCGCCATCGCAACTTTCGCCTGTATTGGTTTGGGCAGATCGTCTCCCTCAGCGGGACATGGATGCAGACTACGGCGCAGAGCTGGCTCATCTATGAACTGACCCTGTCGCCGCTGACGCTGGGCGTCCTCAGCTTCGCGAGCCAGTTGCCCACCCTGATCTTCTCCCTGTTCGCCGGCGTCCTCGCCGACCGCGTCAACAAGCGCAGCGCCCTCATCCTCACCCAGAGCCTGGCGATGATTCAGGCCTTCGTCCTGGCCGCCCTGGTCCTGAGCGGGCGCATCCAGGCCTGGCAGGTCATTGCCCTCGCGCTCGTCCTGGGCATTATCAACGCCTTCGACAACCCTATCCGTCAGTCCTTTATTCCTGAGCTGGTCCCCAGGACCGACATGATGAACGCCATCGCTCTGGGGGCGTCGGCGTTCAACGGCGCGCGCATCGTCGGCCCCGCCCTCGGCGGCGCGATTGTGGCCGCCATCGGGGCGGGCGGGGCGTTCTTCCTCAACGCCCTGTCGTTCCTGGCCGTGCTCATCGGGTTGCTGATGATGCGCGTCACGCCCCGGCCGCCCCGCGCGCAGCGTGACTCGATGTGGACCAGCCTGCGCGAGGGCGTCGGCTACATTCGCGACGACCGCAACGTCTTGACGCTGCTGCTGATGGCGATGATGGTGGGAATCTTCGGCATGCCCTACGCGACGCTGATGCCGGTGATGGCCGCCGACGTGCTGGGGTTGGGGGCAGGCGGCTACGGCCTGCTGTTGAGCGCGACGGGGGTGGGCGCGCTGGCGGGTGCGCTGATGCTTGCTTCCCTGGGCGACTTCCAACACAAGGGGTGGTTGGTGACGGTCGGCGACTGGGCCTTCCCCCTGACGTTGCTGCTGTTCAGCGTGTCGCGCTCGCTGTGGGTGTCGGTGGTGGTGCTGGCGGGCCTGGGCCTGTTCCTCATCATCCGCAACGCGACGACCAACACCCTGCTGCAAACCGCCGTGCCCGACCACCTGCGCGGCCGGGTCATCTCGGTCTACATGCTCATGTTCATCGGGATGACGCCCCTTGGCGCGCTGCTCACCGGCTGGCTGGCGCAGCGGTTCAGCGCGCCCACCGCGCTCCAGGTGGGTGCGCTCGCGTTGTTCCTGTCGGCGGCGGCGGTCGACTCCCTACGCCCCCAGGTGCGCCGCATGGCCTGAGTCGGCGTCAGTCGCCGCCGACCTGCGCCGCGCTGGCCGCCGCGCCGATCTCGACGCGGGCGCGCGGCCGCGGACTGGCCCCGTACAGGGTGATGAGAACGACGGCGGCGACGATGACCCCGGCCGCGGCCAGGACGCGGGGCGTTAGCGCCTCGCCCGCCAGCGTCCAACCCAGCAGCACGGCAACGACCGGATTGACGTAGGCGTAGGTAGCGACGCGCGCCGACGTGGTATGATGCAGCAGCCAGGTGTAGGCGGTGAACGCCACCACACCCCCCAACAGCGACAGGTAGGCCAGGGCGACCATGGAGGTCGTCGACACCTGGGAGACCTGGAAGCTCCCCCACTCGCCAGACATTCCGCTCAATAGCGCCAGTCCCAGGCCGCCCGCCAGCATCTGCATCGCCGTCGTCATCATCGGCGCGACGGGTAGCCGCGATTTCTGGGCGTACAGCGAGCCGAATGCCCAGGCCAGCGAGCCGAAGACGAGAGCCATCGCGCCAATGGGGTCAACCCCCTCACCGGCCAGGCTGCCCGGCCCCACCAGCAGGCCGATGCCCACCAGGCCGAAGGCCAACCCGACGAACACCTCGCGGCGTGGTCGCCCGTTCCCCCGCCACAACCAATCCAGCAGCACCATCCATAGCGGCACGACCGCCACCAGCAGGGCGGCGATACCGGAGGGGACACGCTGCTGCGCCCAGGTGACCGCGCCATTGCCGCCCACCAGCATCGCTACGCCCGCCACGGCGGCGGCCTGCCAGTAGGCGCGGCGCGGCAGGCGCGCCCCCGTGGCGCGGGCCAGGATGAACAAGATCAGCCCCGCGCTCAGGAAACGCAGCGCCGCCATGAGGAAGGGCGGTATCGTCTGGATGGCGTAGTGGATACCCAGGAACGTCGACCCCCAGATGAGATAGATGGCGGCGAAAGCGAGCAGGAAAGTGACGCGGTAGGACAGGCTGGTGGGGGCGCGCTCGGGCATACGGCTCTCCTGGAGTGGGCAGGAAATAGCAGACGGCAGGGCGAATCACCAGCCATAACGGAGTATGGCAAGCGACTTCGCCCTGCCGTGTTCAGGTAAGCCCGCGCAAGGTGAGCGCGGGGTGACAGCCGCCTCGATTACTGCGGCAGGATAGTCAGCAGGCCAGCCAGAGCGAGGATGCCCCCGATGACGGCGATGAAGATCATCGCGGCGCGCGCCTCGCCACTGTAGCTCAGGATGGCGCGGTCGTGGGGCCGGTCGTAGAACTTGGGATAATACTTCTCAGTTGGGTTCAAGCGATTACTAGGCATGTCCATGACACCAATTCCTTTCTGCCGAGAATCTCAGATTTCGGCCGCGGGCGCTAAAACGGTAGCGCCACTTGGGACCGGTTGGTTTTCTTTCACAGTCTGCAAGACGATCATCGTCACGGTCGCCGTGCTCCCGGCGGCCGTGCGCAGGTCGACCAACGTGCGGCGTAGCTCCGCTGTATCCCGTACCCGCACCTTGACGATGTACCAGTCTTCGCCGGCCAGTTCGTGACATTCCAGGATCTCGGGGCGATCACGAATCGCCTGCTCGAAGGACTGAACATTGGGCACGCTCTGGACGCGAACGAAGGCCAGGATGGGCTTGCCCAGGGCGGTCGGGTCGACGATGGCGGTGTAGCCCCGGATGACTCCACGGTCTTCCAGCTTGCGTACCCGCTCATAGACTGAGGAGGCGGTCAGGCCGACACAGCGGCCGATCTCCGCGTTGCTGATACGGGCATTGCTCTGTAGCAGCGCGATGATCTGGCGGTCGATGTCGTCGAGTAGTGGTCGTTCCACGCGCGCCCCCTGGTTGGTTGTCTGCCGTTAATTATACGTCATATCGCGCCCGTTGTCAATGATCTTTTGGTGGATATGCGCATCCGCCGGATGGATGATTGGCAACCGTGATAGAACGTGAGGCGTGATACGTGAGAACCTCCAATCTTCTCACGCCCCACGCCCCACGTCCCACGCCTCACGCCTCACGCCTCACGCCTCACGCTCCACGCCTCACGCTTCACGCCCCACGCCCCACGCCCCACGCTCCACGCCCCACGCCCCACGCTCTACGCTCCACGCCTCACGCTCCACGCTCTACGCTCTACGCATCACGCCTCACGCTCCACGCTCCACGCTCCACGCTCCACGCCCCACGCCCCACGCTCTACGCCTCACGCCCCACGCCTCACGCTCCACGCTTCACGCCTCACGCTCCACGCTCCACGCTCCACGCCCCACGCTCCACGCTCTACGCCCTCCGCCGCTGGCTTCCGCCGGGTAGCACCCGCAGCGCGGGGCGTCCCTCGCGCGGGCTGTCGTCGCTGCCGCCGCCGATGATGATGGGCGCGGGCAGCGGCTCATCCGCCTCGGTGGGCAACGCGCCGATGGCCTCGGCCAGGTCCACCAGTTCCATGAACAGGCGGTAGACCTTGTTGGAAGCGTAGGCCGTCGCGGTGTGGCGCAGACCTTGCTCGGCCAGCTCGATGTACTTGCCGACCTCGGCGTCGCTGGCGATGCGGAAGAACATCAGCTCGATCTGGCGGTTGGGGATGAGGGTCTTTTCCTTAGGCATGGTTCACTTCCTTCGCAACGGGTTCAGCGGCTCATCAAGGTAGAGGGAAGAAGGAAGCGGCGTTCTCAAAAGAGAACATCCGTTTGGGAATATTATATGAAGGCTGGGCGTGGGTGTCAAGGGGCAATGTCCCACCCGCGACTGGAAGTCGCGAACTGATACCGCACACCTGCCGAGGCAGGTTGGGATGGGGCGGTCGCCCAGAGGCGAGACCGCCTACCCCGAATTCTATTCGGGGGGACTACCGCAACCGACGCGCGCCCTCGCGCATAACCCTTGTACACTTCCGTTGCAGGGCGCTCAGGGTACGCCTTTGACAGTTCCCCTGTTCTACACTAGAATCCGTCAACTTTTCCGACGGCGCAGCGAAAGGAGGGCGCATCGGATAGCTGGCTGAGTCGATTGACCCCACGTTCGACCGTTGACGCGCGCCCAGCCTGGGGCCTTTGACACCCAGGGGCCTTCTTAGTACAATGGCTGCTCACAGCCGGGGCCTGGCGCACCTTGCCCACTGGCTCCCGACAGCCACCACCGCTCGATCTCTCAGGAGGAGAATTCAGATGAAACCGGTCCGTGTCACCAGTCTCGGGGTACTGATGGCCGCCCTGGCGCTGCTGCTTGCCCTGGGCGCGTGCGCCCAGGCCCCCGCCGCCCAGCAGGCCGCGCCGACCGTGGCCGCTGCTGTGCAGCAGGCGGCGCCCACCGTAGCCGCCGCTGCCGCGCCGAAGGCCGCCGCCCCGACGGAGGCCCCCAAGGCCGCCGCGCCCACCGTAGCCGCCGCCGCCGCCGCCAAGGCAACCGAGGCTCCCAAGGCCGCCGCGCCTGCCGCCGGCGCCAGTACGTACCCGGCCAGCGCCACCCGTGGCTCCGGCGGTCAGTTGAAGTTGCTCTGGTGGCAAGCGCCCACCATCCTAAACTCTAACCTGGCCCAGGGCACCAAGGACTACAATGCTGCCCAGCTCGTCCTCGAGTCGCTGGCCTATATCGGCGCCGATGGCAAGCCCGCCCCCGTTCTGGCCGCTGATATCCCGACCTTGCAGAACGGCGGCATCTCCGCCGACGGCAAGACCATCACCTGGAAGCTCAAGCCGGGCATCAAGTGGTCCGACGGCAGTGACTTCACCGCCGACGACGTGGTCTTCACCTACCAGTACATCGCCGACCCCAAGACCGCGTCCACCAACGCCTCCGTCACCAAGGGCGTGACGAAGGTCGAGGCCCTCGACCCCCTGACGGTCAAGGTTACCTTTGCGGAACCTAACCCGTATCCGTACCAGATCTTCACCAACGAGCTGAGCCTGATTCTGCAGAAGAAGCAGTTCCAGGACTACATGGGCGAGAAGGCCAAGGACGCCCCCGGCAACCTCAAGCCCATCGGCACCGGCCCCTATGTCGTCACCGACTTCAAGCCCGGCGACGTGGTGACCTACGCCCCCAACCCCAACTATCGCGAGCCTAACAAGCCCTTCTTCAGCGAAGTTCAGATGAAGGGCGGCGGCGACGCCACCTCGGCCGCCCGCGCCGTCCTCCAGACCGGCGAGGCCGACTACGGCTGGAACCTCCAGGTTCCGGCCGCCGTCCTCAGCCCGCTGGCCGCCAGCGCGGCCAGCAAGGGCGAGATGGTTGTCGCGCCCAGCTCCAGCGTCGAGCGCATCCTCATGAACTTCGCCGACCCCAACACCGAAGTCAACGGCGCACGCTCCGAGCCAACTACCAAGCACCCCTTCCTGAGCGATCCTAAGGTCCGCCAGGCCCTGGCCCTCGCCATCGACCGCAAGCAGATCGCCACCCAGCTCTACGGCCCGGCCGGCGTCGCCACCTGCAACATCGTGGTCGGCGTGCCCGACCTGGAATCGAAGAACACCAAGTGTGACGCCGACCCTGAGAAGGCCAAGCAACTCCTCGACGAAGCCGGCTGGAAGGTCGGCAGCGACGGTATCCGCGAGAAGGACGGTAAGAAGCTCAAGGTCGTCTACCAGACGACGGTCAACCCCATCCGCCAGGCCACCCAGGACCTGGTCAAGGCTGCCTGGCAGAAGATCGGCGTCGACACCGAGCTGAAGTCGGTCCAGGCCAGCGTCTTCTTCTCCAGCGACGCAGGTAACCCCGACACGGCGGCCAAGTTCTACACCGACGTCGAGATGTTCACCAACAACTCCTCGGACCCGGCCTTCATCAACTACCTCGATGGCTGGACCACCAAGGAGATCACCCAGAAGTCCAACGAGTGGCGCGGCGCCAACTACGGCCGCTGGTCGAATCCCGACTACGATAAGCTCATCGACCAGATCCGCCAGGAGCTTGACCCGGCCAAGCGTCAGAGCCTGATCATCAAGGCTAACGACATGCTGGTCAACGATGTCGTGATCATCCCCCTGGTAGCGCGCACCCAGCCCACCGCCGCTAAGGCCAAGAATCTGGTAGGCCCCTCGCTCGATCCCTGGTCGGCGGAGCTGTACAACATCGCCGACTGGTACAGGAAGCAGTAACACTCACCTACGGGGGCGCACAGCGATGTGCGCCCCTACTTTCAGCCCACTGTCGATTCGCACCGCGAGGAGAAAACGCCATGCTTTCCGCGCGCAGGAACCGACTACTGACGATGCTCCTCGGCCTGGCCTTGCTCCTGGTGGCGTCGGGCTGCGCCCAGGCCCCGGCCGCCCCGACCGCCCAGGACGCCGCCAAGGCCGTTCAACAGGCCGCGCCCACCGTCGCCGCCGCTGCTCAGCAGGCCGCGCCCACCGTCGCCGCCGCCGTCCAGCAGGCCGCGCCTACCGTCGCCGCCGCTGCCAAGGCCGCCGCTGTTCAGCCAGCCGCGCCGGCCGCCGGGCCGGGTCGCGGCAAGGGCGACCAGCTCAAGGTCCTCTACTGGCAGGCCCCCACCATCCTGAATGCCCACCTGGCCGCGGGCACCAAGGACTACCACGCCGCCAGCGTGGTCCTGGAGCCGCTGGCCTGGATCGGGCCTGACGGCAAACCCACGCCCGCCCTGGCCGCCGAGATTCCCACCCGCGAGAACGGCGGCGTGTCGGCCGACGGCAAGACCGTCACCTGGAAGCTTAAGCCCGACGTCAAGTGGTCCGACGGCTCCGACTTCACCGCCGACGACGTGGTCTTCACCTGGCAATACGTCTCTGACCCCAAGACGGCCTCCACCAACGCCCGCTTTATGGAGAACGTGGAGAAGGCCGAGGCGGTGGACAAGAACACCGTCAAGGTCACCTTCAAGAAGGCCAGCCCCAACCCCTACGAGGCCTTTGTCTCGGCAAACAACGTCATCCTGCAAAAGAAGCAGTTCCAGGACTACATGGGCGAGAAGGCCAAGGATGCGCCCGGCAACCTCAAGCCCATTGGCACCGGCCCCTACAAGGTCAGGGAGTTCAAGCCGGGCGACGTGGTCGTCTACGATCTGAACGAGAACTACCGCGACCCAGCGCGGCCCTTCTTCAAGGAAGTCCAGATCAAGGGCGGCGGCGACGCCACCTCGGCCGCCCGCGCCGTCTTCCAGACCGGCGACGCTGACTATGCCTGGAACCTCCAGGTGCCCTGGACGGTCATGCAGCCCCTGGTCAACGCGGGCAAGGGCGAGGCCGTGACCCTGCCCAGCAGCCAGTTCGAGCGCCTCAACATGAACTTCGCCGACCCCAACACGGAGGTCAACGGCGCGCGCTCCGAGCCGAGCACCAAGCACCCCTTCCTGAGTGACCTGAAGGTGCGCCAGGCCCTCGGCCTCGCCATCGACCGCAAGCAGATCGCCGAGCAACTGTATGGGGCCTACGGCAAGTGGACGTGTAACGTCCTGAACGCGCCGCCCGACTTCGTCTCGCCCAACACCAAGTGCGACCCCGATCCGGAGAAGGCCAAGCAGCTCCTCGACGAAGCCGGCTGGAAGGTCGGCGCTGACGGCATCCGCGAGAAGGACGGCAAGAAGCTCAAGGTCCTGTTCCAGACCAGCGTCAATCCCGTGCGCCAGGCGACGCAGGAATTGATCAAGGCGGCGTGGGCCAAGATTGGCGTCGACGCCGAGCTGAAGGCGGTCAACGCCGGCGTCTTCTTCGATAGCGCGGCGGGCAACACCGACAATATCGGCCACTTCTACGCCGACATCCAGATGTATACCAGCGGCTCGGACCAGCCCGACCCCACCAACTTCTTCGCCCAGTGGACCAGCCCGCAGGTGGCGGCGAAGGCCAACGAGTGGCGCGGCACCAACCTCACCCGCTACCAGAACCCAGCCTTCGACCAGATCGTTGACCAGTTGCGTAGCGAGACGGACGCCGCCAAACGCAAGGACCTGATCATCAAGGCCAACGACACCCTCGTCAACGACGTGGTGATGGTCCCTCTGGTCAGCCGCGCCACGCCCGCGTCCGGCAAGGCTAAGGACCTCAAGGGCAATACGCCGAACCCATGGGACTCTGAGCTATGGGACATTGGCAATTGGTACAGGTAGCAGTCATCACTCTCCGCAGGGGCGCACAGCGACGTGCGCCCCTGCCTCTCTCTTGACCAAAGACGAAGGGCCGAGGGAGCTTCTCGCGTTGAGGGTGGGCTGTTGGTTCTTCGTCCTTCGTTCTTGGTCCCATT
>WBZS01002386.1_pt1 | contig 11785 bp, 7 predicted proteins | sample 5204201 | NCBI WGS metagenome assembly WBZS01 (sample SAMN12344357, study PRJNA552823) | activated sludge metagenome | biome: Activated sludge suspended growth; feature: Nitrification reactor; material: Wastewater; isolation source: activated sludge from nitrification reactor of wastewater treatment...
CAGCCAGTTCAGGAGCTTCCTGCAGCCGCTGGCCCTGATGAGCAGCCTGCCGCTGACCCTGATCGGCGTGGTGCTGGCGTTGATGCTGTTCCGCTCCACGCTCAACATGTTCTCCATCATCGGCATCGTCATGCTGATGGGCCTGGTGACCAAGAACGCCATCCTGCTGATCGACTTCGCCATCCGGGCTCGCGCCGATGGGCTGGACCGCACGTCGGCGCTGCTCGAAGCCGCCCGCGTGCGGCTGCGCCCCATCCTGATGACAACGCTGGCCATGATCTTCGGCATGGTGCCGCTGGCCTTTGCCTTGAGCGAAGGCTCCGAACAGCGCGCGCCCATGGGCCAGGCGGTGATCGGCGGCGTCATCACCTCCTCGCTGCTGACCCTGGTGGTGGTGCCGGTGGTCTATTGCTGGCTGGATGACCTGGCTGAATGGGCCCGGCGCGGCTTCCGTCGTGCACCGCGGCCGGAGCGGGCTGCCCTCCAAAGCCCCACCTAAAATCCGGGTTGACACCATTCAAATACCATACACCGTATAATCATGAGCCTCGAAACCGCCCGCTTCAACATGATCGAACAGCAGATCCGACCCTGGGATGTGCTGGACCCTGCCGTGCTGTCGCTGCTGGCCACTGTGCGCCGCGAGGACTTCGTACCGCTGGCCATGCGCGCGCTGGCTTTTGTCGACACCCAGATACCGCTGCTGGCGGGCCAGCCTCACGGGCCGGCCATGCTCGAACCCAAGGTCGAGGCGCGGCTGCTGCAGGAACTGCAGGTGCAGCGTCACGAGAAGGTGCTGGAAATCGGCACCGGCAGCGGCTTCATGGCCGCGCTGCTGGGGCACCGCGCACAGCAGGTGCTGAGCCTGGAGTGCCAGCCCGACCTGGCCCGCCAGGCGCGCGCCAGCCTGATGCGCAATGGCTTGGCCAACGTGCACGTGATCGACGTGGAAGCGGCAGCCGGCGCGCAAGGTCTAGCGGCCGAGGCGCCGTTCGATGCAATCCTGCTGTCGGGTTCCGTGCCCGAGGTGCCACGTGCGCTGCTGCAGCAGCTCAAGCCGGGTGGTCGCCTGGCCGCCGTGGTGGGCGACGAGCCGGTGATGCGGGCCCGCCTCTACAAACGGGTCGGGGATGCCGCCTGGTCCGAGACCGACCTGTTCGACACCGTGGCCCCGCGTCTGATGGGTTTTGCCGAGCCCAGCCGATTCCATTTCTGAGCGCTTGTGAACGCCGTGCACCCCGTCGCAGCCCGACAGTTGCCGCCAGGCGAACCCCGGCACCGCGCGCAGGCCGCGAGTCCACGCATGCAGCCTGTCGTGTGCATCTGCCATCTCCAGGCCTGCAGCGCACAGGCCGTCGCATTGCTGCTCCGCCAGGGCTACACCAGCGTCTATAACCTTGCCGGCGGCATCCAAGCCAGGGCGACCCCTGTCGATCCTGCCGTGCCGCGCAATTGATCCAAACCAAGGAACCCGCATGCGCCCCACCACCCTGAGCCGGCCAGCCCGCCGCTGGTTGCCCCCGGCCCTGGCCGCGCTGGCGCTGACCGGCCTGCCCGGCCTGGCCACCGCCCAGAGCCTGCAGGAGCTGTACGAAGCCGCTCGCGGCTTCGACGGCACCTACCTGGCCGCCAAGGCGCTGGCCCAGTCGGCCGAGTACAAGGCGGCGCAGGCCGATGCACTGGCGCGCCCATCGGCAGCCATGTCCGCCGCCGTCAACGCCAGCCGGTCCGACCCGCCCAGGCTGAGCGCCGACACTTCGCAGAATGCCAGCGCCACGCTCAGCGGCCGCTACCCGCTGTTCAACCGCGCCAACGGCCTGAATATCGAACAGGCGCGCAAGGGCCTTGCCAGCGCCCAGTCCGACCTGGATTCCGCCGAGCAGGACCTGGTGGTGCGGGTCGCGTTGGCCTACTTCGATGTGCTGGCCGCGCAGGACGCGCTGGCCACCACACGCGCCGGCAAGGCGGCCACGGCCGAGCAGCTGGCATCGGCCAAGCGCAACTTCGAAGTCGGCACCGCCACCATCACCGACACGCGCGAAGCGCAGGCCCGTTTCGACCTGGACACCTTCCGCGAACTGGCCGCCGAGAACGATCTGCTCAGTAAGCGCATCGCGCTGGACACGCTGGTGGGGCGCACCGGTGTGCAGCCCAAGCCACTGCTGGTGCCCGTGGTGCTGCCCGCACCGCAACCCAGCGGCGCCGAAGAGTGGGTCACGCTGGCCGACCAGCAGCACCCGAGCGTGCGACGCGCCCGCGTGGGCTTCGAAGTCGCGCAACTCGAAACCGCCAAGGCCCGCGCGGCCGAACTGCCGACGGTGGACGCGGTGGCGTCGGTGGGCGGATCCGACTTGCGCGGCAGCCGGTACAGCAGCAACGGCTTCGGCAACACAGCCAGCGTCGGTGTGCAGCTGAACTGGCCGCTGTACACCGGCGGCAGCACGCAGAACCGCATCAAGGAGACCCTGGCCCTGGAAGACAAGGCCCGCAACGAGCTGGAAGCTGCACGACGCGGTGTGGGCCAAGGCACGCGAGTGGCGTTTTTTGGTGTGCAGTCGGGGCTGGCACAGGTCAAGGCGCTGGAAGCGGCCGAAGCCTCCACCAAATTGGCACTGGAAGCGACCCAGCTTGGCTACAAGGTCGGCGTGCGTGTCAACCTGGACGTGCTCAATGCGCAGAGCCAGCTCTTTGCCACCCAGCGCGACTTGGCCAAGGCGCGCTACGACGTGTTGATGGGCGGGCTGAAGCTGCGTCAGGCGGCCGGGCAGCTAGGCCCGAAGGACGTGGCGGCCGTCAACCAGTTGCTGGCCAGGTAGACCCTTCTTCACCCGCCAGCCAAACGCCAGACATCCGCCTGGCGCACACTGCCGGGCATGCGCAACGCCATAACCCCAAGCACCGCAAGCGCCCTGGCCGCGCACCGCTTCGGCCTTGGCGAAGCCAGCCTGGCCGGGATCGGGGACGACGCACATGGCTGGCTGCTGGCGCAGATCGGCCCGGCCGAAGCCCAGCGCGGTGAGGGACTGGCCAGCGGCGTGGAAGGCCTGCGCCGCTACGCCGATTTCATCCGGCAGCAGCGCCAGGCCACAGCTGAATCAGCTGCACAGGCCTCCCCCTCCAACCCCTTGCGACAGACCGTGCTGGCCGACCTGCGGGCGCGCCTGCTCACGGCCTTGCAGAGCCAGCGGCCCTTCAACGAGCGACTGGCGCTGTTCTGGACCAACCACTTCACGGTCTCCATCGCCAAGGGCAGTGTGCGTGGCCTGGCCGGCGCCTTCGAGCGCGAGGCCATCCGGCCCCACATCGCCGGCAATTTCACCGAGCTGCTGCGCGCCGCCGTGCTGCACGCCGGCATGTTGCGCTACCTGGACAACGACGTCTCCGCCGGCCCGGACTCGCGGCTGGTGCGCCGCCTGGCACGCCGCCAGCGCGCTGATGGCCAAGCCGGCCCTCGCATCACCGGCCTGAACGAAAACCTGGCGCGTGAACTGCTGGAGCTGCACACGCTGGGCGTGAACGGTGGCTACACGCAGGCCGACGTGACGGCGCTGGCCCAGATCCTCACCGGCTGGCGTCTGCCCATGCGTGAATGGGCCGCCCTCGCCGAGGGACCCGCCCACGGGCGCTTTGACGCCGCCTGGCACCAACCCGGCTCCAAGATCGTGCTGGGCAAGACCTACACGGCAGGGCCACAAGCGCTGGATGCGGTGCTGCGTGAGCTGACCCATCACCCGTCGACGGCCCGCTTCATCGCCACCAAGCTGGCCCGCCACTTCGTGGGTGACTCGCCGCCCGCGGCCCTGGTGGCACGGCTGGCGGCCGACTTCGGGCGCAGCGGCGGCGACCTGGCGAGCCTCTACCGCAGCCTGATCGAGGCGCCCGAGGCCTGGACACCGCAAGCGGCCAAGCTCAAGTCGCCCGAGGAATTTGCCATCAGCAGCGCGCGCCTGCTGCGCCTGGGTGAAGGCGCGCTGGCACGGCAGCCAGACCTGGGCATCGCCCAGATGGGCCAGCGTGTGCAGGCCGCACCGTCGCCGGCCGGCTGGCCCGACCGCGCCGAAGAATGGCTGGGCCCGGACGCGGTGTGGAAGCGTGTCGAGTGGACTTCTCGCGTAGCTGCGGTGCTGGGCCGGGAGCTCGATGCGCGCGCCCTGGCCGTGGCCAGCCTGGGCCCGCTGCTGCACGCTGACACCCTGCATCAGATCCAGCGCGCGGCCGACGGCTCGCAGGCGCTGGCGCTGCTGCTGCTTTCCCCCGACTTCCAGCGCCGCTGAAGGACGCCGCGATGAGCAACCGTCGAGAACTCCTGCGTCGTGCCCTGCTCGCCGGCAGCTGGTTGCCCTGGGCCCGGCTCAGCCTGGCCCAGGGCAGAGCAGCGCCGGCGCTGTTGGCACCTCGTTTCGTCCTGGTCATCCTGCGCGGCGGCATGGACGGCCTGACCGCCGTGCCCGCGGTGGGTGACCCGGCCTTTGCCGAAGCACGCGCGGCCCTGGGCCAGTTTGCCGGCGATCCCCTCCCACTGCACGGACCGTTTGCCCTGCACCCACTGCTGCCGAAGCTGCACGCGCTGTATGGCCGGGGAGAGCTGGCCGTGCTGCACGCGGTAGGCCTGCCCTACCGTGAGCGCAGCCACTTCGACGCCCAGCAGGTGCTGGAAAGTGGTGGCAGCCGCCCACACGAGCTGGCCACCGGCTGGCTGGGCCGCGCGCTGGCTGCGCGCGGCAATGCGTCGGCGCCGATCAAGGCCGTGGCTCTTGAAACCACCGTGCCACTGGTGCTTCGCGGGCCCGTCGAAGTCGACAGCTGGGCGCCTTCGTTCCTGCCCGCGCCCGGCACAGAACTGGTGGCCCGGCTGGAACAGCTCTACCAGAGCGATCCACAGCTGGCCCAGGCCTTGGCCCGTGCGCGCACGCTGCGTGCCGAGCCCGGCATGGCCGATAGCCTGCCGGCACAGGCAGGCGGTACCCGCCAGGCCGTGTTGACGCTGGCTGGCAAGACGGCGGAGTTCCTGCAGCGCGGTTGCCAGGTGGCCGTGCTGGAGATGGGTGGCTGGGATTCGCATGCCAACCAGGCCGCGCCGGGTGGCGTCACCTCCAACAACCTGCGCCTGCTGGACGCCGCCTTGGCTGCCTTGCAGCAGGGGCTGCAGAGTGCCGGCCTGTGGCCACGCAGCGTGGTCCTGGTGTGCACCGAATTTGGCCGCCAGGTGAGCATCAACGGCACCCAGGGCACCGACCACGGCAGCGGCGGAGCGGCCCTGCTGCTGGGCGGCGCCGTGCAAGGCGGCCGAGTGCTGGCCGCTTGGCCTGGCCTGGCCCCGAAGGACCGTTTCGAAGGCCGCGACCTGCGCATCACCACTGACCTGCGGGCTGTCTGGCGCAACATCCTTGACCAGCATCTGCAGGTCAGCCGGGCCGACCTGGACGCCGGTGTACTGCCCGGCACGGCCGACTTGCCGCGACTGGACCTGTTGCGCGGCTGATCAGCCCGGCGGCAGACCGCCTTGGCTTTGCTTGCTTCCGTTCATGGCCACTACAGCAGGTGGCGACGCCAGTGCAGCTTGGTGGCGCTTGCCAACCTTGCGTGAACTGAACGCGCCACCGGCTCATGAAGCACCAGACCGCCCTGCCAGCTGTGGAGTTGCAGCATCTGTGCCGCCATCAGTGCAACCACCTCGTCGGCATCATCCAGGAACTCAACGCAATCGGCTGCGCTTGGCCATCGATCCACCGACGCGGACTCTCCAGCCTGTACCCTTCGACGTACCGACGCGATCGTGTCACGCAACAAGTCACTTTGCGCATGGGCCTCCGCCCAGCGGATGTAGTCCATCTCTGCAGCGCCCATGTGCAGAAGCAACTCCACCGCCATCTGCCGGACGGTCGAGTTGTCATGGAGCAGGCGATGGGCCTGGCAGACGGGCACACAAGTGCATACAGTATTGCAAGTGCAGGAGCCGCCGTCGCCGCCCGAGCCTCTGCTGCCAGTGCCGGTGCCGAAGACGGCGTTGCATGTACAGATCGCCCCTTGCGGCAGGGTCACTCCAGCGGGCGCCGTGGCAACTACGGGCACACCAGAGCTCGAGGACACCGAGTAGGTGGTGAAAGAACTGGTCCTGGCCGCAGTGGCCAGATCCGTGAGGCAGGTCATCAAGCGGCTCGATGCGAGATCCCACAAGGCAACGGCCCCACCTTGCGACATGATTCCGACCGTACCCGAGGCCAGCCAGCGATTCGCAGGGTCGAAGGCCACATGAACGACGTCGATGAGGCTCTCGGGACCTGCCAGGGTCCTCACCAACTGGCCCGTAACGACCCGCCAGATCCGGACCGTGCCATCACGAGAACCCGAGGCGAGCAACTGACCATCCGGACTGAAGGCGACGGCATTCACAAACCCGGAGTGGGCTGCAAGGGTGAACATCAGCGCACCCGATTGCGCATTCCAGAGGCGGATTGACCTGTCGACCGAAGCAGACGCGAGAAGGGAGCCATCCGGACTGAACGCGACTGAACTGACACCTGCATCATGGCCGCGCAGGGTGAGTTGCAGCGCGCCACTGTCCATATCGAAGACCTTCACGGTCTGGTCCGCGGGCACGATCGAACTGCAGGCTATGCGTCGCCCGTCAGGACTCGTCGCAACAGCAGTAGCTGCGCCGCCAACAGCGATGGTGCGGAGCAGGGCCCCGGCTTTGAAGTCCCAGATCCTGACGGTTTCGTCTCTTGATCCTGACACCAGGTGGACATCATTCGAACTGAACGCAAGCGATTCGATGGCCGCATCGTGGCCAGACATGCTGCGCACCAGAGACCCCGAGTTCGGGTTCCAGATGCTGATCCAATGAAGACCACCCAAGAGCACGGCGTCTTCGCCCGCGGTTGCCACGGCGGAGCCATCACGGCTGAAGGCCACAGGACCCACCCACCTGTTGAAGGTGTCGCGTCCTGAACCCGGGATGACCCGATCAAGCGTGGCCGCAGGCAGCGACCAGAGCTTCAGCGCCCCATCTCCTGTCGTTGCCAGCCAGCGCGAATCGGGAGAAACCGCCAAGCCGGCAACGCCCAGGACATGCGCAGCCAACTTGGACACCGGTGCCGGGCAGAGCTCGGCATTGACTTCGGCAGGCCCGGGGCTCGGCGCGGAGGCCGGCGGGGGTGCCGGTGAGGGCCCTGCGGCAGGTGGTGCCGAGGCTGCACCGCCTCCGCCCCCACACGCAGCCAACGCCGCAGCGGCCGTGACTCCGACCCCACTTGTGATGAAGAAGCCTCGACGACGCATGTGCCAGTTGCTCTCGACCTGCAGAACGCTGCACAACTCCGGCACAGAGCGGGTACCGTCCGCATCCACACGCTGCAACTGAAAACGCGGCACGACATTCAGATTTCCACCGGTCATGGAGCACCTCCAAAAGGTCCGTCAAGGGGAATACCGAGCCTTCGTCCCGCTGGGTCGGTACCTCACTGCCGCCAAGGCCCTTCATTCGCAAGCGAGCCGAAGGAGGAGTCCCGCGCCTGCGCCTGCGTGCGCCCTCTCCAAACCAATCCTCCGCTGGAAGCGATGCGCTGGACAATCTGGTCCTTCAACAGCTCGCGTGTGATGTGGCACCGGTCTGAGCCGCGGAACGATTCATCGCCACCGGCGCTGACAGCTTTGTGGTGGCAATCTCCGGCGCAATGCCACTTTGCAAAGCAGCCTTGACAAAAGGTCTTGTTCTCGACGCTCAGACCGCGCAAGTGGTCAAGACGCTGGGTATCAAACTCGTAGCCCCCACCTGCCGTGGCCGCCTTGCCGTAGAAGAACATCTTCGCCCACGGGTTGGACTCGGAGAAGACTTCGTAGCAAGCCGAGACGTTCCCATCCGGGGACAGGCAGAACGTGTCTTGGCTCACCCCGCAGAAATGGTTGGTCAGTGTGCCCAACCTGGCTGCAGAGAAGTTGATCTCCCTGCCGAACATCAGCGCACGAACCTGTGCAGCCCGGAACGCCGTGATGAAGTCTTTCGTCTCTGCGGAGGGCGCTCCGCACCCACGGCCCAATTGGTAGGCCGGTTCGACCTGTATGCGTGACGGACTGAAGTGCCGGCAGATATGGTCGACGCCGGCCTCCAACAAAGGAATCTGATCCTCGGTGACCGTGACCCGGATGCCGTAGTTCATCCGCGCGGCATCGAAACGGTGCAGGGCATGTTCCACGCGCTTGCTCGAACCCCTGCCGTCGGCCGTCATGCGATGCCTGTCTTGTGCGCTGGGCAGGCCATCGAAAGACACTGTCAAACCATCCAGGTTTGAGATCATCCAATCGATCTGCGTATCGCTCAACATCCCGTTGGTTGCTGTCGCGGCGGCAACCTCCAACCCGTACCGGGAAGCAACGCCGCGAGCGTAGTCCAGCGAGTCGACCATCACCCGCCAGTTCACGCTGGGTTCTCCACCGCCGTGGTAGGCCAGCTCGAATCGGCGCTGGGCCGTGCGATGGGCATTGCCAGCGACATAGTCGATGCCACGCTTGGCCACATCGAGTGTCATCGCCCGAGTCGGTGCGTCGCCAGCCGAGGCGTAGCAATAGGTGCATCGAAGGTTGCAGGCAGTCGTCAAGAACAGCGTCACGGCAGTCGGCGATGGCTGACCAATCAACTGCCGGCAGTGGAGAGACTCACAGCGCTCCCCAGTAAGGCCCAGGTTGTTCAGGAAGGCGGGCAAGCCCGGATCAGACGGCTGGCCACCGGCCTCCACGTCAGCCAGAGCATTGACCAACTCCGCATTGGCCACAAACGCGACCCGCACCAGGGGTGCGTAGATCAGGAACTGGTCGCGGTCCAGAGCGATGCTGAACAGCTCCGTGCACAAACCCAGCAACCGGCGATGAGCGGGATCATTCACGCTGCAGCTCCGTCGGAAGAGTGCCACCTCAGGCCGAGGACGCACGCGGACCCCGGCACGACGGAACCGGGACGGCAGGCGATTGGGGTCACCATATCAGCACCAAAGACTGAAGGCAACGCCTTCCCCGACGGCCCAGATCAGCCATTCTCAGGATGCAGCTGGAGACGACGCATGGCGAAACCGCATGCCGTATTGCCGGTGCCACGGGCATTACTCTCGGGTTGCGTTCGGCTCAATCGCCGAGCCAACGACGGGTGCATTTCGTCCAAGTCTGCTTTCACCTTGCCTCGCACTTCATTGAGGGCAAACACGTCAATGAATGGCAGCGCAGGAGCGAGACAGTGCCCAATCGTCTGCCATCGTGCGCATCGAGAAGAGGCGCAATTCGTCGGCAGCCCAGCACTCGGCGATATTCAGCGCGATCGCCGTTTCACGGCTTGCTTCGTCGGTCCTTGCGTGGCGGGATGTAGTCGGACTTGTCGCGGTCGGGCTTCTTTCGTCGCTCCGGCCAATCGCAGGAGCAACTGTCACAGCAGTCAACGTACCGGCTCATGCCTTTGCAGTTGACATCGGGCATGTCGCAACCCGTTCCCGACCCACAGTCGCAGGGGATGTCGCAAGGGGCGCTGCCTCTCTGATTGGACGGCAAGGCATCTCGATAGCGCCTGTGTGTCACCCCGCAAAGTCTTAGCCTGAGCCGAAGAAGGGCCAGTCCCTTGACAGCTCCGAACCTGCGAATGGCGCGTAAACCAAGTGTCGAGCAACTGGACCGACCGAGATGAATCCGATACGCACAGCAGAAGCCCTTGTACGGAGAGATGCGACGCTTGTAGAACTCGATCGCGGGAATGGCTATGGCGCGCATGAAGGTGTGTCTTCTGAGTGCCCCGAGGCCGGCCGAAGCCGGCCGCCCCCCGTGGGGGTCAAGCAAAGTGGCAGAGCCACATTTGCTTGACAGGCCCAGCAGGCTTTCAGCAACCGCGGCAGTGCGACGGCGAAGTGCTCGGCGGCAGCAGCGTGGCCGGTAGCCGCACCAGCGAATGTGGCTGCAAGACCGTGCTCACCAGGCGTGATCTTTGCGTCCGCGAGAATTCCAGGGCGCCGTTTGCGGCGCACGAAAGAGTACGCTCCTCCTCAACACGGCAACGCGCGGACCTCTGCTCCTGCTTCGGCATCAGACCCGGCGCCGCCGAGCCGTCTGGCGGGTGGCCGCCAGCGCAACGGCCACCAGTATCAGCGTCGTGGGCTCGGGAATGGCCTGCAACGCGGCCCGGCCCAGAATCGCATGCGCTTCAGCCGTTGGATGGATGTTGTCCCAGAACAAGCGTTCGCCAACATCGTTGCAGAGCGAACCGAGGCTGGTGAAAAAGACCACGTCGGCAGCCGAATTGCAGGGCACCGTGACATCGGAGAAGCCATAGCTCGCGGGATTCTTGAAGACGTCCGTGAAGAGTGCAAAGGTGTCAAGGCGATCAATCTCGAATCCGAGTTGGGCATCCAGCTGATCGAGCATCCCGTCCAGCCCCGCATTGAACGCAAGTGAAAGACCATGGGCCGCATCGATCGCCGTCTGTCCGTTGGCTCGCACCCGCGGAACCAAACTCAGGTCGGGCGAATTGGGCACCAGGAAGTGCCGCGCACCGGCGCCATGCAGCGCCTGCAGCATTGCCGCAAGGTCGCCAACAGTTTGCGAGATGCTGCGCGCAAACGGCGCCCCAGCCAGGATGTCCTGCAGATTGTTCGCCCCGCCAAAGACCACGTACAAGGCATCCGGATCGGCAACGCCACTGGAGTCGGTCAGGTAGCGTGATACCTGCTGGCTCATGCCCAGGAAGGCCGGACTCGGTTGAGCACCGGCGAAGAGCGGGAAGTTGTAGATGTGGTAAGCCGTGCGCGCGCCACCGAAGGCGTAGTTCGTTCCCCCGTTGAGGGAAGCCTCGGCTGACAGGCCCAGCGACTGCGCCAGCACGTCAGCGTAGTTGAGGCCGTTGGTCGCCCGGCCACTGTAATAGCCCAGATCGCCCAGCACATTGGTGGAGGGGCGCGGAGCATCCAAAACGCCAGGCACATAGGGAGTCAGCGCATTTTGCGCACGCGCGTTGCCGGACTCGGAGAGGCTGTCCCCGAAAACAAACAACTTGGTATACCCCGCTTGCGCCTGACTGGCCAAAAGACCGAGACAAGCGCCTGCCATGCACAGGACTCGCCGAATCGATTGAACTCGCATGCTTGCTCTCCTTCCCGTGTCCCGGGACACCCACCTTCACTGGCACGGACGGCCGCAGGTTAGTTTCTTAGGCAGGACCGTGCATCAGGTCATCCACTGAGGCTCAACGCTTGACTGCGCGTCGTCCAGGGACGTCGGCGTGCCGACCGGCACGGCTGACTTGTCGCAACCGGACCCGCTGCGCGGCTGATCAGGCCTTCAGCAGCCGCAGCACGGCGCTGGCCATGCGCTCGGCAGCCCCGCGGTGGCCGGCGGCGAAGGCCAACGCATTGGCCACCCAAGCGGGCCGCTCGCTGTCCCAGGCCAGTTCCACCGCCCGCTGCACGCCTTCGCGCAGGTCGGCCACGCGCCAAGCGGCACCGGACTTCTGGGCCAGATCGGCCGCCTCGGCAAAGTTGAAGGTGTGCGGCCCCATCAGCAGAGGGCAGCCGCAGGCGGCGGCCTCGATCAGGTTGTGGCCACCCAGCGGCGCAAAGCTGCCACCCAGCAAGGCGACGTCGGCACAGCCGTAGTACAGCGGCATCTCGCCCAGGCTGTCGCCCAGCCAGACGTCGGCGGCCATGGCTTCCGCCGGGGGCATCTCGCCCCAGCTGCTGCGCCGCAACGCGAAGAGACCTTGCGTGGCGATCAGTTCCGCCACGTCGTCGAAGCGCTGCGGGTGGCGTGGCACGAC
>WBZS01002387.1_pt1 | contig 11783 bp, 6 predicted proteins | sample 5204201 | NCBI WGS metagenome assembly WBZS01 (sample SAMN12344357, study PRJNA552823) | activated sludge metagenome | biome: Activated sludge suspended growth; feature: Nitrification reactor; material: Wastewater; isolation source: activated sludge from nitrification reactor of wastewater treatment...
CAAAGCACAAGAGCCTTTTTTTGAGCTTTGCATAAGACTTTTGTTGGATAAACGCCACCCCGTAGGGGGTGAAACTCCTTAGCCCAGGGTCGCGAGTACCCGAGCGCACCCTGGGAAGCGAAACAGATAAGCAGCACGAACCCTGCAGGGGTTCTACTCGAAACCGATCCCTGGTTGGTGTTCGCGCGAGGTCGAAGCTAAGTAGTACCCTTCCAGGGTACAAAATCCATGGTTTCATTCCGTGACCCAGGGTGCGCTCGTGGACTCGCGACCCTGGGCTGCGGAATAGAACCCCTACCGGGGTTCGTTAGTTCCCGCGAATGCAACCGAATCGTTAACCGCTCTAAACAAGAAAGGCCACAACCCGTTTAGCGAAAACACCTAAGTTGTGTTTCGGCAACAGATCTGATTGGCACTGTTTTAGACGGCCGAAATTGACGTAAGTCCTTAATTTCCGCCTGATTTCTCGACGTATGTCCTTAAATCTCGTCGATTGGTGGGGCCTGTGCAGCGCCATTCGCAACGGATCTTTTTTTCCTTGGCCCGGGACTTGACGGTGGTTAGCCGATGCGATGCATCCGTCAATCGCGACTAAGGCTTGGCGTTTTGAAAGTATTCGAGCCAGGCCAACATGAGCGCATTCCCGATCGTCGTGGGTGGCCGAAGTTCCTCGGGCGGTTGGCCCCAATAAAACCCAATCCAACCTGAAGCGTGCTTTTTCGACGCCTGCATGAATTCCGAAAATTCCTTGATCGAACAGCGGAGTGGGAACGTTTCCTCGATGACGATTGGCTTGCCCACGTCGAAACCGGCCAATGTTTTCATCGCATCGTTGAGCTTCCCCGTTTCGGGGTACAGATGCACGCAAAGGAAATCGAGTTCCGCCGCGATCGCTTTCGGCACGAAACCAGATGTCAGCCCTGGCCGATCAAGGCTCCAATCGACCAGACCCACGGTAATTAAATGTCGGCGATCGTGCTTGCGAATCGAGGCGACGAGTTGCTTCACCCACGCCCGTGCGATCTCGGGCCGTTTTCGCCCCGCCTGGTCGAGGGAAATCATCTGGACGAAGTGCTTGCCGCCGAACGGAGGGCCCAACCAGTCGCCCGCCTTGCGTTTTCCGCCCGGCACCACCGGTTCGTTCATCAAGTCGTAGCAGAAGATGGCGGGGCTGGTGGCACTCCGCTGGGCGATCGCTTCCCAAAATCGAGCCTGGGTCTCCCAACGGTCGGCTTCGGAAAGCGCGTCGTACCACGCGGGCACGTCCTTCTTGTGGTAACAACCCAATCCGGTGACATCGAGATAAATGCGTTCTTTCTCCGCCAGTTTGACCAGTTTCGCGTAGCGGTCCAGCGCGCCTTCATTCGGGCGATTAGGCGCGTCTAGAAACTTGGCAAGCTGAAGGTGCACGCGAACCACATTGGCGCCAAGTGCTTTCATTTGACGAAAATGCGTCTCGACTTTCTCGAATTCCGTGTCCCAATAATCCTCGATCAGTCGTCCACGCGTATCGTGATCGTAATTAAAGCCCCAAGGCGTGAATGGTTTTCCAGTCGCTTCGAAGACAAACGATTTTCGGTCGTTCGAAACGCGAATCCAATCCATCGCATCCATGGGCTGGGTGAAAACGCTCGCGAAGAAAATGAACCACGGCATCCTGGGAGATTCCTCATCAACGTGGAGCAGGCGAATGCACCCCATCCCAAAAGCAAACGAGCCACGATCGGCAGAGAGCGAATCCTCAAGAAAATGGGCTCCGTGCCGGCCGCGGCTCGTTTGTTCGTTTGCTCGAAGGCGTCCGGCAGGGAAAGATCTACCATGGGCGAGCCGCCCCTGTCAGGGGGCGCGTGGGCGCAACCAAGGTCCACCGGCGGACTTTTTCGTCGGCGAGCACGAACCCGACGCTTCACAGCGTCGGCTCGCCGAGTAGTTCAACATTTGCCGTTCGCCTAAAGCAAAATCTCTTCGACCACCCGGGCCGGTTCGAGGCTGGTAAGGCGGTTATCCAAGCCCATGTGGCGGTAGGTGAATCGCTCGTGGTCGAAGCCTAGCAGGCGGAGCACGGTGGCGTGAAAATCACGTAGATGAACAGGATCGCGTGTGATGTTGTAGGAAAAATCATCGGTTTCGCCATGAATGTATCCGGGGCGAATGCCGCCTCCCGCCATCCACCACGTGAAGCATCGTGGGTGATGGTCGCGGCCATAATTGTCGCGGGACAAGCCACCTTGCGAATAGATGGTTCGGCCAAATTCACCGCCCCAAAGAACCAGGGTTTCGTCCAACATGCCGCGCCGTTTCAGGTCGGTGATCAATCCCGCGCAGGCTTGGTCCACGTCTCGGCATTGGCTGGGCATTCGTCCCGCGAGATTGCCGTGGTGGTCCCAGTTGTTGTGATACACCTGCACGAATCGCACGCCACGCTCGACCAGCCTTCGCGCCAAAAGGGCCGAGTGGGCGAAGCAACCGGGGTTGTTGCGTGCGTCTTCGCCGTACAACTTGAACGTGGACTCTGGCTCGGCGCGAACGTTCGTCAGTTCCGGCACGCTGGCCTGCATGCGAAACGCGAGTTCGAACTGTTGGATGCGCGTGTGCGTTTCGGGATCGCCCACAGCACGGAAATTCATTTCGTTGAGTTGGCGCAGACCATCGAGCGTTCGCCGACGGACATCGCTGGTGACACCGGGCGGATTGTTGATGTACAAGATCGGATCGGCGCCGGAACGAAACGCCACGCCCGCATGCTCGCCAGGCAAATAGCCTGCCGACCAAAGTCTGCCTGAGATGGCTTGCACCTGTTCCTGATTGCTGGGCCGGGCCACCATGACCACGAACGTGGGCAGATTTTCATTCAAAGAGCCCAGGCCATACGACATCCAGGAACCCAGACAGGGTCGGCCTGTCACTTGGTTCCCTGTTTGGATGTAGGAAATCGCTGGCTCGTGGTTGATCGCTTCGGTGTACATGCTGCGGACGAAGCAGATTTCGTCCGCGACTTCGCCCAGATGTGGCATAAGCTCAGTCATCCACATGCCACACTTGCCTCGGCGATGGAACGCGTATTTCGAAGGTGCGATGGGAAAACGCGCTTGACCGGACGTCATGGTGGTGAGGCGTTGTCCGCGACGAATGGAATCCGGAAGGTCGCGGTCGTACCATTCGCGCATCTGAGGCTTGTAATCGAACAGGTCGATCTGCGAGGGGCCACCGACCATGTGCAGATAAATGATGTGTTTGATCTTGCCTGGAAAATGCTGCATGGTCCGCCGACCGCCAGGCGTTTCGTCACCACGAGCTTCGTTGTTGGCGAGCAACGCGGCAAGCGCACCCGGGCCAATCATCGCGGCTGCGCCGGAACCGAGGAATTGGCGGCGGGTTTGTAACTTGGCATATTCACGAAGGTCTTGCATGTTCGGGTCCCCGTGCTGGTGTTTGATCGATGTTTTCGAGAGACGCGGCGGATGACCTGTGAAAGCACATGGATTCAGCCGCCGCGTAAGGTCGTGTGAGCGCGAAACGTAAACGAGGTAACGTTTACGATTTCGCGAGATTATCTCGTAAGCACTTCGTCCAAGTTCATGAGCTGGTTGGTCAGCATGGTCCAGGCGGCTAACGTCGCGGGGTCCATGGTTTCCATTGGACGGGCTTCGCCCACGGCATTGAGCTGTTGCGCGTCTTTCACATTCGCTTGGAAATGGCGGGTCAGATCCGCCAAGGAGTCTTGGACGACCTTGCGTTCATCTTCACGCATGGGTCGAGCAATGAGGCGTAGCGTGATGTAGTCGAGCCTCGCGTTGAAATCGGACCCGCCTTTTGCGATCGCGTTTTGCGCCAGTTGGCGAGCGGCTTCCACCATCTGCGGATCGTTCAATGTCACCAGCGCCTGCAACGGGGTGTTCGTGCGTTCCCGGCGAACGGTGCAAAACTCACGGTTTGGCGCGTTCATGATTTCCATCGAGGCTGGCGGTGCGCCTCGCTTCCAGAACGTGTACATGCTTCGGCGGTAGAGATTTTCTCCGTTATCGCGGCGATAATCACGTGTGTTGCTGCCGATCATCGCTACCGCTTCCCAAACACCGTCTGGTTGATAAGGCTTGACGCTCGCGCCGCCGATCTTCGGCACAAGAAGGCCCGAAGCCGCCAAGGCGTTGTCGCGAACCGTTTCGGCATCCATGCGGAAGCGGGGGCCTCGTGCCAGAAGACGGTTGAGCGGGTCCTTTTCACGCTTGATCGGCGTCACTTTCGTATCTTGGCGGTAGGTCGCCGACGTGAGCATCAAGCGAAGCAGCTTTTGCACATCCCAACCCGATTCGCGAAACTCGACCGCGAGCCAATCCAGCAGTTCCGGGTGCGACGGATTTTCACCCATGAGGCCAAAATCTTCCGTCGAACGGACGATCCCCGTGCCGAACAGGTCCTGCCAAAAACGATTCACCGCCACGCGCGACGTCAACGGATTTTCGGCGTCCGTCAGCCATTTCGCCAACCCCATCCGGTTTTTCGGTGCGGATTTAGGCATTGGATTGAGCGCGCTGAGCGTGTCGGCGGAAACCTGCTCGCGTTTCTTGTCGTATTCACCCCGGAAGAGAACGAAGGCTGTCGCCGTCGAATTGGGGCGTTCCTGCATCACGTGGGTGACGGGGCTGCGAGCGCGGATTTCCGCCAAGTCATGCTCCACGTCGAGTAGTTCCGTCACGAGTGCGCGATACTTCTCGTCGAAGCGATTGAAGTAAAGCAGACTGAGCGTTTCGCGAACCTTGGCGTCGACCTTGGTCGCGTTTTTCGCAAGCTCACCACGGAGGTTGTTCCAGCCGAGTAAAACCGCGACTTCTTCTTGTTGCAGCGCCCGATTCAGAAGGCGAACGTCGGCCAAGGCGCCACCTTTGAAATCCCCACCTATGCGAAGCGGCGCGGAATTATGGGCCGTGCCGGAGATCTTGCCCGGCGCCGGTTTCAGTTGTTGGCGTTTGCCGTCGACATAGAATTGGATTCCTTTTCCCGATTTGCTGCCATCGTACGAAACGACGACATGAGCCCATTTTCCTCCTTGCAGTCGATTCGAGCCTGAATTCTGCGTGATGGCGTTTTTCGCGCCGCTGGCAGTCATCGAGAAAGACAAGGTGCGGTTATTGAGCGTCAGCTTCCAACCTCGGCCCTTATCATCTTTCCCAGTCCCCATTTTACTCAAGAGGTTGTACGAGCCCTCTTGGCCCGGCACGAATACCCACGCGCTGAGGGCGAAGGATTTATCAGCGTCGAAATCGCCCGCACCAGGAACCGTGAGTACGCCCTTCTCTTGAAATTGCAGTGCCTTGGAGTTCGCGATCGGACCGGTTCCCCAGCTCAAGCCGGGTCCGATTTTCAGGGCGACGGTTTGGTCGTTGACCTTCGCCTCGGCAGAGTCGCCTTTGCCCTCCGCCAACGGAAGCGCGAACTGTTGCAATGTCATACCGAACGGTTCCACGAGCTTCCCCGCCGCGCCGGAAGCGATCCAGGCATCGAAGGCTTTGGCGCCTTCGCCGATGCGACGATTCTTGCCGGCCAAAAGCTCCTTGTGGTGCGCGTTGAGCTTCGCCCACGCCGCACGGTCCTGTTCCGGCGGAACGACGATGATGGGCGGAGTGTCGGGGATGTTGCCGTCCATCGCGCCTTGCGTGGTATTGCGGAAGAAGGCCGCGAAGGAGTAATAATCCTTCATGGAAAGCGGGTCGTATTTGTGGTTATGGCACGACGCGCAACCCGAAGTCAGCCCCAACCAGACAGTGATGGTGGTTTCGACTCGGTCCTTGGCGTAGAGAGCTTCGTTTTCTTCAGCGATCGTGCCGCCTTCGTTCGTCGTCATGTTGCAGCGATTGAAACCGGTCGCGACCAATTGATCCATCGTGGGGTTTGGAAGCAAATCTCCGGCTAATTGTTCTGTCGTGAATTGATCGAACGGCATGTTCTTGTTGAACGCGCGAATCACCCAATCGCGGTAGGGCCACATCTCGCGGTAATTGTCGAAATGCAAACCATGGGTGTCGGCGTAGCGTGCCGAGTCCAGCCAGATCCGGGCGCGATGTTCGCCATAGTGCGGCGATGCGAACAAACGATCAAGCAGTCGTTCGTAAGCGTTGGGCTGGGTGTCTTTCACGAAAGCTTCCACTTCCTCGGGGCTGGGTGGTAAGCCACGCACGTCGAAGCTGGCTCGGCGAATGAGCGATCGGCGATCCGCTTCCGTCGCGGGCGTCAAACCCGCGGCTTCGATTTCCTTCAAAATGAACGCATCGATCGGGTTCTTCACCCAGGCCTGGTTTTTCACCGCCGGGACCGCGGGACGCGCGGGCTTCACAAAGGACCAATGTGGCTCCCAGTGAGCACCTTGGCGGATCCACGCGTGCAAGGTTTTCTTTTGCGCCTCCGTCAGCTTCTTGTGCGAGTTCGGGGGCGGCATGAGCAAGTTTTTGTCTTGCGTCTGGATGCGAGTGATCAACGTGCTCTGGTCCGGCTTGCCTTTGACGACCAACGGACCTTCATCGCGTTTGCCGAACAAGCCATCTTCGGAATCGATACGCAGATCCGCCTTTCGTTTGACGGAGTCAGGTCCGTGACAGCCGATGCAGTTTTCGGTGAGGATCGGGCGAATGTCGCGATTGAAGCGAAGCCCTTCCTGAGCCCAAAGCGTGGACGCCAACAAAAGAGCGGACATCGAAGCAAGGAATCGCATGGAAACCCTCGTTCGTCGTTTGAAACAGCAATGCGAAAAGGTAGCCTGCCAAATTTGGCCGGTGAGGTAGGTTCGATTCATCGGAGAATTCTATCCGATTTTAGATGGTGATGAAAGAGTTTCTTGGGCAAATTCGCCAAGGCTTGGGCGTTTGGACCTTCATTCCGTGCGTGCCAACAACTCCGCCAAGTGAAGGATGCGGACCTTGCTGGATCGGCGATGTAGGCATCCGCCAATATTCATCAAACATCCCGCATCGGTTGAAATCGACGCATCGACATGCGTCTTCTCGATGAAGCCCGCCTTGTCCGTCACCATGGCTCCCGAGATTTCCGGGTAGCGCACGGAAAACGATCCGCCGAACCCGCAGCATTCATCAAAGCGTTCCATGGGCACAAATTCGAGGTCGCGAACTTTCTGTATCAAGCGAAGCGGTTCATCCGTGACGCCCAGACCTCTCAGATGGCACGCCATGTGGTACGTCGCCTTTCCCGGAAACCTCGCTCCGACGTCTTCGACTTTGAGCGTTTTCACTAAAAACGACGAAAGTTCATGCGTGCGATTCGCCAAGTCGACGGCTTTTGCATGCCAGGCGGAATCATTGTGAAAGAGTTCTGGATACTCCACTTTCACCATGGCCGCACACGATCCGGAAGGCGTGACGACGATCGGGCATTTCTCGAAGGCGCGGATGGTATGCTTGGCCAAGTCCCGCGCGTGATCGTGGAACCCACTGTTGAAATGCGGTTGGCCACAACAGGTTTGGGCGCCGGGAAAGTCGACCTGGACACCTAGGCGGCGCAGCAGCTTCACCGTGGCCACGCCGACATCAGGAAAGAAGACATCGCCCAAGCAGGTGACCATCAGCGAAACGTTCACTTCGTTCCTCGTGAAACGGGAAAGCAGGGCGATGTGAGGCCGCAAAAACCTTCGGCATGCACCAACGTTTTTCTAGTTTACCATGGTCCAAAGCACCTGCAAGCTTGGCAGTAAACTCGCCATGGTGCGGATCGCATTAACGTGAAACACCTGAACGGTTTGCCTACCTTCGGAAAAAAGCGCCGCCTCGTTCATCGTTTCGCGCTCGCACGATGCCGCGCGGCGATTCTACGGATTTTCAGCTGGGAAAACCGGGCCTAAACCATGCAAACGCTCGACGCGGACCGACCTGCGAGCGCGAAACGGTGAACGAGGCGGGGTTTCATTCGCGGAACTTCAAAACCGTCTTTCGGACTAACTGAGGATCTCGGTGACCACACGTGACTCTTCGACGCCGGAAAGGCGGGCGCTAAGGCCTCGGAACGGGAACGTGAAACGTTCATGATCGATGCCCAGGCAGTGCAAAATCGTGGCATGAAGGTCGCGAAGGTGGACGGGATTCTCGGCAATGTTGTAACAGAAATCGTCCGTCTTCCCGTACTCGATGCCGGGTTTGATGCCCCCGCCGGCCAGCCAAACGCTGAAGCATCGCCCGTGGTGGTCGCGTCCCATGCCGGGATCACCCAATTGGCCTTGGCTGAACACGGTTCGACCAAATTCAGTAAGGAACAATACCAGGGTGTCTTCCAGTAGCCCACGTTGCTTCAAATCGCGGAGCAGGGCGGCAGTGGGTTGGTCGATGTCTCGGCACTGGTTGGGAAGCTGTTTCGCGATGGCGATGTGTTGATCCCAACCCCGATGGAATAGTTGCACGAAGCGAACGTTTCGCTCCAACAGGCGACGTGCCAGCAGGCAGTTAGCCGCGTAGCTTCCAGGTCGGCGAACTTCGGGACCGTACGCTTCCAGGGTGCGGGCGGATTCCGAGCGAAGATCGGTCAGTTCAGGCACCGACGTCTGCATGCGAAACGCCATCTCGTAGGCCTGAAGCCGAGTCAACGTCTCGGAATCGCCGGTGGCGGACGCCTGCAATTGATTCAATTCAGCCAAGTCGTTGAGCATGGCACGCCGTTGATCGCGGTTGGTGCCTGGCGGATTGCTGAGATACAAGACGGGATTCGCACCGGGCCGAAGCCCCACGCCTTGATGCGACGACGGCAAAAATCCACTTCCCCACAAACGGGAAAAGATTGGTTGGCCAGGGTTTTTCCCCGTACCTTGGGAAATCATGGCAATGAACGTTGGTAAGTTTTGGTTCTCGCTGCCAAGCCCGTAGCTGACCCACGCACCCATGCTGGCGTAGCCCGGCTGTTGGCTGCCGGTGTTGATGAACGTGATCGCCGGATCGTGGTTGATCGCCTCGGTGTAAAGCGATTTCACCAGGCAAAATTCGTCGGCCACGCCTTGAAGGTGGGGCAGCAGGTTGCTGATCCAGGTGCCGTTGCGGCCGCATCTCCTGCCAGGCTGCAGGGGCGGGATCACGGGATACGCCGCCTGATTCGACGTCATTCCTGTTAGGCGTTGCGTGCCTCGGATGGAGGGTGGAATTTCACGGCCCGCGTATTGGTGCAACGTCGGTTTGTCATCGAAAAGGTCGACATGCGACATCCCTTCCGATTGGAACAGACACAGCACACGCTTCGCTTTGGGGGCGAAATGTGGCAGGCCGGGTAGCCCGCCTCGGGAGCGAGGTTCGCTCGCCTGGCTCGCCTGCGTGGTACTTCCCAACATGCACCCCAGTGCCGTGGCACCCAGGCCTCGAAAGCTATCTCCCAAAAACGCCCGTCGCTGCAGTTGGAAATCAGGAGAGAGCATGGTGGATAACCTCACTTGAATCGATTGCAAGGAATGTGTTCTAGGTAAATATTTTTAACTACGGAATTCGTTTACGATCGCGTCACGAATTCGCTCAGGTTCAGGATCAACGCGCCCACCTGTGCCCAGGCGGCATGCTCCGTCACGTTCAGCGTGGCGTTGCGAGGCGATTCGCCGATTGCCAGGTACGTTCGCGCCGCCTCGGCATTGCCCTGGTACCGTGCACGTTCCCGGTGGAGGGCACGTTCCAACACGCTTAGTTCCTTTTCCGTGGGTGCCCGCGACAACGCTTCGCGAAACGCCCAGCGGAGGCGGTCGGTATCGGTGCCAGGCTGGGCAACCATCCGTTCCGCGAAAGCTCGGCTCGCTTCCACGAACTGGGTGTCATTGAGCAACACCAGGGCTTGGAGGGGTGTGGTGGTGTTGGGCCGACCGACGACGCAGACTTCCCGATTGGGTGCGTCGAACGCCGTCATGTTGGGTGGTGGGGCGGCACGCTTCCAATACGTGTACAGAGAACGCCGATACAGCTTTTCCCCGTGGTCCTGCACGAAGGTTTGTGCGGTCGCCGGGGTGCTGCCGTAATGGCTCACCTCGCGCCAGAGATCTCCGGGCGTATACGGGTTGACACTTGGTCCACCGACCCGTGCCACCCATAACCCCGAAACCTTCAACGCCGAGTCGCGGATCAATTCCGCGGACAACCGGTAACGCGCTCCACGCGCCAAGAGCCGATTCGCGGGATCCTTCGCCAACATTTCCGGCGTGGCATGCGCACTTTGGCGATAGGTCGCGCTCATGGCGATTTGCCGGATCAGGCGATGCACATCCCAGCCATGCTCGACGAAGTCGACCGCCAACCAATCGAGAAGTTCGGGGTGACTTGGTAAAGATCCCTGCGTACCGAAGTCCGCCGCCGTTGCGACGATGCCGGTGCCGAACATCATCGCCCAAATTCGATTCACGGCCACGCGTGCGGTGAGAGGGTGGTTCGGCATGGTCACCCAGTTGGCAAGTCCGAGGCGAGTGGGAGCGTTGTCGGTGAGTGCCGGGAGCGTTTTCGGCGTGCCCGCGGACACCTTTTCACGCGGTTGGGAATAATCCCCACGGTACAGCACGAACGTCTCGCGTGGTTTGGCGGCCACGTTCATGACCATCACCGGATACGCCTTCGTCAAAACCTCCAATCGTTCCTGCAAGTTCGCCAAGTCGGTCCGTTCTCGGCTCAAAGCCGGCGCGTGCCCGGCGCAGTAGGTCCACAGTTCCGACGCCTCGACTTCCGACCGTTGGTTGGCAGGCTTTTCCAAAATGCGAACGATGGCTGCGGGAAGGTCGGTGTCGTTGTCCGTGCCGGTGAACGCCTGGATCTCCACCAACTCCGGCGCCATGTTTTGGCCGAATCCAAAATTGAGTTGGGTGGTCAAATAAGGCGTCTTCTTCGTGTCGATAGGGTCGCTGAAGGTCACGGTGTAATGGGCGGGTCCGTCACTCGTGTTCGCGGGCGACCACCCGGTTTCATTGCGAGGATCGAGTGCTCCAGAGGGAGGGAAACGCGGATCCCACGAGTTGGCGGTGACGTGTTTCATATCGAGCAATTTGTGCAGGTTCACCTGATCGCCCGGAACCGTATCCGCGGTGGACGCAATCGCCGTCAGCACGAACGTGCCTTTGTCCTTTTTGTCTTTCTTTCCGTTCCAATGGCCAAAGCCACGTTCTCCCTTCGCGTTCGGATGGAAGATCACGCGGATGCCTGAGACGGGCTGATCGAGTTTGGGCAGTGACAACAGGATGTCAAACGCTGCCAGGAAGTTGGCGGCCAGGCGAACACGGTGTTCGCCCTCCACTTCGAAGCCCGCGCCTCGGTTGGGCGTCGAGATCTTCATCACCTTGACGGGATGCAACGCGAATCGTTCGCCACGAACCTTGAGCTTTGCCTTCTCGGCTCCCTCCCATGCTTCGAGCAGTTTGGGCATCGGCGTGGCGAGCCTTTGTTTGAGGGCGGCGATCTGGCGCCCGAGCGTGTCCGCTTCGTTCGTGCGAAGGACGGTCTTTGCTTGGATGCTAGGTCCGGGATTAACGCCACCGTTGCCATCCAGCCCGATATCGCTCAGGGTGTTGAAGTATGCGACGAGCCGATAGTAATCCGTCTGATGGAGGGGGTCGTACTTGTGATTATGGCACTGCGCACAGCCGAGCGTGAGACCGAGGACGGATTCTCCCAGGGTTTTCACGCGGTCGGCGTTGTAGTTCGCCAGGTTTTCCGCGGGGATCGTGCCGCCTTCGTGCGTCACCATGTTGTTGCGCTGGAAGCCGGTGGCGATCAGCTCGGCATCGGTTCGATTGGGCAGCAAATCACCTGCGATTTGTTCCTTGAGAAATCGATCGT
>WBZS01002388.1_pt1 | contig 11781 bp, 9 predicted proteins | sample 5204201 | NCBI WGS metagenome assembly WBZS01 (sample SAMN12344357, study PRJNA552823) | activated sludge metagenome | biome: Activated sludge suspended growth; feature: Nitrification reactor; material: Wastewater; isolation source: activated sludge from nitrification reactor of wastewater treatment...
CGCGCACCTGCTCGGGCGTGGCGCTGGTGGCGACGTCGTAATCCTTGGGTTCGATGCCGGCGATCAGGTCGCGCACCGCGCCGCCGACCACATAGGCCTTGAAGCCGGCCGCCTGCAGGGTGTCGCACACCTTGCCCGCGGCGGGCAGAATGCGGCTGCGCGATATGCCGTGCTGGATCAGCGGAATGACCGCGGGTTCGGCACGTGCTGCAACCTGCGGTTGGCCCGCATTGCGACGAAACACCTTGCGCAGCAGTTTGCGGATCACGGGCGTTGGGGTTTTTCTTCCGGCGCGAATCTTCCGCGTTGGCCGGGCTGGCAGGGAGGCCGGATCATACAGCAGATCAACATGTTGCAGCGGTGGCCGGGCGCAGGCTGAGGACCGGCCAGCCGGCCCGCCGGGCGTGCGCAGCGAGCGTCGGATCGGGATCGACCGCCACCGGGTGCGTCACCCGCGCCAGCAGCGGCAGGTCGTTGAGCGAATCGCTGTAGAAGCGGCTGACGGCGAAATCCGCCAACCGCTGCCCGAGCGTGCCCAGCCACGCTTCGACGCAGACGATCTTGCCTTCGCGAAAACAGGGCGTGCCGCGCGGCCGGCCGGTGAATTCGCCGTCGATCGCCTCCGCTTCGGTGGCGACCAGGTGCGCGATGCCGAACTCGCGCGCAATCGGCGCGGTGACGAAGCTGTTGGTCGCGGTGACGATGGCCACCAGCGCTCCCGCGTCGAGGTGGCGGCGCACCAGCGCGCGGGCCGGTTCGAGGATGATCGGCCGGATGTGGGTGGCCATGAACTCGTCGTGCCAGTCGTCGAGCAGCGCGCGCGGGTGGCGCGACAACGGCTTCAACTGGAAATCGAGGAACGCCAGGATGTCGAGCGTGCCGGCCTTGTACTGGTCGTAGAAATCCTGGTTGCGCGCCTCATACACTTCGCGGTCGAGCACACCCTTGGCGATCAGGAACTGCGCCCACTCGAAGTCCGAGTCGCCGGCGAGCAGGGTGTTGTCGAGGTCGAAAAGAACCAGATCCATCGGGGAATGCGCTGTGCCGCGCGCAGCGGGAACGTGGGAAGCGCATTGTAAACCCAAGCGCGCTGCGAACCCGGATTCCGCTGCGGACCGCTAACAGCGCGCAACCGAGCGGGCGGTCGCCGGCCCTCAGCGGCTCGCCATGATCTCGCGCAACAGCGGCAGGGTGACCGGACGCTTGCGTTCGAGCGACGCGGCATCGAGCGCATCGAGCACCGCCAGCAGCGCTGGCAGGTCGCGGCGGCCGTGGCGCAGCAGATAGTCGAGCAGTTCGTCATCGACTTTCATGCCGCGCGCCTGCGCCTGTTCGCGCAGCGTGCGGGCCTTGTCGGCATCCGACAGCGGCTTGATCGCGAACACCAGGGCGGTGCCGACCCGGGTGCGCAAATCCTCGCGCAGCGCCAGCCGCAGCGGCGCCACGCTGCCGGCGAGCACCAGTGCCAGCGCGTCGCGGCGCGCCGCGTTGAAGCAGCGGAACAGCGCGATCTGCGCCGTGTCGCCGAGTTGTTCGAGATCGTCGACCAGAAGCAGCGTGCCGGCGGCAGCGTCGAAGTCGCCCGCCGTGGCCCCCGCCAGGGGCATCACCGGCCGCGCCGCGGCGCGCCGCGTCGCTTCCAGCAAGTGGCTGCGGCCGCAACCCGGCTCGCCATACAGGTAGAGCAGCTCGCATACGCCGGGCCGGGTCGCCGCCTGCAGCCTTGCCAGCACTTCGGCATTGTCGCCGACGACGAAGTTGTCGAAGCGCTTGGGCGTGTCGGGGCGAATGTCGAGTATCAGTTGCTGCATGGCGTCGCGGTGGCGTGCGGCAGTGGGCAGTCGACCGGGCCGGGCGCGCGACGCGGGCATGTATCGGAATCCGGTAAGATTGCGCCTTCGGCCCGTGCGAGGCAGGTGCCTGGCGGTCTGCGCAGCCGAGTTTATCAAGATTCTTTTGGCAAGAATGGGTTAGCGAGAATGGATTGGCGAGACTCACGCTTGCCCTCGCGTCAGAACCATCCACTGCGGCGATTGCGCCCGATTTCCATGTCACGACAACCAACCAGTCCCGATTCCCTCACCTACGCCGCGGCCGGCGTGGATATCGATGCCGGCGACGCGCTGGTCGAACGCATCAAGCCGTTCGCCAGGCGCACCATGCGGCCGGAAGTGCTGGCCGGCATCGGCGGTTTCGGCGCGCTGTTCGAGGTGTCGAAAAATTATCGCGAGCCGGTGCTGGTTTCCGGCACCGACGGCGTCGGCACCAAGTTGAAGCTCGCCTTCCACCTGAACCGCCACGACACCGTCGGCCAGGATCTGGTGGCGATGAGCGTCAATGACATCCTGGTACAGGGCGCCGAACCGCTGTTCTTCCTCGACTATTTCGCCTGCGGCCGGCTCGATGTCGAGACCGCGGCCACGGTCATCAAGGGCATCGCCGAAGGCTGCGAACTGGCCGGCTGCGCGCTGATCGGCGGCGAGACGGCCGAGATGCCGGGCATGTACCCGGAAGGCGAATACGACCTCGCCGGCTTTGCGGTCGGCGTGGTCGAAAAATCGCGCATCGTCGACGGCAAGTCGATCGCGCCGGGCGACGTGGTGCTCGGGCTGGCCTCGCACGGGGCGCATTCCAACGGCTACTCGCTGGTGCGCAAGATCATCGAGCGCGCCAATCCCGAGATGAACGCACCGTTCGCCGATGGCAAGACGCTAGCCGACGCGGTGATGGCGCCGACGCGAATCTACGTCAAGCCGCTGCTCCACATGCTGCGCGAGTGGCCGGGCGTGATCAAGGGCATGGCCCACATCACCGGCGGCGGCCTGACCGAGAACGTGCCGCGCGTGCTGCCCGACCACTGCACCGCATTGCTGGAAAAGCGCCAATGGACGCGCCCGGCGCTGTTCGACTGGCTGCAGCGCGAAGGCAAGGTCGAGGATGCCGAGATGCACCGCGTGTTCAACTGCGGCATCGGCATGGTGCTGATCGTCGCCGCAGACAACGCCGGGCATGCGATGGAACAACTGCGCAAGGCCGGCGAGACCGTGTTCCGGATCGGCCTGATCGCCAAGCGCTGCGAAGGTCACCCAGGCGCGATCGTAGTTTGAACTGGGGAATTCCCCCTCTCGCGGTAAAAAGAAAAGGGCGCCCGAACGGCGCCCGTCTTAGTGGACCGCTGAATCAGGACTTCATTCGACGGCGAGTCATGATGCCGACCATCCCCAAGCCCGCAATCAGCATGGCGTATTCTGACGGTTCCGGTACGTTCGGCGTAATGCCTCCTCCGCCCGTTCCGGTCCCACCGGACAAACTCGAAATAAAGACGCCGGAGTCGAGAGCCGAATCTCCCGTGTCTGCGATTGCGAGTTGCAGTGTATGCGTTGTCCGGGACGGATCGAGTATTCCAGTCAGAGAGAGAACCGGCGTTATTCCGTCATATTCAATGGGATAGACGCTGGCGGAGTTGTTGAAGAGATTGGCGTTGCTTGCGAGCGTTTTCAATGAAACGATGGATCCATCACCAAACTTTGCATAGTTGACGCCATCGACGATGACACCAAATCCGTCAGCGAACTGAGTTCCGGCGAATTCTGGATACTCGTCTGATCCGAATACGAACTTGAATCCGATCGAGGTGACTCCCGGTGCCGCAGTGAAATTGAATGACAGGAGATTCTGATCGTTCGAGGCAAGCCCGGTCAATCCGGTAACTATCGAACTCGAACCAGTACCCGTGAATATGCTAAAGCCTGGGGCAGTATTGGCGGTTGGCACTGTCGCTGCACCGCTAGTCATGACGATACCGCTGCCGAGCGAAATGCTCGGTGCAGCAACCGTCCCGTTACCGGCGAAAGAGATACCCGTGTACGTGCCGGATTGAGTGCTGTTGCCAATTACATTGATTGAATTTCCGTCTACCGTGATCCCCGACGAGGAACCTAACAAGGAATTCACCAAAGTCGCGCCATCGTTGGTCTCGCTGACCGCAACTGCGTGTGCTGAAGAACCAGCTAGAGATATGAGTGCTGCCAGAAAAGTCTTTTTCAACATATCGTGACCCCCCTTACCATTGAGTTTTCGTGGCGCATGACACCAGCCGATGTCATGCATTTCACCAGCCGATGTCATGCATTTCGATTGTAGTGCCACCGCAAGACGCCGTCAAAGCTCTCCATATAATCCAGATGGCCTATTGACTGAATAACGTTCATGGTGTATGGATCAAGTAGATCGTCGCAGCATTCCTATTGGCGACTCTTGCCGTCCCACTTTGGGCCGCACGGGCATCTTGCCGCGCATGCTGCCCGACCACTGCACCGCGCTGCTGGAAAAGAGCCAATGGACGCGCCCGGCGCTGTTCGACTGGCTGCAGCGCGAAGGCAAGGTCGAGGATGCCGAGATGCACCGCGTATTCAACTGCGGCATCGGCATGGTGCTGATCGTGGCCGCAGACAACGCCGGACATGCGATGGAACAACTGCGCAAGGCCGGCGAGACCGTGTTCCGGATCGGCCTGATCGCCGGCCGCCGCGAGGGACAGGCGCAGACCATCGTACTCTGACGGTTACGCGATGCCTGCCCGGCGCGCGGCATCCGTCAGGCCGGGCGCCGGCGCGACATCGCCCAGGATTCGAGTGCGCACGCTGCGTTCTGTAACGGTGTCAGCGCGAGCACGAATCCGAGCGCCAGGCCGCACAGGTTGCGCAGCATGTCGAAGTAGTCGAAATGCCGGTGACCCAGCGCGCCCTGCAGGTACTCGAGGGCCACGCCCATGCAAAACAGGCCGATCGCAATCCACACCCGGGCGGCGACCGCGCGATACACCTGGGCGAACCAGATCATCAGCCAGAAATAGGCGATCACATGGCCCAGGTCGAGGTCGAAGCCGAATTTGACATCGCGCGGAATGCGCACCAGCGACAGGTAAATGACCAGCGCCACAAAGCCGTAGCCGCAGGCGATCAGCAGGCGCCGCGCGCGAAGTTCAAGTGAATCGGGTTTCGACGGGTTCATGGCCACGAGTGTCGCATGGGACTATGGCGAAAGATGGCGGCAATGAGCGCTGGCGAGGCTGCTTCGTGGCCTGGAAACCGCATGGATAGGCGTTCTGCGGCATGCCTTGCCGCAAAGCCGCATCCACCGGCGCTGTGCGGCATGCCTGCCCGGAGAGCGCCATCCGGTGCGGCTCTCAGGCCGGGCCCATGCCTTCCTTGAAAATCGTTTTCTGATCCTGGGCGAGATCGCCGGTGGGCTTGGGCGCGTTGAGCCGGGCCGAGAAGGCAAGCATGCGGTCGATGCACCGGTAGGCCTGGCGTCCGAGTGCCGGGTCGACATGAACCTCGTTGTCGCCGGTTTCCAGCGTGCGGGCGAGGTTGGCCAGCCCGTTCATCGCCATCCACGGGCAGTGCGCGCAGCTCTTGCAGGTGGCGCCGGTACCGGAGGTCGGCGCCTCGATGAAGCGCTTGTGCGGCGAGAGCTGCTGCATCTTGTGCAGGATGCCCTTGTCGGTGGCGACGATGAAAAGCGTCGCCTCCATCTGCTGGGTGGCCTGGATCAGTTGGGTGGTCGAGCCGATCGCGTCGGCCAGGCGCAGCACGCCTTCCGGCGACTCGGGGTGGACCAGAATCTTCGAGCCGGGATTGGCGGCCTTGGCGGCGGCGAGTTCCTCGGTCTTGAACTCGTCATGCACCACGCAGGCGCCCTGCCACAGCAGCATGTCGGCACCCGTTTTCTCCTGGATGTAGCGGCCCAGATGCTTGTCCGGCGCCCACAGGATCTTCTCGCCCAATCCATGCAGATGCTCGATCACCTTGAGGCCGATCGACGAGGTCACCATCCAGTCGGCACGCGCCTTCACCGCCGCGCTGGTGTTGGCATACACCACCACCGTGCGGTCGGGATGCGCGTCGCAGAAAGCGGCGAACTCGTCCGGCGGGCAACCGAGATCGAGTGAGCAGGTGGCATCGAGATCGGGCATCAGGATGCGCTTTTCCGGGTTGAGGATCTTCGACGTCTCGCCCATGAAGCGCACGCCGGCCACCACCAGCGTCGAGGATTTGCAGGCGCGGCCGAAGCGCGCCATCTCCAGCGAATCGGCCACGCAGCCGCCGGTTTCCTCGGCCAGATCCTGCAGATCGGGATGGACGTAGTAGTGCGACACCAGCGTCGCGTCGTGCTCCTCGAGCAGGCGCTTGATGCGCGCTTTGAGCGCCGCGCGTTCGGCCGGCGCCGGTTCGTCCGGGATCTTGGCCCAGGCGCGCTGGACCGGGGAATTGGGGCGCAGGAACTCGACGGCGATTGTCTGTGTCATTGTGCAGGATCGATCAAGGATAGGAATGAATGTTACAACCGCCCGGCAGCCGACCTGACGTAAATGCGGACAAATTCGTTATCAAAAACCGGCATTTGGCAGCAAAATTCCCGACGTTTTCCCAATGCTCCATTGTAGCGAATTCGACCATGCCGTTACCTTTCTCCAGCTTCTGCGCGCAACCCTGGGTTCGGTTGCGGCGTCTGCGCGGCATGACGCTGGTCGAGTTGCTGCTGGCCGTGGTGGTTGTCGCGGTGCTGGTCGGACTGGCCTACCCGGCATACACCGAAGCGGTGGAAAGGTCGCGGCGCGGCAAGGCGATCGCCGATATCTCCAATATCCAGTTGCTGATCGGCCGCTACGAAACCAGTCGTGGCGAGTTACCCGATTCCCTGACCGACGTCGATCCCAAGGGATTTGTCGATCCGTGGGGGCAGGCGTACTTCTACACCAACCTGGTCAATGCGAAAGGCAAGGGGAGCGCGCGCAAGGACCACAAGCTCAACCCGATCAACTCCGACTACGACCTGTTCAGCGCGGGCAAGAACCGCGACTACAAGTCGCAGATCACCCATAAGCTAAGCGTCGACGACATCATCCGCGCACGCGATGGCGCTTTCATCGGTGTAGCGGCGGATTTCGCCCAATGATCGCCGCGATCACGCTGTGATCAAGTGGCTGCGAATCGAAGGGACGTTCCTGCGCAGCGCCGTTGCGCGGCGGGTCTTTCTGCTGTTCGTATTGTCCTCGCTGGTGCCGGCGGCGTTGTTGGGGATCCTGGGCTGGAAGCAGGTCACCGATGTTGCCGCGCAGTATGCACAACGCCACCTGGAGCAGGCCAGCAGCGCCTACGGACGTTCGCTCTACGACCGATTGCTCGGCGCACAATTCGTGCTGGCCGAACAGGCCGCGGCGATGCGCGGCGGCCGTCCGCCCGCCGGGGTTCCTGCCGGCGGCCTCGGGCGGTTCTTCCGCGCGGTCAGTATCGAGAAGAACGGACAGGTCGAGCCGCTGCTCGGCCCCGCCGGCCCCTCACTGACAGCCAGCGGGCAAGTGGAATGGCGCCATCTTGCAGACGGCGAAGCGTGGCTTGCGGCTGGCGAAAAGCTTTCGCCGCGTCTGGTAATGGCCATCGATCCGGCCGACCGTCAGGCGGGGGTGTTATCCGCGGCGCTCGATCCGGATTTTCTCTGGGGCGACCGCGAGGCACTTTCCTATGAGACCGCGATCTGCGTGATCGACGCGCAAGGCCGCCTCCTGTACTGCTCCAACGAGAACCTGGGTGATGTCGCGCTGCGCCGGTCGGCGACCGGAACGCCGGACCAAGGATTGCCGCAGGACGACTGGCAGACCGGGCAATGGCGCCTTTTCCTCAAGCCGAAGTTCGCCTCCGCCGATTGGACGATCGTCGCCCTGCAGCCGCGCGACGTCGGGCGCGCGGCGGTCGCCGGTATCGCGCGCGCGTCTTTCGGCGTGGCGCTGCTTACGGTACTCCTGGCCGCCTTGCTCAGCGTTGTGCAGTTGCGTCGATCCCTGCGTCCGATCGAGCAGTTGATCGATGGCACCAACCGGGTGCGGAACGGACAGTTCGACCAGCCGGTTCAAGTCGAGCGGGGCGACAAGTTCGGCCAGCTCGCCGACTCCTTCAACGGCATGGCCAAGCGCCTGGCTTTCCAGATCGACTCGCTGCGGTCATTGTCGGCCATCGATGCGCAGATTCTGTCGCGCGAAGACATCGAACAGGTGGTTGCCGCCGCCCAGACCCGCTTGCTGCAGATTGCGCAGTGGCCGGTAGTCGGGGTGCTCGTGATGGACCGCGAATCCCAGGCCAGCGGCACGCTGTACGTGCGTGTGGCGGTGGCGCAGCCGATGACCGCGCTGCGCGTACCGGTCGAAGCCGAACGCCTGGCCGAGTCACGCGGTGACGGTCAGGGCATGTGGTTCGATCCGACCAGCACCGATGCGCCGACCTTCATCGGGCTGATCTTCGGCATGCAAGCCGCGCGCTGTTTCGTCCTGCCGGTCAGGCAGAGTGGTGACCTGAAAGCGGCGATTGTGCTGGGTGTGCGCAACGATGCAGTACCGGAAGCCGAAATTCTCCGGCATGCGCAGGCGCTCGGTGACCGGGTTGCGATCGCGATCGCCGCAGCCAATCGTGAAGAGCAACTCATCTACCAGGCGCACCACGATCCGCTGACCGGACTTCCCAACCGCCTGCTGCTGCTCGATCGCCTGGGACTCGAACTCGCGCACGCCCGGCGCGAGAAAACCCAGTTGGCGGTAATGTTCATCGATCTCGACCGCTTCAAGAGCGTCAACGACGTATCGGGCCACGCGACGGGCGACCAGCTCCTGCGAATCGTCGGCGAACGGATGCGCGCCTGTGTGCGCGAATCGGACACCGTGGCTCGTCTCGGCGGCGATGAATTCGTCGTGCTGCTCAGCGCCGTGCAAGGTACCCGCGCGGTGGCCGAAGTCGCCGCCCAGATCCTGCGCGTCGTCGCGCGACCGATGACCCTGGACGGCAAGGAGGTCAGTACTGGCGCCAGCATCGGCGTTGCCGTGTCGCCTGGCGACGGCGACGACCCCGGAACGCTGCTCAAGCACGCCGATATCGCGATGTACCGCGCAAAGGATGCGGGACGCGGATGCCTGGTGTTCTTCGAGGGCAAGATGAATGACGAGGTGGTCGAGCGCGGCAACCTCGAGCGCGAACTGCGCCTGGCAGTGCACCGGCAGCAACTGTCGGTCGTCTATCAGCCGCGCGTATGCATGATCTCGGGACAAATGCGCAGCGTCGAGGCATTGCTGCGCTGGAATCACCCTGAGTTCGGCATGGTGCATCCGGCACGTTTCATTCCCCTCGCCGAGGACATCGGCGTCATCGAAGAGATCGGGCGCTGGGTGCTCGGCGTTGCCTGCCAACAGGCGGCTGCCTGGCAATCCTCCGGCATCGGCCTCGAGAGCATTTCGGTCAATGTCTCGGCGCGACAGTTGATGGGACCAGGCTGGGTCGATACGGTTCGACGCGCGCTCGACGCGGCCGGCCTGCCACCCGAGGCACTGGAACTCGAGGTCACCGAGTCCGTGCTGTTGGGCGATGTCGATGCCGCGATCGCGGTGCTCGACGAACTGAAGCGGCTCGGCGTTCGACTGGCGCTCGACGACTTCGGCACCGGCTACTCGTCGATGGGATACCTTCGTCGCATGCCGATCGATGTGATGAAGATCGATCGTTCGTTCGTGTCTGAACTCGCCCATGACGAAAAGTCGCGCGACATTGCCCGCGCGTTGATCGCCATGGCGCGCAGTCTCCGCTTGAATGTGGTCGCTGAAGGCATCGAGTCGAAAGTGCAGGCGGACATGCTGCGCGACTGGTTGTGCGACGAAGCGCAGGGCTACTACTACGGCAGACCGGTCGCCGCCGCGCAGATCGCTGTGCTGGCACTGCAAGCCCCGCGAAGCACGGCGCCGCATGAATAGTCGCGGCCCTGGTTACGGCACGAATTCGACGTCGACCGTTCGCACATCGCTCAAGCCGGCGTCGTCAACCGCGCGCAGCACGTAGCGTCCCGGCTGTGCCGGGTTCCACGCCACGGCCTCGCCGGCGCCGGCGCGGGCGACGAAACCCTGATTGGCGAACCAGAAAACCTCGCCGCGTTGCGTGCGCTCGGCGCGCAGCGCCAGCGGCACCGGCTTGGACAGCCGGACCGAGTAGGTCACCCCGCGCAGCGGCGAAACGATCTGCGGCGCGTCGCCTTCGTTCGCCTGCGTCGCACCGCTGCAATCGGGGGCGCGCGGCGGTTCGCGGCGCGGCATGCCGGCTTCGCGGAACAGCCGCTGCATGTCGCTCGGCCAGAACTCGTGGATTTCGCGCCGCGTGAATTCGTTCGGCGCGCACACGGCCTGGTTGGTGCGTGAGTCGATCAACACCGCACGATGCAGCATCGATGGCCGGATCGGCGATTTGCCGGGCAGGAACCAGGTGCTCACCCGTTCGGGACAATATTCGTTCGGCAGGTCTCCGCTGGCTGCGCACACCTCGACGCGCGACAGGTTGCGCGGCGGCACGCGCGCCGGCTCGGGCGGATCGAGCTGCTGGCTGCGCAGACTATCCACGATCCGGAAGAACAGCGGCGCCGCCGCCTTGACGCCGATGAACGCCGGATTGCCGGCGCCGTCGAAATTGCCGACCCACACTACCAGTACGTAACGGCCGAATACCCCCGCCGACCAGGCATCGCGAAAGCCCCACGAGGTGCCGGTCTTCCACGCGACCGGGCGCGCTGCCGGCATGCCGGTGTCGGGTCGCGGATTGGCGGCCAGCATGTCGAGCGTGACGTAGGCTGCTTCCTCGGAGAGCAGCCGCAGCGATTGCGACGGTTCGGCGCTGTCGTCCGCGATATACGCCAGCGGCCTGAGCGTGCCGCGATTGGCGAGCATCGCATAGAGGCGGGCCAGCTCGTCCATCGTCACTTCGCCGCCACCGAGCGCGAGTGCGAGGCCGTAGTGCGACTCGCTCGCCATCTTCGCCACGCCCGCCTCCTTGAGGAAGTCGTAGAAGCCGGGGCGCGAGAGCTTCGCCGCCACCGCCACCGCCGGCACGTTGCGGCTCCTCACCAGCGCCTCCTGCGCGCTGATCGGGCCGACGAAACGGCCGTCGAAGTTCTCCGGACTGAACGGGCCGAACGCGGTCGGCGCGTCCTTGAGAATCGAATGCGGATGCAGCACGCCTTGGTCGAGCGCCAGCCCGTAGATGAACGGTTTGAGGGTCGAGCCGGGCGAGCGCTTGGCAGCGGTGCCGTTGACCTGCCCGTCTATCGCGGTATCGAAATAGTCCGCCGAGCCGACCAGCGCCCTGACCTGCATGCTCTGCGTATCGACCAGCATGGCCGAGGCGTTGCGGATGCCGATGTTGCGGTTGGCCTCGACGTATTGGCGGATCGCCCGTTCGAGGGTGCCCTGCATGCGCAAGTCGATGCCGGTGCGGATTTCCGTCGCGCGTTCGGGCTGCTCGCGCAAAACCAGATCGGTCAGGTGCGGCGCACGAAACGGTAACTGAGCGGTCGCGCGCGTTCGCAACGGCAGCGTCATGTCGGCGGCATAGCGCGCATCGTCCGGATGGCGGGCGCGCCACTGCTGCCACAGGCGCTGGCGCGCGTCGGCGAGCGCGGGCGGCAACTGCTGCGGCTGGTCCGCTACCGCATGAGCGACGCGACGGCGCGGATTCTGCGGAATCACCGCGAGCGTCAGCGCTTCGGGCAGCGTCAGTTCATGCGCACGCTTGTGAAAGTAAATCAGGCTCGCCGCGCCGACGCCTTCTATGTTGCCGCCATACGGCGCGACGTTGAGATAGGCTTCGAGGATGTCGTCCTTCGAGTAGCGCGCCTCCAGCCACAGCGCGGCAGCGATCTGCCGCAGCTTGCCCGGCACGCTGCGGCTGTCGATGCCGTACAGGCGCCGCGCGAGCT
>WBZS01002390.1_pt1 | contig 11779 bp, 8 predicted proteins | sample 5204201 | NCBI WGS metagenome assembly WBZS01 (sample SAMN12344357, study PRJNA552823) | activated sludge metagenome | biome: Activated sludge suspended growth; feature: Nitrification reactor; material: Wastewater; isolation source: activated sludge from nitrification reactor of wastewater treatment...
GTGTACGGCGAGGCGATCGAGACGGTCCCGGCCGAGATCGGCGGCTACTTCGGCCGGATCATGGAGTGGGCCGATGAGTTCCGCACCATGAAGGTCCGCACCAACGCCGACACCCCGCTGGACGCCAAGCAGGCCCGCGAGTTCGGCGCCGAGGGCATCGGCCTGTGCCGCACCGAGCACATGTTCTTCGAGCCCGACCGGATCGCGGCCATCCGCGAGATGATCGTGTCGAAGACCGTCGAGCAGCGGGAAGCCGCGTTGGCGAAGCTGCTGCCGATGCAGCGCGGCGACTTCGAGGGCATCTACGAGGCGATGGAGGGCTACCCGGTCACCATCCGGCTGCTCGACCCGCCGCTGCACGAGTTCCTGCCGCACGAGCACTCCGATGTGGTCGCGCTGGCCCGCCAGATGAACATGGAGGTCGGCGCGCTCGAGGCGGTCATCGACTCGCTGCACGAGTTCAACCCGATGATGGGACACCGCGGCTGCCGCCTCGACGTCACCTACCCCGAGATCGGCGCCATGCAGACCCGGGCCATCATCGAGGCCGCGATCAACGTCCAGAAGAAGCACCCGGAGTGGAACCTGGTCCCCGAGATCATGATCCCGCTGGTCGGCGAGGTGAAGGAGTTGGCGTTCGTCAAGAAGATCGTCACCGACACCGCGGACGCGATCATCGCCGAGGCCGGCGTCGAGTTGGAGTACCTGGTCGGCACCATGATCGAGATCCCGCGGGCGGCGCTCACCGCCGACGAGATCGCGACCGAGGCACAGTTCTTCTCCTTCGGCACCAACGACCTCACCCAGATGACGTTCGGCTTCAGCCGTGACGACGCGGGCAAGTTCCTGGACGCCTACTACGAGAAGAAGATCTACGAGAACGACCCGTTCGCCCGGCTCGACCAGATCGGCGTCGGCAAGCTCGTCGAGACCGCCGTCAAGCTCGGCAAGCAGACCCGTCCCGACATCAAACTCGGCATCTGCGGCGAACACGGCGGCGACCCCTCCTCGATCGACTTCTGCCAGCGAGTCGGCCTCAACTACGTGTCTTGCTCGCCGTTCCGGGTGCCGATCGCCCGGCTCGCGGCGGCGCAGGCGGCATTGGCCAACGGCTGATCGATCTCGGCAGATCGACTGAGGCTGAAGTAACCGGCTGGGTGAAGAAGCAAACACCAACCTAGTCATCATTGAGAAAGGGGCCCGGCATCGCGAAAGCGATGTCGGGCCCCTCTGCTTTGTGGCCACCATTGGCAGCAAAATACCTTGTCAGTAGGCACTTGGGGGTGGTCGGTCGGTTGTAGCAGGGTGTCTGTTCGTGCTATCTGACTGTTACCCAAGAGTAATGAAGCCTTCATCACATCACCTTGAGACTCGATTTTGCCGAGCCCTTGATCATCTGAGAGACTAATGGCACCGGGTGACCTCCCCCGCCGCCCCCACCCCCGAAGGACCCCCGTGTCGACTGTGACAGCTCAATTTCGCGCGACCAACGAGGCTGCAGCACGTTGGATAGACGTATCACCATGGGTCGCCTCGGCGGCCGCAACCGAACAATCCGCCCCCAGCTGGTACGTCAAGTACCGCCGGATCGTTCTCGCCGGGGACACCGTGGTTCTCGCCTTCGCCGTGTTCGCAACCTTCGCCCTGTTGTTCGCGGCCGATCAACCGCTGGCCGGCGCACACTTCCTCAGCTACGGGTGGCTGGCGCCGATCCTGGTGGCGGTCTGGGTCTGCGCATTGGGCTTCGCAGACACTCGGAGCCTTCAGATCGTGGGCGCCGGCCTCGAAGAGTACCGCCGCGTCATGATCACCAGCCTCGGGCTCTTCGGCGGACTGGCGATCCTGTCGTACCTGTTGGACTCCGCGTTGTCTCGAGCCCTGTTCGTCACCACGCTGCCTGTGGGCGTCGCGCTGCTGGTCCTCGAGCGCTGGGTGCTGCGCAAGCAACTCCATCGCCTCCGGCGTCGGGGACGGGCGTTCACCAGGACGCTCGTGGTCGGCAACTCGGCCGCTGTGGCGGACGTCGTCGGGCAACTCCATCGGGGCGAGGCGGCGGGCTACCGCGCCGTGGCGGTCTATCTGACGGACGGCGCCGACAGCGCTGCGCAGGTGGGGCTGAACCTGCCCGTGCTGGACAAACCTGGATTCAGCTCGGCCCTGGACGGCGAAGCCTGGGGTGCCGTCATCCTCACCGAGGGGCTCAACCGCGACCAGACCCGCCGGATCGCTTGGAGGCTGGAGAACCGGCCCGTGCAGTTGATGTTCGTGCCCCGCCTCGTTGACGTTGCAGGCCCACGGATGCAGATCCGCGAGGCCGAGGGGCTCTCCTTTGTGCACGTGGATCTGCCGCGCTTCACGGGTATGAAGCTGGCCATAAAGCGCGCCTTCGACATCGCCTTCTCGGCGATTGCGCTACTGCTGCTGGCTCCGGTCTTCTTGGTGATCGCCGCCCTGATCAAGGCCGACGATGGTGGTCCGGTCTTCTTCCGCCAGCAGCGTGTGGGCCGGTACGGCGAGCCGTTCACGATCCACAAGTTCCGCACCATGTGTGTTGACGCCGAGGCCAAGATCGATGCGCTGATCGCTGCGAACGGTGGCGCGGCGCTGCTCTTCAAGCTCGAAGACGACCCGCGAATCACGCCGCTTGGCAAGTTCTTGCGCAAGTACTCCCTCGACGAGCTTCCTCAGTTCTGGAGCGTCCTGCTGGGAGGTATGAGTGTCGTCGGTCCGCGGCCCCAGGTCTCCCGTGAGGTGGCCGAGTACACCGACATCCACCACCGGCGACTGCTGATCAAACCCGGAATCACTGGTCTGTGGCAAGTGAGTGGCCGTTCCATGTTGTCTATGGAGGAGAGCATTCGTCTCGATCTTCGCTATGTCGAAAACTGGTCCTTAGCCGGAGACGTCGCCATTATTCTACGCACGGCGCGCGTAGTGACGGGTGCGCTAGGTGCCGTCTGAGAGCTCGGTGCCGGAAAGGAGCGGGTCAATAGTGGCCGAGCCGGAATCGGGGGAGTCGGTCGAACTCGAGCGTCCGAGATTGGCAGTAGTGACGCCCTATCATCCTGGAGACCGCCACTTTCATGCCGCTGGCGAGGTGGCTATTCCTGCGATGAGGGCGCTGGCCCAACACTATCGACTAACGGTGATAGCGCCCCGACCTGAGTGGCCGGTGGGCGACACGTCCGGACTGATCGGAGACGGAGAGGTCCTGATCGTAGACCGGGCGCGGTACGGTGCGGGCCGACTGTTCGGCCGCTATCCTGCCGGCGCACGCAAAGATTGGACGCGTAGAATGACCGAGCAAGCGCTCGATCTATTGGACTCGGTGCAACCGGATCGACTCCACATCGAATACCTACAGCCCGTTGAGGTCGCGCTGCGATCCGCTCGCGACTTCACTGTGACTCTCCACGATGTGGGTAGCCAGGTGTATCGGCAGCGCATTGCGATGGCCCGAAATCCGGCAGATTGGATGCATCGCTCGCTCGAATGGTGGCGAGTATCGGCATTGGAGCAACGTGTGGTTCGCGAAGCAAAGGCGGTCGCCACGCTTTCGGAGCGCGACAGGGATCGCCTGGGCGGCGCCGGAGCTCAGGCGATGTGGGTGAGGCTAGGCGTCAGCAGCCCTACCTGCCGGTGGTCGTCGGCCGAGGCGCAGCCGGATACGGCAGTGTTTGCGGGCGCACTCTGGCGTGACGCGAACTCTGCCACCGTAGAGTGGCTGGCGCGCGAGGTCTGGCCAGAGGTAGTCCGCTTTCGCCCGAACGCAGAATTGCGGATCGTTGGGCACGGCGCGCCGACCTGGCTGGTGGAGTTGTGTGGACAAGCGACCGGAGTTTCCCTGGTCGGCTCGGTGCCGGTGATCGCCTGCGAGTATCAACGGGCAGCCTTGGTCCTAGCGCCCTCAATGCTTGAGGCGGGGGTTCTGCTTAAAGCGCTGTCTGCTATGGCGCAGGGTGTGCCGGTGGTCCTTAACACGGCCTCGGCTGAGCCAATCGGTGTCAATAGCGACCGGGAGGCAATTGTTGCTGACGGTGTCGCTGATTTCGCTCGAAGCATCGTGGCCGCGTTCGGCGATCCAATTCGCTGTGCATCAATTGGCGACGAGGGGCGTCGCCACGTGGAGCGGAACTTTAGTTGGAGTGCCTACGGAAATGCGATGAAGGCGATGATTCGGTGACGGTCATCGGCGTACTGGTCGCCTATGACGCGATTCATCTTCTTACCGATGCGATCCGATCCGCGGTCGAGGCGGGTGTTGATCAGATCGTGGTCTGGGACAATTCCGCGACGAACTCCGCGAAATCGGTGGCTTCAGGTTTTCGTGTCGGGTTGGTCACGGTGTGGTGGACCGGTGAGAACCTCGGATTCGGTGCCGGAGTCAATAGGGCCGTGCGGCGTGCCGATGTCAAGGACGGCGACAGGCTGCTCTTGTTGAATCCGGACGCTCAAGTCGACGCCACCTGTTTGGCGCGGCTACAGGTTGCACTGTCGGAGGCGCCCGGTGTGGTAGCTCCTCGTATGCGCTACCCGGACGGTCACTTCGGCATCGCGGGCGGTCCCCGTCCTACCCTGATGAAGGAGACGCTGGCGCACTGGCGCGTCGATGACCTGGTACCTCGGCGACTGGCTGTACCGCTGATGCGTCTGTTCGTGAACTCGGGATCGGTCTCATACTCCGCCACGCTGGAGCCCGGTGATCCTGTCCGAGTCGATTGGGTGAGCGGGTTCTGCATGCTCGTCGACTACGAGGCATTTCGCGAGATCGGAGGCTTCGACGAATGCTACTTCCTCTATTTCGAGGATGTAGATCTGTGCCTGCGGCTCCGCGGACGTGGATATAACGTCACCCTGGTGAGATCCGCGGTCGCGACACACTGGGAGAGCGCCACCATGGTTGGATCGAACAAGAGTTCGCACTACTCCGCTGGTCGACGGCGATTCTTCACATCCCATGGTTCAGCTTTCGATCGTGCCGCTTGTCGGGTGGTGTTCCGATGACAAGCATCCTCTTCTGTGCCCCCTGGGTGCCGTCCTTGCTGCGGCCGCGCAGCCTCGGCCTCCTCCAAGAATTGTCCGATCGTTGCCGGGTCACCTTGGTGTGTCAGACCTGGAGTGGCAGTGAATCCCGTGATCTGGCGGAGTTGGCGGCTGACTCGGGCAAGGCCCTTGCCGACGTTATCGAGGTGCGCGAGTCGCGGGTCGCCGGTGCGGTCAGGGCGTCGACGGCAGTCTTTTCCCGTGAGTCGCTCCAACGTGCATTCGTTAATTCCCGCGGGTTTCGTCGAACTGTGCGGATCGCTTTTGAGGCGACTCGTCCCGATATCGTCTATTTCAATGTATTGCGTGGGTCAGTAGTAGATGAACCAACGTGGAATGTGAAGCGAGTCATCGATCTGGACGAGTTCCGTAGCTCGTACTTCGATCAGACCGCCCGGATCGCGCGCAATCCTATGTGGCGGTTGATCGGGCGCTTAGAGACTTCGCGGCAAGTGGCGGCGGAACAGCATCTGCTGGGGCACGCCGATCGAATTTTAGTCTCCTCTCCGTCCGATATTCCACCCGGCGCCGGAATTACCCGCCTGGTCCGGAGCCCGCACCAACTCGATGGCGATTCCAAGCCTGACTCGGCGGTGTCTAGCTCGGTCCCGGATCTCTGCATGATCGGACGCTTCTCGTACCGCGCCAACGCGGATGCCGCCAGCTGGTTGCTGGATCAGGTGATGCCCTTGGTGTGGGCGCACCGGCCCGAGGTGGTCGTCCGATTGGTGGGCGCCGATCCGGGTCCAGCATTGCGAAGGCGAGCGAACTCCCGGGTCGAGGTGACCGGACGGGTGCGTGACGTTGGCGCGTACTACCGGACTTCTTGGCTCAACGTCATTCCTGTGACCACAGCGACAGGTGTCCAAATGAAGCTGATCGAAGCGTCTCATTTCGGCACGCCATCGGTTGTAACGCCGGTGGTGGCGCGGGGGGCAGGCGTCACCGATGGCGAGAGTTGCGCAGTTGCGGATTCCGCGAAGGAGTGGGCGACAAAGATCTGCTGGCTGCTCGAAGACGCCCAAGCGCGAGGGCGGATCGGGGCGGCAGCCGCGCGTTGGGTGAACGCGGAGCACAGCAGATCCGCGGTCCGGAGCCAGCTGTGGGCGGCCCTTGACGGGCTCGTCGAACCTGGAGCCGAGGAACGGCAGTGACGACGAACCTCGGCGCCCGTGCCGTCGCGGGAGGCAGGGTCGTCGCGATTACCCAGTTCCTCCGCTTCGGGCTGCAGATTCTCGGAATGATTGCACTCAGCTGGCTGGTCTCGCCAGCAGACTTCGGGCTGGTCGCCGTCGTTGTCGCAGTATTGGGCATCGCGGACGTCCTTCGTGATCTGGGCCTCTCCACCGCTGCCGTCCAAGCTCAGAGCCTGAGTCGGCAGCAGGCAAGCAACCTGTTCTGGCTGAACCTGGCTATCGGAGTTGCGATGGCCGGCGGGGCCGTCCTAGCAGCACCGGCGATCAGTTCGGTCTCCGGAGACCCACGCCTCACCGGTATCGCGATCGCGTTGTCGACCTCCATCGTGCTCAATGCTGCACAGCCACAGTTTCAGGCCCAGTTGCTTCGTGAGCTCCGGTTCGAACGGGTGGCTCTGACGGAGCTGGCATCGGTCGGTATCGGAATCATGGTGGGGGTCCTCCAGGCTGCCGCGGGAGCCGGGTACTGGGCGTTGGTCGGTCAGGTGATCGCTCAGTCGGCAAGCCTGCTCCTGCTCCGCGTCGCAGCGTCGGACTTTCGTCCAGGCCGACCGCGGCGCGGGGTCGAGATGCGGGGGCTGCTGACTTTCGGTGCCAACCTCGCCGGCTCCCAGCTGCTGGTCTATCTGAGTTCCAACCTGGACACCATCATGATGGGGATGAGGTATTCGGCCGCGAGTGTGGGCCAGTACCGAAGGGCCAGTCAACTCGTCTCCTTGCCACTGGCCCAGTTGATGACACCCTTGACTTCCGTAGCGGTTGCAGCGTTGTCGCGCTGCCTCGGTGATTCGGTGCGGCTGTGGGGCTACTTTCGCCGCGCACAGATCGTAACGGCGTATCCGGCCACCATTGCCTTGGCGGTGGGCGCGCTGAACGCAGAATGGATGGTCACTCTGCTGTTCGGCACTGCTTGGCAGGCGACCGCCGGATTCATCCAGATCCTCTGCATTGCAGGCGTCCTACAGATAACCTCCTACCCGCTCTACTGGGCATTCCTTGCGCTTGGCCGGACGCGGGATCACTTCGTCTTGTCGATGATATCGCGTTCGATCTTGGTCGCATCTGTCGCGGCGGGTTCGCTGTGCGGAGAGTTCGGCGTACCTATCGGCTACGTGGTCGGTGTGGCGATCGGATGGCCGATCGGGTTTTGGAGGCTAGGTCGCGCGGAGCAGCGACGGCTGAGCGAACTGATCGCTGTTCCAGCCCGTGCTGCGGCCGTCGCCCTGATCATGATCGGCGCGGGTTGGCTGAGTTCCCTGCTGGCAGGCGGAGGTCATGTTGCCTCGGAGATCGCGGGCACAACGGTCGCCCTGCTGCTGCTGGGTCTTCTGGTATCTCTGAACAGTACGTTGCGTGGTGACGTGCTTTTTGTCGTTCGTAACTTGATTGGCCGTCTGCGGTTGAGCCGACGGGGGGAAGCCGACGCATGAAGTCGCTGAAGCTCTTCTGGTGGTCGCCGACCCGGTCCGCCCGGTTGGCCTGGCCCGAGGTTCGCGGTGGTGGCCTGACCTGGCTGCGGGTGGCACGAGCAGGTGGCGTCCCGGGCCAGAACTTCGGGGATGAACTCTCGCCTTTGATGGTAGCCCACGCGACCGGCCGTCGCGTTCGCTGGGCTCCACCGGGCCGAGCCGATCTAGTCGCGATCGGTTCGGTGCTCGAGCTGCAACTGGCCGCGAGTTCTACCTGCATGGTCTGGGGCACCGGGCTCAGGGCGCCCTGGCCGGCATCTGCTCGGCGTCCGGACAGTGGCAGATTTCTTGCGGTACGGGGGCCGATGACACGCAACGAACTTGGACTCTCCTCGACCGCATGCCCGGTGGGGGACCCCGGCTTGCTCGTCCCCCGCCTGCTCGTGGGCGGTACCCTAGCGCGACACGGTACGACCCTTCTGCCACACTTCCGAGTCTGGGCGAGCAGGAAGGGCCGGAAGCAAATCGAAGCAGTTCGGGCGCACGGCGTCTCGACGCTCTCTCCGGCAAATCGTCCGCTCGAGGTAGCCGATGCTCTCCGGCGAAGCGATTTGGTTCTGACCTCGAGTCTCCACGGTCTGATCACCTGCCACGCGCTTGGCATCCCCGTCATTCGGGCGAGTTTTGGGAATGCCGTGGACGAGGATGCGGAGTTCAAGTATCAGGACCACGCGATGTCAATGAACCTAACGGTGCCCAGGCTGGATATTGCCGATTTCCTACGGTCGGGCGTGCCACAGGAAGCGCGAGAGCGCGCGAGGGCGATCGCCGAGATTTCCCCCGCTGGATGCGAGCAGTTGGCGACTCTGCTGCTCCAGGCCCTTTCGCAAGTCAACGGAGCGTAGCTATGGACCCGTCTGTCATCGCTCTCGCCTTGGTCCTGCTGGCCTGTTTGGCGGTACCAGCGCTCCCGGTCCTGCTCAGGCTGATCGGGTGGCCGGCACTTGCCGCTATCGGCCTGGTCATTGCGTGTGCAGCATTGCCGGTGGCGCTCTATCGCTCCGCAACGGCTGAGTATGTCGGTATTGCAGCGGCTCAGCCGGTGCTTTACAGCTACACCCTCGTCCTAGTCTGTTGGTTGGTGACGATGCCGTTGTGGGTACGCAGTGTGGCCGGCGTGTGGTGGAGGTGGCTGCCGTTCGTCATCTATTGCGCCGTGCTGTGGCTGACCGTGTGGCCAAGGACATCGCTCACCCTTTCCGGGCTTATGCAGTACGCCTTGGCTCCGGCTGCCTGGACGCTCGGCGTTGCGGTTGCGCGACAAGTCCGCCGGAGTGCCTCGCATGTATTGTCCTTGACCATCAGTGCGGTCGTGTTGGTCCAATTCGTGGTGACCGCGCTTCAGGCTGCCGGGGTCATTGCGGGGAGGACAGACGCTCAGGCGGGCTTACTGGAAGGTCGCTATGCGGGTCTACTGGATCATCCGAACAACCTGGGAAAAGTGATCTTCCTCCTTATCGCTGTCCAGGCGGCGCTGTTGCCATCGTTGGTTCGGGGAGTCCGGCGAGCAGCTGTCGTGACGTTAGTTCTGGGCGGCGTCACTGCCGCTTTCACTGGTGGGCGCGCGGTACTTGCTGCTATTGCTGTCGGCGTAACGATCTGGATCGTGTTCTCGGGGAACCGGGTAAGCACTACTAGCCGCGTGGTCAGAGGAATTCTGGCTCTGATAGCGGTCGCGGCTTCCTTTCTCGGAGTGGTTCTTACTCGACTCGAGGAGGACCCGGCGGGAGGCGCCCGTGTCGAACTAGAACATCTGGCACTGGAAATACTGAGCACCGTGCTGCCATGGGGGGTGGGTCCCAACGGCTACGTCGAGTATGTCGGCGTGCTCGACCCACTGACTGCCAGCGGCGTGCCCGTACACAATGGGCTGCTGCTGATGGCTGTCGAAATCGGCCCCCTGGGTACCGCCCTCTTTTGGATGCCGTTCGTTGTCGCCATCCTCGTGGCCGCAGCCAGCGTCGCGCGCGGGGCCCGCCAACCTGGTTGCGTAGCCCTCGTTGCGGTAACGCCGGGTCTGTTGGTTGTCCTACTCACTGGCTGGGGAGCCGTCGCCGGGTTTGTGCTGCCGTTGCTTGCGTTTGCCATCGGACTTCTTTCCACGAGGTCATCGGATGACATCAGCGACATTTCCCTCGACATCGAACTGGATACGTCGCCTCGGGTTGCCGGCTCGATCCGTAGATAGCATGAGTTCAGATCCATATCCGCTTTACGCGCCATCGGTCAAGGTATGCCGATAAGGCGCTCGACTGCGACAAATTCGCTTTAGTTGCGTCATGGACGGTCGAGAGATTCGGTGTGCCAGGTACCTTACCTACTGGGAATGGACGCCTCCGAGTGGCTCGCTGACCTGCGCGAGCGACGGCGCCGTGAGTTGGCCTTGGTCCTAGCTTTGGCGTCGTCGCGGTATCGGTAGTAGTACCCATCCCCGCTCCCGACTTTGGCCCTGTTCAGTACAATACCAAGCGTCACCCCGTTTACTTGGTCGAGGGTCGCCACGGAGTCCTCAAGTTCAGGAACAGTCACGACACCACTGCCGGAGACGATCAGTGCGCCGCCGACCATCGTCGAAAGGATCGCAGCATCCGTAACTGGGAGCAGCGGGGCTGCGTCGATGACAACTGTGTCGTAGTTCGCGGTGGCCTCTGCCAGGAGTTGTTTCATTGCGTCGGAGGCTAGTAGTTCTGCCGGATTCGGAGGGATTTCACCGGCGGCCACGACACTGAAGCCCCCGTTGCCAATGGGTTGAACGACATCTTCGAGTGTTGCGCGTCCGATTAGTACCGTCGTCAGACCTACTGACCCTTCGATATTGAGGTACTTGGCTACCGTTGATCGCCTTAGATCAGCGTCGATCAGGAGAACCTTCTCGCCACCCTCTGCCAGGGTGCTGGCAAGGTTAATCGAGGTTGTTGATTTTCCCTCGCCGGCGATGGAGGAAGTGACAACGAATGAGTTCTTTGTTCCTTCTTTAGCGACTTGGAGGAACTGTAAATTAGTGCGCAGTTTTCGGTAAGATTCGGCGCGCAGTGAGTGAGGATCGGTAGATATTACCAAGGGGTGCTCGGCGGAGTCCGAATCGAACGGAATTTTGGCGATCACAGAGTGGTCGGTGGCCCGGGCGACATCCTCCTCCGTGTGAATCGAACGGTCCAAGGTGTTACGCAGCATGGCTTGCCCAAAACCGAGCAGCAGGCCTGCCAGCAGGCCGACTGCGAGATTCAAGGCTGTGCGCGGAGTTGTCCTCTCCAGAGGAGCGGTGGCTGGGGTGACGATGCTGGCCACAACGGCTCGCTTACCGTTGCCGTCGGCAGGAGAGAGCTGGTCGACCGTGACGACGAGTTGCTCGCTGATCGCTTGTGCGATCTTTGCGCTTAGTTCGGGATCGCCGTCGACGACGGCCAGCTCGATGAGCGCAGTGCTCGTCGGGATCGATGACGTCACCGACTCGGCCAGCGTGGCGGGCGTGGTGTCCAGTCCAAGCTTTGTGATCACGGGCTGCAAGACCGTCGGCGTCGTGGCGATCTGTGCGTACGAGCGCACCTGATTGGTGGCGTAGCTAGCTCCCTGCGCCAGCTCACTGGCCGAGTCGCCACCGCGAACGGCCAGGAAGACCGCGCCCCGGGCAGTGAAGGTGGGGGGCGTCGCCAGGGTGACAACTGTCGCTGCGGCGATGCCGAGTAGCGTCACGCAGACGATGCTGATCCAATATTTGCGCAGCACGGCTACGTAGTCGCGCAGTTCCATTCCTACGATGCTCCTTGGGGGTGTGCCGCGGGGGCCTAGCGGCTGTCAGATCGTATCGCGGCGCGCCGGTGATAGCCCAATCCAGCGCCGAGCCGGCTGGCCGGGGTCGGTCGATAGCGGGCATCATCTCCTTTATGGCTAGCGAAACTGCAGATAATCAGCTCCGAGTGCTCAGCGTCTGCGTGGGCAACATCTGTCGCTCGCCGGTCTCCGAGTTCCTGCTGAACCACGAGTTCGGCGACAGAATCGAGTCCACCAGTGCGGGCACCCATGCGCTGGTGGGCGACCCGGTTTACCCGCCGATGGCCACCCGGCTGGACG
>WBZS01002391.1_pt1 | contig 11777 bp, 13 predicted proteins | sample 5204201 | NCBI WGS metagenome assembly WBZS01 (sample SAMN12344357, study PRJNA552823) | activated sludge metagenome | biome: Activated sludge suspended growth; feature: Nitrification reactor; material: Wastewater; isolation source: activated sludge from nitrification reactor of wastewater...
GGGCGAGGGGATGGTGGTTAAGCCGCTTGCCTTTGGTGCACGCGGCGACATCCAGCCAGCGATCAAGTGTCGTGGGCCGGAATATTTGCGCCTCATCTATGGTCCTGACTATCTAGAGCCGGCGAACCTTGACCGCTTGCGCAAGCGCGGACTATCTCGCAAGCGTGGCCTGGCGTCCCAAGAATTCGCCCTCGGACTGGAGGCCATTCGGCGGTTCGTTTCGCGCGAACCGCTCAGGCGAGTTCACGAGTGCGTCTTTGGAGTGCTAGCACTTGAGAGCGAGCCGGTTGATCCGCGGCTCTGAGCGCTGAACTACTACGCAATAGTAGCAGCATCATCTTGGGCCAAGAGTTGCTGCGCGCGACGTATTGCATCCGCTAGATTAGGAACAATGTTTTCTTCGCCTAAGTGACGATGAAACTCTGCTTGGCTCATGAGCTTTGCTGGCTGGTCGCGAATTCCACACAGCACAAGATGTCGCCCAGATTTATGCAATCGCTCTGCAAGGTTTTCCAGCGCATTCAATCCCGTCGCATCTATAGCAGTCATATTTCTGAGTCGAAGCAAGACTACTTTTGGTAGCGAGTCGATCTCATCTTCTATCACCGAAATCTTATCTGTTGCGCCGAACAGAAATGGTCCGTGAATCCTATACACGACTACCCCATCCGGCAGCGTGTTGGTTTGCAAACTATGAGCTCTTCCCTCTTCGATGTATTCCTTAGTAACCCTAGCAACTGTTGTCGTCGCAGTTACCTTTCGAATGTAGAGTAAAGCGGCGAAGATCATCCCCGCTTCTACCGCAACGGTGAGATCAGCGATGACGGTCAGAACGAAGGTGATCAACCACACAAATATGTCAGCCTTACTAAGCCGCAGTATCTGGGGTATTTCTGCCCACTCTCCCATGTTGTATGCAACTACTAGAAGAATGGCAGCGAGCACGCAAAGCGGAATGTGCTGGGCCAGCGGCGCAGCGACCAACAAAATCACTAGCAGAGTCAAGGCATGAATCATTCCTGCCATGGGCGTCTTTGCTCCCGAGCGGATGTTTGTTGCTGTTCTCGCTATTGCTCCTGTTGCAGGAAGCCCACCGAAAAGCGGGGACATGATATTCGCAAAACCTTGTGCGACAAGCTCCATATTCGGATTGTGTTTGTCGCCAGACATTCGATCTGCAACGACCGCCGAAAGAAGGGACTCGATTGCGCCAAGCATTGTTACCGTCAACGCGGGTGCGAGCAGGGGCAGAAGTAAGTCTGCCCGAAAAGTCGGTAGATGAAACTGGGGCAGACCGCTAGGAATCCCTCCAAATCGTGTTGCAATAGTTTCTAAGGGTAACCCCAGTGCCCAGACAATCCCGGTTCCTAGGAACAATGCAACGATGGAACCGGGCACCCGCTTAACAAACTTCATCATCAAGATGATCAAGGTTAGGGCGCCGAGCGCAACAAAGGTCGAAAGGGGAGAAACTGAATTCCAGTGTTGTGCAATTGACTGAATTCTTGCAGGGAATTCGCTCGGGACTTTATCAATCTTTAATCCAAAAAAGTCCTTGATTTGTGTGCTGGCAATGAGCACGGCAATTCCGTTTGTGAATCCAATAACAACGGGCCTCGGAATGTACTTTACGGCTGTCCCGAGTCCGGTCGCGCCAAGCAACATGAGGAACACTCCCGCCATGAACGTACACATGAAGAGGCCATCCACGCCGTGTTTTTGCACAATGCCGGCGACGACGACAACGAAAGCACCCGTGGGTCCGCCAATCTGGGTGGTCGAGCCGCCAAATGCCGAAATAATAAATCCGGCAACGACTGCGCAGTAGATTCCCGCCTGGGGCAAGACCCCAGAAGAAATCGCGAATGCCATCGCTAAGGGCAACGCCACCAAGCCTACCGTCACCCCAGCGATCAGGTCGGCGACAAACTTTGACGAGTTGTAAGTCCGGAAAGCCTGGAACGACTTTGGAATAAATCTATCGTCGCTGGATTGGGTTTTGATTGCCACAACTATTCCGTATTACCGCACCATCGTGGTATCATTAGTATCAGAAGTTTCAGAACATTATGAAAATAGTGATTGCGGGTGGGTCCGGGCATGTTGGGGCGGTTATGATTCGGGACTTCTCCGCCTCGGGCCACGAGATTGTTGTGCTCTCCCGCTCGGGCTCGGTCGTGTGGGACGGGGCTACTTTGGGTCCTTGGGCCGCGGAGATTGATGGGGCTGATGTGGTTGTGAATTTGGCTGGGTGGTCGGTGAATTGTCGATACACGCCGGCGAATTTGAAGCTGATGATGGACAGCCGAGTGAACTCGACTCGGGTTATTGGTCAGGCGATTGGGGCTGCCAAGAATCCGCCAAGGGTGTGGCTCCAGGCAAGCACGGCAACGATTTATGCGCACCGATTCGATGCGCCCAACGATGAGGCGACGGGGATTGTCGGCAGCGGTGAGCCGGGTGCACCTGCCAAGTGGAATGCTAGCATCGCGATTGCGAAGGCTTGGGAGCAGGCGCTGGACGATGCCGATACTCCGCACACGCGCAAAGTCGCTCTGCGTAGTGCAATGACGATGTCGGTGGATCGCGGGAGCATCTTTGATGTCTTGCACGGCTTGGCTCGGCGCGGGCTTGGCGGGACGCTGGGGAGCGGCAAGCAGTATGTCTCGTGGATTCACGAGCATGATTTTGCTTGTGCAGTTCAGCTCTTGATAGAGCGAGAAGACTTGAGCGGACCAGTCAATCTCTGCTCGCCTAACCCACTACCGCAAGCAGAGTTTATGGGGGTTTTGCGGCAAGCGGTTGGTGTCCGTTTCGGACTTCCGGCAGCAGCCTGGATGATTGAGATTGGTACCTGGATTATGCGCACGGAAAGTGAGCTTGTGCTCAAGAGTCGGCGGGTGGTGCCAGGGCGGTTGTTGGAAGCTGGGTTTGAGTTTCAGTTTGCGGATTGGGCAGATGCGGCTAGGGATTTGGTGGAGCGACGTCGGGCACTGCTTTAGTGGTGTTCGACAATCAACTCTGGACATTGCGAAGGCACTCACTACAAGGAAGTTTTTTGGATTAAATGTCGAAAGCGTATAAAATAGTGAAATGAGCACGGTCAATGAGATTGAAGCAGCTATAAGAAAGCTCTCGCCCGAGCGGCTTGCCGAGCTTCGCAAATGGTTTGCAGAGTTCGACGCTGAACTATGGGACCGGCAGGTCGAGCGCGATGTTGCGTCGGGCCGGTTGGACAAGCTGGCAAACGAAGCCCTTAGCGACTATCGCGAAGGGCGCTGTACCGATCTGTGACCCATCGAACATCGGTCGGGTTTTGGGAACTATACAAAAAGCTTCCAGCTGAGGCGCAGGCGTTGGCAAATCGCTCCTTTGTGATGATTAAGAACAATCCGCACCACCCCTCGCTTCATCACAAAAAAGTTGGGAAATTCTGGTCGGTGCGCATTGGGCTTCACTTTCGCGCTTTGGCAGTTGAAGAAGGCGCAGACTTAATCTGGTTCTGGATCGGCACACATGCAGAGTACGACCAGCTTGTTTGAAATCTCAACGGTCAGGGGCTTCATACGGCGATTTCAAGAATTCGGGGATTGCCTGTGTCATCGGAGGGTGTGGCGTCTACCGAGAGGCAACCGTCCACCGTGTCATAGATGTTCTTTAGTAACTGCTCCCACGTATCGCCCTCGGTCACACAACCCGGAATGGTCGGCACCTCGGCCCAATATCCGCCTTCCTCAGCCTCGTGAACGACAACCTTGAGTTTCACAGGTTTATTATAGGCTCAAAGAACCCTCATCGAAGCTACGTTCGTTCAAAATGAAGAACATGAATCCTGAGCCTGTTCGAGAAGAAGTGCCAGCCGATCTGCGCGAAGCGCTCGCTGCTGCTCCGTTGGCGGAGGCAGCGTGGGCTGACCTGACGCCGATAGGGAGGCGGGACTTTATTAGCTGGATCAATGAGGCTAAGCAGGCGGAGACTCGCCGGCGCAGGATTGAGCGGTGTTGCGAGAATTTGGTGAAGGGAAAGCGACGCCCTTGCTGCTATGCTGTCGTGCCGATGGACCTTTACAAAGCGCTCGGAAACGCGCCTGAGGCGAAGGCTCAATGGAGCGCGTTGAGCGCAGACGAGAAGCGAGACTTCTCGGATTGGGTTGAGGCGTCGGGCGACAAGGTGATGCGCAAGGTGCGGATTGAGGAAGCTTGTGTGCGGCTTGCTTCTGGAAAACGGAGTCCTTAGTTGCAAGGATCTACTGGGGCGAAATTGGAACAAGTCGGTAAAGAAGTAATCGCGGCAGTGATGGAATTGTTGCGCAATTACTCGCAAGTTAACATGACGCTAGATGGAGATGAGTTAACCATTAAGGGTTCATCGGACGGCTTTGATGTCATAGTCATAGATGACGAAGTCGAGGCTACGATTTTTGCCGGAAATTGGCATGGACACTTTTCAGTTCCGACGGATGCCGCGTACTTTGTAGCTTGGTTGCTGTCGCCGCGATCCCGTGTGGTGAGGTATTTTCGAAGGGACAAGCTTTCAAAAAGCATCGTAGAACTGCAACATCCTGATGGTCGATGGCAGGTCCATGGGCACGTGGGCTTTGCGACACTTCCATTCGGGCAACTAAGAACAGAAACCCTCTCAAACCACGTACTTTCGGGCGAGGAAGTTCCGTTTAAATGATCGCGGCAAAAGCACATGAATTGCCCCACCCCGAGGGTGACATACTCGGTATGCATCCCATTCTGGTTGTCGGTGCGGGCCCCACTGGCCTGGTTCTCGCTTTATGGCTTGCCAAGAAAGGCGTCCCTGTCCGAATCATTGACAAGAACTCTGGCCCCGGACTTCAGTCTCGCGCAATGGTCGTGCAAGCTCGAACTCTGGAGCTATATCGCCAACTGGGAATCGCCGATGAAGTCATCGCCTCTGGACTGAAAGCCCAAGTCATCCATCTGAAAGAGGGCGCGCGCGAGGTCGCGACGCTCAATTTCGGCGATATTGGCGATGGGATTAGCCCTTATCCTTTCGCCCTTACCTTTCCGCAAGACGATCACGAGAAGCTCCTGGCACGACACCTGGCTACCGAGGGCGTCAAAGTCGAATGGAATACCGAGTTGCACGACTTTGCCGAGACGACAGAAGGTGTAAGGGTAAACATAAATAGCGGGACGATAGAGGCTTCCTACCTCTGCGGGTGCGACGGTGCACGCAGCACCGTCCGACAACAACTCCAATTGGGCTTCCCCGGTGGAACGTACGACAACGTATTCTTTGTCGCAGACGTCGAGGCGCCGAATGAAACCGTTGCCGAGAACGGATTCAATATGTGCCTCACCGACGATGGTTTTGTCATCGTGTTTCCCATACGAAGCACCGGGCACTTTCGCCTGATCGGCCTATTGCCTGAGTCTTTGCGAGATCGTACGGATGTACAATCTGAAGATATTCGAGACCACGTGCGACAAGTGGTAGGTGTTGAAGTTTCAGCCGTTAGTTGGTTCTCCACGTACCATGTACACCACCGAGTCGCCGATCATTTTCGCAAAGGCCGGGTGTTCCTTGCTGGCGACGCGGGCCATATACACAGCCCCGCGGGCGGTCAAGGCATGAACACGGGGATTGGCGACGCGATCAATGTTGCTTGGAAACTTGCGGATGTATCGAGTGGCGCAAACCCCTCAATCCTTGATAGCTATGAAGTGGAAAGAATTGCCTTTGCCCGCAGCCTAGTTGCTTCTACCGACCGACTCTTCAACGTAATGGTCGGACGAGGCGCGGGCAGCCACCTCGCCCGAGAATTGCTGCCGCACGTCGCGCCGTTTATGCTCGGGTTCACTGGAGTGCGACGAGCCATGTTCGGGCTCGTCTCCCAAGTCCGCATTCAGTACCACGAAAGCATGCTTAGCGCAGGTGCCGCTGGCGACATCCGTGGCGGCGACCGGCTTCCGTGGGTAGAAAATGCAGACAATTTTGCCCCGCTAACCTCTATGGATTGGCAGGTTCACGTTTACGGAGAAACTGATCCGGCTCTAACTGAAGGTGCAAAACACCTTGGCGTCCCTGTTCACACTTTTCCTTGGACAGCACAAATGAGCGAAGTCGGCTTTGAGCAAAACGCGATGTACCTGGTTCGCCCAGATGGATACGTCGCTCTGGCGGATCTGAAGCAGGACGTATCCGTGCTTGAAGATTACTGGCATAAATTAGTAAGGAAGTAAGATAATCTAGCGTGTATGGCAATTGCCCACGTGCAGAGCGCGACCCTTAATGGGATTGAGGCGCTTCCGATTGTCATTGAGGTTGATCTGCGGGGTGGGACGGGCGAGTTCATTATGGTCGGGTTGCCCGACAAGGCGGTGGACGAGAGCAAGGTTCGGGTTAAGACTGCCATCCGAAACAGCGACCTCGACTGGCCCAACAAGCAGGTCATCTGTAACCTCGCTCCGGGCGACATCCGCAAAGAAGGCCCATTCCTCGACCTCCCAATAGCCGCCGCCGTGCTCGCCGCGGGGGGCCAAATCCCGATGTCCGAGCTTGCGGGGACAATGATCATTGGCGAGCTTGGTTTGGATGGTCAGCTTAGAGCAATCATTGGTGGATTGAACATTGCTTTGATGGCGGCGGAGCTTGGGTTTCGGCGACTGATTCTGCCTAAGCAAAGCGCCACAGAGGCCGCAGTTGTGCCGAATCTGGAAGTCTATGGCATCGACCACCTCATGGACTTGGTGCAATTGCTCAACGGCTCTCTGGCAATCACCCCGATGGAGTTTGATAGCGATGTCGAAAAGAGCCGGCAGGAATATTCCGTCGATTTCGCTGATGTAAAAGGCCAGCGACATGCGATTCGAGTTCTCGAAATCTCGGCGGCAGGCGGGCATAACGTGCTGATGGTCGGACCCCCCGGCTCAGGCAAGACGATGCTTGCGCGGCGGATGCCGACGATTCTGCCTTTGCTCAGCACCGAAGAAGCGATTGAGGTCACGCGGGTTTACAGCTCCAGCGGCAACAAAGGCAATCGCGATGGTCTGCTATGGGAGCGCCCTTTTCGATCTCCTCACCATACAGCAAGCTATGCCGCGATAGTCGGCGGTGGCAAAACTCCCAAGCCAGGCGAAGTAACGCTCGCTCATCTGGGTGTTCTGTTCATGGACGAAATGCCCGAGTTCGACCGCGGAGTGCTTGAGTCCCTTCGACAACCGCTAGAAGATGGCATCGCAACCATCTCAAGGGTTCAAGCCTCCATGACCTTCCCCGCCGAGTGCATTCTCATCGGCGCGATGAATCCGTGTCCCTGTGGCTTTAAGGGATATCCCGAGCAAAACTGCATCGGCTCGTCGGCAAGTTGCGACCGATACTCGCAACGAATGAGTGGCCCACTGCTTGACCGGATTGATTTGCACGTGGTGGTTCCCCGTCTCAAGCCTGAGGAGTTAATGCAAGCACACGAAGGCGAGGCGAGCATCTCGATCCGCGAGAGGGTTATCCGGGCTCGCGAGCTTCAGAATGCGCGCCTTGGCAAGAGCCGGGTCAACGCCAAGATGAGCCCGCGCGAGATCAAGGAAATGGTGAAGCTGAGCGAGGAGTGCGATACGTTTATGAAGCAAGTCCTCAGCCGCATGAGCATCTCGGCACGAGTCTTTGACCGGGTCATCAAGGTTGCAAGGACCATCGCCGATCTTGCGGGTGTGCCCGAGATTGCCAAAACGCATTTGGCCGAAGCTATCCAGTATCGCGAGCCGAAGGAGATGTTTGGCGAGCGGTAGACACTGGCTTGGAACGATTGCTACTGGGAGTATCGTCTTAGATTCGACGAGAATATGAATCAGAAAGAAATTTTGGAACTGATTGGAGATCCTAAAGAAGTCGCCTTGGAGCTGGAACAGTTCCGCGAGGCGGCCCTGGTTTTTTCGTCTGACAAGGCTAGGCTGATTGAGCATTATCCAAAGCAGTGGGTTGCTGTCCAGGGTAAGGAAGTCGTTGCAAACTCTCGCTCCTTGCCGGCTTTGATCAAGAAACTTAAGCGTCTTGGCATCAAGAATGATCAGGTTATGGTTCGGTATATCGACAAGAATCTTCGGACCTTCATTCTCTAACGATGTTGAAAGGGCGCTTTGGCGATACTAGTGGACGCCCATTCATTGAAGCAAAAGTCCACCTGCGTCGCCTCAAAGTTCAAGCATCCGTTTCGTTCCTGATCGATACGGGTGCCGATTCAACCTCAATTCTTCCTGCCGATCTGACGTTAATGGGCATTGACTCAACTCATCTCGGTCGAGCTTCTGAGTGCGTTGGAATTGGGGGCGTGATGCCCTGTTATGCCGAGGATGCTTTGCTCGTGTTTGCCGATGAGAGCTTTCTCTACACTTATGAACTCCCAATCAATCTCATTCTTCCTGCCCCCGGCCTCGAAGATATGCCGTCTCTGCTCGGTCGCGACATCATTCATCGATGGACCATGAACTACGACTATCCCAAGAATACAATCGGAATCGAAGTCAGATCAGCCACTCATAAGATCAGGCTCTGAACGATTGATTGAATCAAGTTCGGCCCCGAACTAACCGACAATCACGGGTAGTGAACTCCCGATATTTTGCGCTTCCGGTTTTGCGTCTTGCTGTTGATGAGCTGAAGATTTGTCCTCTTTGTAGCTGTGTGAACGCGCAGGCAAACCTGGAATGCGTGATGTGTCGATGGCACGGCCAGTTCAGCCACGATCCGGACGAGATTGAAGTAGGTCTCGCCGAGCTGCTCGATGCTTGCCCTGAGCTGGGTGAGTTTTGCTTGCCGATGGCTTCGAAGCCGGAGCCAGGTTGGCGGAGCCGCTTGCGGTTGTTGCTGAGTCGCTGGCGTCGTATCGATATCCAGGCTTAGGACAGTTTATCGAGCAGCCACTGCCGGTTGTTCTGGACCATGTCCGGGTGCCAGTCATGACCCCAATCGTAGGTGATCATTCCCTTTTCACCAGGTAAAGCGGCAAGGATTGCTTCCACCGATTCCGAACGAACAGCCGGATCTTTCGTTCCATAGCTCAGTAAGGTCGGCTTATTGCAGCGAGTCGCAAAGTTGATGGTGTCGAAGTAGCTGATGGTGTTCATCACCATCTGCCGCCGGATCGGGAAGTCTTCGATGTAGTCAATCAGTTCCTTTGTCGGGTAGCGATGTGCAATCCGATCTAGAGTTGCCGGCATGTATCCCAGAAACGGCATATCCGCTACCGCAGCCTTGACAATGGGTGACAAGGCACCAGCCCAAATCGCCATCCCCGCGCCCTGGCTGAGACCCATCGTGGCAATTCTCGTCTCATCTACCTCGGCCTGGGCTTGGAGCACCCGCAAGGCGATGAGCAAGTTCTGAAGCATCGAGCGAAAAACCCAGGTCTTCGGCTCGCCGACTCCGTCGGCAAAGTACCCTCGCTCGATTCTGTACTTCTCCTGGTGAAACGCGGACTCGCCAAAGAAGTTCAGGCTCATCGACGCGAAGCCTTCCCGGGTTCCGTATTGGTTGGGCAAGACGCTCTCCCGACCGTAGGGCGGAATCCATAAGAACGACGGCAGCCGGCGGGCGCCGACAGGATAGGCGATCCAGCCGTGCAGAGTATCACCCGCAACCCCGGTGAATTCTAAAGTCTCGACAAAGTGAGTGGGGGAATCAAACTCTTTGCGTTGCGAGCGCCGAAAGTTGAGCGGCACAGCGCGAGCTTCGGCTACGGCTTCTGCCCAAAAGGAATCGAAGTCTTCGGGAACGTAGGGCTGGAACAGGCTTATGCTCCGACGGCGCGCTGGAGCGCTTCGACGTGCATACCGGTTGTCATCAGCCACGCGGTCGCGCGTTGAACTTCTTCTACCGGGCCATCGAGCCGAACGTGCACCCAGCCAAAGTCCGTGTCGATGTTAGCCTTTACGATGTTGACTTTGACCTTAAAATCCTGCCCCAGTCGCCATAGCCAAGGCTCGCCCGCTGCTTCTTTTCGCGCCGAAATGTTTAAATCCACGGTCGTCATCGCCTGTGAGTCTACCGCCGCGCGCAGGTGGCCCGTATAATGATGTGCAATGAGCGACCGAGTTCTTGTTTTTGATACGACCCTGCGCGACGGCGAGCAAAGCCCCGGTGTGAGCCTGAAGATGAACGAAAAGCTGGAGATCGGCCACGCTCTCGTAGACCTTGGGGTCGATATCATCGAGGCCGGATTCCCGATCAGCTCGCCAGGCGACTTCGAAAGTGTCCAGACCCTTTCGCGTGAACTAAAGGGCGTAACGATTTGTGGATTAACGAGAGCCCGGGACAAGGACATCGACGTTGCGGCCGAGGCCCTAGCTCCTGCCGAGCGCAAGCGCATTCACACAGGGCTCGGCGTTAGCGATAACCACCTGGAGCACAAGCTTCGAATGACCCGCGATCAAGCGCTAGAAGTTGGCGTTGCGGCCGTGAAACACGCAACCAAGTACACCGACGACATTGAGTACTTCATGGAAGACTCGGGACGTGCCGACAGGGAGTACGTTTTTCGAGTGGTTGAGAGCATCATCGCTGCGGGCGCAACAACCATCAACGTGCCGGATACCACCGGCTACACATTCCCCGACGAGTACGGCAGCCTGATTCGCGAGATCAGGTCCAACGTGCCGAACAGCGATAAGGCCGTGTTCAGTTGCCACTGCCACAACGACCTCGGCATGGCTACGGCAAACACCTTGGCGGGCGTTATGAATGGCGCGCGCCAGGTTGAAGTCACGGTGAACGGCATCGGCGAGCGAGCGGGCAATACAGCGCTAGAAGAAGTTGTCGTAGCGCTAAAGATCAGGTCAGATCTTTTTCATGTCGACACACGAATCGATCCTGCCAAACTACTCGCGATCTCGAAGATGGTTTCGCGGCTCACGGGCATGATCGTTCAGCGCAACAAGGCGGTTGTTGGGGCTAATGCTTACGCCCATTCCAGCGGAATTCACCAGGATGGCGTGCTCAAAGAACGTTCGACATACGAAATCATTGCCCCTGAGATGGTGGGTGCGGCCAAGAGCGAGATCATTTTGACCGCACGGAGTGGTCGCCACGGACTCAAGCATCGCCTTTTTGAACTTGGATTCAACTTCAGCGACGAGCGCTTTGAGCAGCTTTATGAGAAGTTCATTGAGATGGCCGACACCAAGACCGAGGTCATGGACGAAGATCTTCGTGAGCTTGTTACCAGCCGCTGATCAAGAAGTTTAAAAAAAGTTCGACTTTTTCGACAAATTGATGAAACTTCGGTTATGCTAGAGCTAGCGGCGCTCGAAGCCAGTGGTTTCGCTTGCCGTCAGCATTTATATTTTATAGCTACGGCTAATCGGAGGCCGAATGAAATCATCTCGTAAAGCATTTACGCTGATCGAACTACTTGTAGTAATCGCCATCATCGCGATTCTCGCCGCGATCTTGTTCCCTGTCTTTGCGCGGGCGAAGCTCATGGCAAAGGGCGCGGCCAGCATCTCAAATATACGGCAAATTGGTTTGGCTCACATCTCTTATCAAACTGACTACGACGATCGGTCGGTGCCAGCAGGAACGCTGCGTGATCTTGACTCTCCGTTCTTACTGAACGGCGTGGCATATAAGCCGTGGGCATGGCTCCTTTGGCCCTATATCAAGAACGGAAACATTCTTCAAGATCCATTGCGCATGACCGAGCCCCTTGATGTAGCTGGCGCCAACATTCAAATTTTCTGGGCTTACCGAACCCATTACGGTTACGCGAACACGGTGTATAGCCCAACACTGCCCGATGCAACCGGATGGCC
>WBZS01002392.1_pt1 | contig 11772 bp, 7 predicted proteins | sample 5204201 | NCBI WGS metagenome assembly WBZS01 (sample SAMN12344357, study PRJNA552823) | activated sludge metagenome | biome: Activated sludge suspended growth; feature: Nitrification reactor; material: Wastewater; isolation source: activated sludge from nitrification reactor of wastewater treatment...
CCGCCGAAAGGCGGCGCGGGTGATGGGGCTGATCCCTCGCAACCCGCGCCGCCTCTCGGCGGCGGGCTTTGTCTTTTTCCATCGTGCATTTCCCTTTTCCTCAATAAATTACCGAGATGAGCACCCCTCCGGTCCACCCGAGCCGTTCGTGCCGAATCGGATCGGGTTGTCTCGACGCCAGAAATTTCCCATGAAGAAGAAATCCTCTCCACCGATTCCCTCTGGCATTCCACCGACGCCGATCCATGGCAAACGCATCCACCTCATCGGCGAAGATGACCATTGGACGCCCGCCCGCATCGAACTCCTCGGCGGCATCGTCTGCCCAGAAATGGACGCGAGCGTGGAGATCGTCGTGTTGGCGAGCGACGAGGCTTGCAAACGAGCACGGTCACTTACACGTGCGTGTCAAAAGACCAGTCCCGCTTGCGAAGTGCTTTATGGGTTCCAGTTCAGAGATCGCGTCCGTCCATCGCCTGAAATACTCGGCAAGATCCTTTCCCTAGGGCAGCCCGGCCTCAAGTATTTGCAGGAGATCGACGTTATTCCGAACTCTCGAGAAGGTTCCGAACGAGGCCCGATTCGAGGCGAGTGCTTTAGAAACAAACAACTAGCAAATTTGATTCTATTTCAAGAGGATTTTGCCGACTGTAATTTTCAATGTGCCGACTTAACAAACGTTTGGCTTGGGAGTCTATCAAACTGCGATCTACGAGGAGCTAACCTTTCTGACGCGATTTTCTGGAGTTTCGAAGGCAACGCCGAGAAGGTTGATTTCTCCGTCGTTCGCCCCTACTCGAGACTCACCCTCACCAATAGCAACCTTCGTGGATGCCGTTTCTCAAATTCGCTTCACGAATCAAATTTCAAAGGCTCCGATTTACGCGGAGTCGATTTTTCCAATGCCGACCTTCGCGGGGGGACGTTTCAATTGACCGACGTTCGCGACTGCAATTTCCGTGGCGCGAACCTCGCCCACGCAAGCTTCATGGGTGCGCAAGTCGATGGCGCCGACTTTTCGAACGCCAACATCGGTGATACGAACCTGGAAACCAGCACCGACGTTTCAAAGGCTGTCGGCCTAGACAAAGCGATTCGTGGTACGCCTGGCGTGATTGGGCCTGCAACCGTTGCGTACATGGACGTCGCGATGAAATGTAAATCGCTCATCACGTCGATCATGATCGATATGCCGGACGGCGTCGTCCAGATCGAGGTACGGGTCATGCCTGGGCATTGGAGCGGTATGGCAACCGATGTCTTCGATTCGCGAAGCCGAGCCATCATGTTTCCGCTTGGGTATAAGCCTGTGGGAACGCTCGAAGAACGGTGGAAGCGAGCCGTCAATCGCTGGGGTCAGGGCACGTTTCATTTCGAAACCATCAGCGTAACGCCGAGCGGATGCCCGGTACCGACCAAGGACGTGCTCCTCTTGGCTCGCAAGGCCTGGGTTGAACTGGTCGGAAGTTCGAAAATGACGTTCCCGAAAAAGATCCTGCCGAAACCTGTTGAGAGCCGAAGCGTGAGTCGGGATTGGGAGGAACGTCTTCGGCGCGGCGAAATCCGCGAATGGAACGCCATGAATTCGGCCGGCTATCATCCGATCATCACGTGGGACAAACTCAATCTGGCTGGCTGCGATCTTCGCGAATTTTATTTCCGTTTCCGCATCGCGACGAGCGGGAACTTTTCGCGAGCGAATCTCGAAAAGGCGAACATGGAGGAAGCTCTATTGAAGAACGCGAATTTCTCCGACGCCAATTTAAGACAGGCGGAACTAAACGTTGCAAAAATCCACCAGGGGAATTTTCGGCACGCCGATCTAACGGACGCGAGTTGCGGTGGCACCTCGTTCATGAACGCCGATTTCACGCACGCCACACTGGCTAACGCTTGCCTGAATCACGCCAATCTTTGTGGGGCCAACCTGAGCCAAGCGAATCTTCGGGGCACTCGACTAAAGAATGCGAAGTACGACAAATACACTTTATTTCCGCCGGGGTTCGTGGTGCCGAAGGAGATGCGAAAAGCGAAGTGACCGGTGTTTTAGGGGTGGTGGGCACAGGTTGGACTTCCTTTCGGCTATCCTTCGCCCTTCGGCGACGGACTTTTGTCGGCGCGAAACGATCACGAAATCACTTCCATACACGAGGGCGTTCATGTTGACGGCGTTTCGCAATTGGCTCAATGGTAAGCCGATTCTCCGCAAGTTGGGGCCCATCGTTGAACAGCACTTCGGCGTGAAACTGGCGATGACGCATTCCGTCTCCCATGACATCAAGGCTGTCGAACGAATCAACCTTCACAAAGTCGTCGACCTGTGGGCGGCTCAAAGCGAACCGATGGCCCAAACGTTCGGCTACGCCTCCACGAACTATATGGAGGGGGCCATCTCGCGGGCTCTCAGCACCGATGAATTGATCGAGGCCCCAGTCGAGAGAGTTCGCATCGAATCCGGTCCAAGCGAAAGTGTCGACTGCTGCACACGAGCGATTTTTCTCCTTCAGCGACAGCAAAATCCGGTCGCCCTTGCCTTTCGCCAGCCACGCTATTCCGGAGAACTTCCCACCTTGGAAGTCTTGGCAGTCACCCGAGAGGCCGCGCGTGACACGTTGACGAGCCTATTGGAGGAAGCTCGAAAATCGAGCATTTACAAGGGGCGAATGCTCTGGCTCGAGAGACCAACCGAGTCTTATCGCGACTCTTGCAGCATCCGATTCCAGGAAGTTCGGCCTACGACGCGTGATCAGATCGTTCTGCCCGAGGAACTTCTGCGTGTTGCCGAGCGGAATATTTTTGGAGCGATTCGGCACGCGGCGGTGATGCGGTCGGCTGGCAGAAGCCTTCGGCGTGGATTGCTTTTTCATGGTCCGCCAGGCACCGGTAAGACCATGATGGTTCGCTATTTGGCAGGCAGCTGCACCGACCATACCGTGATTTTTCTTACGGGATCGGAACAGGGGCTGATCCGGGAAGCATGCCAAATCGCCCGAATGCTCGCCCCTTCCATCGTCGTGCTCGAGGATGTCGATCTGGTTGCGGAGGATCGGGAAACGAATCGGTGCGCGACCGTGCTTCATGACCTGCTCAACGAGATGGACGGCATTGGCGAACGCGATGGCGTCACCTTCATCCTCACGACGAATCGTGCGGACATCTTGGAGCCGGCGCTTGCGGGCCGACCTGGAAGAATCGACCAAGCCATTCAGTTTCCCCTTCCCGATGAGAACGGCCGAAAGCGTTTGTTTCAGGTATATGGCCAAGGCATGGATCTCTCGCGGATTGACCTGTCGAGGTGGGTCAGGCAAACCGAGGGAGTTAGCCCTGCGTTCATCTCGGAACTTCTCCGTAAAGCCCTGCTTATGGGTGCCGAGCGTGGTGAAACTTCGACGCCGATGATCCTCAGTGACCAGGATTTCCATGAAGCCTTGAACGAACTCGTGTGTTTCGGCGGCGAGCTTACGCAAAACCTGTTAGGATATCGACCGGTGCGAATTGGGTATCAGAACTCCGCCGTCAAAGGCGGAACCCAATCGTGATCTGCGCGAAGTTTTCCTAGACGACGGTTTTTGGGACAACGGGAAGCACGCTACGGAATGCCTTGGGAGACGAAACGGTTTGTCCCATGATACCCGGCAAAGCCCGCCGCCGAGAGGCGGCGCGGGTGATGGGGCTGATCCCTCGCAACCCGCGCCGCCTTTCGGCGGCGGGCTTTTTGGTGTTGGATTCCAATCACCAATCCCTCCGTGCGTGGGCTGGGTCGCTACACTAGAGGAAACGGATTTCTGAGTGGACGAGTCGGCGAAATGGCGGAAGCGACCCAGGAGCGGGCGATTGAACCGAGCGGTGGCGGGGCGGTTTGGCTGCCCAGGCCCACCTGGCGGTTGGTGCTCGCGCTGGCGCTGCCGGTGCTTGCCCAACATGCGATTTACCTCGTCATCAGCCAATCCGACCGCTATCTCGCTGGGCAGCTTCAGGCCCTTACGCCCGAACAACAGATCGAAGTCGCGGTCCTGCCGATCCAGGCGGGGCTTGCTGGGGCGAATCCCGCCCCGGGAGCGTCGGTGTTCGGCTCGATTGGCTCGGCGGCGCGCGTCATCTCGGCTTCGGAAACGCTGCTCGCACGCCAACCCGCGTTCCAGGCAGCACAGACGACCGCCCATTACCTGGCCTGGTTCATTTCGAGCTATACGGTGTTGGTCACCGTCGGCAGCACCGCCTTGGTCGCTCGATTTATCGGTGCGGGCGATCGGCAGGAAGCGATCGATGTCACGCATCAATCGCTGCTGTTGGCTCTCACGCTTGGCGCCGCCGCCTCGGGGATCGCCTGGGCGGGCGGACTTTCCGCGCTGGTCGAAGTCTTGCAGCTTCAAGGTGATTCCGCTGCCTACGCGCGAGCCTACCTCACGCCGATCTTCGCCCTGTTGATTTTTCAAATCGTCGAACAGGCGGGTATCGCCTGCTTAATTGGAGCGGGGGACACCCGCACCGGCCTGTTCGTGATGTCCGGCGTGGCCGTGCTGAACTTGCCATTGACCTGGGGCTTTTGCCTCGGATGGGGGCCTTTCCCAAAACTGGGTTTCGTGGGCATCGCGCTGGGAACCGCGCTGAGCCATACGCTCGGCTGCTTCGTGGTGTTGACGCTGTTGGCGCGGGGCCGATTTGGCTTGCAGCTTTCGCTGCCCCGGTTTCAGCCCCGTTTCGACCTTTGGAACCGGTTGCTCCGCGTCAGCATCCCGGCTGGGTTCGATAGCCTGTCGGTGGTCGTGGGCCAATTCTGGTTTCTCGGCATCATCAATTCGATGGGCGATGTCGCGAGTGGAGCGCACGGGATCGCCATTGGCTGGGAGGGCATGGGGTACATGTCTGGCGCAGCGTTCGGCACCGCAGCCATGACGCTGGTGGGGCAAAACCTGGGAGCGAAACGGCCTGCCGAGGCAGCCCGCGCGGGGTGGTTGGCGTTCCTGCTCGGCTGTGGCGTCATGTCGACGATGGGAGCGGTGTTCTTCACGTTCGCGCCGGCCATGTTCCGCCTGTTCTGTCCACATCCCGAACAACAGCCGATCATCGACGCCGGCGTCCCCGTGCTTCGTTTGATCGCGTTTGCCATGCCCATCTTGGCTTCCACGATCGTCTTCACTTCCGCGCTCCGTGGCGCCGGCGACACCCGCGTGCCGGTCCTCTTCACCTGGATCGGCTTCTTCGTGATCCGCATCCCGCTGGCGTATTGGCTGTGTTTGCCTCGCATCTCGCTGGGCACATGGGGAACGATCGAGGGGCTCGGCCTAGGTTTGATGGGAGCGTGGTTGGCCATGTTCGCTGATCTGCTGGTGCGAGGCTGCTTCTTCCTCTACCGCTGGAACCAGGGGCACTGGCAACACCACAAAGTGTGAGCGCCGAGAAACGCTCTGCGTCTTTGACGCGTCGCACATCACGATAAATCAAACCCGCCTCGTTTACGTTTCGCGCTCGCAGAATCACATGCAGCAGCAACACGCACTTGCAAACTTTAGAACGCTCGCACGGGATTTCTCGAGCGCGAAACGTAAACGAGGCGGGTTTTTACTCGCAGTCGATCAAATCTATTTCCCTAGCGGGACGGAGCCGTCGAGGTAGCGCCAGTTCTTCAGGAACTGAAGCAGGTGGGCCATCTCCTGGTGGTTGATGTTCTTTTCCAAGCCTTCGGGCATCAGCGAAATTCCCGTCGAGGTGATCTCGTCGATATCTTGCCGAAGTACCGTGTCCGAGAGTCCCTCCGCCCGTTTCAACGTGATGCTCGACGCGGTTTCCGTGGCCAAGATCCCCGTCAAGACTTGGCCATTCTTGGTCGAAACGAGGTAGTTGACGTAGTTGTTGTCGATCGCCTGGTTCGGGGCGAGGATATCGGTCAGGAGGGCGTCGAGTGTTTTGGTGCGTGTATCGCTGATGTCCGGAGCCACCTGAACGCCCAAGGTCGCGATGCGATGGCAGATGGAACAGTGCTTCTTGAAGATCTCTCTTCCCTGAAGCGGATCGCCGGCGAGCTTGAGCGATTGCTGGTAGTCCGCCAGCACGGCCTTGCGGTCGGCGGGAAGATTCGCCTTGAGTAATTTGACGGCACGTTCGCGGATGTCCGCCTTGGCGTGGCTCATGAGTTGGCGGGTGCGGACCGCGTCGAGTTCGTTGCCACGAATTTTCTGTTTCTCGATGGCATCGAAAAGGAGATGGATCCGCGCGGGCTGGCGCAGACTCGATTCCAAGATCTCTCGGCGCATCGCGGGACTGGCCGACTTCCAGGAATCGATCAGCATCTCGGCGGCTTCGGAATGGGGGTGCGTCGCCAAGGATCGAAGTGCGGCAAAGCGAATCTCCGGCGTGGCGCCTTCCTTCAACCAGGCGACGAGCCGAGGCTTGGCGATCTTCCAGTCGACATGCGAATAAAGTCCGATCCGTTGGATTCCTAGGCTATCTTTCGTGAACACTTCGTTGGCAGGAGGCGTGTCGCGGTCGAGGAATCCCTGGAACCATTTCGAAGCTTCCACGAAGGCGGGTTTGGAATCGAGGAACGCGCCCAGCGATTGGCCGCGTCGGCCAAGCCCCTCGGCCAGGCCCACCATGCATGCGAGTTGAACCTTGTCTTTGGACGAGCCGAGGTCGAGCTTGAGGTCGTTGAAAAGCGAGAGGATTTCCGTCGGATCCTGTTTGGCGCCGACGATGGCGCTCAGCTCGGAGAAAAGCACGGAACGATCCGCTTTTTCCTCCGATTTCGGCGGATGGGTCAGCAAGACGTGCAACATCTTCGCAGGCCAACGATCCCCCGCACTGAGAACGCCGGCCCGCATCCAGGGATCGCGGTGATGGCGTGCCAAGGTGGTCGTGAGGATCGGCACAATGCGTTCGTCATGGAAGTCGCCCAGGGCCAGGGCGAGAAAGTGGACCACACGGACGTCGTAATCGCTGCGGCGCTTGATCAACTCGTCGAGCACGGCTTCCTTCTCGACCGCAGGTCGAAGGCGAGCGAGACGCATGCCATGCTCCCGCACATGCCCCACGGGATCATTCAGGACCATGGCCCACGTCTTCAGGTCCAGGTTGCCGAAAATTTGCAAAAGCCAGGCAGCTCGAATTTTCGAGGGCGCCATCTTGTTTTTGGGATCCTCGATCAACTTCCGCAGAAGCGGGGCGGCACTCGTGTCTTCCCTTTCGCGAAGGATGCGGAACGCGGTGCGGGCACGCCATTCGTTCACATCCGCCAACGCGGCGACGAGGGTTTCGATCGAGGCGCCGTCCAGACTGGGCACCTTGGCCGCGGGGGAGCGTCGTTCGGGCACGATGCGCCAGATTCGGCCCTTGTCTTTGCCCAGCGTGAGATCGGGCCGATTCCTGAGTTCGGTCGGCATGAACTCGGGATGCTCGATGACGGCTCGGTACATGTCGACCACGTAGATCGCGCCATCGGAGCCCGTCGCAAGATTTACGGGGCGGAACCAATCGTCCGGCGTGGCCAAGAACTCGACCCCCGAACGGTGCGGGCGAGATTTGAACGTGGGGCCTTCATCGTGCAAGACCTCGAGGTGGACGAGATTTCCCGTCGGGTCGCACGTGAGCGCGGTATGGCCATACTTCGGGCCCAGCGTGTTGCCATGATAAATGAACACGCTGCACGCGGCCGTGAATCGGCCTTCGTGGAGGTTCGACGTCGTCCAGTTTCGGCTCAGCGGATAAACCTTGCCGCCGGAACTGAGCGGGCCATCGTCGAGTTCGCTGATGTCGTGCACCAGGCTTTTGACGGCCAAGTAGGGGTTGCGTTTCACGTCCTGGTTTTCGAGCACGATGTGGCGAAGGTGATGGCGGTTGTCGCAGACGAAGCGATTGCCCCAGTGGTCGAAGGTGTTGCCAAACTGCCCCAACCCGGTGACGGCTTCATGCTTGCCGGTGACGGGATCGAAACGAAAATCCATGCCGGAAAGATCGATCGGTTTCGCGGCTGCATCGCCCGCTTTGATCGCCTTGCCGCCTCGTAACCCGTTCGCGACGTAAACCATGCCGTCCAGGCCAAGGATGGGATGGCTAACGCGCAGTTGGGGGTTTTGCGTGGCGAATCCTTCGTACAATATTTCCCGTTTGTCGGCGACGCCATCGCCATCGGTGTCGCGCAGCCAAACGATGTTCGGTGCCTGCGTGACGATGACCCCATCCTTCCAATGAAGCAAGCCGTTCGCGAACAGCAATTGGTCGGCGAAGGTTGTCGCCGTTTCGAAGACGCCGTCGCCATTTTTATCTTCGAGAATCCGAATCCGGCCCGCCGGCGGTTCGCCCGGTTTGGGGCCGTTGGGGTAATCTCCCATCTCGACGACCCAAATCCGTCCCTTGGGATCGAACGCCATTGCCACCGGGCTTTGTACGGTGGGTTCGGACGCGACCAGTTCGATGCGTAAACCAGGATCGAGCTTGAAGGACTTTTGTGCCTCAGCAGGCGTTTTCGGTTCTCCCGGTCCGCCGGCTTTGTAGTCGAGCGGCTTCGCGGGATTGGCCTTTTCCCCTGGATATACGCCCGTGAAAACGGCCAGGAGGATGAACGGCGCCAAACCAAGAGAAGTATGAAACGGATTCATCAGACGATCTCGGAAAGCGAGGTTGAATTTCTTCGGAGAACATCACCAGTACCACAATCGTCACGTTTCAGCAAATCATTTGCCGACGAGAAGGCACCCCGGGTGAGCGGTCGATGTGAGCCGGCCGGTTGACATCGGCCGTTCGCCCCGCGAGGAACGGAAAACTACACGTGCCGAGTGAACCGACGGTTTCTTTTTTGGGTCCAACACGTACGATGGTAAAATACGCAGAAGTGAACCCTCCGCAGCTTCGGAAGATGCATCATGACGACCAAAGGTGAAATGTTCGCGGGATTGACGGTGGCCATCATCACGCCTTTCAAGGGAGGCGAGGTGGATTACGACGCCTTGGGCCGACTCGTCGATTGGCATGTCGAACAAGGGACCGATTGCCTGGCGCCCGTGGGCACCACCGGCGAATCACCGACCCTCGACCACGAAGAACATGAACGTGTGATTGGCACCGTGGTTGAGCGGGCGCGAGGCCGCATCAAGGTGATGGCGGGCACGGGATCCAATAGCACCCGCGAAGCCGTCCGGCTGACGAAGTTCGCCAAGAAAGCCGGCGCGAACGGCGCCCTCATGGTGGGACCTTATTACAACAAGCCCACGCAAGAAGGATATTTCAAACATTTCATGGCCGTCGCCGAAGCGGTGGAACTTCCGATCGTCCTCTACAACATTCCGGGCCGAACCGCCTCGAACATCACGCCGGAAACCATCGCTCGTTTGGCGGCTCACCCGAACGTGGTGGCGGTGAAAGAAGCAACGGGGCTGATGGATCAGGCTTCGCAAATCGCCGCGCTTTGTGACATCACGATTCTTTCCGGCGACGACAGCCTGACCCTTCCACTCATGAGCATCGGGGGCCGAGGCGTGGTTTCCGTGGTGGGAAATATCGTGCCGCGCGACATGAAGGCGATGGTGCAAGCCTACGAGAAACGCGATTTCGCCGCTGCGTTAACCTGGCACCGTAAGTTATTCACGTTGTGCCGTGACTTGTTGAGCGTGGCGACCAATCCAATTCCGATCAAGACGGCGATGAAGTTCCTGGGCCGAGATTCGGGCGAGCTTCGCCTGCCCATGTGCCCCATGGACGCGGCCGGCGAAGCGAAGCTTCGGCAAACGCTTCAAGCGTACGGCTTGCTGTAAAACGGTCGACGCTCATTTTTCCAGGCGAAACACGCGGTGGTTGTAGCTGTCGACAATGTAAAGCGTACCATCGCGATGAACGGTGACGCCGTGCGGCTCGTGCAACGGAGTTTCAAGCGCCTTGCCGCCGGTGCCCGAATCGCCTTTCTTTCCCGTTCCCGCCATACGAACGATCATTCCCGTTTTAGGTGAATAGCGGCGTATCACGTGGTTCGCGGTGTCCGCGATGATCACCGAATCGTCGTGGTCGATGCAAAGGTGCTTGGGACCATTCAACGTCGCGAAACGCGCCTCGCCTCCGTCGCCGGTGTTTCCAGCTTTCCCCGTTCCAATGACCGTGCGAATTTTCCCTTGTGGATCCACCACGCGCAATGCGTGTCCACCGCGTTCCAGGATGTAGACATTGCCATGCTTGTCGACGGCATGGGCACGCGGATCGACCAGCGGAGCCTCTTTGGCGACGGTACCATCTTTGGGCGCGCCCGCTTTACCGTTTCCAGCCACGGTCTCGATGGTTCCACTTTTCATATCGATGGCGCGGATTCGGCGATTGCCCAGGTCGGTGATGAAAAGGCGTTCTCCCTGTGGATCGAAGCTAATGCAAAAAACGCCGTTGAAACAAGCGTCTTTCGCAGGGCCACCGTCGCCCGCGAATTTTTTCGCACCCGTCCCCGCGAAACGGGTAACGAGGTTCGTCTTCGGATCGAGCTTTCGGATGCAATTGTTCCACGTATCCGCCAAGTAAACATAGCCGTCCTTACCAACCGCCAGGGAATGCATGCCGTTAAAATTCGCTTCTTTTCCCGCGACCGAATCGACGGAGTCGCCCCGTTTACCCGTGCCCGCGACGATATGAAAGACTCCCTTCCCGTCGACTTTTAGAGTGCGTTCACCGGTAAGTTCCGCCACATAAGCGTTGCCGTGATGGTCGAAATCGATGCCAAAGGGGTGATTGAATTTGGCGTGAGTCGCCGGGACGTTGTCCACGCCCTTGCCGCCGCCCGCAAAAAGCACGAGCTGGTCGGCCTGAGCGACGTTCGCGCACAACCACAAGGATAAACCGATGAGGGCACGGTGGCTCATGTAATCATCCTTTTTTACTGTTCATGACCCAAGTAAAACCATAGAACCGCGACGGCGATTGCCAGGAAAACCATGAAAAGAATGGAAGCGGTGATCAGCAAGACGATGAGGACGGTGTTACTCGACGTGGCGGGAGCGGGGGCAGCCTCTGGCCGATCCGAGTTGGACCGGGATGAAACTAGCGCATCATCATCGTCACGGTCCGGAATCTTGAGGTTGAGGATTTCCAAAGGCGCCTTGAGCGTGATCGTTTCCGCTTCCGTGAATTCCTCGGGGGCGGGAGCGACGAAAGGGGTTTGGCATCGCGGACAGGTGAGCCTTTTTCCCGGGCGTATCGGCTTATTCGCCTTGAGCGCGACCTGACACTTTGGGCATACGACCGTGTTGTTCACCATGAAGAAATCCCCTGGCTGAGACGCCCGTCCACTTCGCAAGAACGTTGCTCCTCGTTCTTGTTTTAGGCGGAAGCCAGGCGGAACGCCACTGTCCTGGTTTTCGTTCCTCCCACTTTTCGCCTTTCCTTTTGAACGGTCAACCGCTTGAACGGTCAACCGCTTGAACGGTCAACCGCTTGAACGATCAACCGCTTGAACGATCAACCGCTTGAACGGCCATCGGCCTCAACGCTGGGAAATCGTTTTCTCCGATTTACGGCTTCGATTGGATCGCCGTATCCACACTGTTCGCCAAATCGATCGCTGCCGCCTTGGCCGTGTCTTGAACCAGACTTTCAAGGGCCTTGTCGGTGGGCGTGGAGTCTTCGATCTTCTTGCTGACGGTGACGAATCCGAACATCGAACTTTTAGGCCAAGTCCCCGCGGATGCCTGAGCCTTGATCCCCACGAGGGTATATTTCCCTTTGGGAACCAACCCGATCTCGACAATGCTCGGATCGACAACGTAGCCCTTGGTGGGCTTGGGATCCGGAAGATCCACCGCGTAC
>WBZS01001376.1_pt1 | contig 11767 bp, 10 predicted proteins | sample 5204201 | NCBI WGS metagenome assembly WBZS01 (sample SAMN12344357, study PRJNA552823) | activated sludge metagenome | biome: Activated sludge suspended growth; feature: Nitrification reactor; material: Wastewater; isolation source: activated sludge from nitrification reactor of wastewater...
ACTGCGGCCTCCGTATCCCAATTTCCATCGACCAGAAGATCCGACCCGGCCGACAGATCAAGGGTCTGGATCGGGCCGTCGGCACCTTCGATCACCACCTGGTCCGGTTTGTACCGATCGATCCAGAGGCTTAGTTGATGGCTATGCGCAGTCGGCGCAAAGCCGGCCGCATGCCGCAGCGCAGCCCGACCCAACGCCGGGTCGATGGCGGCCAGCTTGCGCAGCGTCGGCCAATCCACATCGTTCAACTCGGCAACGTACGGGTTCTCCGGATCCAGCGCGGCCTGCTGCGCGGCGCTGGTCGCGGTGACGCAGACCCGCATGCCGACCATGGCGAACAGCACGTCCGCCTCGGCCTCCTCGAGCGGATAGACGTCGCAGAACGCGCGCACGGCCCGACACAACGCGCCAAACGGCCGCTCGGTGTGCAGGGCGACGTCGGTCAACACCACAACGAGCTCGGCGACGGTGTAGGTGCGCGCCGTGTCGCCGAAGTCGATCAGACCAACGATGTGATCGGGATCGTGCGCCGTCGAGCCGCCCGTGACCGTGATCTCGGCGCCGGTCGCCGACTCTCCGACGGGCGGCGGCGCCGCCACGATCACGTTCCAGCCGACGAGGTCGCCGTGCACGATGCTGCGCCGCAGCCGGCTGAGGACCGGGACGGCCTCGCGCTCGTAGCGGTCGACCATCACCTGCACCAGCGCGCGGCGCTCCGGGTCGTGCACAAAGCGCGCGAACGCGGCGACCACGTCGCGCGCGACCTGCATGTCCCACTGCAGCAATCGGTCGGCGCTCGCGTGTTCATATCCCGCCAGACCGCGCACCAGGGTCGCGGCGCTGCGGGCCAGGCCGTCGATCAGCGGCGGCGCATACAGCGGCCGATCGGCCAGGATCCGGCCCGGCGTGAACGTGAGCAGGCGCGCGAGATGGGTTTCGCCGTTGGCCTGGATCGTCAGCGTGACCCGCCCGTCACGGTCGGGCTGGAGCCGCGGAACCGGGAGATCGGGGGCGACCTGAGCCAGGCGCAGCAGCGCGCCGTTCTCCAGCTCGATCGAGCCGGCCGGCTCGCTGCTGTTCGCGATCTTGAGCACAAACTGTCGACCGTCAGCCAGGTCGACGCGGTAATTCTGGTCGCGAAAACTGTCGAGGGGTTTCAGGGCGGTCGGCGTAAGGCCGTAGCGCTCACCAAGCAGCGCCAGGGCCTGGTCACGCGAGACGGAGGGCCGCCGTAGCTCCTGGCGCTCGAAGGGGTTCCCGGTCGGTTCGGTCATAGGCTCCGGCGCATCAGGCGCGAGCGGGCTCAGCCGAGGGCGTCACCCAGCAACACGCCCAACAGGCCGAGCGCCGCGCCCAGGTAGAGGAGGAGATGGGTCTGCGCGACCCACGTCAACGGCCCGAGCGGCACGAACTGCGCCACCAGGCCGAGCACGATCAGGCCGATCCCAGAAAGGATCGGCAGTCCCTTGTAGCGGGCAAAGAAGGCGGAAAGACGCGTGATCCACATAGGCGCTACGACGACTTGGCGGCCGGCTTGCGCGGGGCGCGCTTGACGGGCACGAACGCCCGCAGTCGCGCGGCGACGCGCTCCGGCGCGCGGCCACGCATGCGCAGCCCTTGAGCCTGCGGCTCGGTCGACTCGACCAGGCCCTGCTCGTGGAACATGGTGATGAACTGCCCGGCCGAATAGGGCACGACGATGTCGAGCGGGATCAGGTCGGCGTACAGCGCGCGCGACACGGCCTCGAGCAACTCCGGGATGCCCTGCCCGTTGCGGGCCGAGATCAGGTTCGCTTCGGCGAACAACTCACCGAGATGGGTCTCGGCCGCCTGCCGGAGCTCGTCGGTCAGCGCGTCGGCCTTGTTGAGGACGAGCAGGATCGGAATGTCCTCGACCTCGAGCTCGCCCAACACTTCCTCGACCGCCTCGATGTGCTGCCGCGCGTTCGGATGCGTGACATCCACCATGTGCAGGATCAGATCCGCCTCGCCGATCTCCTCGAGGGTCGCGCGGAACGCCGCAACCAGCGTGGTGGGCAGCTTCTGGATGAAGCCGACGGTGTCGGTGAAGAGCGCCGGCCGTTTGTGCGGCAACGACACGCGCCGTGTGGTGGGGTCGAGCGTGGCGAAGAGCTGGTCGGCCGTCATCACGCCCTCGGCCTCGCCGGTCAGGGCGTTGAGCAGCGTGCTCTTGCCGGCGTTGGTGTAGCCGACGATGGCGATGACGGGCACGGCGGTGCGCTGCCGCTGCCGGCGATGGCGCTCGCGGTGCGCGCGAACCTTTTCGATCTCGCCCTTGAGGTGCGAGATCTTGTGCCCGATCTCGCGCCGGTCGGCCTCGAGTTGGGTCTCGCCCGGGCCGCGCAGACCGACGCCGCCGTTGCCGCCCCGCCCGCCGCCGCCGCCGGCCTGACGGGCCAGGTGCGTCCAGGCGCGGGTCAACCGCGGCAGCCGGTACTGCAGCTGAGCCAGCTCAACCTGCAGCGCGCCTTCGCGGGTGTGCGCGTGCTGGGCGAAGATATCCAGGATCAGGGCCGTGCGGTCGAGCACCTTGACCTTCTCGCCGAAGAGCGCCTCGAGTTCGCGCTGATGACGCGGCGAGAGCTCGGTGTCGAAGATGACGACCGTGGCCAGCGTCTCCTCCACGAAATCCTGAACGTCCTTGGCCTTGCCGGAACCGATCAAGGTGTTGGGATCGGGCCGCGATATTTTCTGGTAGGTCTCACCGACGACCTGGAGGCCGGCGGTATCGGCGAGGAGCGCCAGCTCTTGCAGCGAGTCTTCGAGACCCAGGATATGGGGGTCGGTGTGGACTTCCAGGCCAACCAGGAAGGCGCGTTCGATCGGTGACGTGGTCGGGTTTGCGGTTCGGGTCAAGGCACGCTCACTTTCTGCCCTGATTGTACAGAAGAATGGGTCAAACACCGGCGCGGTCTACACACCCAACAGGACGATCGCACCGAAAGAGGAACGGCGCGAGCTTTAGCACGAATATGGTCACTTCCAGCCCAGTCGGGTTAAAACAGGTGGAAAACGGGGTGATGCGAGGGTCGCGGCTCCGCCGCGACCCTCGCATCACCCCGTTTTCGGCCCACCTGCTGGCGTACCGTCGTTGTTCCCGGTCAGGCCGGCAGGCCAACCACGATCATGCCGCGCGGATGTTCGACGGCAAAGGTGACGGTCACCTCACGTTTCGCGCCTGCCGCGAGATCGAGGTCCCAGGTGAGCAGGCCGAGATCGTCGTGCTTGCTCGGCCGGGGTTCGGCCGATTCGAGTTTGACGCTGATCGACTCATGGCGGGCCAGCGGAATATGGTCGCGGACCTGCAACGCGATCGGCTCAGTGCGCAGATTCTCGAGCGTGAAGCGGATGCCGTAGCGCAGTCGGCGCTTGTCGCTCAACAGGGTCTTTTCCACGTCGCGCTGCGTGGGCTCGGCCTCGACGCGGACTCGATCATCGACGCCCAGATACAGCTCGGCCTCCTGACCGCGCGCGACGAGTTCGAGCTCGGTCGGCCCGAGATACGTGTCGCCGTCGAAGAGGCTGACCGGGCCCGGCAACCAGGTGTATGGTGTCTGGTTGACCACCCGGGCGCGCCGGAACGCGGCCGGCGTGCGCCGCGGCGCGGTGGCATAGTCCCAACGCGGCACGAGCGGCAGTTCGCCGATCGTGACGATGCGCGGCGCGCCGCCGCCGGGGATGTCGGCGCGGCTCGGCAACGTGAAGCTCACGGCCGCGCCGCTGTCGTTGACCTCTGCCGACTCGACCCGCAAAGGCGCCGGGGCCATCGCCGGGGCGGCGAACGCATCGGAGGTCAGGCTGGCTGCCTCAAGTCGCGCTCGCGGCGCGCCTCCGCCCTTGGCCTGAGGCGCCGGCGGGGGCACGGCGGGCGCGATCCCCCAAGGGTCGAGCTCGGGCACGCGCAACGACAGGGCCGGCTGGGCCGTCGAGAGCGTCAGCGCCACGTCGGCCCAATCCTCACCGGTCGTTTGATACACCGAGGCCAGATAGCGCATTTCGAGCGTGGCCCCAACGACGCGCAAGTCATATTGAGGCGACCACCCCGCCCCAGAGACGACGTACGAGAGCGCGAGATCCAGGGCGCCGGCGGCCTGCACGTCGAGCTCGATGACGGCCACCTGCCGCTGACGCCGGGCGCCGCTCGACGCCTGCGCCAGCTGGCGCTTGGCCAGGTCCGCGCGCCGCTCGGCTTCCCGTTGCTCGGCGCGGGTCGCGTGAATACGGGTCTGGAGGTCGAGTCGGCGTTGCTGCAGGAAGTCGAACACCGCGGCCTGCTGCTCGACGCTCCGCTCGCGGAGCGCCAACCCTCGCGCAAAAGTCTCGGCCTGCGCGGCGAGCGAATCGAGGTGCAGCACATCGCGCTCGAAGATGCTGATGCGGGCCGCGATCAGGGCGACGGCGTCGGTGGCCGCCTCGAGTTCCTGCCTGAGCGCCGCCACGCGCTCCGACGGGGCCTCGCCGAACTCTTCGACCTCGGCGCGCACGCCAAGCAGACGCGCCTGCGCCGCGCCGCTGCCGGAGGCGCGCAGCGTGTCGGTCTGAGCCGACATCGGCAGATTGGGTACACGTACGGCACAGCGCCCGACCGGCACGTTCGCAGCGCCGGACCGCGTGACGCGGGCGCGATCGGTGTAGATTTCGGCGGATACCACCCGGGTGTCCAGATCCATAGCCCCTCTCAACCGGCGACCGCTACGGCGGCCTCCGGGCTTGCGCCGCGCCGCGACCGGCGGGTCTCGAGCCCGCTCAGACGCTGCACGGCGCCGTTGACGATGCGGCCGATCACGTCGACGTAGGTCAGACCGCGCGTCGCGGCGGCGCGCATCACCACCGAGGTCGCATCCAGGTCGCAGTTGACGTTGACGTCCAGGATCATGGGCTCCTCGCCGTCCATGCGGATGTCGATCCGGCCGTAGTCGCGGGCGCCGAGCGCCTCGAGCGCTCCGGCCGCCAGGTTCTTCAACCGGCGCGCCAATCGCGGCGTGACCGCGGCCGGCACGCGCACCTTGATGGCGTGATAGCCGAAGTTCGACTCGTCGTGTTTGTAACCATAGGAGTACACGCGGTCTTCGGCGTGCTCGAAGGCGGTGTAGTCGATCTCGCCGGGCGCGAGCCCTTCGAGCCGGCCGTTCGCACCGGCCAACGCGCCGACATGGAACTCGCGCGTGTCCAGGAACTTCTCGACCTGAGCGTCGCAGCCCAGATGCTCACGCAGCCAGACGATGCGCTCGGCCAGTTCCTCGGGGCCATGAACGACCGAGGCATGATCGATGCCAAAGCTGCCGTGCTGTGTCGCGCCTTTGACGATGGCGGGGTAGATCTTCCAGCGCGCCGCCTGCCTCGGATGGCTCAGACGCATCCCGGGCAACGTCGGCAGACCGGCCTCGATCAGGCGCTGCTTGATCTGCATGCGATCAACCGAGAAGGCCAGGGCCGCGCCGGTCGCGCCGGTGAACGAGAACCCGCGCCGCTCGTACGTGCGGGCCGCCAGCGCGTCGGTCCATGGCTTGCCGCCCAGCTCTTCGACCCAGTTCCACACGACCCATTCGCGGGGGTCAAAACGATCGAGCAATTTGAGATCAGCGTAGACCTTGTGAATTTCGTGGCGGTAGCCGAGCCGATCCAGCGCGCTCGCCATATGGTCGAGCATGCGGCCGTTCCAGACTTTGTCGTCTTCGGGCCAGTCAGGGCTTTCGTTGGTGATGACCAGCACACCGGGCCTGGCCGGGGACGTGGACGGGCGCATGCGACCTCCTTGGGGGATGAGGCCGGAGCGCGAGCTCACGGGCTCGAGCTGCGGCTGCCGTACCGCGCAATCCGCTCGGCCGCCTCCTGCAGCCGCGAATCTGCCAGACAAAGAGATAGACGAACGTAGCCCCGGCCGTGCGGTCCGAAGATCGAGCCGGGTGTCAGGCTGACGAATTGTTGCTCGAGCAGGCCATCGACCCAGGCGACGTCGTCGACGCCGTCGGGCAGACGCGCCCAGACATAGATGGCGGCCTGCGGCACATTGACGCGCAGGCCTGCGTCGCGCAGCGCGGTCACGGCCAGATCGCGGCGACGGCGGTAGTGGGCGTTGCGTTCGTAGGTCCAGGCCTGGTCGCCGGTGAGCGCCGCGATCGCGGCATCCATCACGCCGCGGAAGACACCCGAGTCGATATTGCTTTTGAGCGTGCTCAGCGCGCGCACCGCAGCGGCGTTGCCGGCCGCGACACCCAGCCGCCAGCCGCCCATGTTGTAGGTCTTCGACACCGAATGAAACTCGATGGCGACCTCTTTTGCGCCCGGCACCTGCAGGATGCTCGGCGCGACATAGCCGTCGTACGTGATCTCCGTGTAGGGCGCGTCGTGCGCCACCAGGATGCCGTGCTGGGTCGCGAACGCCACCACACGCTCGAAGAACGCCGGGCTGGCCACCGCGCCCGTCGGGTTGTTTGGGTAGTTGAGCCACAACAATTTGGCGCGGCGCAATGCGTCCGGCGGGATCGCTTCGAGGTCCGGAAGATAGCCGTTCTCCTCGATCATCGGCAGAAAGCAGACCTCGGCACCCGCGAAGCGGGCGCCGCCCGCGTACGGCGCGTATCCCGGATCGGGCACGAGCGAGACGTCGCCCGGGTCGAGATAGGCCTGGCTGAGGTTGAAGACGCCCTCTTTGGCCCCGATCACGAGCGTCGCTTCGTGATCGGCCAGTTGCACCCCGAAGCGTTCGGCATAAAACTCGCGCCACGCAGCGCGATACTCCGGCGAACCGTTGTAGGACTGATAGCCGTGATTGTTCGGGTTGCGCGCGGATTGCTCGAGCGCGGAGATGATGTGCGGCGCCGGCGGCAGATCGGGCGAGCCTGCGTCCATGCGGATGACTTCACGGCCCAGCGCCTTGAGTTCCGTGATGCGCGTATTGAGTCGATGGAAGAAGTACGGCGGCAATTGCGCCATGCGCCTCGACGTCGCCGGACGCTGCGCGGAATGTGTGTGTGCGGTCGATGAAGTCATGAGGTTTCTGAGCAGTTGTCGCCATCATAGACCGCCTCTGTTTGAATTGCAACTCACCACGCTGTCGACGCGCGCGCTCGGCGGCGTCGCGCCATCGAGTGCGATCCCGGCGACATCGAACACATGCGCCACGTATCGCCAGACCTGGCGTCTGCGGCGCGCATCGCAGTTGACGATCCGAGCGAGCACACCGATCACGATTCGAATACGCCCGGGCACCGGCGCGCCTGCCGCCGACCTTTAGGTGCAATTTACGCGCGATTTACGGCGTTTTTATGGCGCTTTACGCGCGATTTACCGATAATCGCGGCCATCATCACGTTGATGAAGATCAATCCCATAGACCCGGCGTTCGATCCGCCCACAGCATGCAGGTCAACTGCCGCTGTCGTCGAAGCAAGCCGGTGCCGTCTGAATATTCGGAGGGGTCCTTCAAGATGCGCCGCTACATACAATTCAATCCCAACGCGGAAGCCACTCTGACGATCTATCCCGATTGGACGCGTCAGCTCTATCTCTCTGACGACACGACGACGATCACGCTCGACACCGTCCAGGTGCAGTCGTTGGTCGACCGCATGATCCCGGGCAGCGCGCTTGACCTCGCGCCCCGCCCCGGTAGCGCCTGCGACTCGCTCACCGCCCGCTGGGAGGGCGACGATCTGCGCTTCTCCACGCACGACGGGCGCATGATCCGCTGGAAGCGCGGCGCGCGTCTGCTGATCGAATGGCTGCGCGAACTCGAGCCGCGCCGCGCGCTCAATCCGCGCCACAAGCTTCCGGTGCGACGGCTCGCGCTGGTCTGATTGATCGCGCGCAGATCACAACAACAAAAGAAACGACGGAAGCCATCGAGGCTTCCGTCGTTTTCGTTGAGCGCCGTGCTTACGGCGCCGTGTCCCCTCTCAATCGATCGGCACCGTGCTGCGCCAGGTGCGGTGCTTCACCGGCAGACCTGCTTCGACCACGGTCAATGTGTGCTCGAACTGAAACACGCGCGCGTCGTCGGACAACCACATTCGGCCCACGGCATCCACCTCGACCGTCCAGTCATCACGACCAAGCGTCAGGCGCCGGCGGCATTCCACGGCCGGAGATCTGAAGTCGCCCGGGCGCACGTGATAGACGTCGTGCGCGTGCGCGCCGAAGGTGAGCCCGGCGAGCCCGAGGCCGACGGCATCGACGGCGCCCGGATCATCGAGCCGCACCAGGCCGTCATCTTGATCATCGACCAGGGTCTGTACGCCGTCGGGTTCGACGCTCGTCACGCGCGTCCGGTGACCGGGGCGCAGCAGTGTGCGCGACATCATCGGCGCGGCGTCGGCGGGCTCAAACGCCACGCGCGCCTCGGTCTCGGTGTGACGCGGGATCGAGAGTGTCCCCTCGAGCAGCGTCATCTTTGCGGCCCGGGCCGGCGGCCACATGCGCGGCCACCAGACCTGGTTGAGCGCGACCCGCCAGTGGTGGCCCGGCAGCAACCGGTGCCCGAGCGCATCGAGACGCAACCGCACGTCGAAAGACGCCCCGGGCGGCACAGGCGCCGGGTTCGCGTGACTCAGACGATGCGACAACTTGAGCACGCCGGTGCTGACGAGCGCCGACGTGCCATCGGGCGCCACGTCGCACAGCCGCACGACGAGCTGCGGTGCCGCGTCGTCGGCGATCAGGCGCGCCGTGAGCTCCGGAAAGCCCAAATATGCCGTGACGCGTTCAACGGGCGCGAAATCAAAGGTCAGACAACGCGCATCCTCCGCAGACTGTTCACCGGGCGGGTCCTCCGGTGACCCGTACGCGCACCAGATCCCGGCGCGCGAGCCGTGCTCGAGCGCGGCGGGCACGGCGCCGGACGAAAGCGTCAGCGTCTCGACGTCGACGGCCTCGGGCGGCCACACGGCCGCGGACGTCCACCGACCGGCGCGCACATCGTAGTTCGAGCGCGGCGAGTCCGAGTCCTGCAGATAGGCCCGCAGCATCGGTTCGCGCAGGATCCCGTTGTCGATGCCCTTTAGCCAGTGATCCCACCAGCGCAGGCTCTCCTGCAAAAAGCCCACTCGGGTCGGTCGGCCCGGCTCGCCGGCCGGTTGCGAAGCATCGGGACCCCACGGCGACTCGATCAACAACGGCGTGGCCACTTCCGGGTACTCGTGCACCCACGGCCCGATCAGGCCCAGCCTCGGGACGCGCAGCCCGGTGAGCAGCCGCAGCACGGGGTCGGTGTAGCCGTCCGCCCAACCGCCCACGGCGAAGACCGGAATCTCGATCGCGGCGTAGTCCTCGGCGACCGACCCCTGGCGCCAGTACGCATCGCGGCGTTGGTGCGCGAACCAGGTGTCGGCGAACGGCGGCGTGTGCTCGAGGCGCTCGAGCCAGAGGCGACGCCAGTCGTCGGGCCGGCGGACGGGATCCGGCGGTCGGGCGTTGTAGGCCAGCATGGTCGTCGCCCAACTCAACGCTTCGGAGGCCAGCACGGCGCCGCCGCGATAGTGCACGTCGTCGGCGTAGCGATCGTCGGTGGAGTAAATCGTGATGATCGCGCGCAGCGCCGGCGGGCGGCGCGCCGCGACCTGCAGGGCGTTGAACCCGCCCCACGATTTGCCGAACATGCCGACCGCGCCCGTACACCAGGGTTGGGCAGCGATCCAGGCGATGACGTCACAGGCGTCGTCCTGCTCGAGCGGCAGGTACTCGTCGAGCAACAGACCGTCCGAGTCGCCGCTACCGCGCATGTCAACGCGCACGCACGCGTAGCCGTGGGCCGCGAACCAGGGATGGCGCAGCGAGTCGCGCAGCGCCGTGAAGTCGTTTTTGCGGTAGGGGATGTACTCGAGCAGGGCCGGCCAAGGGCCGGCGCCGTCGGGGGACCAGATCCGGGCGCTCAGACGAGCGCCGTCGCGCACCGTGATGAACAGGTCACGGGCCGGGGCCGTCATGGCTTACGGTCTTGGAGCCGGAAGCCGTGGCCGCGCACCGTCAGGATGTAGGCATGGTCGCCGTCGATCTCGGCGATGCGTTCGCGCAACCGCCGCGCCAGGGCGTCGACGGCCTGCTCGGTCACGCCGGCGTCGGCGTCTTCGGGCCACACCCGCGCCACGATCGCGTCGCGGCTGACAACCTGCCCCTCGTTCTCGAAAAGCAGTTCGATCAAGCGAAACTGCGGCAGCGACAGCGGCGGGTTGAGCTCGAACTCGCCGACCCACACCCGGCGCGAGGCGCTGTCGACGAACAACTGCCGCCCGCCGCGCACGGCTTCGGCCTCGGCCACGCGCGCGGCGAGGTCGTCGCCTCCGGCCAGCGGCATCGTGGCGTCGGAGTCGACGTAGGCGAGCTTGGCCACGAGCGCGACCTGGATCAGGTCGCCGTCGCGCAGCCGGATCTTGCCGCTGACCGGCGCACCGTTGACGTGCGTGCCGTTCTTGCTGCCCAGATCCTCGAGCGTGAACCCGTCGGCATCGCGCTCGAGTCGGGCGTGCACGCGGCTCACCTGGCGATCCGGGATGACGATGTCGCAGGTCGGCTCGCGCCCGATGGTCAGGGACATCTGGCGCAGCGGCCAGTGGTGACCCGCGGCCGGCCCGGCCTGGGCGATCAACATGGGGACTTTGTCGTCGTTTTGAACGCTCATAGATGGTTACGCCGACTGAATTCTAGACCAATTTGCGAACAAGACCGATTGGCGCCGAGCGGGCCGGTTTGGTTACAATCAGCCCATCATGTTCTCCACTCTCGAGCCCGGCGACGTCCTCCGGGACCGCTACAGGATCGTGCGCGCCATCGGCCAGGGCGGCATGGGCAGCATCCTGCTCGCCGAAGACCAGCGCCTGATCGGTCGGCTGTGCGCGGTCAAAGAGGTCCAGCACGACCCGGGGCTCCCCGAACGCACCCGTCAGCAGGCCCGCGACCAGTTCTACCGCGAGGCCTCGGTTCTGGCGCGGCTCGATCACCCCAACCTGCCCAAAGTCTCGGACTTCTTCGCGGACGAGGGCCGCGACTACCTCGTCATGGATTACGTGCCCGGGCGCGATCTGAAAGAGCTGATCGACGAGGCCCGCCAGAACGGCCGTTTCATCGCCGAGGCCGACGCGCTCGCCTGGTCGGCCCAGGTGCTGGCTGCGCTGCAGTACCTGCATGAACAATCGGAGCCGATCGTCCATCGCGATATTAAACCGTCGAACCTCAAGCTCACGCCCAGCGGGCTGATCAAGCTCGTGGACTTCGGTCTGGTCAAGGTGCTCGCGCCTGACGAACGCACGGTGACGATCGTCCAGGGTGTCGGCACCGTCTTCTATACCCCGCTTGAGCAATACGGCGCCGACACCGGTTCATCCGACGCGCGCGCCGACCTGTATTCGTTCGGCGCCACGCTCTATCACCTGCTTTGCAATGAGCCGCCGCCCGAAGCCAAGCAGCGCTTCCTGCGCCCCGAGTCGCTCAAGGCCCCGCGCGCGTTCAACCCGAACATCAGCCCGCGCACCGAGAAAGCCATGCTCTGGGCGATGGCCATGCACCCCGACAGCCGGCCGGCCAGCGCCGCCGTCCTGGCCGAGGCCCTGCGCGCCGACTCCACCGGCCCGAACATGGTCGACACCGGAGACCTCATCGTCATGCAGCCGACGATCCGCGTGCCCTCCTTCGCCACCGGGCTCGAACGTGCCCTGGCGGTTTCGGCCGGTCTGCTGTTCCTGCTGGCCTTCATCCTCACCTTCCGCCAGTGAGGTCAGGCGGTCACGTGCGCTTGCGGAAGATCAACCAGCCG
>WBZS01002393.1_pt1 | contig 11763 bp, 9 predicted proteins | sample 5204201 | NCBI WGS metagenome assembly WBZS01 (sample SAMN12344357, study PRJNA552823) | activated sludge metagenome | biome: Activated sludge suspended growth; feature: Nitrification reactor; material: Wastewater; isolation source: activated sludge from nitrification reactor of wastewater treatment...
AGCCGTCCCATCACCGACACGCGCGGCGGCGCGGCAAGCAGCGGGCGGGGCGCTACGGCTACAGTCGACGGAGCGGGCGGACGATCGGAGACGGTCAGCGGCGGCGCGGCAACCGGGGCGACAGAGCTGGGCGCGGCGCGGTCGAGTAACCCGCCAACCAGCCGCACGGCCTGATCGGCGTCCATCGCATCAACATCACCGGCCACAACAGCCCGCCCCGCAACATCTGCCAGGCGCGTGAGCTGCACCGCGTCGCGGCGGTTGAGCCAGCCGGGCGGCGCAGTAGCGATGAGCGCGGCCAGATCGCGCCCGTCCGGTGGCGCGCCATGACGCAACAGCGTCTCGGCCGCCACAAGGGCGGCTGCCAACTGGGCTTCGGGGGTGGGGGCGGCGGTCGCCTGGGCAAGGTGATAGCGGGCATCACCCACAGCAGTCGTTTCCACGCTACGTGCGGCTCCTGGCCTGGGCAACAGTGAGGGACAAACCGATACTTCAGCCGTCGATTATACTCGGCTTCGGCTCAGTTGGAGAACTCCTGGCTAAACATGATGCCCCGTAGACCGCCATCCATCGCCCCGATGCCAACCCGGCGGAACGACGGCGACAGGATGTTGGCGCGGTGACCCGGGCTGTTCATCAGGCCCCGGTGGGCCATATCGAGGCTCGGCGCGAGGGCCAGGTTCTCGCCCGCCGCCAGATAGCCGATGCCTGCCTTCTTAAGGCGGTCGAAGGGGGATAGCTGCTCCGGCGTATAGTGGGAGAAATAGCCACGCTGGAACATATCCCGTGAATGATCGCGGGCCACAGCGCGCAGCCGCTCGTCCATGACCAGCGGCGCGAGACCAGCTGCCGCCCGCTCCTGGTTCACCAGCGCGAGCATCCCCTCCTCCAGGCTCGGTGCGACACGCGGGTCCGCTACCCGGTACGGCAACTCGACGAATTCGTCGGACTCGGGCCGCACCGTCATGAAGTTAAGAGTTTCGGCAAGGGCCTCGCCGAATACCGGCTGCAGCTGCCGCTCAATGCCCGTTGTCCAACCGACCAGCCGCTCGCCCAGAGCCGAAGCATCGACTCGCGCCGCCGTGTTCAAGCCAAAGGGGGCCAGGCTCAGAAAACTGACGACCAGGGCCGCTATCAGAAGCCCGGCCGCCGCACCGGGGACGAGGCCCAGGAGGCGCATCACCCAGTTGTGATGGACACTGGCGGGCAGGCGACCGAAGGCCAGGGAGGCCAGAACCCACCACAGGCTGGCGGCGACGATGCCTGCCACCAGAAAGCCAAAGGCCGCGCTGAAGGAAGGCGGAATGTCGAACGTCGCCGCCAGCCACTCGCCGAGGGGCCGGTAGAAGCACAGGCCCGCCCAGACGATGAGGGCCAGGCCAACCACGTCCACCCCGACGCGGATGAAGCCTTCTCGCCAACCCCGCCACAGATAGACAGCGACAATCGTGACGACAAGCAGGTCAATCCAGTTAAACATGCCCGAAATCCTAGCATCGAGGCCTGGCGCGGTCAAAATGCGAAAAACCTATGGTGGACGATTTGCCAGATAGTGGTATAATGGCTTTGGGAGGGTGTCGCGAATCGTTCAGTCTGGCGGAGATCCCATCAAGGAGGATCACCATGGGTCCCATCTTCAGCTTCATCATCTGGCTTGTCGTCGCTGCTCTTGTCATCTGGCTTGTCGCTCGCATGAATATCGGCCTCGAGGTGCGTGGTTTCGGGGCGGCCATGATCGCTGCCCTGGTCATTGCCGCCATCAGCGCCGTCGCCGTCTGGCTGCTAAGCCTGTTTGGCCTGGGCGCGATGTCGGGCATTCTCGGCGCGATTATCAGCATCATCGTCGCCGCGCTCGTGCTCATGTTCGCGGGAGCTATCCTACCCGGCTTGAAGGTGAATGGCTTCAACGGCGCCATCGTCGCCGCCATCGCCATTGGTGTGGTTGGCTGGCTAATCACCTGGGCGCTGGGTCTGTTCGGCGTCAACGTAGCCATGTAGTCTCGTCCACCCCTGGGCGGCCGTCGCCCAAACCGACACTCCTCCAAATAGTGAGGCCGACGCTGGCGCGTCGGCCTCGCTCGTTCCCACCCCCAACGGGTGCGCCTAGCGTGCGTCCACCACCAGCGACGGCTCACGACCGCTGGCGGGTAGCTCGCGCTGCTCCAGGCCGGTTATGCTACTCACCTGTGTACGCCCCGTGGCCTCGGCCGAATCCGGCGTCGTAATCAGGCGCACGCCGCGCTTCCCCAGAATGTAGTTGTAGCCCCAGTTGATAAGTACCATGGCGCGGTTGCGAAAGCCAATCAACTGCACCAGATGCACCCCCAGCCAGGCGGCCCAGGCTGGGAATCCTGTCAGCTTAAGCCCCGCTACCTGCGCCACTGCCGCGCTACGCCCAATCGTCGCCATGCTGCCCTTGTCTTTGTAGACAAAGCTCTTGAGCGTCTCACCGCGCGCCAGACGCGGAAGGTTAGCCGCCACCAGATCGCCCTGCTGAATCGCCACCGGCGCCACCTGCGGCAACGCCTGACCGTCCTGCTCAAAGTAGGCCATGTCGCCGATGACGAACACATCGGGCGCGTCGGCCAGTTGCAGCGTCGGCAGAACAGGAACCCGCCCCCCGCGCGCCTGCGGCACGCCCAGCTGCCCCGCCAGAGTCGCCGCGCGCACGCCCGCCGCCCAGATCAGGGTATGGCTAGGAATCAACGTCCCATCTTTGAGGCCCACCACCTCCGGCGTAGCCGTCGCCACGACCGCATTGAGCCGCACGTCGACACCCATCTGACCCAGTCGGCGCAGGGTTGCCTCGCGGAGCGACGAGTCGAAGGCCGCCAGCAGGGATGAAGAGGCCTCAAGCAAGATGACCTTGACGCGGTTGAAGTCCAGGTAGGGATAGTCTTCCGCCAGGTCGTCGTAGATGAGTTCCGACAACGCCCCCGCCAGCTCCACGCCGGTCGGCCCGCCGCCCACGATGGTGAACGTCAGTAGAGCGTCGCGCTTTGCCATGTCCGGCTCGACGCTGGCTCGCTCGAACGCGGTTAGCACGTGATTGCGCAGCGTCTCCGCCTCCCATAGGTCCTTCAGACCGTGGGCGACCGCCTCGATGTCCTTCTGGCCGAAGAAATTGGTAACACTGCCCGCAGCCAGCACAAGATAGTCGTAGTCAATCGGTCCCCGCGTCGTCAGCAGCGTCTTGGCGGCCAGGTCCACCGACTCCACCCGCGCCAGCAGGAAGCGAATAGCGCGCGTGTCAAATATCCCCCGCACGGGGTAGACAACCTGCTCCGGTTCGAGGGCCGCCGTAGCCACCTGATACAGGAGCGGCATGAACGTGTGAAAGTTGTGCTGGTCAATCACGACGACCTCGAAGCCCTTACCACGCAGCCCTTTCGCCACGCGCAGCCCGCCGAAGCCTGCGCCGACAATGACCACCCTCGGCTTCTGGTGTCTGGCCATACTCATCTCCAGCGCTAGTTTTGTGCCCGTATCCCCAAGTGCTACAATTGCGTTCCAATCAGTTGTGACACCGTTGGTCATCTATCTGAGGCACTGAATCCCATCATCCTTACCGCGAGCCATATTATGTCATCGCACCATGCCCTCGGTTCCGTTCGCGTTGCCTTTCGTCTTGGCCCCTGGCGCTCCCCTCAGATTCGCGGCTGGCAGGCCGCCTACGACAGCCTGGTCGAACCCCTTGCCGACGCCCAGCTGCCGCTGTACGGCGTTCTCGAGGCTAACCTGGCGGGTGGCGACATCGGCAGCGCGAAATGGTACACCCAATTCGTGACCAACGCCGCCAGCGTCATCGCGCGCTATCGCGACCGCATTCCCACCTTTGAGATACTGCCTGGCCCCAATCGGCGCGATGCATCGGCGAAGCCAGCCCTCTCCCCGGCTGCCTTCGCGCGTGCCCTCGCTCTGGTCTACGAAGAGATCAAGGCCGATGGCCAGGCACGGCAGACCGTCCTGGTCGCAGGCGCGGTGACGGTAGCGGACGATGGCCCCGCGTACCTTGCCCAGACCCTGACCTTCGGCATCGGCTCGACGGCCTGGGAGGCCGTGCGGACGGCGACCAACTCCGCCACCCCCTTCGATGGCGTTGCCTTCTGGCCTACCCTGCCTGAGGCCAGCGGCCCGATTCCGCCCAACGCCCTCTCGGATCAGGTTGACCGCATCCAGGCCGCTCTAGCTGCCTTCCCACCCGTAGGCGACAAGCCCCTCTACCTCTCCGGCTTTACCTGGACTGGACAGGGCGGCGGCCCCGAAGCCCAAGCGATCGAGGCGGCTCTGCTGCGGCTCGCCGGCGCCGAGCCAGGCCTGCGCTTCGCCGTCCGCGACACGACCCTCGCCGGGCCGGCGGTCATGAGCGCCGAACCTTCACTAATCGGCGGCTTCGCCATCGCCAGCCCTGGCGCAACCAGCGCCGTTGAAGTCGCCGCGCCACCTACCGTGGTTGACGGCTTCGACTTCCCGGTCGGACCGCGCGACGCAGCCGAGCCACCCCCAGGCTACTATTCGGCCGTCGGCCTCGCCGACGACGACTACTATCGCACGTTTCGCGCCTGGCATACCGGCGATGACTGGAACGGCCCCGGCCCTGGTGACGCTGACCTGGGGCTACCAGTATACGCCACCGCTAACGGCATGGTGGTTGCATCTGGTTACTATACGCCCTCGTGGGGCAACATCGTCCTCGTCCAGCACAGCCTACCCAATGGCGCGACGGTGTGGACCCAGTATGCTCACCTCAAGGAGCGGCTGGTCGAGGTGGGGCAAACCGTCGAGCGCGGCCAACCCATCGGGAGCATCGGCAAGGGCGCGAACAACATCTGGCCCGCCCACCTGCACTACGAGATACGCCAGTGCGACCTGCCGCCCGATAACTGGCAGCCCTTCGTGAGCGACCGTTCCCGGGTGCTGGCGTGCTACTTCCCCACCATTCCGTTCACACGCCAGCACCGCCCCGCCCAGTTCGAAGCGCCGGGCATCATCGTCGACAGTGAGCCAAACGAGCAACTGTTCGGTACGTTTATTCGCTCCGACACCCCACACTGGTACACCTCCATGTATGGCTGGAACGGCTCCTCCCTGTACACCTATGCCAGCCCGCGTGTAACGGAGTGGGGAGAATGGCGACCGCGCCTGGGCGCACCGGGCCGCTACGAGGCCCAGGTATTCATCCCTGGCGTCCACGCGACCACCCTCAATGCCCAGTATCTCATCAGCCACGAGGAGGGCCAGACCAGCGTCTCCGTTGATCAGAGTCGCTACTTCGACGAGTGGGTATCCCTCGGCGTGTATCCCTTTCCCGCCGAGGGCGCAAGCATCCGCCTCACCGACCAGACCGGCGAGCCGGATGCCGCGCGTCGCGAGGTCAATTTCGACGCCCTGCGCTGGCTCAAGGAGAGCTAGGTGGGGCGATCTGCCGCCTGATCGTTGGAGACGCGCATGTTCGACCTGGCATCGCCCGGCCCCCAGAAGCCCGTTGTTGTCATCAGCGATACGCACTTCGGTGAAGATCTGGCTACCCTGGGCGCGACCACCCATGATGTGACGCGCGGCGCCCCGGCCGCCGCCACCCTGGCCTACCTCATCCGCGCCCTCGAGCGGCTCGGCCCCCTCGATGAGATTGTCCTGTTGGGAGACATCTGGGAGATGTGGGGCGCACCCTTCTCCCTCGCCCACCGCGAGGCCTCCCCCTTCCTGGCGCGACTGTCGTCGCTGCCTGTCGAGCGCATCACCTACGTACCAGGTAACCACGACTATCACCTTCTGATTCAGCATATCGAGCAGGACCAGACCGCGTACCTCCGGCGGGGCGAGCGACCGCCGCGTCGCTACCAAGCCGACTACACCTACACCGACTCATTCCTGGTCGGCCTGTTAGGGCCACAGATCCGCGACCGCTTCGTGGTTAAGTACCCGGACTACGTGCGTACCATCGGCACACGGCGGGTGGCATTTCACCACGGTCATCACCTGGCGACGCTCAAGGGCGGTGACTTGTTTGCCAGTTTCCCTATGCTGATTCTCAAGCAACTCGAGGGCGTCGGCCTCGCCACTCTGACCCGTGAGGACCTGGAGCGCGGCATCAGCATCTTCTATGAGATGGTCTACGCTGGCTCCCTGGGGGACCGCACCCCCGACCGTCTGCAAGCCTACTGGCAGCAGGTGCAAGGCTGGAAGACGTGGTGGGGCTGGACCCTTCTCGCGCGCATTCGCGACCTCCTCCGCTCTTCCAGCTCCATGCGCGAGCGCGGCACACCCGAAGTGGACGTCGAGCGCTTCGCCGATTCGGCCCACTGGCTGCTACGCCTCATGGCCGCCGAGGCCGGCCCCGGCTTCGTTGCCCCCGACATCCTGGTATTCGGCCACAGCCACCGCTCCGGCCTTGCTTCCGCCGCGCTACCCGGCGGCGAGACGCTACATCTGCTCAACTCCGGTTGCTGGCTCGTCGAGCCGCACAAGCGCAACACCGACCATGTCAATACCCTCGCGATCCTCGACGCCGAGCACGCCGGGGTCTACAAGCTCGACGGCGATCAGTTGGTCCTGCGCGAGGCAATTCCCCTGACCCGCCCTGAGGTTATCCGGGCATGGCCCTGATCATCGGCGCGTCCAGCATCGAGATGCGCATCTATGGGGCCGCCACGCTGAAGGACAAGCGTAGCGTCCTGCGCCCCATCCTGGCCGCCCTGCGGCGGGAGTTCCTCGTCTCCGCCGCTGAGATTGACCTCCTCGACGCTCCCGGCATGACCATCATAGGCCTCGCCATCGCCGCCAATGAGGCCGCGCACGCCCACGCTGTCCTGGAAAAGTGCATCGACTGGCTGGAGCGCGAGCGTCTCGACGTGGAGCTGGTTACCTACGAGATCGAGATTCTCTAGAAACGACCCAGGACGAAGGGCCAAGGACGAAGGCAGGAAGCCCTATTGGTCCTCCGTCCTTGGTCCTCGGTCCTCTATCGTAAGACCCTGCCCCCTCGCGCAACCAAGTAAGGAGGGACTTCCCGGCGCCAGCGCGGCGCGACGCTTCCCGTGGAGCACGAAGAGGTCTATGCCAGCCCTACGTCGAGTCGGTGACCGTCTGATCGTTGAGACTGAGCAGTACCGCCTTATTCTGGATGCGACAGATGGCACGTGGGCCACTCTGTCACGGGATAGCGCCCCCGTCGCCCGCCTGTTCTTGCCCGGTGCGGTCGACAGTATCGAAGGCCATGACGTCACCCTGAGTGTCTCTGCACCCACCGTCAAGGAAAAGCCCGGCCGCGTCGTCTTCATCATCCGCAGCCAATCAAGCCTGTGGGGGCAGCGTGTCACCAAGCTACGCTGCCGCGATGAGATGGTCGAACTGGACATTCGTATCGAGGGCGACGACCTCATCGAGACTGTCCATTTCTTCGGCGGCTGGACGCCCACTGGCCCCGCTCGCTCCACGGCTCACTTCAACCGCGTCTTCGATCCCACTCCCAACGCCCAGCTCAAGCAAAACTTTGCCCCCGACGCCCGCGCCGTCATCAGCGTCCGCGACCACGCGGACTGGCTCAACGGCGCGTGGTTCTTTACGCCCGCCCCCCTCGCCTACTGCCTGCGCGCGGCCACCGCCAACTGGCTGGCTGCCGCCGTGGCCGCCCGGCCTGGCGACCACACCTTTGAAGATTTCAGCTACGACGGCGCTGGGGGCTTTGAGTTCTGCCTCAACTACGCCGCCCACACCGCCACTGAGGGGGAGTGGACCAGCCCGCGCATCGCCCTGCTGGGGGCCGCCGACGAGTATGATGCGCTGGCAGCCGCCAGCGCGTGGCGCGCCATGTACGGAGCCACCCCCCAACACGCCACCCCCTCCGCGCTATGGTGGCGGTCGCCCATCTTCTGCGGCTGGGGCGAACAGGTCGCCCTGTCGCACCGCAACGGCAAGCCTCCTTCGGCATTCGCCACCCAGGCGAATTACGAACGCTGGCTGGCAACCCTCGCCACCCATGACCTGCACCCTGGCATCGTCTTCGTTGATGACAAGTGGCAGAGCCACTACGGCGACCCCCGCCCCGACCCCGCCAAATGGCCTGACATGCGCGGCTTCATCCGACGCCAGCACGAGGCCGGACGCCACGTCATCTTGTGGTGGAAGGCGTGGGACGCGGAGGGTGTACCCGTCGAGGAACAAGTCAGCAATAGCCCCTGGCCGGAAGGCAGCGTCGATCCGACCAACGCCGCCTATCGCGAGCGCCTGGCCCGGGCAGTGGACTATCTTATCGGCGATCTGGACGCCGATGGCTTCAAGATCGACTTCGCCCATCGCACGCCGTATGGGCGTATCGCCCAAGTCCAGGGACGCTCGTGGGGTATCGAGTTACTCCGCGACCTCATCGCCTGCCTATCCGACACCGCGAAAGACATTAAGCGCGACGCCCTGATCGTCAGCCAGACACCCGACCCCTATTTCTGTAATGTCGTCGACATGATTCGCCTCAACAATACCGTGCGTATGGACATGGCCGATCAGTTCACCACTGCCGACATCCTCACCAACATGACCCACCGCGCCCGCGTCGCCCGCGCCGCCAGCGCCGACTGGCTCATCGATACCAACAGCTGGCCCAGCCTTGACCGCGCCCAATGGCTCAGTTACGTCCAGCGCCAGGTCTATCTGGGCAACCCGTCCCTCTACTATGCCACCGCCATCGACCGGACCGGCGAGCCGCTACGCCCCGAAGACTACGCCGTGGTGAGCCAGGCCTGGAAGACCTACCTCCGCCGCCGTCAACGCTAGACAGATTCGCCACCCCATGATCGACCGCTACGACGTTGCCGTCGTTGGCGCTGGCCCCGGCGGCTCCTCGGCAGCCACCTTCCTGGCCCGCGCCGGCCGTCGCGTCCTGCTCCTCGACAAGTTCGACTTCCCCCGCGACAAGACGTGCGGCGACTGCCTCAGCCCGCGCGCCCTGGGCGTCCTACGCGACATGGGCTGTCTCGATGCAGTCGTCGCCCTCGGCCACGCCACACCCAACATGCGTGTCGTCGCCCCATGGGGCTGGTCCGTCGGCGCGCGCCTGCCCCAGGTACACGAGTGGCCCGACTATGCGGTAGTCGTCCCTCGTCTGACCCTCGACGACGCTCTCCGTCAATGCGCTGTCACGGCGGGGGCGGACTTCCGCCCTCGCGTCACCGTCAAGTTCGTCAGCGCCGACGACCAGGGCATCACCCTCACCGGTAGTACACCCGACGGCACGCCAACCTACCGCGCGCGCGCCGCCATCATTGCCACTGGCGCAGCGACCCGCCTGTTGCTGACCATGGGCGTGTTGCGCGGGCCACCCCCCGTCATGCTCGCCGCCCGCGCCTACTTCGAAGGTATGTCCGACCTGCGCGATGCCGTCGAGTTCCGCTTCGACCATGTGCCCTTACCTGGCTACGGCTGGGTCTTCCCTACCTCCGCCACCAGTGCGAACGTCGGCGCGGGCTTCGTCCGCACGCCCACCAACGCCCACCGCATGCCCGACACGGCGCAGGCAGCCTACGACCACTTCATCGCCAGCCCGCCGTTGCGTGCCGTTCTCGCGGGCGCAAAGCAGGTCGGCCCCGTCAAGGGCTACCCACTACGCACCGACTTCGTGACCGCACCCACCACCGCGCCCTGCACCCTGCTGGTTGGCGAGGCCGCCGGGCTGGTCAACCCCCTGACCGGCGAAGGCATCGACTACGCCCTGGAGACGGGCCAGCTCGCCGCTCGCCATCTTGAGGCCATGCTCGCCGACGACGACCTGTCGGCCACCCGCCTCGACGCCTACGACCGCGATCTACGCGCCCGCTATCAGGACCTGTTCGTCTTCTGCCACCGCGTCCAGGCGCGCTACATGCACCCCCTGGCCATGAACCTCCTCATCGCCGCTGCCAACCTTCGCCCTGATCTCAAGAATCGCCTCGTCCGTACCGTCCTCGGCCTGCGTCAGCCCCCCTTCGAACACAACAGGTAGCCACGACAGCATCCTGAACCCGAACCTCAGTCAACAATGGACTTGGTAGCGGCAGCCGCGGTGGTGATAATCTCCTGTATACTCTTCAGCCACAGGAGGGTCGCATGTGCTACGACGACAACGCCCGACCGCCCGTACCCGACGATGCCCACGGCTCCGCCCATACCGAAGCCATGATCCTGACGGCCAAAGACGGCAACGAGTTTGCCGCCTTCCTGGCTCTGCCCGACCGTCCGGCTGACGCGGCGGTGCTCATCCTGCCCGACATTCGCGGCCTGCATCAGTTCTACCAGGAACTCGCAGCGCGTTTCGCCGAGATTGGCATGGCCGCCCTCGCCTTCGACTACTTCGGGCGCAGCGCCGGGCTTACGCCGCGCGACGATAGCTTCGACTTCTGGCCTCACGTGCAGCAAACGCAGCCAGCACACATCGCTGCCGATGTTCAGGCGTCACTGGCGGCCTTGCACGAGCGCAGCGGCGTCGAGGCGCCGACGTTTACCGTCGGTTTCTGCTTCGGTGGGACAAACTCGTTTCTGTGCGGCACACGTGATCTGGGACTGGCAGGCGTGGTCGGCTTCTACGCCGGACTGACGCGGGATTGGGGCGGCGGAACGTTGTTGGACCGCGCGCACACTATCCACGTGCCCGCCCTGGGCTTGTTCGGCGGCGCGGACCAGGGTATCCCTGTCGCAGAGGTCGGGGAGTTCGACCGGCGGCTAGATGAGGCCGGGGTCGAGCACGAGGTTGTGGTCTACGATGGCGCGCCCCACAGCTTCTTCGACCGCCGCGCAGTCGAATTCGCCGACGCCTCGGCCGATGCCTGGACGCGGGTGCGGGCGTTCATCGCGCGCTACTCATGATGGCCGAGTGTGGCGATCCCTGGCGACCGCGCCTCACCGAGCCGTGACATCGATGTCCATGAGACGCTCGTCGCCGAGCATGAGGGCGTAGCGCCCCGCCGGCAGGTCGGCGGGAAGGGGGAGCAGGTGGACAGCGCGCACGACCTCGCCCGCGCGCCACTGGTCCAGCGGGTAAGTCGCGCCGGGCGATGCGTCGACACGCGCGGCGGTATCACCCAGAGCGAGGGTGACATCACCACCGGGCGACCGTGGTGCGTCGCGGCCCGCCTGCCAGTAGAGGAGGACCTGCAACTCGTCGCCGGCGTGGACCGGCGTGTCGGGTGCATGGTCGAAGCCGCGCCTGAACGCGCTCAGGCCCAGCAGGGTCAGGTCGCCAAACTGCGCGTCCGTGCGCGCGGGCAGATTGAAGACTTCGACCGGCGGCGGCACGGCCGGACGGCTGACCTCCACCGGGCCGAGGCGCACATAGTCACCGCCGCTCGCCACAGGCAGCCGTTGCCCCGTCGCCGCGTCGTATAGCCCAACCCGTAACTCAGCGGGGCCGGGCGGCGTTCCGAACGGGACAAGGATGCCGTGGTTGTCGTCACGGCTCTCACTGGCGAGCCAGCCTGTCGTGGGTTGGCCCGCCGGAACAGCGTCACGCTGGGCGAGGATGACACCGTTGGGCGCGACAAGATGGACAAACACGGTGACGTTCTTGTCGATGGACTGCAGGGCCGTCCAACGCAGGGACAGGGGTAGCACGTCGCCCGCCTCAACGCTCGTGGCTGCCAGCCGCGCCGAGTCCAGCGTGAATTGATCCCCCAACCGCGCCCCGATAGGGCGCGCCTCGCCGCTGGTCGTTGGCAGGGCGTACATGGTCAGGCGCAGGTTGCCCCACCAGCTATCGGCGGCCTTGTAGGCGTGGCTGTTGAGCCAGTCCTCGACGAT
>WBZS01002394.1_pt1 | contig 11763 bp, 7 predicted proteins | sample 5204201 | NCBI WGS metagenome assembly WBZS01 (sample SAMN12344357, study PRJNA552823) | activated sludge metagenome | biome: Activated sludge suspended growth; feature: Nitrification reactor; material: Wastewater; isolation source: activated sludge from nitrification reactor of wastewater treatment...
TTTTTGTAGTGTTTGGGGTTGATGTTCTTCAGCGAACCCAAGTTCAGGAAGAACTCATACCCGTCTTCCGAACCAAAATTGGGTTCCGGAACGGTTTTCGGCGTAGGCTCGGGACGTTCCACTCCGAAACGCGCCATGAAGCGGAAGAAATGAGGCAGGAAAAACGCTCCCCGGTGAATGAAGTCGTCGAAAAACCAATCCGCGATTGGCGCCTGCGGCGAGGCGGCTTTGAGCGCGGGATGCGCGTTGATCATTCCCGCTGACGTGTAAAACCCCGGATAGGAAATGCCATACGTTCCCACCTTGCCGTTGTGATTGGGAATCGTTTTGATCAAATACTCAATCGTATCGTACGTGTCCGTGCTCTCATCGATCCCCATAGGGTTTTTCTCAGCGTCTCGCTGAGGCCGCATGTTGTCGAAAATTCCCTCAGACATCATTCGGCCGCGTACGTCTTGGTAAGCGAAGATATATCCCTCAGGAACAAAACGGGGGTTGGGCCCCAAGGAACCACGTGTTTTCCCTTCTTCGTAGGGACCGATACCGTACGGAGTACGCATGAGCAGGATTGGATAGGTTTTCGAGGTATCTTTGGGTACGTAAACGATGGTGTAAAGATGCACGCCGTCGCGCACTCGGATTTTATGATCGGAGCGTACATATTTTTCGCGAACGATCTGAGCCGTGTTCGCTTGCCCCCAGGCATTGGAACTCGCGAGAAACAGGATCGCGAACGAAATCAAGCGAAGGCGTACCATAAAGAATCTCCCCAGCAATCTTCGAGGAGTTCACCAATGCTTTGCACAGGGTCCGAGTCTGAGGGCCATCGAGCGGCATTCTGGATGCGCTCCTTGGAGGTGCTCAGGCTCGGGTGTCGATACAATCGCCAGGTGAACCGGTCTCAAGGCAAACGACGATATTGAGGTTGGAGTTTGCCGGATCGACCATCGAAATGCCAGCGAAAAACGGGCAAGTCGTGATTCGGTCGATGGGAGGATGACCCAACGCGAAGTGCATTAGCTCGCGGGAATTAGCCGAACGCCGATGAACGTAAACTCGGCAGTAGACGACCAGATTCGGTAGGTAGCCGTATCCGCAGTAGCTTTAAACGTGTACGAAGCAACTTGCGGGATAAAGGCCGACGTGTTGCGATTTGGTCGAACGCTCAACTTGAATTTGCCTGGAGTTTTCACCGATCCGGCCCGGCGAATGGAAATCGAAGGCACGGCAAGCGTTTTCGCCGATACCGAATGCGAGATGAAATACTGAATCGTGTATTTTCGCCCGGGAATGAGCTTTTGCAATTCCAACGAGTGTTGAATCCGGTATCCCTGCGAGGTGTCGCCGATCTTATATGCCCAGGAAAGATATCCCTGAGCCTTGGTTTTCCAAAGTGAAAGTGCCGTCCATGGATTCGGTTCTTTCGAGGATTTGGCCCACGCCGTTTTTCCGACGGCTTGCCGCGGCTTCAATTTGATGGGGATGACGGTAGCCACGCCGCTGTTCGCCACGCCCCATGCCAAGCTCTTCGTGAAAATCTCGGGGAAACGAAAGTCTTTGACTTTGGCGGGGACCGTCGTTCCATAGGTGCGACGAATGTCGCTCATGGGCGTGACCGTCGCCTGAGCTAGGGTTTTGGGAAAAACCTTCTGCACCAGAAGCACGGGGGGTTGTTTGGATTTGAAATATTTGGGAACGTCGAACAACGACACGGGTCGAAGGCTTTTTGGAATCACGTACATCGCGCCATGGTACGGATCGAACAACGAATGCGTGCCATTGGGATAGTAAACTTCGAGCATGGAATGGGCGGCCAACCCGCCTACCGTGAAGGCATAGCGGGCCCGATAGCCGGCGGCGTAAACCATCTCTGCCATCGTCAAAACCATCCCGCCGCAAACCGCGTATCGGCTTCTCAACACCTCGACGCCGCGTGTGTTCCCAGAGAAAGAACGGCGAACCAAGTATTGGTAAAGGTAGGCATTGATCGCCGCAATGCGTTCGAGCGAGGTGGCGCCGCGATCGAGTCTGGACCACGCCTTGTTGACATGGTTCACGATCACCTTTTTTTCCGCGAGGGTATAGCTGGCGTAACGTTTTTCGAAATCTTGACGCGGCGCGTCTAGGATCGAATAAACCGAAACGGTCGGAGGCTGAGCTTTCGCCTTGGCCACCTGCACTTTCGAAACCGACTGAGGCTTCACCGGCGCGATCGGCACGGCGACGGACGGTAGCTCACGAGTTTCGAGCGATTCGAATTGAAATCGGAATTTACCGGGTTGAGTACGAACCGAAGCCGCTTTCCTGCGGCTCGAATGCCACCATTCGAGCATGAGCCGAAAGAAAGACATTCCGCTTCAACTTCCTAAAAGGTAATGACGAACGGGGCCAGGACCCGTTGCAGAAACGGCCCTTTGGGTGCTTCGCACAATGGCTCCTGACCTCTGGTCCGAGCTATGAGAGCGGTTCACAAGCTAACCCAAGGATCCAAGACCGGGCGCCAGCATGGTGTGCCATCGCAGCATCAATCGCTGACATTCACGGTTGGATTTCAGTGCATTCGATCTGTCGCCCGCTCGAAGCCAGGACTCGCCCACAAGTTCCCGCGGGGAAAACATAACCTCTGGTGAAGTGGAAACAATTCAGTTTGGTTGATTTTCGTTCATTCAAAAATGTTTTTCGTAGTTTCACATCGACTTTTTAGGATTTGCTGATTTTGGCGTTCCCACGACGGGCCTTGAAGGTCATCCACTTTGAAGGAGCAAGCCTTTCGGTACGACCCAGCGTTCGAGGAATGTGAATCCAGCTTGTGCGAGGAGCGCGAGAACTGCCGCGGGAACAGCACCCTGCAAAATCAAGCCGACATCATTCAACCGAATGCCGGTAAGGATCGGTTCGCCGTAACCTCCCGCACCGATCAAGGCGCCGATGGTGGCGGTGCCGATATTGATGACGGCAGCGATTTTGATGCCCGCGACGATGGAACGGGACGCCATGGGAAGTTCGACGCGAAACAACGTCGGCCAAGGCGGCAGGCCCAAAACCGCCGCCGATTCTCGAAGGCTTTCGGGAATTTCCTTCAAGCCCTGATAGGTGTTGCGCACGATCGGTAGCAGACTATAAAGAAATAGCGCCACGATGGCTGGCCAAAAGCCCAACCCCAAAAAGGGGATCATGAACACGAGCAATGCCATCGACGGCAAGGTTTGAATCACACCCACTGTGTTGAGTAACAAATGTGCCGCTGCCGGCGAGCGATAACACCAGATTCCCATGGGGACTGAAATCAAGACGGCCATGGTCAGCGAAAATGCCACCAGAAACAGGTGCTCGAACGTGTTTCGCCAGAATCGCGCGAGCCGACGTTTCCACCAGGTCGTTTCCTCGATCGTTTCCAAATGGATCGTTTCCGAAAAGCGACGATTGACAAACTCGGCGGCAGCGCGGCGTTCACTGATTTCATCGACCTGGACTCGGCAATTGAGCGAAACCATCTCGACTTCATCGATTTGATTTTCCAGCTTTCGCAAGGCTTGAACGACGTGCGGATGGGTACGCTCGAGTTCCAATCGATACAAGATCACTGCGGAGTAAACAGGAAACGCACGAAGATTGTCCTTGAGGACACGAAGGTTGAATTCACGGATCTCGGCGTCCGTGGTGTAGACGTCGGTCACGTCAATCTTTCCACCGAGCAGACCACGGAGCGCCAAACTATGGTGCATGCCGCGTGTGTCGCCCTGGGGAAGGCCATAAGTTCGCACGACGTTCGGCCAACCGTCTTTGCGTTCCAGAAATTCGTCGCTCAATCCGAGCCTCAGGGTGGGATGTTTTTTCAGATCTTCGATGGTTTGGATTTTTAACTCGTCGGCACGCTCTGGCCTTAGACCTAGTGCATAAGAATTGTTGAAACCAAGCCGTCCCGTCATTCCCACGCCCATGGCGCGAAGTTCGGATTGAAGCGTCTTGAAATCGTCGATCTTTCGATCGGCTACCAACTCGCTGAGCAAGGTTCCCGTGTATTCAGGATAGATATCGATCTGCCCAGCTTGAAGCGCCTTCCACACGATTTGCGATCCGCCGAGTTCCGCTTCGTGGCGCACGGCTTTTTCACCGGATTGAATGGCCATGAACCGGGCGATCTCCGCGAGTACCACGGATTCGGTGAAGGGCTTGGAGCCAACGCGAAGGACGCGGATCGCCTCGTCTGCCAGCGCGGGAGCCGCGAACACCCAGGCCACGCTGAAAAGCCAAGCGAATCGTCGAGCGAATAACATTCGGATTTCCTCGGGGTCAGGCGCGGAACCTATTCCGTCGTGACGCTCGCGTCAGATCACGGAAACCAATCGTTGTGCTTTAAGAAATTCTTCCACGAACGGATCCGCGGGCGTCCGGATCATCTCAGCAATCGTTCCTCGCTGGGCGATGCGGCCTTTATTCAAAAGCAAAACGACGTCGCCAAAAAAGTCCGCCTCGCCCATGTCGTGGGTGACAAGAACTACGGTCTTCTTCAGTTGTCGGAAGATGCCGCGAAGATCCTCTTGAAGTTCATACCGCACCAAAGGATCGAGCGCGCCCATTGGCTCGTCCAATAGGATTAATGCGGGATCGAGCATCAGGGACCGCATGATGCCCACGCGTTGTCGCTGACCGCCGGATAATTGGACGGGGTAACGGTCTAGTGAATCTTTTGGCAAGCGCGTCAAGGTCGTGAGGAGATCAATTCGATCACGGATTTCAGGCTCGGATTTTTTCAGGAATCGTGCCATCAAGGCGACATTCTCGCGTGCCGTCAGGTGCGGAAATAAGCCGCCTTCTTGAATCACGTACCCCATACGGCGTCGTAGCTGCGAGGCGTTGCTTGGGGTGAATTCTTCGCCATCGAAAACCACGGTGCCTGTATTCGGTTGAATCAAACCGATGAGGATGCGCAACAACGTCGATTTGCCACAACCGCTAGGCCCGATCAACACGGTGGTCTGACCGGGATGAAAAACCAACGTCGTCGGATGCAAAACGATGTTCTCGCCAAATCGCTTGGAAACCTCGCGGATTTCGAGCATAGGACCTCACCGGCTTTGGTTTGCGAAAGGTGATTCGTTCAGGTTATTGATCAAATTTTGGACGCGTTGATGGAGTTCACGGGTCAACTGAACCACCGCGTCTTTTTTTTGTCGTTCGCGAGGCAAGACGATCGGTTCGCCAAACACGACGGCTGCTCGCCTTCGACCTCGAACCCCGGGATAGGGCTTTTGGAGCAGGTCTTCTTCGAGTTTATCGAGGGTTTCCGCCAGCCGCTCCCACGTAGGCTTTTCCCGGACGTATTCCGCGGGATAACTATACAGTTGAATGACGAAGAATAAGTCTTCCATGTCAGCCTGAAGCCGCGCGCGTGTCGCCAGATCGCCGCCGCATTGGGTCTGCCGCTCGATCAACGTTTGCCGCAATTCTTTCACACGTTCTGGTATGGACGAGACGTTTCCTTTGCGGCCAAAACGCGATTCCTGGCGTGCCAGAATCGTTTCCATCAAATTTTTCGTTCGCTGAGGGATCGAGCCGGATTGGGAATTTCCTAAGTGTTCCAATTCTTTGAGTGCCAGAACACCATCTGCCAAGCGATAAATCCGTTCCACGAGTGAGAGATGGGGAGCGGGGCGCCAATAAAGTCGGCCTTCTAGCTTTTCCACGAGGCGAAGGAGATTCGGCGTCGGATCATCTAGGTAGAACGTTTTGAGCGCACAGGGAAGTACGTGGATGGGTCGATCCGCCCGGCGTGACGCCGCCAAGCCGATGGCGGCCGCACCCTCTCGAAACGGAGTGATCCGGTCGTTGGAGTGATAAATATCCCCTTCGGGAAAAATCACGAGGGGATAGGGACTTTTTTCCAGGATTGCCACGGCTTGCTTGAAAGCCTGCATGTCGTTGCTTTCACGATCGATGCTAAAGCAACCGTGCCGCTGAAGGGACCAACGCCCAAACGCATCCGCCATCGCGAAGACTTGCCAGGCAGTCATGAAATGGAACGGTCGGCGAAACCGAGCGGCGGTTTCGATGAGCACATACGAATCATAATGAAACGAATGGTTGGGCGTGATGAGCAGACCCGCCCCCGCATCCAAGCTCTTCCGGACGTGCTCCGTGCCTTCCACGTCGATGCGGATGATCTTTTGATGCACCTTCAGATCGCGCCGCCTTTGGAGTTGGCACGCGCGAACCCACCAAGGCGACATCACCGCCTCCCACCTCCGAGGCGGGGTTTGATAGGGTTGACGATTCATAGGCTCGAAGCGGAACCAGCGTTCGCTCACCCGGCTGTTCTAGAATGATGATCGAATCTCCCCGCGAGCTTACCGAAAAAATACTAGGAAAGCAAACGCCATTTCAAAGCTCCATCGGAAAAAAATCTCGACACCCCGCAGATTTTTTTTTACCGATTGAAGAGAAATTCCCTCCCGGTGAGTACGGCCCAGAAAAGGTCCTCGAAGACCTCTCTGCGGGTTTGACCGTCACGCTCACCCTCGGCCATCAACCGTAAAAATCGTGCTTCCTCGTCTTTCGTCGGCTCTCGGCACAGGGCTAATTCGAAAACTTGACGCAGGGCATCGGAATTGGACACGTTACGTTGCGTCCATTCCTCGACACGCGATTTTTTGTCGCGCAGTTTGTCGTTGAGCGTTTGGCCATTATTCAAATGCAAAGCTTGTGTCACGCTCGAATCGCTTTGCCGCTCGCATGAGCAGGTTTGCCCTCGCTCGGGTCGGCCGAACGCATCCAAGAAGAGTGATACCAATTGGGTGTCCGGCAATTGCAAAGCACGGGTACCCAGCGGAAAATCACCCGTTGCCGACTGACCTCCACTCGAACCAAGGGCCACGGAGGTGAAAGCCGTGGGAACCTTCGTGATGGAGCTGTAAGCGTCGAGCACGACCTCTGCCGGCAAACGACGCAGCAAATACCGCGAGTAGAATCGATCGTCCGCTTGATTCGCGGGCAAGGGTTGAGACGATCGCTGGTACGCAGCCGAATTTGCGATCAAGCGAATCAGACGTTTGACATCGAACTGATGCTTGACGAAGTCACGAGCGAGTGCGTTGAGCAATTCTTCATTACTGGCTGGATTCGTTTGACGGAAATCGTCCTCCGCCTCGACCAAGCCACGCCCGAAAAAATTCCTCCACACGCGATTGACCAAGGCCTTGGCGAAGTAAGGATTTTCCGGTGCGGTCAGCCAACGGGCGAAATGGTCACGGCGATCACCTCGTTCGAACGTGGGCCCGTCCAGCGGCGCCGCCGGAACCGGGATGCCGCGCCGTGGGTGCAGCACGTCGCCTTCCACCGCGGATTGGACGATGAATTCGCCACGTTCGCCGTTTTTGATCGTGACCTGAGCGAAAAGATTCGCGAGGCCCCAATATTGATCCTGGGTCCATTTTTCCAACGGATGGTTATGGCAACGGGCACATGTGATCGACATTCCCAAAAACGTTACCGCGGTCGCTTCCGTCAAATCGGAGACGTCTTTATGGAGTAAGAAATAATTCGCCTCGCCGCGTTTGAAGCTGCCACCCTTCGCGGTGAGGATCTCCCGCGCAAACTGGTTCCATGGTTTATTATCGGCCACGCTTCGGCGAACGAACTGGTAAAACGCACGCACATTCGGTTGCGACAGTTTTCGACTCGAAATCAGAAGTAGGTCGGACCATTTGTACGACCAGAAATCGACGAATTCGGTACGCTCTAACAATCGGTCGATGAGTTTTTCGCGTTTCGTGGGATCGCCGTCGGCCAAGAAGGTTCGCTGCTCGTCCGGAGTGGGTATCACGCCCAACATGTCGAGATAGATTCGGCGAAGAAATTCCCGGTCGGTCGCCTGCGGCGACGGCGGTATTCGGAGCGCTTTGAGTTTCGTAATCACATTCTCGTCGATCAAGTTCCGGTTTGGGGATTTCGCGAACACCTCATCGGGAACATTGTTGTCCAAGGGAATGGTAATTCGGCTGACGGCAACTTGATTCGAAAACCACACCGTGATTGCTGCTTCTCCGTGACCGTTGGTTTTGATTTGTCCACCATCATCCACGGACGCGATGAGTTCTTCCGTGCTGGCGAATTTCGCCCATCGCGTGACATCCTCGCTTTTGCCATCGGAGTACCAAGCACGCACAACCACGTTGAGCTTCTGCTTCGGTTTGGTCGTGACCGCCGAAGGAAAGACTTCGATCCGTTCCATGCGAGGCGATTTCGACGGCGAAGCCGGCGCTCCAGACGCGATCCAATCCACGAGCACGGTATATTCCTGCGAAGAAGGATCGAGCTTCATTCCGCCTCCGTGGGGAATCGCCATGGCGGGCTTTTGCAGCAACAAACTTTTGTGAGGCTCTTGAAGATCCACACGCCGTCCACCTGCTTGGCGTGTGAGCACGAAATGATCTGTCGCGGAATCGTAGCCTCGCAAAGAAAGCTTCAATCCACCCTTCCCCGCCAAAGCGCCATGGCACGCTCCCGAATTGCAGCCGAGTTTCGTCAGAACCGGAATCACGTGCAGATCGAAATCCCACGTGAAAGGTTCTTTGGTTTTCTTGACCTGAACACGTGTCGTGGCGGAAGTATCGCGAATCCGTGCCGTCACGATGGCTTCGCCGTCGCCAACCGCATGTGCAAGGCCCGAAGCGTCGACGCGAACTACCTTGTCATCGCTCGACGTCCACTCGACCTTCCCCGTAACATCGGATGTCGCCCCTTCGATGGTTCGGAGAGCCAAAAGCTGTTGGCTGGCGTGGACGCCGGACAAGGTGGTATTAGGTGGAAAAACCTGCACAGGCTGAGACCTAGCCAATCCAGCCACGGCAACAACGGTGAAAAATCCTAAGACAAAACGCATGGTAACTTCCAAAAAAAATCGATGAAATCCAAGTTTGAACTCCATCGACTGCACTTATTTCTCTTGTTAATAGTTGTGCGTCTGGGACATCGACACAGAACATATTAGCGAATGACATCGAATTCAAAACCTTCGATCGTCGAAGACTTTTCACACGAAACCTTACGGATATTCTTAGTGAAAAACACGTGGTCCAGTAAGTATGATGTAACCATACCCAATGCCAATCATCACGACGATTCCAAGCGGAAAGCAACATAAGAGTAGGCAGAAAAGGATAAGGCCATACATTCTGGAATTTGATTGACCGCACTTCCAGCAGAGTTCTCTCTCTCTCCGATCCGCAGAAGGATCGATTTGCCGCCCGCATCGTCGACAATTCGCCAACATAGAACTCCTCCAAGGCGTCCACGGCGTAGGACGCGATGAATTCGAACGATTCTCTAAAACAACTCGCGAATCGGTTGCACGCTGAAATCGACGAGAGGGATCGGCCGGCCTTGAGGTCCTGGAAGTTCCCGGTGCGGATCGATGCCGAACCCATGATACAACGTGGCCGCGATTTCTCCGGGGGTAATCGGCCTCGACTTGGGCCGATAGCCCAACTCGTCCGATTCACCGACGATGCGCCCGCCCCGAATCGGGCCACCGCCCATCAAAATACTCCAGACACCGGGATGGTGGTCCCGGCCTCCCGCGGGATTGATCTTCGGAGTGCGACCGAATTCTCCCATCGCGGTGACGATCGTGTTGCTGAAAAGCCCACGGTCCACGAGATCCTCAGTAAGCGCCGAGAACGCTCGATCGAAATTGGGAACCACTTCCCGAGCCATTTGATTGATATCGGTGAAGGGACGTGATCCATGGATATCCCAGGTGACTTCGTCGAAAACCGTTTCAAACATATTGACGGTCACGAACCGAACGCCCCGTTCGATCAACCGTCGGGCAAGTAAGCAACTCTGCCCGAAACGGGTTCGGCCATAGCGATCGCGGGTGGCGGCAGGTTCGCTTTCGAGGTTGAACGCCTCCCTCGCTTGGCGGCTCGACATCAGGCGAAAAGCAAGCTGGAAGTTGTTGTCCATCTGTCGAGATTGGCTGTTTCCCTCGAACGCCGCCACCGCACCGTCGACTGCGTCCCGCATCCGCTGTCGGCGGTCCGCGCGAAGGGACGAGATGTAATTGGGAGGTAGTAAATCGGGCACCTGGAAGTTGGGTACCGCGGGATCGGCGTTGAGTATGAACGGGTCATGTTGCCGGCCCAGATATCCCGCCGTATGCCCGTGCGGCAAATTGCCTCCGGTCCGTCCGATCGGTCGGGGCAAAAGGACGTGAGGCGGAACTTCGCCACGATTTCCTTTGAGGTAGCCCAACACGCAACCCGCATGGGGATGTTCGATTCCGCCCGTGAAAAGCCGCCCCGTCTGCATCATTTGATAGCCAGTATCATGCACCGCGGTCGCGGTGTGATAAACGCTGCGGAGCACGGAATATTTATCCATGTGCCGAGCGGTACGAGGCAACGTTTCCGCGATACGAATACCGGGCACGGCCGTTTCGATGGCTCGAAAAGGGCCACGCACTTCAGGAGGCGCGTCGGGCTTGGGATCGAAGGTATCGAGTTGGCTTGGCCCGCCTACGAGAAAGAGCATGATGCAATTGACATCCCGAGCCGGCGTAGCTTGTTGGGACTGGGCCGCCAAATACCCCGGAAGCGTCAGGCCTAACGTTGAGATGGCGCCCGCGTGAAGAAAGTCACGTCGCGTCGAGCCATCGCAAAATCGAGCCGGCCGGGTCGCGTCGAGTCGTAGCATCACTTTTCCTCACAGCTTTTTCAATTTCAAACGTCAAGGACCGATGAGTTTACCTTGCGAAACGATTCTTACGTGCTTCGGGGATGGCCGCTTCAGTTCGGCAAAGGCTTTTTCTTTTCATTCGTATCTGATTAGGGTAATCTGACCCGCATGCGCGGTCAACGACGTTTCATTCTCGAATAAATCTCATTGACCACTCTGCCTCCGTGGCTGGCTGACAAAACGTAGTTCGACCATCATTCGTCACTTGGGTTTTTCTCATGCTTCGACACGTCTCGTCTTTCAGTCTGATCCTCTTCCTCCTATTATCCGCGACCGCACCTGGGCAAAACGCGGAAAAAGAACCGAGATTCTTATCGGAATGGGGGAAAAAAGGTTCGAAACCTGGCGAGTTTCATTCCCCCGTTTGTATCGCCATCAATCGCAAAGATGAGGTCTTCGTTGCGGATCTCAATAATGCACGCATTCAGCAGTTCACCACCGACGGAAAATTCGTGTCGACCTTCGACCTACCGCTCGATCAGCCGCCGCGAAAATCGTGCTTGGTTGGCGGACTTGCGATCGACGAGGAAGGACACCTTTATGTCGCATTCATGATCCAGCACAAAGTTGCGGTTTACACGCCGAAAGGAAAGCTGATCCGGGAATGGGGTAAAAAAGGGACTCAGGAAAGCGAATTTCACCAACCGGGCGGAATCGTGATTCAGTCGGACGGCACGCTCCTCGTCGTGGATCAATGCAACCATCGCATTCAAGCGTTCACGCTGCTTGGAAAATACCTTCGGCAATGGGGGCGACATGGCAGCAAACTCGGTGAATTTGGTGGTATGGAAACGAAGGGTTCGCGATTCGCTGGCCCCCACTTCTTAACCCAAGACCACGAACGACGGCTTTACACCACCGAAGGCGTGATTGGCCGAATCCAACAATTCACTGCCGAGGGCGAGCCAATCCAAGCATGGGGGAGCAAAACGAAGGAACCTGGCGCGTTCGGTGAATACCAGTTCGGCAAATTAAAGAATACATTCGGACCGGTGGGCGTTGCGGTCGACACGCGAAACCGCGTTT